>TARA_R110000744_G_scaffold69387_4_pt1 | contig 42073 bp, 32 predicted proteins | sample TARA_R110000744 | Tara Oceans TARA_R110000744 (sample SAMEA4398083) | marine metagenome | biome: Polar Biome; feature: [DCM] deep chlorophyll maximum layer (ENVO:01000326); material: water (ENVO:00002006), including particulate matter (ENVO:01000060) such as... | depth 36 m | reverse complement strand
ACTGTTTATGGTGAAAGCAATCCGTCACCACTTGATGAGACTATGCCTACCTCTGCGACCAACCCTTATGGTCAAACCAAATTAATGATCGAAAATATACTCTTTGATTTAGCAAAAAGTGATGCCGAATGGTCTATTGCCTGTTTACGTTACTTTAACCCAATTGGCGCACATGAGTCAGGCTTAATTGGCGAAAATCCGAATGGTATTCCTAATAATTTACTGCCATATGTTTCACAAGTTGCCGTTGGCCGCTTAGCACAGTTACAAGTTTTTGGTGATGATTACCCAACTGCCGATGGCACTGGTGTTAGAGACTACATTCATGTTGTTGATTTAGCCCAAGGTCATGTTAAAGCATTAGAAAAACTTAACGAAATTAAAGGCTGTGTAGCGATTAACTTGGGCACAGGTAATGGTACGTCGGTACTAGAAATTGTTAATACCTTCAAAGAAATTTCAGGCCAAGATATTCCCTTTAAAATAGTGCCACGTCGTGCTGGCGATATCGCCACTGTTTATGCTGATGCGAAAGTCGCCAATAAGCTCTTAAACTGGCATGCACAGCGTGATTTAGCGACTATGATTACTGATACGTGGCGCTGGCAGTCACAAAACCCTAATGGTTTTGAATAATTAATGGTTTAGTAAATCGTATATTTGGCCGTAGACAAGCGCAATTAAGCTTTTAAAATAGGAGAATTGAATGCACAAAGGAATTATTTTAGCCGGTGGTAGTGGTACTCGTCTTTATCCATTAACCAAAGTAGTGAGTAAGCAGTTGATGCCCGTTTATGATAAACCTATGGTTTATTATCCACTTGCAACATTAATGCAAGCTGGGATCCGAGAGGTCTTGATTATATCTACGCCGGAAGAAATTCATCGCTTTGAGGACTTGCTCGGCAATGGTGATAATTTTGGTGTGTCAATCTCCTATAAAGAACAACCTAGTCCTGATGGTTTAGCACAAGCTTTTATCTTAGCAGAAGAATTTCTTGATGGTGCACCTGCGGCATTAGTACTTGGCGATAACATGTTTTATGGCCATGATCTGGTTAAGTCACTGCAAAATGCTAATACGCAAATAACCGGCGGCACGGTTTTTGGTTATCATGTTTCAAATCCTAAAAGTTACGGCGTAGTTGAGTTTGATTCTGCTGGAACTGCTATTTCGATAGAAGAAAAACCTCTAGAGCCTAAATCTAACTATGCAGTACCAGGGTTATACTTTTTTGACTCGCGTGTGGTTGAATACGCTAAAAATGTTAAGCCTTCAGCACGTGGAGAATTAGAGATAACAGATGTTATTGATCAGTATTTAAAAGCTGGCGAATTAAAAGTTGAAATTATGGGCCGTGGTACGGCTTGGCTTGATACCGGCACGCATGATGATTTGCTGGCAGCAGCACAATTTATAGCCACTATTGATAAACGTCAAGGGCTAAAAGTTAATTGCCCAGAAGAAGTGGCTTATCGTAATGGTTGGTTAAGTGAAGAGAAGCTGCGTGAAATTGCTCAGCCGTTACTTAAAAGTGGTTACGGTGAATATTTAATAAAATTGATTGAAGAGCGAGTGTTTTGATGCAATACATTGATACCGCTATTGAGGATGTTAAAATAATCGAGCCGAATGTATTTGGTGATGAACGTGGTTTTTTTATGGAAACCTTTCGCGTTGATGAATTCACTAGTCACTGTGCAGAGTATAGCTTTGTGCAAGATAATCACAGTAAATCAAGTCATGGTATTTTACGTGGTTTGCATTATCAATTGAAAAACACCCAAGGTAAATTAGTTCGAGTTACCTCTGGCGAAGTTTATGATGTGGCCGTTGATATGCGCCAATCATCACCTACTTATGGCCAACATGTTGGCGTGGTACTTTCTGGTGAGAATAAACGTCAGTTATGGGTGCCTGAAGGTTTTGCGCATGGTTTCTATGTCATGAGTGAGTCGGCAGAGTTTGTTTATAAATGTACTGATTATTATGCGCCTGAGCATGAAGTGTCATTATTATGGAATGATCCGGCGTTAAATATTCAGTGGCCTTTAGTTGACGGCAAAAAACCTTCATTATCAGCAAAAGATGAAGTGGGCCTGTTATTCAAAGATGCGCCTACGTTCTAGTGCTCTGCTTTATCAATAAATAGATAATAGATAAATGATGATAGATAATAAGAAAATGACAATAATCGTTATTGGTAAATCTGGTCAACTTGCTTGGGAATTAGCTCAGCTGTCGACACCTTCACAAGCTGTTGTATGCCTTGGACGCGATGATATTGACTTACAAGATGTTGCTGCATTAGTTAAGACGTTAAAACAGCACAAAGCTACTGCTGTTATTAATGCCTCTGCTTATACCGCGGTAGATAAAGCTGAAAGTGATAGAGAAAACGCCTACTTATTAAATACGGAAGCGGTCGGGCACTTAGCGCAAGCATGTAAGTGCTTAGCTGTGCCATTTGTGCATATTTCAACCGATTTTGTTTTTCATGGTGACAAAGGCTCACCCTATTTACCCAGTGATGAAATAAATCCATTAGGTGTTTATGGTGCGAGTAAAGCGCAAGGAGAGCAGTTAATTGCCGATATTTACCCCAAACATAGCACTATTGTTCGCACATCTTGGGTATATTCAACGCATGGCAATAACTTTGTAAAAACTATGCTGAATTTAATGGCGACTAAACCCGATTTGGGTGTTATCAGTGACCAAATTGGCACGCCCACTTATGCTCAAGGCTTAGCAAAAGCCTGTATTGCTAGTATAGCTCAGCAAGTTACTGGTATTCATCATTATACTGATACCGGGGTTGCTAGCTGGTTTGACTTTGCTGTAGCTATTCAGAATATTGCTTTAGAGCTTGGCTTGTTGGATACAAAAATACCCCTTAAGCCGATAACTACTGCGCAATACCCTACAGCCGCTAAACGTCCACCTTATAGTGTGCTAGATAAGTCTAGCCTAGTTAATGCCTTACCGGAGCTTTCGTTAATGCATTGGCAAACACAATTAAGAGTTATGATGATAGCGTTAAAGGCCGAACGTGAAGCCGAGTTAGCCAAGTTTATTAATTAGAGATTATTATGAAAAAATTATTAGTTACGGGTGGGGCGGGTTTTATTGGCGCTAACTTTGTGCATTATTGGATGGCTAAATATCCAACTGACCAAGTGGTGGTGCTTGATGCACTGACCTATGCGGGTAACATTGCTAACTTAGACAATGTAAAAGATAAAACTAACTTTACTTTTGTCCATGGTAATATTTGTGAGCAAGCATTAATTGAAACATTATTACTTGAACACAGTATTGATACCTTAGTGCACTTTGCTGCTGAATCACATGTAGACCGCTCAATTACTGGACCTGATGCCTTTATTGAAACTAATATTATCGGTACCTATAGTTTGCTGAAAGCGGCAAAAAAAGTCTGGCTAGATGGTGAAAGTGTGCTTGAAGGACATCGTTTTCATCATGTTTCAACGGATGAAGTGTACGGTACGTTATCAGCTACCGATCCTGCTTTTACCGAAGATACTGCTTATGCGCCTAATTCACCTTATTCTGCCAGTAAAGCGGCTAGTGACCATTTAGTACGTGCTTATCATCATACTTATGGTTTAAATGTGACGACTAGTAACTGCTCAAACAACTACGGCCCGTTTCATTTTCCAGAGAAATTAATTCCATTGGTTATTACTAATATTTTGCATGATAAAGCCTTACCAATATACGGTGATGGTCAGCAAATACGTGATTGGTTATATGTAGAAGACCACGCTTATGGTATTGATTTAGTATTACAAAATGGTCGCATTGGCGAAAACTATAATATTGGTGGTGATAATGAATGGGCCAATATTGATATTGTTAAGACCATTTCAAAATTGGTTGAACAAGAGTTTGTAAAAAACAAAGCTTTAGCTACTCGTTTTCCCGCGGCTAAAGCGGCGATGGCGCAAAACACTGAATCACTGATTAGTTATGTTAAAGACCGACTTGGCCACGATCGCCGTTATGCTATTGACGCGACTAAAACCAATAATGAGTTGGGTTATCAGCCGAAAGAGTCATTTGATAGCGGTATTGCTAAAACGGTGGCTTGGTATTTGAACAATGAAGCATGGTGGCAAAGTGTGATGGATGGCTCATATCAAAATTGGATTGCTGAACAATATTCGTAATGCTTACCGCTCCCCTAATATAAAGCTTAGAATATCCTAGGCTTTATATTTTGGTTTTAGTAATACCCAAGCCGATAGTTACTATTAGCTTTTAGTGCTTGATTGTTCATCAGCCCAAGCAATAGCTTCATTGTAATTTTTTATGACCTTAGCTTTTTCTAAGCCAAGGGTTTCTATAACCGTGGTGGTTTTTGACCACTCTGCTCGCTCAATAAACTCTAATAGCATAATGAGTGCCGCCATTGAGCCTTTACGCGTTAACAAGCTGTCTTTTATTTCTTGTGCTAAAGGCAACTTCGAGAGAATACTTGCTAGCTCTTCATCAACAATGGCGTCAATTAATGACAATAAACCGGTTAAAAATGCGATAGAATTATCTATTGGCGGTTTAACATCACTGGCCATTAGTTCACAAAATTTTGCACGTACCATGGCTGCGTTGATAAGCTCTGATGGCTTATCCGGATTAATATTAGACGCAAACATTAAGCCCAAAAAGCGTTTTAATTCCCCTGAGCCTAGTGTAACCAATGCTTGCTTAATGGTTGCTATTTCATTGCGTCGTTTGAAAATTGCTGAGTTTGCGTAACGCAATAATTTATACGATAAGGTTACGTCACGCTCAAAAACTGAGGTGATACTTGCGAGGTCTAGATCTTTTTTTGATGTTTCATAAAGCAATTCTGCCATTGCCATTTGTGATGGGGATAGGCTTTTAGTTTTTACCATTTCTGGTTTTGCAAAAAAGAAACCTTGAAAGAGCTCAAAATCTAACGCTAATGCTTGGTTATATTCTTCATAAGTTTCGACCTTTTCCGCTAGCAATTTGATATGAGGGAAATTTTTAATAGCAAATTTTACTGCTTTTATAGTTTCTAAGGACGTGACTTGCCAGTCGATTTTAATAATGTGAATAAACGGATAAAAGTGTTGCCAAACAGCTTGATGAATATAATCATCTAAGGCTATGGTATAACCTTTGTCATGTAAATTCTTACAGATTGCTAATAGCTTTTTACCTGGTTTTACTGTTTCCAAAATTTCGACAACAACTTCTTCAGGTGTCAGGGTTTCTGGGTACCCTTTGAGCAGTGTTGCTAAGGTGAAATTAATGAAAGCTGGCTTATTGCCGGTAAATTCACTGATGCCTAGATTAAAGTTACTCGCTTCGATCATTTTAGTGGTTGCTTCGTCAGCGTCAATGTCGGGAAAAATATTATCGATACTGTCACGAAACAATAGTTCATAGGCAAAGAGCTTTTTTTCTTTATCTAAAATAGGTTGCCTAGCAGCGTAGAAATACATACAAATTCCCGATTAATCTGATTTTATAATACATAAACTTATTATTATTGTTATTATCAACCAGTAAAAGTAATTTACTCGTTACAATCTTATTTATAACACAAATAAATGGGAACACTTATGAAAAAGCATGGTAATTAACCATTTACTTAACATAATGTTCCGGTTCATGTTTAATTGAATAGCAATGTGCTTTTTTTTTGAACAAATCAATGGCAGACAAACAATTTATTGTTGGCAGCTAACGAGAGTAGAATTTTATAGTAGAGGGTGTAAAGCTTCAATTTGAGTTTTAATTTGTCTACGATTTTGGTTGATAAAATAGCAAATAATGCTTTTTTATATCAAACGCAGTAACACTAGCGATAAAGTTCAGAGCTCTTCTTTTATTCACCCAGTGGTAAACGGGTGATGACGAAAATTAAATTTAGTATGAAATAACGATGTTTAACAAATTTTACTTGTTCTATGCTCGTCATTAACATGTTAGGTTGCACAATAAATCAGTCTGATTAGTCTAATTTTTTTGGAGGTTAAATGGCAGTAGGAACAATGATTTCATTGGCACTTTATTTTATTGTTATGTTAGGAATAGGTATATACGCCTATAGAAAGTCAACCAGTGATGTTTCTGGCTTTATGTTAGGAGGACGTAGTTTGGGCCCAGGGGTAACAGCGCTTTCTGCTGGCGCCTCGGATATGAGCGGTTGGATGCTTATGGGGGTGCCAGGACTAATGTTTGCTGTGGGGTTAAGTAGTGCTTGGATCTCTTTTGGTTTGATCTTGGGGGCATATTTAAACTACCTTATTGTCGCGCCAAGGTTAAGAACCTATACTGAACTGGCAAATGATTCTATTACTCTGCCTGATTTTTTTGAAAATCGTTTTGCTGATAAATCCCGTGCATTGCGAATTACTTCCTCTGTTGTCATTATTCTATTTTTTACCTTATACACGTCGTCAGGCATTGTTGCTGGCGGTAAACTCTTTGAAAGCTCGTTTGGTTTAAGCTATGAAGTTGGTTTGTATATTACTGCTGGTGTGGTGGTGCTTTATACGTTGTTTGGTGGCTTTTTAGCGGTGAGCTTAACTGACTTTGTTCAAGGCTGTATTATGTTTCTCGCCCTTGTTTTAGTCCCTATTGTTGCTGTTACCAACGTTGGCGGCACTGCAACTATGCTAGATACGATTGAGCAGATAAACCCTGAGTTTTTGAACTTATTTAGTGGTGTGAGTATTATTGCGATCATTTCTGCTTTGGCGTGGGGTTTGGGTTACTTTGGCCAGCCGCATATTATTGTTCGTTTTATGGCTATTCGTTCTGTTGATGACTTGCCAAAAGCAAGAAGAATAGGCATGAGCTGGATGATAGTATCTTTGTTTGGCGCTATGGCTACCGGTTTTGCTGGCGTGGCTTATGTAGCGAAAACCGGGATGAAAATCGATGATTCAGAGACGATATTTATTTTATTGGGACAAGTGCTTTTTCATCCACTTATTGCTGGCTTCTTATTGGCAGCGATATTAGCGGCAATTATGAGTACGATTTCCTCGCAATTATTGGTGACCTCGAGTTCATTAACTGGTGACTTTTACCAAGCGTTTTTGAACAAAAATGCCAGTGAAAAACAATTAGTATTCGTTGGTCGCTTATCTGTCGCTTTAGTTGCGCTTGTGGCTGTGTTTCTTGCTTATGATCGAAACAGCTCAATTTTAACCTTAGTCAGCAATGCTTGGGCCGGTTTTGGTGCGGCGTTTGGTCCATTGGTTATTATGAGTTTGTACTGGAAGAAGATGAACAGACACGGTGCATTAGCCGGTATGTTAACCGGAGCCTTTACTGTATTAGTGTGGATATATGCGCCAATAACAATTAATGGCGAGTCTTTGAGCTCGGTGATGTATGAGATAGTACCTGGTTTTATTATGGCAAGTATTGCTATTGTGGTAGTGAGCCGATTAACACCGAAAGAGCAACCAGAACTAGAGGCTGTGTTTGATCAGGTTGCTGCTAAACATTAGCGAACAAGCATGAGTAAATATAAAAACCAATCGAAAATATAACTTCGGTTGCTGTCATCATAAGCTGTACAGCATTTTTGAAAAATAAACAAAGTCGTTAATGAAATCATTAACGACTTTTTTAGTGCTTTTGATTTTCTCTTTGGCTTCTCCTTGTGCAATATTTTTTATTTTCACAGGGAGGAAAGAAAGTAAAAGAAGGGTTTTTTTCCTTTAGCCTTCTTTGAATTCTCCCTGTGTGATAGTCACAGGGAGAATAAATAATGCACAGGATTTGATGCTAATTAGTCTAAATTGACCAAGTAATATTTTGCTTAACGCGTTCTTGCCACTGCTGTATCGGTTCATTCTTATCACCAACAACAACGATATTAGAATGATTAAAGTTCGAAGACTGACCTTGTAACTTGTCGTTGGCAAAATCAGCAATGAATTTAATATCTTTATCATCAGGCAAAATGAAAATATTGACCGGACTTGATTGGCCTTGAAACACTAAATGCAGGCTCATACTGCCATCAAAACGGCAATAATCAGCAAACATTAGCTTACCTAAGGTACTACTAAAACTGCCCTTAAATTTGGCCATTTTTTCGTTTAATGACGCCAATGTTACTGTTGGCTGAGCATCGTTTGAAAAATGAGCGGCTTCATGATTAACATGAGCAATGGCATAGTCACCTAAATTTTTATAGGTGCTAGAAAACATCATAAAGTTAACGGTTAAGCCCATAACAAATGCCACAGAAGCTGCCATCGCTAAACGTACACGTGTTGTTCTTTTTTGCTGCTGATGGCTGGCCATTGTTTGGCGTAAGATTAAATTATCGTATAAACCATCAGGTACGGGAATGTTCATTGCTTGCGCAATTTTATCATCTAATGCAGAAACATCGTGTGCAAACTTTTGTTTCGCTGCGTCGTTTTTGATGGCTTCATTTGTTGCATCATCACGACTTTTTGGATCTGCTAATATGCTACGTCTAAATTGCAAATCATCCATTGTGTAGACCTCTTAATTTTGGCTCGTCGTCTACGGCCTCTTTTAATTGATTGCGAGCACGAAATAATCGTGTCATAACGGTATTTTTATTTAATGACAAAATGTTAGCGATTTCTTCACCACTGAAACCTCCAATAACCTGTAAAACTAGCGGCTCTCGGTACTCTTCCGGCATTTGAGCGATTTTTTCGCGTAACCAATAGTTTTCAATTTCTTGTTCATTACTCGTTGCTTTTACATCGGTAATTGTCGCCTCTTCATATTCGCTCATTTCAAAACGCTTACGCTCAAATCGGCGGGCATTTTCTCTGCGAAGAATCGTAATTAACCATGACTTTGCTGCCTTTTCATCTTTCAATGAGTCAAGCGCGCGCCATGCACGTAAAAATGTTTCTTGCACTAAGTCTTCAGCAATATGCTTGTCATGGCATAGCCAGTAACCATACCGATATAAATCGGCATGTAATGCTTTAACGAGTGCTTCGTATCTAACTTGTTTTGTCGCCATGTTGTAAGAGACCTGAGGCTTTGTCATTCTATTTCACACTGATGCAAATTTTTAGATATGTTAACTATAGCGTGAATTACTAATTGATAGTTAACAGAAATTATATTCTGATTTATATTTTTTTGATTTGGGTTGTCGACAGAGGAGATTTTAATGGCTTTTGTCTAAGGGGATTGCAGACCAATGATGTTCACTGAAACGGAACATCATTTTGTCTGCATAGTTTGATTTCTCTTTCCCCATTGAGTGACGATTTAATTACTTATGGGTTAATGGTCACCTTAGTGCTTGATGATTTATGATGATGTTTTTTATGCAAAGTTTGTACTGCGTTAAGTAAGCTTTGGCCTACCCATGGGCTTGGTTGTTTACCATAGTAACTTTGTTGTAAGGCAATGATAGCCTCAGAAAGGGCTTTGTCGTTAAAATAACCGTGTAGAGAATCTAAGGTCGTTAACGAGGCTTTGTCTTTGTTGTCTGATGACTGTGATTGTGCCCAAGGCAGTAAGTTAGCTAATGCTGCCTCACCATCATTTTGTTTACATGCCGCTAATAATGCAAGATATGCACTATTAACGTCTGTATTCTTATTATCAAACTTCTGTTTCGCTTTAAAAGACCATTTAGCTGAGACAAACCAAGCGAGTGAGGTCAGCAACCATAAAGCGAGAAATAGCCACTGCCAAAAACTGTTTTGCTGAACTATTACCGTTTGTGGTGCTGGCGCTGCTGTCAATTGAGTTGCGTTATTGCTTAACGGTTTTGCTGTGATGCTCGGCGCTAAATCAGCGTTAGGTAATATAGTGATTTTTTGCCCCGGAATTTTAGCAATCTCAGCTTTATTGGTAATCGTATTCCACCAGTTAATGGTTATTTCTGGTAACTGATATTCACCAGCTTTACTAGCGACGATAGCAAAGTTAACCACTTTTTGGCTGACTAAACGTTCATTATTAAGACCTGTGTGTAGCTCGGCTTGATCGGGGTATACTTTTAATCCTTGTGGCATAGTCATGGTGATTTCAGGTAATTGTTCTTCTGATAGACCTGCTGCGGTTAATGTAATAGTTCGCGTGATTGGCTCGCCAACTTTAAATTGAGCGGGTTCAGGTTGCCATTCTTGATGCATGGCAAGTAGTTCACTCGGTAACCATGGACCACTGACTTGCGCCGGAATTGCTTTAATCGTTAAAGCAATATCATCACCAATAACACTGACAGGCTTAGTATCAGCGAAACTTAAAAAGTTTGAACGTCTTGAAGAAGGTACAATAATCTCTCCGGAAAAAACCGGTGATTTTAAGATTACTTCGCCACTTTGTTGCGGGCTAATAGCATAAACTCGCTCGATGATACGGTAACGTTTGCCATTAATAATGTTTTCTGATTCTTTATCTTGACCGATTTGTAAAATGTTTGCACCAGCTAAGGTTGGCTCGGTTAAGCTACCTCTTTTTAACTCAGCGGCAAAATGTAATTTTACTTTCAGAGTTATTTGTTGCTGAACGTAAATGTCGGTGGCTGAAGCTTGCGTGGTAATAAATAAATCTTGTTGGCTAGAGGCCGGTAATTGACTGGCTTCGAGTGCTTTAATCGCGATAGCTTGGGTTTGAATGCCGTCAATAGTAAATACTGGTATAAGCAACTCACCTGACTTACGCGGTATTAATACGGTTGTCCAAGTTGTGGTGCGCGAGGTATTAAAATTTACCATGCTAGTTTGTGAGCTAACCGATGTTCTGCCAACAATAAAGTCACCGAGTAGGGCAGAAGTATCTAATGCGTTACTGTTAACGTCATCATCTGCGGTCACGGTTAATATTAACGACTCGTTGACAACTACTGGGTTTTTATCAACGCTAGCACTGACTTTGGTTAATGCGTAGCTATTAAGTGATAATAAAATAGCTAACAGAGAAATTATAACTCTTACCACTTTTTCTTAACTCCTATATTTCGGCGATCTTGATGACGTTTTTGATACTCTAATTGCATTTTATTTCTTAGTAACATGTAAGGATCGTCAGTGACTTTATTGAGTAATTGTTGATGTTTTTGTTCGGTTTCTTTGGCTAATTGCTCTGCCATTGCTTGAGCTTGAGCACTTTGCTCTTCAGGTGCTGCTTCTGATTCATTTGCTTGCTGAGCATCTTTGGCTTGCTGTTGTTCTGCTGCTTTTTGCTTATCACTTTCAGCTTGCTGTTGATCGTTTTGCTCTTGCTGCTGATCTTCATTACTTTGTTCTGAGGTATCACTTTGCTGATTTTTATCTTCTTGTGCTGAGTTTTGGGATTGCTGCTCGCTCGGTTGACTTTCACTATCCTGACTCTCTTGGTTTTCACCATTTTGATCATCACCATTTTGTTGCTGGTCTTGTTGGTCTTGGTTTTTATCTTGTTGTTGGTCGTCGCCAGATTGCTGTTCTTGATTTTCTTGTTGTTGTTTTAATTGCTCAAGAATAGCTTTGTTGTCTTGTGCATCGGTTAAGTTAGGATCAAGTTGTAAAGCCTGATTGTAAGCGGCTATTGCCTCATCAAGTTTTTGTAATTTTGCTAAAGCGTTACCTTGGTTATACAAAGATTCAGCACTATCAACTTGCTGATAAGCAGATAATGCTTGCTCGTAATCTCCTGCCTTATAGTGTGCACTACCTTGCCAAAGTGGGTCGTTAAATTGTTCAGCCGCTTGTTGGTATTGTTCTTTATTAAAATGCGCTTGGCCTTGCTGATCTTTGGTTTTCCATAAATCTTGCCAAACATTAGCTTGGGCTTGATGATTAGGAATTAATAGTAAGGCAAAGGGTAAAGTAGCCATAAGTGCACCACGTCTAAAGTAACTTAGTAACATAGGTAAAACGAGTAATAACAAGTAAGGACCAAATTCTTGCCATTGATCGCCAGTATTATCACTTTCTTTAGTTTGCTCTGTGTCGTTAAGTAGTGGCTTAGTGGTCAGTTTTTCAATATCTTTATTATTATGTGTTAGCGTGGTGTAGTTACCTTTGCCACGTGCGGCAAGCCCTTGGAGTAACTTTTCTGTTAACTTGGGAATAATAATGGCACCGTTGTCGTCTTTCATTAACTCGCCATTACTGAGCTTAATGGGCGCACCTGCTTTTGTACCAACGCCGAGTATATTTAGGCGATAGGGATGCTCACGTGACCATTGGGTGATGTCTTGAATATCAATATTATCGACACCGTCAGTAAACCAATAAATATCACCGCTATTATGGCCAGCATTCACTAGCATTTCATTGGCTAAGGCTAGCGCTGATATCGGATTACTGCCTAATGCTGGCATCAGCTCTGGGCTTAATGACGGCAATAACAATTTGATATTGTTGCTATCATCGGTCAGCGGACTAATACTAAAGGCATCGCCTGCGTAGGCAATAAGCCCAACTTCGCCTTCATTGATACTGTCGAGTAAATCTATCGCCTTGTAGCGAGCACGTGTTAGGCGATTAGGCGCAACGTCGGTCGCATACATTGAATATGACATATCCATGATTAGCACTGAGCCTTGTGCGACTTGGTATACCGGTTGTGGTAGTTTCTGCCAACTAGGACCTGCCATTGCTATAATTGACAGTAAGCCAATTAAAAATGGCAGCGCTAGTGAACTGGACTTAGCCTTACTATTACCTTGTACTAATACTTTCGCTAAGTGTGCTGGTAAAAGTTGTTGCCAGCCTGATTGCTTAATACGCAGCTTTTTTAGCATCAATAGCATGACTATTAAGACGATAAGCGCGAGTAGCCACAGTGGGCGAATAAAATGAAAGTCAGCCATATTAGTGCTTCGCTCCTGACGTTTTATTGCTTGGTGTGAAAAAATAACCATTGGAAACGGTTTTGCTGAGCAAGGTTACTAAACTTATCAATAGCGCTAGACCTAGAGGCCAGTAGTACAGAGCGGTTAATGGTCGCATTTGTTGCTGTTCTTGTTCTACCGGTTCAAGTTCGTCCAATAGTTGGTATATTTTGCTCATGTCTTCACTGGCGCGGGCACGGAAATAATAACCACCGGTTTCATCAGCAAGGCGCTGCAAAGACTCTTCATCAAGTTCACTTGAAGGGTTAACACGACGAGCACCAAATAATGAGTTTTGGATCATAACATCGGCGCCGATACCGATAGAGTAAATAGTGATGTGTTTTGCTACGGCCAATTCAAGCGCTTGTTCTGGGGTGATCTTCCCCGCCGTATTTTGGCCATCAGTCAATAATAGTAAAACGCGGTTCGAGTCTTTCTTTTCATCGAAACGTTTAACGGCAAGCGCAATTGCATCACCAATAGCGGTTTGTTTACCCACTAAACCTAGCACGGTTTCATCTAGCATTTGTTGTACGGTTTTGCGGTCAAAGGTCATGGGCGTTTGCATATAAGCATCATCGCCAAATAAGATCAAACCGAGTCTGTCGCCATTACGTCGTTCAATGAACTCGCCCAATAGTACTTTTAGCATATCAAGGCGATTGACACTGCGACCATTAAGCGTCATGTCTTCAACTTGCATACTGCCAGATAGATCAACCGCAATCATCATTTCGCGACCTTCTGTTGGTACATTTACTGCCTCACCTAGCCATTGCGGTTGAGTGCTAGCAAATACCACTAGAAGCCAGATAAGGCTTAAGATGACTAAGGATGTTTTTTTCTTTTCGGGCGCAAAATCTTGTGCTTGCACACCTTTAACTACGGTCGGCATTCTCAATGGCGCGGCTTGTATTTGTTTTTTAGCGGGTAGCCAATAAACAAGTAAGGGTAAAGGCAGGGCGATTAAAGCCCAAATAAAATCAAAATGGATCATGACTTTACTCCATTACGCTCAGTCAGTTGTGGTGAAGAGCTAGCTGATGAAATTGTGTTATTTTTACTGGTTAAATCGGCTTGTTCAGGCATAGGTGTTAACGTACTTATCACATTTTTTTGCGGTGGTAAGGCATGGTTAAGCCATAGTTTTGCTGCTTGATGAAACTCTGCTGACGCTTTACTGCCGGCTTGGTGTTGATAAGCCGAGGTAAAATAATCAGCACTGAGTTTAGAAAAATCAGCTTGATACTTAGTAGGCAAGGTTGTGGTTAAAAAGCTTTTAAAGTGCTCGCCGGTTAAATTTGCCACTGTTTGACGTGGAAAATACTGTAATGCTGCCCATTTTAGTAAGGTAACAACCGTGCCGACATCGGCATTTGGCGAAAGTTGTTTTAGGGCACTTTTTTGGTTTTTACGTTTAGTTATGTATTGTCGTAACTTAACAGAGCCATAAATAATCAATGCCAATATAAGTGCAACTAAAAGCCACCAACCTGGTGCAATAGGATAACTGTGTATATTTTCCGGCAGATGAATATCATTTAACTGTGCTAACGGATCCATGACGCTACTCCGCGATTTAATTGAGTTTCAAGTGCTTCACTAGCGCAGAAGTGCAATAGTCTAGCGCCGGCTTTAGTTAACTTTTCTTCCATGGTGCTATTTAAGGCCATGGCTTGTTGATGATATTGCTCAGCTATTGCTTTATCACCTAAAATAAGCTGTTGGCGATCATCGCCATCATTATCTGTACCGTTAGTAATAGCAACGCTGATTTTACTTTTACTCTCAGGTAATTGTTGCTCTAGAGGATCGCTAATTAAACACACCACTAATTCACAGTGGCGGCTAATATTGGCTAAATGTCGCACGGCTTCATCAGTGAGGTTGTAACCATCGGTGATTAAGTACACTAAACTTCCAGGTTTAGCGAGTTGACGTAAACGTGCACAGTTTTGTTCAAAAGCGAGTTTTGCTTGCTGGTGATCTAATGCCTCTGTTGATTTAATGGCAGAGTTTGCGTGGCTTTCGACTAGCGCATGTAAATAATGTAATACGCCTTGTTGTCTACTACGGGGCTTTAATTCGGTATGAGCATATTGGTTAAACACCACGCCGCCAATACGATCGCCACGTGACTTAGCATGCCAAGCGACTAATGCCGCGACATGTGCAGCTTGCACGGATTTAAACAGTAAACGGCTGCCAAAAAACATACTGGTGCTTAAATCACTGGCAATAAGCACCGGGCGCTCAATTTCTTCACGAAATAATTTTGTGTGAGTTTGACCGGTACGCGCAGTTACCCGCCAATCTATGGCGCGAATATCATCGCCATTTTGGTAGTGACGTACTTCGTCAAACTCCATGCCCCGGCCTTTGCTACGGGCGAGGTAATTACCGGACATTTTACCATGCAAGCTTTTTGCTGCTGCTAAGTTAATCAGCGAGCTTTTAGTCTGATATCGAATTAGCTCTTCAATGGTTAAGTCAATGCCATTACTATCAAGTTCATCAAGCAAAACTTGTGGATTGTCTTGCTCGGTTGATTTTTTTTGAGTAAACCACATAACGTTATTTTGCGCTTAGGCAACCGCCACTAGGCTGAGTAAATGATCAAGCAGTTGATTACTACTGATACCCTCAGCTTCTGCTTGATAGGTCATTAAGATACGATGACGTAAGACATTATGAAAAACCGCTTGTACATCTTCAGGGCTAACAAAGTCGCGATTATTTAACCAAGCGCGTGCACGTGCGCAGCGGTCAAGGGCAATAGTCGCACGTGGACTGGCGCCGTAAGCAAGCCATTGTTTTAATTTATCGTCATATTTTTCAGGGTTACGTGTCGCCATAATGAGATCAACAATATAATTTTCTACCGCTGGCGCCATGTGAATTTGCATCACTTGTTCGCGAGCGGCGAAAATATCGTCCTGAGTGATTTCTTTAACCGCTTTCTTTTCTATTTTTAGTGCTTCGCCACGGTTAAGTTTTAAAATTTCTAATTCGCTGGCTGCATCAGGGTAATCAATTTCCACATGCATTAAAAAGCGATCGAGTTGTGCTTCGGGTAATGGGTAAGTCCCTTCTTGCTCGATGGGGTTTTGTGTTGCCATAACTAAAAATAGTTCAGGCAATGGGTAAGTATTGCGACCAACGGTAATTTGGCCTTCTGCCATCGCTTCTAGTAAAGCCGACTGAACTTTGGCTGGCGCACGGTTAATTTCATCTGCGAGCACTAAGTTACGAAATAGTGGCCCCGGTTGAAATACAAATGTACCATCTTCAGGGCGGTAAATATCTGTGCCGGTTAAATCTGCTGGTAGTAGATCAGGCGTAAATTGAACGCGGTGAAAGTCGGCTTCTAGGCCTTGGGCTAAGGCATTAACGGCACGCGTTTTTGCTAAACCTGGAGGACCTTCTACAATAAGATGACCATTCGCTAAAAGTGCGATGAGTAAGTTTTCAACCAGCGCGTGCTGTCCGATAATTTGCGAGGATAAGTGTTCTTTTAATGATGAAAAATGTTCAATAGCCATAGTTTATCGTTCTTATTGATTATAAAATTTTAGTCAGCAGGTCTGACCCATAAATTGATATAAGGTTCATGTTTAACAAAAACAACCATAATGACAAAATTGTCGGGGGTTTTCTTTAGCTTTTTAGTACCTTGGCATTAATTTGCTCAAATTTTGTTAGCTAAGCATTGAATTATTTCTATATATCGTTAGAATTATCTTAAGTCAAAGAGGTCAGACCTCTTGAGTATTGCCACAAAATGGAAACAAAAATGACAAAATCAAAATTAATAACAGGCAGTGGAGAGCGTATTGCGGTTGTTGCAGGATTGCGCACACCGTTTGCTAAACAAGCAACCGCTTTTCATGGTGTACCTGCGGTCGATTTAGGAAAAATAGTAGTTAACGAATTACTTAAAAAACATGATGTTGATCCTAAAATTATTGATCAACTTGTTTTTGGTCAAGTTGTGCAAATGCCCGAAGCGCCAAATATTGCTCGTGAAATCGTCTTAGGCACCGGCATGAATACTCATACTGATGCTTACAGTGTATCTAGAGCTTGTGCGACGAGTTTCCAATCAACGGTTAATATTGCTGAGTCGATTATGGCCGGTTTTGTTGATGTTGGTGTTGCTGGTGGTGCAGATTCAACATCAGTTGCTCCTGTTGGCGTATCAAAGAAATTTGCTCGTACCTTACTTGATTTAAGTAAAGCCCGTTCATTTGGCGCTAAAATGGCGTTAATACGTCAACTTAACTTTAAAGATATTTTACCTGTTCCTCCTGCCGTTGCCGAATACTCTACCGGCCTTTCAATGGGACAAACTGCCGAGCAAATGGCAAAAACTCACGGTATTACGCGTGAAGCACAAGATGCATTAGCGCATCGTTCGCACACGCTTGCGACGAAAAGTTGGCAAGAAGGCAAGCTTGATGGTGAGGTAATGACTGCGCATTGCGAACCTTATAAAACCTTTATTTCTAAAGATAATTGCATTCGTGAAAACTCAGAATTAGCCAGTTACGCTAAGCTTCGTCCCGTCTTTGATCGTAAGCATGGTACGGTCACTGCGGCAACAAGTACGCCGTTAACTGATGGTGCGTCAGCAATTTTGATGATGCGTGAAGGGCGAGCAAAAGAATTAGGTTATAAACCATTAGGTTATATTCGTAGCTATGGTTTTGCCGCTATTGATGTTTGGGAAGATATGTTGATGGGGCCTAGTTTTGCTTCGCCAATTGCTTTGCAACGCGCTGGCATGAATTTAGCCGATCTTGACTTAATTGAAATGCATGAAGCGTTTGCTGCGCAAGCACTGGCCAATGTTAAAATGTTTGGTAGTAACAAGTTTGCGCAAACACATCTTGGTCAAGACAAAGCCATTGGTGAAATTGATATGGACAAGTTTAATGTTATGGGTGGCTCACTCGCTTACGGTCATCCTTTTGCTGCAACGGGCACGCGCTTAATTGTGCAAACATTGAATGAATTAAATCGTCGTGGTGGTGGGGTTGGTTTAACGACTGCTTGTGCTGCAGGTGGTTTAGGTGCGGCTATGATCGTGGAGACAGATTAATGACTGATGTAACAGAAGTAGTTCAACAAGAAAACAATAATACCTTTAGTTTAGTGCGCCAAGAAAATGGCATAGCACATTTGATCATGGATGTTAAAGGCGACACCATGAATACGCTAAAGGCTGAGTTTTCTGATGAAATTGCTGAAATATTAAAAGAAATACGCGAAGATAAAAGTATTAATGGCTTAGTTTTAGTGAGTGGTAAAGCTGATTCTTTTGTCGCTGGCGCTGATGTACATATGCTAGCAAATTGCACCTCAGCTGCTGAAGCAACAGCTTTGTCGCGTCAAGGGCAAATTATTTTTGATCAGCTAGAGAATTTATCAATTCCAGTTGTTGCTGCGGTTCATGGCGCTTGTTTAGGTGGTGGTTTAGAGCTTGCGATGGCATGTCATGCCATTGTTTGTAGCGATAGCCCTAAAACCGCTTTAGGTTTGCCTGAAGTACAATTAGGCCTACTGCCTGGTGGTGGTGGCACACAACGATTGCCGAAACGTGTAGGTATTCAAAAGTCATTAGATATGATGCTTACCGGTAAGCAACTTCGCGCTAAGCAGGCATTAAAAGCCGGTTTAGTAAATGATGTAGTACCCAACAGTGTGTTACTTGCAACGGCTGAGAAGTTAGCGCTTTCTGGTAAAGTTAAGCCAAAAGCTCGTAAGTTATCATTGATGGACAAGCTGCTTGAAGGTAACGGTGTGGGTCGTAGCATTGTATTTAGTCAAGCAACAAAAACTGTCCTAGGAAAAACGAAGGGTAACTATCCTGCACCGTTAAAAATTATTGACTGTATTCGAGCGGGTGTTGAACAGGCTCCTTCAAAGGGCTATCAAGTAGAAGCTGATCATTTTGGCCAACTAGTGATGTCTGATGTTTCAGCACAACTTCGACAGCTATTTTTTGCCACGACTGACATGAAAAAAGAGCAGGGTGTTGAGGGCGTAGCGCCGGCAAAAATTTCCAATGCCGCTGTGCTTGGTGGTGGCCTTATGGGCGGTGGTATTGCTTTTGTTACCGCGACTAAAGCTAAACTACCAGTGAGAATTAAAGATATTTCACATCAAGGTATTAGCTCTGCTTTGAAATATGGTTATGAACTATTAAACAAAAAAGTTAAACGACGTTTTATGCGCCACAGTGAAATGCAAAGCCAACTTTCACTGATAACGGGTACAACGCAGTATAGCGGTTTCAATAATGTTGATATTGTTGTTGAGGCGGTATTTGAAGATCTAACTTTAAAACAAAATATGGTGGCAGATATTGAAAGCCATTGTAAAGAAAGTACTATTTTTGCTAGTAACACGTCTAGTTTGCCGATTGGCCAAATAGCTGAAAAAGCATTACGTCCTGAAAATGTGATAGGTCTACATTACTTTTCACCCGTGGATAAAATGCCATTAGCAGAAATTATTGCTCACGATAAAACCTCGGATCAAACCATTTCTACAACCGTAGCATTTGCTAAGAAGCAAGGTAAAACACCGATTGTGGTTAAAGATAAGGCCGGCTTTTATGTAAATCGTATTTTAGCACCTTACATGAATGAGGCGGCTATTTTACTGCTTGAAGGGTGTTCTATTGAAGCACTTGATAAAGCGATGATGAAATTTGGTTTTCCGGTTGGTCCTATGCAATTACTCGATGAAGTGGGTATTGATGTCGGCGCTAAAATTGGTCCAATTTTACAAGCTGAATTAGGTGAAAGATTCGCGCCACCAGCAGCATTTTCAAAATTAATTGATGATGGCCGCTTAGGCAAGAAAGCTAACAAAGGTTTCTATCAATATAATACCAAGAGTAAAAAGAAATTAGTTGATGAAAGTGTTTATAGCTTATTAGGACTGCAAGTAAGTAATACCGCTGTTACTGATGCTCAGGCTGAACGTTGTGTTTATATGATGTTAAATGAAGCCGCTCGTTGTCTAGATGAAGAGATTATTCGCAATGCCCGTGATGGTGATATTGGCGCAATTTTCGGTATAGGCTTTCCGCCATTTCTTGGCGGACCATTTCAATACATGGATAAAATCGGCGCTGCAACACTCGTCAGTAAATTAAGACAATGGCAAGCTGAATTTGGTGAACGATTTGCGCCTTGTGATGCATTGCTGAAAATGGCAGAACAAGGCGGAAAGTATTATTCGTAATTGTGAGCTATTAGCAGATTAATGGTTTCGTTAATGGAATAATTTAGCCGTAAGTTGGCAGATATTTGATTTTAAAAGTGGCAATTCGTTGCCTCTTTTTTTTTTGAATAAATACTCTACACTTGTTAACATACGCGTATATAGCAAGTGCTAATATTGCATAAATTTTATTTCTCTCACTAGGTAAAGCTGTGTTTTTGTTACTGATAACCGTATTAGGTATTGTCTTTTCTATATTTTTTTATTGTCAGGCGGTAAGTAGTGGCTTGGGTGCTAAACGATGGGCAATGGCTGGTTTGATGTTTGGCCCTTTTATTTGGCCAATGTTTTGTATTAATAAACGTTTAAAAACATATCAGCGCTTTGGTTTTGACTGTTTATTATTTTCGGCATAATTTTAACTACTCCTGATTTATTTGCACGTAACGATTAAAGTTCAAATAAACACGCTAACTTCCTTGTCGCGAAGTGTCTATTTATTGCCTGTTAAGCGCTTCTTAACGCTTAACTCCACCAAGTACTGGCAGGCATTTCTTTAATTTCAATACCTGCTGCAATCGCGTTTTCTGTCGCTTTGTTCACAAATAATGATTTGATTAAGTTGATCATAAACGCTCCTAGATACGAACTTGACTACGTTTAGTACCAATTCTTACTTGACTGCGTTTGGTTCCAACTTCTTCGACTGCTAATTCTTGGCTGTTGATGCGAACTTGGCTACGTTTAGTGCCAATTCTTACTTGGCTGCGTTTGGTTCCAATTTCTGCTACTGTGAGCTCTTGAGTATTGATACGAACTTGGCTACGTTTAGTGCCAATTCTTACTTGACTACGCTTTGTGCCAACTTCCTCAACGATAAAGGCTTCATTGGTGATTTCAGTAGTAGGTGTCGCAGACATTGCGAAAGAAAGAATGATTGAACTAAGCATGTTATTCCTTATTATTATTAAAGTTAATTGAAATTCAATAAGGTATAAGCGAGAAATGTGCCACTAATGAAAGGCCTTTGTTTATAAGGCGCTTAATGGATTATTTATGCAGAATATTTAGTGTCATAAAGTCGACACTAAATGGTATTTTTACTAAATGATGTCGATTTGTTGGTGATCTGAAAGGATAATAAGTATTTTTGAAAGTCATTTTCAGGTAATGGCTTACTATACAAGTAACCTTGCAATTGTTCGCAACGTAAGCCAGACAAAAAGCTTAATTGTTGATTGGTTTCAACACCTTCTGCTACCACTGCCATGCCTAAGTTGTGCGCGATAGTGACGATGGTTGCCACCATGTTTCGGCCTTTCTCTGAGGTTTCAATGTCATCAACAAAAGCCTTGTCAATTTTTAGGGTATTGAGAGGGAATTTTTTCAAATAAGCGAGTGAAGAATAACCAGTACCAAAATCATCTAACGATAAATGGATGCCCATCGCACGAATTTGCAACATGGTATCAATCGCTTTTTGTGGTGAATCCATTACCGTACCTTCTGTTATTTCTAATTCAAGGTATTTGGCCGCTAGTTTACTTTCTTTTAAAATACTCGCGATCATGGCGACTAGGTTAGGTTGAGTAAACTGAACTGCCGATAAGTTAACGGCAATTCGACCTTCAAAAAGTCCAGCATCAACCCATTTCTTAGTCGCAAAGCAAGCTTTACGTAATACCACTTCACCAATATCAATAATTTGACCTGTTTCTTCTGAAACTGGAATAAAAATCGCTGGACTAATAATACCTTTACCTGGGGTTTCAAAGCGAACAAGTGCTTCCATACCGGCTATTTTTCCGGTTGCGATTTCAATTTTGGGTTGATAGAACACGGAAAAGAAATCTTCTTTGAGGCCATGGCGAATAAGACTCTCGATTTGTAAACGCTTAACGGCAGCTTTGTTCATCGAGTCGCTGAAAAATTGATACTTATTACCTCCAGCATTTTTCGCATGATACATCGCCGTATCAGCATTTTTAAGTAGTTCTTGTGGGTTTGTACCGTCTTCAGGGTAAAGCACGATACCTATGCTACTATAAAGGACTATTTCTTGGCTCTTCAGCCTCAGCGGCAGAGCAATTGATTTTAATACTTCTTTAGCAATACTGGTGATGGTATGAATATCGTTGGTATCTTCGATAATTAAACTGAACTCATCTCCCCCTAAACGATAAACAGAGTCTTGATTTCGCCCTAATCCCCTAATGCGCTCAGCAACCTTGCATAATAGAACATCGCCTGCTTCATGGCCTAGAGAATCATTGACTTTTTTAAAGTTATCCAAGTCAAAAACTAATAAAGCATGGTGAATTTTATTTTTTACTAATCGTTGTAGATTGGCTTGAAAGTATGAGCGATTAGGTAGTCCTGTTAATGTATCTGAGTTGGCAAGTTTTCTTAATTCAGCTTCTGTTTGCTTACGTTTGGTAATATCAGAAAACACACCAACAAAGTGTGAGATATTGCCGTCTTCATCACGAATAATATCGATATTTAAATCGGTTAAATAGAGCGCACCATTATCACGTAAGTTTTCTATTTCACCGTGCCAGTTACCTTTGGTAATTAAGTGCTTTTTAATGTTCTGGCTAAAACTATCTGGGTATTGTTCAAATTTAAGCTGAGTGCCGCGCATTTGTAGTTTATTCTTTCCTGTGATGCGCTGAAATGCTTTATTGACATCGACGACAGTGAATTTGCGATCATAAATTACAATCGCGTCGGAAATGTTCTCAATGCATTTGGCAAAAAGCTTTAAACGCTCATCGGCACGCTTAATTTGACTAATATCTTTTAAGGTACCTGTCATTCGACTTGGAACGTCTTTTTCATCGCGCTCAACAATTTTGCCGCGATCGAGTACCCAAATCCATTTATCGTCTTTGTCTTTTACGCGATAGGTAGCTTCGAAATGTTGGCTACTATCTTCAAAATGTTGATTTAGCGCTTCTCTAACTCTTGGGATATCATGTTGATGAATATTGGTTTGATCGGCACCGACATTGCGTTTACCGTCTTGTGGAAATTCCAGTATTCCCCATATATTAGAGCGGTATATTTTACCTTTCTTAATGTTCCAATCCCACATTTCATCACCACTACCCCAGAGCGATAATTTAAGACGTTCTTCACTTAACTTTATTTGTAGATGATAAAGACGCTTATGGCGCATTTGTTGAAGAATGTAGGTTATGATTAATAGCGCCATAAGGCTGTAAAGTAATATGGCACTACGAGATAGCCACCAAGGGGGCAGGATTGTAATGTTCAGAGATTTTATTGCACTTTTTTGGTTATTCTGTAAATCAAGTGCTTGCACTTCAAAAACATAATCACCAGGACTTAGGTTAGTGTATGTCGCTCTTTGGTTATTTTTACCAGCATCTATCCAATTTTCTTCTAACTCAAGAAGACGATAACGATATTTTAAATGCCCTAATAATTTTACATTAGGTGTAATAAACTCAATACTGAATGGGGATTGGCTGTGTGTTAAATTCAGCACTTTCAGTGCGTTAGGTGAGCTGCTTAAAGTGAATGGAAATGTAGGTTGATTTGGTTTTAAACTTGAAACAGCAAGCTCTTTGTTAGCAACTAAGATACTTGTGAGATACGGGGCTGATAATTTTTGCTTTATGCTGAGTAATTCTTTCGGGATAAATGAATGAAAACCATTAATACCACCGAAATAAATGGTATCGTTTTTCGTTAAAATAGCACTATCACTAATAAACTCATTGTTATCTAATAACAGGTCTTTGTTAAATGCTTTTACCACTTTGGTATTAGGATTGACAGCATTCACTCCTCTGTTGGTAGATACCCAAGCTATCTGTTGGTTATCGACAATAATGTCTGCTATAAAGTTGTTACTTAAGTGGTTACTCTCATTTATTATCGACACTGTTTTGATTTTTTTATTATAAAGGGCAATGCCTTGTCCTCTTGAACCAAGCCAAATCCAATCTTTTGATAGACCAATATTTGATATATTGCCAAATTGCAAATTAGCAGGAATGCTTGTGATAATGTTAGAGAATTTTTTTGAAGATATGCTGTAATATAATATTTTATTATCTGTTGTAGCTAACCATAATTTATCGTTATTATCATACTTAATTGCAGTGTAAATGGTTTGGTTATCATCGTCGATTTGTTCTAATTTATTAGAACCTAAATGAAATGAAGAAAATTGTTTTGCTTCGTCGATAAACCATAATCTACCGTCTGCCAATATTAAGTTACTAAAGTCATTGTTTGTTGATTTTTCTTGCCATTCATAGTTTTCTGTCAGGCTGCCTTTATCTGTTTGGTAATAATATAGATTACCAGGTTCTGAAGGGTTATTAGGTTCTGTTTTTAACCAAAAATTATCTTTTGCATCAACAAATAAATGTGAAATTGGCTTATTGTTTTTAATAATAGCTTGGCTAATTTCTCCGTTTGAAGCAATTTTATTGAGTTGTCCGTTATCTGTTGTAAACCAAACCGTTCCGTCTGAAGTTTCAGCAAAAGCATAAACAGCTTGCCCAGAATCATCATAATTAAATAAACCGTGGTTAATCTTTAATTGCAAAGAATTGAAGGTGTTAATGCCGCCACCATTAGTGCCGATCCACATTTTACCTGAGTTATCTTTGTATACTTTTAATATAAGATCAAACGATAAGGCATTTTTATGTGGTGAGCTTTGATAAGAGGTGATCTTATCAGTGAGTATATTGATACTATTCAAACCGTTTAGAGTACCCAACCAAACGGCTGAGTCATTTAATTGCTCAATCGAACGCACTTTATTTGACAGTATATTCAAACTACTATCATTATTACTTGTTATATAATGCTTGGTTATTTGGTAATCTTGTGAAATAACAAATAAACCATTATCAGTGCCTAACCAATATTGGTTATCAATAAACTTTAAGTCATAAAGTGCACTAGCGTTAAGATTAAGGTGCCACTTATTTTGCGCATTTAAAGATACCACAGACGTCATAGCGCTATTGGTTAAGAATATCCCCTTATCATAAGTGCCTAACCAATAGTTACCTTTCTTATCTTGATATATGGTTTTAATTTCTTTTAAGGCATTATTAAAACCACGAATTCTTATTTGAGAGAAATTTTTGTTTTCAACATCATATTTATGTAAACCAGTTTTGGTCGAGATCAGAATACTATTTTGCTGATCTTGATAAATATCCCAAATTTCATTGTCTTTTAATGAGCTACTATCATCAGTTTGATGAAAAAAGTTTTCAAAACTATCTAAGGTTTCATCGTAACGGCTTAAGCCTGCATTTGTACCAACCCAGAGTAGGTTTTTATTATCAATAAATAGTTTGCGAATAAAATTGTCGGCTATTGAAGTTCTATTTGTACTATCGTGACGATAGTAGACAAAATTTTTGCCGTCATAACGGTTTAAGCCATCTTGTGTGGCGATCCATATGAAACCGTTTTTATCTTGTACTATGTCGTAAACATAGCTTTGCGATAAGCCTTCGGCAATTGAAATACTTTCAAACTTTAGGGGAGGCTGATTGATATTGTGTTCTGCAGCGGTAGCTGTACTTGAAAGGGATAGTAAAGCTGATATAACCAAAATGGAAAAGGTTAAATAAAATTTAGAAATCAACTTATTTTTAAAAAAAAGCAATAGCACTAACTCAGCCTTTTGGTAGTGAAAATCATACCCAGATCTTTGAGTATGCTGTTATTATTATTTTTTTGGGCGCTACACCCCATTACAAATGATGTGAGGTGTTAAGTCAATCTTTGGTGTTATTGTATTGGGCAATAAGGGGCGTTTTTGTCAATAAAATATCTATTTTCTGTATCGGTAAAGCTAATATTTTTTTTGACACTTTTTTAATAAAGTTGAGATATTGTCATTATTTATTAAGTTATTGGCCATTTTCTCTAACTGAGCGCTATTCTCATAACTGAGTAAAGACAAGCGATCCTTAGCTTTTGCGCCATTAAAATACTGTTGCAGGAATTTAGCGACATCATTTATTGATGCACTTTCAATGATTGCAATAAGCTTTTGCTTTTCTGTAAAAGAGGCTTCTTTATTGCAAATTGCCGCCCAATAACGTTGGCTTTTTATTCTTAGATTAGTATCTTTTTCTTGTAGTTGACTTGCTAGGCCAAATTGTAGGTGTTGCCAATGCTCCTTAGGTAGCTCGGCTATATAGTCGCTTGCTTTAGCAATGAAGCTGTCCATTGCTGCTATTAAAGTGGCTGAGTTGGTATGCGGAGATTGAATATAGAAAGCAATACCCGGATAACGATTAATAGGGATAAAACCGACACCAACCAAATATCCGTATTGTTTTTCTGTGCGCATTTCTTGGAAAAAAATAGGTGATAATAGCTGATTGGTTAGCATGGTTAATGCCACCGTGTGTAAATCTTTTTTCGGCATAGGGTAATAGAGAACCGCGGCATGATCGTGTTCGGGTAACTCCATCGGTATAGTCAATGTTCCTTGTCCTTGTATATCAATACAAGGAATTTTCACTTGATTTTTATGTGATAACTTTCCCTTAAATATGGTTTTAATGTCGGCAATGATATTGTCTGCTGACTGTCTTGACCAATTACCATGGATGAGTACATCTATGGCCGTATGCTGAAAAATTTGTGTTATAAAACTTTTAAACTGATTAAATTCGACCTGTTGCAGGGCATTAATTAAGGTGTGACTACTAGGGCTTTTAGGTTGCATTGTGGCACTAAGATTAGCAAATAGCTGTGAAATTGATTTGCTGTTTTCTGCATTGTGCCAATGACTCAGTAGCTGTTGTTTAAATAATTCGAACTTTTCTTGGCAAAAGTCACATTGCATTAAGCTATTTAATAATAAAGGTAATAGTTGCTCTTGCTTGGTACTAATGCCAGATAATTGTAATGTTAGGCCACTTTGATGTGAATACAGGTGATAGTGAATGCCTGCTAACTCAGCATCATAATGCTCTTCTATAACTGCGTCACTGTATAAGTCAATAAATAAGCGGGTCATTGCGATTGTGCTGGTATTTTCTATGACCGCAGGTGAGTCTATGGAGAGATAGATATAACCTTTTGGGGTGTTAAAGCTTGTATCCTGCTTAAACCAAACATTTAGCCCGCTTTCTTGACAAATATTTGTTGGTGGCGTTAAAGGGGGATTTTCTTTTCTGTCGTCAGAGATCAGCTCTGGCTTCGACACTATATAAGGGTTTTTATTGGGTAGAGATAATTCAGTTAAATAGGGCGCTTGTTGCCATTGCTCAATTTTTGCTTGTTTGATATCAGTGATTGAGTAAGGTACTTGATACCATTTGCTCGTGTTTTTATGTGATTCTTCTTGAATGTTTTTACCTATAACAATAATGCGAACATTGGTTGCCACCATATAACCTAGTAAAGTGTTGAACACTGATTCATCTAACCCTTGCATAACATAATCACCAAAGATGTAATCTTGTTGGGGATAATGTTGCATATTGATAACAAGTTGGCTGACAGAATCAAGGGGTGATAGTTTTTCTTGGTAAGAAAATGATAATTCTGCTAAGGCTTTTTTTTCTTGATAATATTGTTCATGAAGCGGATCTTGCTTCAATAAGTTTAGATATGAGAACACGATACTAATAATAGCGCTAATATTTTTCTTGCCTAGTTCAGAGAGGGAAATACTAATGTTGAAGTCTTTGAAATTAGAGCCGTTTATGCCTGAACCTGCGGTCAATGCTAAAGCCCATTGCTTGCTTTTTAATAACGATAATATGCTGCCGGGGCCTTCATGCCCGATTAAATAAGCAAGGATAGACTCAGGTTTTTGACGATAGAATTTATCAATACTAGGCATGGCAAAACTAATGATCAATTGTTGATCGTTTTTTACCGGCTGTACAGATATCCACTTTTGCTGGTGCTCTGGACGATAAAGTGGTTGGCTAATGGTTGTTTTAGCCACTCCGTCTGATTTTATTTTAGAGAAGTGGTTGTTTGCTAAAGCCTCTAATTTAGCGATGGTCTGTGGTCCCTCTAAAACTAAAGTCATAAAATGAGCTTGGTAGTTATTTTGAAAAAAATTGCATACCTCATCACGCAAATTATAACCGGTTTTATCCGCTAGCGTTTCACTGCTACCGACAGAAAACTTAGCAAAAGGGTGGGCTTGGTTAATGGTTTCTTTATGGACATCATAAAGACGTCGAATATCATCTTTAAGCTTGAGTTTAAACTCAGCATCAATGTTTTTACGCTCTTTGTTAACAAACTCTTCTGAAAGCAATGGCGCAGTAAAAAACTCGCCAAAACGCTCTATGGCTAAGCCAAAATGTTGGTATCCAATATCAAAGAAGAAGCAAGTATGTTCGGTTGCGGTCCAAGCATTATTACTACCACCATGTTCATTAATAAATTTTTGATATTCGCTGCCATCTGGAAAATTTTTGGTGCCAAGAAATAGCATATGCTCTAAAAAATGAGCCAGTCCTTGTCGGTGATTAGGATCATCGAAATGACCAACGTTGACTGCTAGTGCTGCAGCAGATTTATTAGATTCCGCATTGTGCACTAATAATACTCTTAAGCCATTGGCTAATGTTATGGTTTTATATTGCTTGGTGTCATTAGGGCTTTTTTTCACTTTTTCTCTCGCAGAATCTAGCTATAGCAAGGCCTAGCTATGGTCTAAGTGTTATTTTTATTATGCTATTAAATTACTTTAAGGAATAACATGAGTCTATTTTATTCTAAACAGCTGTTATAAAAGATAAACAATTCCTTTACTATAGCCGCAATTTTTAATTTTATAGCTAAATGGCATAAAATCCTATCGTGTGGTTTGGCTATGTCGCTAAAGCGTGTTGTACTACTTAATAAATTAATGTTATTCGCTAAGAGCTAAAAGCATTATTTTATTTGATATAATTAAGGTGTTTATGCAAATTTTTATTATGCGTCATGGCCAAGCCGATATGGTTGCTCCAACTGATGCACTCAGACCGTTAACCGCCAACGGTGTCACTGAAGCTAGCATGATCGGCCAGTGGTTATTAAAAAACGCCGCTACAATTGATGCTATTTTTATCAGCCCTTATTTACGAGCGCAGCAGACAGCTGATGCTGTGCTTACTGCGCTTGGTAATGTGGCTTACAAAGAAACAGTAAACTTTATAACGCCTGAAGATAATCCTAAAGATGTACATGATTATCTTGATGCTATTTGTAGTGATAAGCAATATCAAAAAGTGTTACTGGTTTCGCATATGCCTTTAGTCAGTTATTTAGTTGCTGAGTTAACCAGTGATAACGCTATGCCGATATTTCAAACCGCCTCTGTAGCACAAATTGACTACGATACCGAGCGGATGCAAGGTGAACTTGTCACTTTAGTGTCGCCTAATGATATTAATCTCGAATAAACTTATCTTTTAATTCCACTAAAACCAGTAAGGCGCCATTGCCACCCCATTCTAATGGTGCTTGATGAAATGCCATAACATCCGGGTGCTGTACTAGCCAGTGTGGTACTTTATTTTTTAATACTCGCCCGCCTAAACCATGAACAATACAAACACATTGGGCATGCTCTTTTTCACAAGCAGCCAGTAGTGCCGCTATTTCGCGTTTTGATTGCTGTTGATCAAGTCCGTGTAAGTCTAAAATTAAATCGGGGGCATATCGTCCTCGGCGTAAATTTTTCGCTTCAAAACTATCGACACCATCACGGACATATTTGACCGGTCCGTGATTATTTAGGTCAGGTTCAAATTCGTCGGAAAAATGAAACTCAGCTAGGGCTTTTTTATCTTTTTGTTTCGTTAAAGCGGTTTTCTGCTTGCCGGTTCTTTTTACCGGGTGTACTCTGTCCTGCACCATAGGTTTTATCTTACCTATGGCATCTTTAAATAACTTTTTTTCTTCCGCATTAAGTGCGTCTTTAAATTTCATTTGCGAAGTCTAAAAACATCGACGAACAATAACAAGTGAAAGTATAATAAAAAATAATATCTATAATTGAAGTTAAGCCAGAGGAAAGCGTGGAAATAATAAATTTTGCAGAGGTAAGTGAACAATTGCATAGCGTTAATGATTATGTGCGCTTTGGTGCTAGTCAGTTTAACCAGGCTGAGTTGTATTTTGGTCATGGGACAAATAATGCGTGGGATGAAGCGCTAACTTTGGTTATGCATCAATTGGCTTTACCGCTAGCTATGTCTGCTGAGCTGATGTCATGCCGCTTAGTTTCACAAGAGCGAGTCGCTATTTTACAATTGTTTGAACGTCGCATCGTTGATGGACTGCCAGCGGCTTACTTAACTAACCAAGCAATGTTTTGTGGTTTACCGTTTTATGTTGATGAGCGTGTGTTAGTGCCACGTTCACCCATTGGCGAATTAATTGATAATCACTTTGATGGTTTAATTGCTTATTCACCGCAACGAATTTTAGATTTATGCACCGGTAGTGGCTGCATCGCTATTGCTTGCGCGGTGGCCTTTCCTGAGGCTGAAGTTGATGCTTTAGATCTTTCTATTGATGCGCTGAATGTCGCAGAAATTAATATTGAAGGTCATGATTTATCAGCACAAGTTATTCCAATTCAATCTGATGTTTTTTCTGGGGTTGTTGGGCAAAGCTATGATTTAATAGTGACAAATCCACCATATGTCGATCAAGAAGATATTGACGCCTTACCGCAAGAATTTTTACATGAACCCGAAATGGGCTTAGGTAGCGGTTTTGATGGTTTAGACATTGTACGCCAGATTCTAGCGCAAGCGGCTAATCATCTAAATGAGCATGGCGTATTAATTTGTGAAGTGGGCAACTCACAAGTGCATTTAACCGCGGCTTTTCCTCGTGTACCGTTTCAATGGTTGGAATTTGAACGCGGTGGTCATGGCGTGTTCCGTTTAACGAAAGCACAATTAGAGCAATATCAGCAGGACTTTTCCGGTCACGAATAATTCAACCGTTGATGGAACATTTGACGGTTTAGCTAAATAATATTTACAGGTCAATATCACTATGTCAGGCAATACTTTTGGTAAGTTATTTACAGTTACTTCATTTGGTGAAAGCCACGGGCTAGGTTTAGGCGCAATTATTGATGGTTGCCCTCCTGGAGTTGAACTCAATGAAGCTGATTTGCAGCATGATCTTGACCGCCGTAGACCGGGTACTTCTCGCTTTACTACGGCACGTCGAGAAGCCGATGAAGTTAAAATAATGTCGGGCGTTTTTGAAGGCAAAACTACCGGTACACCCATTGGCTTATTGATTGAAAATACCGATCAACGTTCGCAAGACTACGGTGATATTGCCCAAACATTCCGTCCAGGTCATGCCGATTATACCTACTGGCAAAAATATGGCATTCGTGATTACCGTGGTGGTGGGCGCTCATCTGCGCGCGAGACCGCGATGCGCGTTGCTGCCGGCGCGGTCGCTAAAAAATATTTAAAGCAGAAGTTTGGCATCACTATTCAAGCCTGTGTTACGCAAATTGGTGAAGTCTGTGCAGAGAATATTGATTGGAATATTGTTGAACAGAACCCATTTTTCTTTCCTGATGCTAGCAAACTTGAACAATTAGATGAGTTATTGCGTGGCATTATGCGCGAAAAAGACTCTATTGGTGCTAAATTGATGGTTGTGGCCAATAATGTCCCTGTGGGGTTAGGCGAGCCTATTTTTGATCGTCTAGATGCCGAGATTGCTCATGCTTTAATGGGGATTAATGCCGTGAAAGCTGTGGAAGTTGGTGATGGTTTTGCTGTAGTGAATCAAAAAGGCTCTGAGCACAGAGACGAATTAACACCGGAAGGTTTTGCCTCAAATCATGCCGGTGGCGTGCTAGGTGGAATTTCTTCTGGCCAACCCATTGTTGCGTCTATTGCGCTAAAACCGACGTCTAGTATTGGTGTAAGTGGTAAAACGGTTGATCTTGCTGGCCAGGCTGCTGATATTGTGACGAAAGGTCGCCATGACCCATGTGTTGGTATTCGCGCTGTGCCTATTGCAGAAGCAATGTTAGCGCTGACTTTGATGGATCATTATTTAAGACATCGAGCGCAAAATGCTGATGTTGTTTGTCAAACTCCAGATATCGAGCGCTAACGTCAACGGATTGCTAACGCGTGGTTTCAAAACAATTCTTTCGTTTATCGACAAATTATTTTTGGTATTTTGGTATCTTAGGTTTAGTTGTGCCTTTTCTATCGGTTTTTCTCGATGGCAGAGGTTTTACTTCACTTGAAATTGGTGAGATTTTAGCGGTGATCACCGCAACAAAAATTGTCGCACCGTCATTGTGGGCGCAACTTGCTGACCGAACAGGTAAACAATTAACTATCGTAAAAGTAGGGGCTTTGTTGTCTCTTCTTTGTTTTAGTTTAATTATTTGGACAGTAAGTTATTGGCCATTAATGTTTAGTCTAGCGATGTTTAGTTTATTCTGGACGGCTATTTTACCGCAAATAGAGGTGATGACGCTTAACTCTATTCGCAGAAGTGCAAAAATATATGCTCGTATTCGTTTATGGGGCAGTATTGGTTTTATTATTGCTGCTATGGTCAGTGGCGAGTTAATTGAGCGTTACTCTACGGAAGCATTCAGTTACATTGGCATGGCCATATTGGCTGGGCTGTTTATTTCCACCTTATTAAGCAAGCAACCCCGAGTAGCTAATAAAGCGTTAGTTGATCATGTTTCTATTAAAGCGAAAGTGTTTAATGGTAATTTTTTGCTGTTTTTCTTTGCTGGCTTAATGTTACAGATGAGCTTTGGTCCGTATTATGTTTTTTTTGCTTTATACCTTAAAAGCTTAACTTACTCTGGTTTTCTGATCGGTATTTTTATTGCTATTGGCGTGGTCGCCGAAATCGGTATTTTTGTTTTTGCCGCTATTTTCTTCAAAAGCTTTTCATTAAAAACCTTGTTAAGCATTAGTATTTTATTTACGGCTTTTCGTTGGTTTTTGGTCGGGCATTATGCTGAGAGTAATATTGCCTTAGCAGCCTCGCAACTGATCCATGCGTTAAGTTTTGGTTTATACCATAGTGCCAGTATTGCTTTTATTCAAAAGCATTTTAATACTAACCAACAAAGTCGTGCACAAGCGATTTATATTGGTGGTGTTTATGGTGTTGGTGGTGCGGTTGGGGCATATGTCGCTGGGATACTGTGGCAAGATGGTCTAGGCGCTGTTGCTACCTTTGATTTTGCCGCGATCACCGCCTTGGTTGGTGGTATTTTAGCTTTATTTTTGCGCACTCAGTTTATTGAGCGAAAAGCAACGAGTTCAGGTTAACTAAGTTAAGATACTTCAATCAATATGGTTTTTAAGTACCCATCAAACGTTATTGTTACTCGTTATTCGCTTGTAAACGTGACTTCTGAGCAGTCAAATTTCTTTAGCCCGAGCTCAGGTTAAGCTGATTTTCGCTAATAAAAAAGCTAGCACTTTACGCTGCTAGCTTAGTATTTTTTACTGACAAGGCGATAACGAAAAGGTAGCGTTATTTCACTTCTTCACCAGCCGCTTGTTTATCAGCATGATAACTTGAGCGTACTAATGGACCACAAGCTGCATGATCAAAGCCCATTTTATCGGCTTCACGTTTAAACATATCAAAATCGTCTGGATGAACATAACGTTCAACAGGTAAGTGATGTTTACTCGGCTGTAAATACTGACCAATAGTTAACATAGTAACGCCATGAGCACGTAAGTCACGCATCACTTGGAGAATTTCTTCGTTAGTTTCACCTAAGCCAACCATAATGCCTGATTTAGTGGGTACGCTAGGATTTGCTTGACCAAATTTTTTCAGCAAATCTAATGACCATTGATAGTTAGCACCAGGACGAGCCTTAGTATATAAGCGTGGTGCTGTTTCAAGGTTATGGTTGAAAACATGTGGAGGATTTTGATTTAAAATTTCTAAAGCGCGATCCATACGACCACGAAAATCAGGTACTAAAATTTCAACTTTGGTATGCGGAGAATGTTGAGCAATTTCAGTAATACAATCAGCAAACTGTTGAGCACCACCATCGCGTAGATCATCACGATCAACGGAGGTGATCACCACGTACTTCAACTTCATATCTTTTAGCGTTAATGCTAATTTACGAGGTTCATCTTTATCTGCTTGCAGGGGACGACCATGACCCACATCACAAAATGGACAACGGCGAGTACAAATATCGCCTAAAATCATAAAGGTTGCCGTGCCGTGATTAAAACATTCCGATAAGTTTGGACATGATGCTTCTTCACAGACTGAATGTAAGTCATGCTTACGCAATGCTGCTTTGATATTATCAATACGCTCAGAACTTTTTGGTAACTTAATGCGTAACCAATTCGGCTTTCTCAGCATAGTCTCGCGCTCAGAAGTAACCACTTTGATAGGAATATGCGCCATTTTTTCGGCGTCACGTAATTTTGTACCTGGAGTAATGCGTGATGATTTAGTGGTCATGACCTGTTTCCAATCCCGTTTGATAAGATAAATGCTCAGTGTTTAGTAGTTTGCTTAGGTGTTTAACTAGTGATTCACCCGCTTGAACTACGGTGGCGGGGCCTTGCAAATCGATTGTTTGTACCATTTCTAAGCCTTGATAACCGCAGGGGTTAATGCGTAAAAATGGTGATAAATCCATATTGACGTTTAATGCTAAGCCGTGAAAAGAGCAGCCTTTACGTACTCGTAAACCTAAAGAGGCTATTTTTTTGTCGTCAACATAAACTCCTGGAGCATCTGGCTTGGCATTAGCATTGATGCCAAAGTCTGCCATTGATGCGACGATGCCATTTTCTATTAATGTCACTAATTCTCTAACGCCCATTTTTCTACGACGTAGATTGATCATAAAATAGATCACCTGTTGGCCAGGGCCGTGATAAGTAACCTGTCCTCCACGGTCAACTTTCACCACAGGAATATCGCCAGGCATAAGGAGATGCTCATCCTTGCCTGCTTGTCCTTGAGTAAATACCGGAGGATGCTCTACCAGCCACAGTTCGTCAGCCGTATTTTCATCTCGATTATCGGTGAAGTTTTGCATGGCATGCCAAACATCGACATAGTCGATAGTATTAAGTTGCCGAATAATCAATGTGTTTTTCAAAAATATATCTCTATAAATTTCGCTTAGCTAATTGTATCCGAATAATAATTTGAATACACCATGCAAAAAGTAAGGATTAAAGAACGTAACGCACTTCTTCTATAGCATTAAGCGTTTTATAGATGGTTTCTATATGATCTTTACTGATGACGGTAACGGCTATTGAAATTGAATGATAGTTACCCTTAGAACTTGCTTTCACTTTCGGTGCGTAATCACCCGGCGTATGTTTTTGCAACTCACCAACAACTAAATCAGGTAATTCGTCGCAAGCAACGCCCATAACTTTGAAGTTTAAAACGGTTGGGAATTCCAATAATTCATCAAACTTAGTATTCATTTATTTTCTCTTGATTGGTAAAGCACTAGTATTTTAAAGGCGCTTAATAATAGGTGTATTATTCGATTTAATCGCCAATAGACCAATCCATGTGGTAAAAATTAATGCGCTGAATATGTAAATCGTCGATATTTTAACACTATTTACAGTAAATGTGATCAGTCGCCGTTAATTTGCTTGTCGATATGAGCTATTAAATGAGGGGAATTTATCTAAAATCAATGTTTAAGTGTAACTTTATTTACTTATTTATCGATCTAAAATCAAAAATAAACTCAGCCAAGGCTGAGTTTATTAATAGCATGTTTTTTTGCTTAGATTAATTAGCAAACTGCAGTTTTATATAATCCAGTAATTTATTGAACATGCCGCCTTCTTGCACGGCTTGTAGTGTTACTAATGGATACTGGGCAATATCTTCACCATCAAGCTGTAAAAATAATTTACCAACCACTTCACCTTTTTGCAGTGGCGCTGTCAGTTGTTTGTCTAATTCAAAATTAGCTTGTAAATTTTTACGTTGACCACGTGGGATAGTAATTGGGGTATCAACCATGATACCTAAATCAACTTCCTTGCTGTCACCCATCCAAACGCGGTCACTAGCAAATTTCTCGCCCGCTTTGTAAGGTGTGTAAGTTTCGAAGAAACGGAAGCCATAGTTGAGTAACTTTTTGCTCTCGACTTTACGAGCACGCTCACTGTCTGCACCCATGACGACACTAACTAGACGCATATCGCCTTTAGTGGCAGAGGTGACTAGGCTATAACCTGCTTGTGAAGTGTGACCAGTTTTTAAACCGTCCACATTCATACTTTTATCCCATAATAAGCTATTGCGGTTATATTGTTTAATATTGTTGTAAGTAAAAGATTTTTGGCTATAAAGTTTATATTCTTCTGGTACATCACGGATCAAGGCAATGGCCAGTGTTGCCATATCACGAGCGGTAGTTTTGTGTTCTTGGCTATCTAAACCATGACTATTTTCAAAGAAACTACTGTGCATGCCTAATTGTTCAGCATGGGCATTCATTAATTGTGCAAAAGCATCTTCACTGCCGGCAATATGCTCAGCCATAGCGACACAGGCATCATTACCTGAGGCGACAATAATCCCTTGATTCAGTAAGCTAACAGGCACCTCTGTACCGACTTCGATAAACATTTTTGATGAATCAGGAAAGTTTTTTGCCCAAGCTTTCTCACTAATTTTAACCACATCATCATTGTTGATGTTTCCGATCACAAGCTCTTTACCTATGATATAACTCGTCATCATTTTAGTTAAGCTTGCTGGTGCAAGTAAGATATCTGCATTGCTTTCAGCAATAACCTTACCTGTAGAGTAATCAATGAGGATGTGACCTTTAGCATTTACCTCTGGAGCAGATGGGATAATCGTTTGTGCATGAGAGAGAGAGCAAACACTTAATAAAACAGAGCTTAAAAAAGTAATAAGCTTTATTGATTTCTTAGGAGATTGAATAACCTTGATTTGGGGCATAATTGTCCTGCAGCGCATTGATTAGTGGAAATTATAAAAACGGTATAAAACTTTATGCAGTATAACATTTTTCATTTTGAATTCTATTAGGCTCGATGATGAATTTGTTACTGTTGATGAATTTTGCTTCGTATTGATATTTTTCTCTTATAAAGGCTGTTATTTACCAGCAGTAATATCCATGTAATTGAACTAAATTGAGTCTAACACAGATAATAGCTACTTATTTTCGAACAAAAGCATTGGGGTAACCATCGCGCTTAATTGCAAGTAACAACTTAGTTATATTATCACTGCGCTCTATCGGACCCACTAGAACACGAAAAATTCCATTTATTTCTTCTAATTGGGTTTTTTGTTTATACTGTGCTGATAATGCCGTTAACAGTTTAGTTGCCTGAGTCTTGCTGCTGCTAGCAAATATTTGAATGTATTGTGCTTTATTTGAGTTATCTGATAACTGTGATTCTGTATCTCCAGCGATAGCTTTTGGAGCTTTTTTATCTGTGATAATGCTAACTACAGCTTTATTCTTAGTCTTGATAATAGCTGATTTTGTGCTAGATGTTGCAGTCGTTGGCTGAGCTAAAGGTGTAACCTTTGCTTGGCTTTCAGCTAAATAGCCATGATTAGTTTTAAGCTGGGCTAATGTTTTTGCGCTAAAATCAGTAATGGCTGAAATGGTGACATTTGCGGTACCTGTTTTTAACATATCAAGCTTATAGGCGGCACTATAGGATAAATCGATAATACGGTTTTGATGAAACGGCCCGCGATCATTAACCCGAACAATAACAGAACGGCCATTGTTATTATTAACCACTTTTAAATAGGTGGGTAAAGGTAGATTTTTGTGGGCGGCACTCATAGCGTACATGTCATATATCTCACCATTAGAGGTTAAGTGACCATGAAATTTTCGACCATACCATGAGGCAGTACCCGTTTGGCTAAAGTTCTCGGCACTTTTTAATACTTGGTAATGTTTACCGCGCACTTGATAGTGTTTATTGCCACCACGACTATGTGTTTCAGCTCTAGGTGTTGCATCATGTAGTTCGCTGACGCTAGGTAAGCGACTTGGTGTACTATCATGTTTGTGTTGGTAACGTCCATAGTTAGTACTACAAGCAGAGAGCAGTATCATAAGTAAAATAAAGCCATGCATACGCTGTACTTTTAATATCGCCATAAAATATCTGTTGTCTCTGTTAAAGGTAATGATTTGAGTATTGATGCTATTGGTCGCTAAACATGGAATCGTCGATGAGTACTAATTGCCATTAGAATGCCAAATCCTGCCATTAATGTCACCATAGAGGTTCCACCATAACTGACTAAAGGTAATGGTACGCCAACCACAGGTAATAAGCCGGAAACCATGCCGATATTGACAAAAATATAAACAAAAAATGTTAATGTTAAACTACCGGCTAAAAGCTTAGTAAAAGCATGTTGAGCATGAACTGCAATCCATAGTCCGCGCATCACAATGGCTAAATATACCGTCAGTAGTAAGCCAACACCAATTAAGCCGAACTCTTCACTAAATACCGCGAAAATAAAATCAGTATGGCGTTCAGGGAGAAATTCGAGTTGTGATTGTGTGCCTTGTAACCAACCTTTGCCGTGAATACCACCCGAGCCGATAGCAATTTTAGATTGGATAATGTGGTAGCCTGAGCCAAGCGGGTCTTGCTCAGGATTTAAAAAAGTTAATACCCGTTGTTTTTGGTAGGGCTTCATCAAAAACATCCACAATACGGGAGCAAATGCTGATGCTAAGCCAAGGCAAGTGCCGATAAGCTTCCAACTAGCACCGGCAAGAAATATCACAAAAACTCCTGAACTGGCAATGAGTAGAGCTGTACCTAAATCAGGTTGTTTGGCAATCAATAAGGTTGGCATTAACACCAAAATAAAGGCGATAATTATTTTTGATATTTTTGTCGGTAAGTCATATTGGCTAACGTACCATGCGATCATCATTGGCACGACAAGCTTCATTATCTCAGAAGGTTGAAACTTTGTCACACCAAGGTCGAGCCAACGTTGGGCGCCTTTACCAACGTGACCAAATAATAATACCGCGGCTAATAACATTAGACCTAAAATAAACATAGGTACCGCCCATTTTCGGTAAGATAATGGCGGAATTTGTGCAATTAAAAGCATGACAAATAGTGCTACACCAGCGCGTTTCGCATGACGTATTAATACAGCACTTTCTTGTCCACCAGCACTATAAACAACAAATAACCCTAGTATTAACAAAGCTAAAATACCACTTAATAAGGGTAAGTCGATATGCAAACGTTGCCATAGAGAACGCTGTCTTTGTTGATCATGTCTGGTATTACGCACTAAGGTTCACCTGCTATATTGGTAATGTTTTGCTGATAAACTTCATCATGGTGAGGATGTTTTAGTTTGTCGGTACTGATAATCTCTCTGTCACCAAAATATTGATCCATTATCTGACGTGCCACAGGCCCAGCATTGGTGCCACCACCACCTTTGGCGACGTTTTCAATGGCAACAGCAACAACAATCTCTGGATTTTCGTAAGGTGCAAAAGCAATAAACATGGCGTTGTCACGTTTGCTTTCTTGTACTTTTTTTGCATCATACTCTTCATCTTGAGCGATGTTAGCTGTTTGTGCAGAGCCGGTTTTACCAGCTGCATCATACTTACTACCTTTAAAAGCGGAATAGCCGGTAGCACCGAATTTTTGCACCGTATTATGTAAACCGTCTAAGACAAGATCCCAATAGGCTTGATTTTTTAGGGTGATAGGGCGTTTTTCGTCAACTACATATTCAGTAATCAGCGGCTGTTGCTGATCGGCATCCTCATCAATAACGGTTACTTCACTGGTGGCTTTTAAAAAGTGTGGAACTTTAATTCTACCCTTATTGACTAAAATGGAGATTGCTTGTGATAATTGTAATGGTGTCACAGACCAGTAACTTTGCCCTATGCCAACGGATAAGGTTTCACCGGTATACCAAGCTTTGTTGTAACGAGCTCGCTTCCATTCGATACTGGGCATAATAGCGCGGCTTTCTTCGTGAATATCTATACCGGTGTAATCACCAAAACCAAATTTTTCCATCATCTTACTAATCCGGGTAATACCCAGTCTATAGGCTAAGTCATAATAATAAACATTACAGGATTGCTCTAATGACTTAGTTAAATTGACTTTGCCGTGGCCCCATTTTTTCCAATCGCGTCGCTTGGTTTCTATGCCGGGTAATTGATAAAACCCTGGATCATAAATCTCAGTTTCTGGGGTGATTAATTCGGCTTCAAGCCCGGTAAGTGCTAATAAAGGCTTAATGGTTGATGCTGGTGGGTAACCTTGTACTGCACGGTTAAGTAACGGTTTATTACTTTCAGGTGCTAAGAGCTTCTTATATTTTTTACTACTGATACCATGGACAAAAAGGTTGCCATCAAAGCTTGGGTTTGAATACATGGCAAGCACACCACCATCTCTAGGGTCAATGGCGACTACCGCACCACGTTTACCTGAAAGTGCGCGCTTGGCGATCATTTGTAGCTCGATATCTAACGTTAGCGTTAGATCTTTACCCGGAATAGGAGGAGTAAAGTCTAAGGTACGAATGACTCGGCCTTGGTTATTAATTTCAACTTCTTGGTGACCAATGGTGCCATGTAAGATATCTTGATAATACTTTTCTAAGCCTAGCTTACCAATGTTACGGGTAGCCGCGTAGTTTTCAGCTAGGCCTTGCTTTTCTAGCGCTAGTGAATCTTTACGATTAATACGCGCAACATAGCCTAAGGAATGTGTCGTTAAGTCAGCAAAAGGGTAATAGCGTTTTAAGCGCGCGTCGATAAAAAACCCAGGGAACTTATGCTGGTTGACGGAAAATAATGCGACTTGCTGCTCACTTAAACGTGAATAAATTTCAATAGGTTTAAAGCGACGCTTACTTTTTAATTCTTTAAATAGTTTGTCTTGTTTTTCCTGACTAATATCTAATAATTCGCTTACTTCTGATAAGCGTTTTTTAATATCATCAACTTGTTCTGGGATCACCTCTAAGCTATACACTGGGGTGTTATCAGCCAGTAAAACACCATTTCGATCGTAAATTAAGCCTCTGTTTGGCGCAACCGGTAACAGTTTAATACGATTAGAGTTAGAGCGAGTTTGGTATTTTTGGTATGAGTTAACTTCAAGATTATAAATATTACTAAATAGCACTAAGGAAAGTATCAGGACAGCAATAAAAGTTATAAAGGTACGACGGGCAAATAAGTTTGCCTCTGCGCTATGGTTTCGAATGGCAACACGTTTTTTAGGCGCCATTATTTACTCTCGATGATAAGGATGATTGTTATTGATTGACCATGCTCGATAAAGGCTTTCAGCAACGACAATACGTACCATAGGATGCGGTAAGGTGAGTGGCGATAATGACCATTTTTGTTCGGACGCTTGAATACAAGCAGGCGCTAAACCTTCAGGGCCACCAACAAGCAGTGCAACATCACGACTATCAACATGCCAACGTTCTAGTTGTTTGGCAAGCTCAGGGGTTGTCCAAGGCTTTCCTTCCACCTCTAAGGTCACAATGCGATTACCCTTAGGAATAGCCGCTAACATTTGTTCGCCTTCTTTTTCTAGAATACGGGCAATATCGGCATTTTTGCCGCGCTTTCCAGGTGAAATTTCCACTAAATGGAAACTCATATCACGAGGGAATCTACGGCAATATTCGCTAAATCCTTGGCTGACCCATGCTGGCATTTTGTTACCAACAGCGTATAAGGTAATGCGCATTATACTTTAAACTATTCCCATAGTTGTTCTAGTTGGTAACGGTCACGAGTTTCATCAGTCATCACATGGACAACTACATCACCTAAATCAACTAAAGACCATTCGCCGACATCATTACCTTCAACACCTAAGGCTTCAATGCCAGCAGCGCGACATTCAATAGTAAGTGATTGG
>TARA_R110000744_G_scaffold36034_6_pt1 | contig 42543 bp, 33 predicted proteins | sample TARA_R110000744 | Tara Oceans TARA_R110000744 (sample SAMEA4398083) | marine metagenome | biome: Polar Biome; feature: [DCM] deep chlorophyll maximum layer (ENVO:01000326); material: water (ENVO:00002006), including particulate matter (ENVO:01000060) such as... | depth 36 m | reverse complement strand
ATATTGCCATCACCGTCGAGCCGATGCCGGACGAGGACTGGGTGCGGATTTCGCTCGAGGGGCTGAAGCCGGTGGATGCCGGGCGCTTCGTGCTGTTCGGGGCGCATGATCGCGATGCGATTGCGCCGGGGCAGATCGGCATCGAGATCGAGGCCGGACCGGCTTTCGGCACCGGTCATCACGGCACCACGCGCGGCTGTCTGATCGCCTTTGACGAAATGCTCACCGCGGGCTTCGCGCCGAAGACCGTGTTCGATCTCGGTTGCGGCACGGCGGCACTGGCGATTGCCGCCGCCAAGGTCCTGCCCGATGCCGAGGTGATCGCCTCGGATATCGATCCGGAAGCGGTCGAGGAGAGCGCCGAGAATTGCACCAAGAACGCCACGCCGGGGATTGAGTGCTTCGTCGCCGAAGGGCTCGACCATGGCAAGCTGGCGGGACGCGAATTCGAGCTGATCTTCGCCAATATTCTCGCCGGACCGCTGGTCGATCTCGCGCCGGGCATCGCACGCGCCCTGGCACCGGGTGGCCGGGTCATCCTGTCCGGTCTGCTGACCGAACAGGAACCCTGGGTGCGCGCCGCCTATGAATCGGCCGGGCTCGACGTCCACCGCCAGCCGCCGCTTGAGGGCTGGGAGTGTCTTGTGGCCAGCAAGCGGTAGGCCTGCGCCGTATTGACAGCAGGCCAACAGGCTATTTGCGCCGGGCTTTCAGACCACAGGCCGACAGGAAGCTGTTGACGTCATGCCCACCGCCGCGCAGCCGCACACCGGCCCGTTCGCGCGAGCGGTCCAGGGTCCGGGTAAAGCTGTCCGAGCCATTGAGGCGCAGGAATTCATCCATCGAATACATGTCGAAATCTTTCGTCTGTGCGGTCTGGCCGCAATCGGGGTTCGCCCTGCCTTTGCAATGCTTTGCCCCGGGTGTGGAGGCCCTTTGCTGCAGGTCCGGCCTGCGCAAATGCATGCAGGAGCCGACAGGCATTGAAACCGGCGCACGCTGGGCCTAGCTTGCCACCCATGACCCAGATGATCTCCCAGACTTTCGACGTAAAAGGCGGCTTTCACTTTGGCCGCGACAATGTCCCCAAACTGCGCGCAGAGCTGAAAAAGCTCGGCCTCGATGGCTTTCTCGTCCCGCATGAGGATGAGTATGACAATGAGTATCTGCCTGATTGCAATGAGCGTTTGCTGTGGATCGCCGGTTTTTCCGGCTCCGCCGGCGCCGCTATTGTGATGAGCGATCGCGCCGCGATTTTCGTCGACGGACGCTATACCGCGCAGGTCAAGCATCAGGCCGCGCCGGAAATTTTCGATTATTGCGACCTGGTGGGTCAGGGCCTGTATGGCTGGATCGAGGAGCACGGCAAGCCGGGCGAGAAGATCGGCTATGATGCCCGCCTGCACAGCCCTGCCGCCCTCGATCTGCTGCAGACCGCCGCCATGCGGGCCAAGGTCGAACTGGTGCCGGTCGAGACCAATCCGATCGATCTAGCCTGGACCGACCGCCCGGCGGCGCCCATGGCGCAAATCAATCCGCAACCGCTTGAATTTGCCGGTGAAGACCATGGCTCCAAACGCCAGCGCATCGGCATTGCCGTCGAACGTGGCGGCGCTGATGCGGCTGTCATCACGGCACCGCCCTCGATCGCCTGGCTGTTCAATATCCGTGGCGGCGATGTCTCGCGCTCGCCCTTGCCGCTCTCCTCCGCGATCATCAACAAGGACGGCAGCGCCACCCTGTTTGTCGCCCCGGAAAAAGTCACCGACGAAACCCGCAGCCATCTGGGAAACCAGATCGCCCTGCGTCCCGAAACCGAATTCGAGGCCGGCCTGTCCGAGCTGAAGGGCAAGACAGTCCGCGTCGATCCGGCCACGGCCTCGGCCTGGGTGCTGGAACGCCTCGATGCCGGCGGTGCCAAGGTGCAGAAGCTGGAAGATCCGGTGATGCGCCCCAAGGCGATCAAGAATGCCGCCGAGGTCGAAGGCTCACGCCAGGCGCATATCCGCGATGGCGGCGCCATCGTCAAATTCCTGCATTGGCTCGACACCACGGCCCAGACCGGCGAAGTCGATGAAATCATCGCCGCCCGCAAGCTGGAATCGATCCGCAAGACCTTGCCCGAATTGCGGGATCTGTCTTTCGACACGATTTCCGGCGCCCAGGGCAATGGCGCCTTCGCGCATTACCGTGTTTCCGAAGCGAGCAATCTGAAACTCGTGCCCGGCTCGCTCTATCTGGTGGATAGTGGCGGCCAGTATCCCGACGGCACCACAGACATCACCCGCACCGTGCCGATCGGCCAGCCGACGGCGGAAATGCGGACCCAGTTCACCCGCGTGCTCAAGGGCCATATCGCCCTGTCGCGCGTGCGCTTTCCCAAGGGCACGACCGGCACCCAGCTCGACATCCTGGCGCGCCTGCCGCTGTGGGAAGCCGGCTTCGATTATGATCACGGCACCGGCCACGGCGTCGGCGCCTTTCTCGGCGTCCATGAAGGCCCGCAACGCATTGCCAAATCGCCCAATGCCGTCGCGCTCGAGGCAGGCATGATCCTGTCCAATGAGCCCGGCTATTACAAGGAAGGCGGCTATGGCATCCGGATCGAGAACCTGCAGGTCGTCACCGAGGCCGAGCTGATCGAGGGCGGCGACCGGCCCATGCTCGGCTTTGAAAGCCTGACCATGGCGCCGATCCATCGCGAGCTGATCGATGTCCCCTCGCTGACCCCGGCCGAGCTCAAATGGCTCGACGCCTATCATGCCGAGGTGCGCCAGCGCATCGCGCCGCTGGTCGAGGGCGAGGTCGCAGCCTGGCTGTACAGCGCGACCGAACCGCTCGCGGGCGCCACCCCCTAGTGCCGCGCTTCGCCATCGTCCTTGCGGCACTGGTCCTGAGCGGCTGTTTCTATTCGGAACGGCCGCTGATCGGTCGCCGCGCGGCCGAGTTTCCGATCGCTGACGGCTTCTATACCCACACGCCCTATCTTACCGACGGCACCCCTTTCGACCAGCCGATGTGGCGCGGCGATGTACGCCGCCGCGGTGTCAGTTATTATTCGGACGTGGTGGATTTCCCGCACGAAAATGTTCGCCTGCGCGAGCTTTCGCGCGGCATTTATGTGGCAATGAAACCCGATGATGATAACTGGGTCTATGGCCTGGTCTGGGTCTATCCCGGCGGCATCATCACCTATCACCAGCCCTCCTGCTCCGAGCTTGAACAGGCCGCACTCGATGATTACGACATCACCCAGGCCGAGGGCGAAGCCGGCTATTGCAGGGTCAATGACTGGGCGCGGCTCAGCGGGATCATGCTGAGCTATCTCGAGGCTGTGGGCGAGCCCCGGATTGACGGCGTTTATCGGCTGGTTGAGGCAGGATAAGGCCGCGCGCCAGCGGTGTTCGAACACGACCCAGCCACGCGCACACATCAAAAGGGGCGGCCCAAGGCCGCCCCTTTTATGCGTCAGCAGACTGGGTCAGGTCAGGCCGGATTGTCCGAGCGCAACCCCGGTGTCACGATGAGTGAACCCGGCGAACGGTTGATCAGCATGCGATTGATCGACAAGTTTGCCACCGTACAAGGTCCCAGGACAAGTTTGTCATATTGCAGCGAGACAGCGGTGATATTGGCATTGCCGCTCTCGCCGGAGGCGGCACTCAGGGCCCGCGAGTTGAAGGAGATCGTGCCCCCCTGCACCCGAAAGCCGGTCTCGGCATCGCCCGGCAGAAGCGTGACCGTGCCCGCCGTCACGCCATTGCCCGCGATCATGGACAGCCGCACTTCGGTCACGGCCTGGGCTTCAACTTCAGACGGCATGGAGATGCGGAAATTGCTTTCCGCGCCGCCGGAGCCAAAGCGCACCCAGGCGAAGCTGGAACCGCTGATCGCGTTGACATCAAGCCCGTCATCCAGCTCGATCTCGACGAGATCGCCAGAAGTGCCGGCGACCGTATTGCCGGCCAGCGGTGTCACCGTCAGGCTGGCGGTCGGAAGCTGGGCAGTGACGAAGGTGAGAGCGTCCCCATCATCAGCAATGGTGATGTTGGAGCTGCCGCCCACGAGGGCGTCCAGCACGCCGCCGGCGATGGCGCAGGTGAAGACATTATCGCCCGGCGCGACGCCTTGCGTACAGGCCACGCCCCCCAGGTCGATACCGGCTTCATCGATACCGGTCACACCGCCCGGAAAGGTCAGGACGAGTTCGGCAGACGCGGCGATATCCGTCGCTGCCGTGATGGCAACGCCGATATCGGTCTCAATCCCGGCCGCAAAGGCCGCCAGATCCAGCGAGCCCAGGATACCCGAACCGGTGAGCGCGTCGCCATCGGCGTCGAACTGACCGGCACCTGTAGCCCCCTCGGCGATGGAAAACTCGAAGGCCGGAGTAAATTCGAGCAGATCGATTTCATCGTCCGAACCGGTATAGCTCCCCGCATCGGCTGTTGGAGTGAAGGTCACAAGGATGCTGACCGGATCGCCATTTGCCGTCACTTCGATCGGCAGGGTGATGGAGCCGTCATTGGCGCTAGTCCCACTACACAGGTTGAGCCGACCAGCATTTTCAAAACTGACACTCGTTCCGCCGCTACCGCCGCCGAAGGAGGGAGCGCCAAAATCACAGTCCGCATCCGTTGCAGCACTCCATGCGCCGGCCGGCACGACAGAGGCGAAGGTGGCATTGGTCAAGGTGAAATCAACCCGTACCTGACCGCCGGCCCCCATCGAGGTGAAGGCGCTATCAAGCCCGAAATCGATCACGACATCACCGTCGAGCGTTCCGCCAACCTCGGTGGCCACTGCCTGGCCGGTGAAGGCGCTGCCGCCATCAAGAGCGAGAAGCTCCACCGGACCGGCGGGCACAACCGAGAAAAGCTGGGCGCGGATGGCTGTACTGGATAAGTCGGCGCCAGTCGCGCTGACATCGGTCCAGGCGATCACGAAACCACCACCGGACAGGCCAGCAGCGCTGGAATTGAATTGATTGTTCGCCGTTGTGGTGTTGACGAGGAACTCATCTCCGGTCGCAACTCCTGCAGCGCTGAAGAGCTGGGCGCGGACGGCCCCGCCGGATGCGTCGCCACCCGACCCGCTACCGTCATACCAGGTGATCATGAAGCTGCCGTCCGACAGAGCCCCAATGCTGGGTTGGGATTGATAGCTGGTGGTTGAGGTATTGACGAGGAACTCAGTGCCCGCGGCGGCCCCCGCCGCGTCATAGCGCTGGGCTCGGACAGCCAGGCTGGATGTATCGCCTCCCGTCGCGCTGCCGTCGCGCCAGGCAATCACAAATCCGCCGCCAGACAGCGCAGCGACAATGGCTTCCTGTTGAGCAGCGTTTGTTGTGGTGTTGACGAGAAACTCCCCCCCCGCAACGGCGCCAGCCGCATCATAACGTTGAGCACGGACGGCGTTGTCAGAAACATCCCCGCCGCTCAGACTGGCATCGGTCCAGGCGATGACGAAACCGCCGTCAGAGAGCCCGGCAAGAGTGGGCTCGGATTGAGCATTTGCGGTCGTGGTGTTGACGAGGAACTCAACCCCCACCGTCGCCCCTGCCGCGTCATAGCGCTGGGCACGGATGGCCGAACTGCTTGCATCCCCGCCGCTCTGACTGGCGTCGCGCCAGGCGATGACGAATCCGCCGCCAGACAGGGCGGCAATTTTGGCTTCGTATTGATCGGTGGCTGTTGTGGTGTTGACGAGGAACTCGGCGCCCGCGGCGACCCCCACCGCATCATAACGCTGCGCCCGGACCGCGGAATCGCTTGCGTCTCCACCAGTGGCACTGAGGTCGCTCCAGACGACCACGAAACCGCCGCCAGAGAGGGCAGCGACGCCAGGGCTGTATTGATTCTGAGATGTTGTGGTATTGACGAGAAACTCAGCCCCGGCCGCAGCACCGGCCGCGCTATAGCGCTGGGCGCGGATGGCCGAACTGGAAACATCGCCTCCGCTAGCGCTGCCGTCTTCCCAAACGATCACGAACCCGCCGCCGGACAAGGCGGCAGATTCGGAAAGCTGTTGAATGGAATTCGTCGTGGTATTGACGAGGAATTCCACGCCATCTTTCGCCGCTGTCTGCGCCAGGGCAGTTCCCGCCAGAAGGCATGCGGCCAACGCGCCACTCAAAAAAATACGCATCAATGAATCCTCGTCCAGTTTCAGTGTTGGTGTTCAAACCAAAGTCGCTGGAAATCAACAATCTGGCTGCCATTCATAGAACTAAATTGTCGAGGCACGGATCAGTGCGTAATAATTTATCGAAATCTCAGACTGATCTTCAAAACTTGGATCGCAGACTACATTAACTAGTCATTAAGACTTGCGTCGATCAATAAAAATTGAGTTAATACTTTTGTAGCGAATATATTGGGTCAGCGATCAATCCGTGGCCCGAGCCCCGCCCACCGCCCCCCTTCTTCATCCCGACGAAACCCGGCAACGCAGCGGCCAAGGGACGCACCCGATCTGGGCGCTCGCCCCGAATTTGGCCGCCGCCGCCTCGATGGATCGGTCTGGTCGCGTTCCTGTCCCGGGCGGGAATGCCGCCCCTGAAGCCAAAAAGCAAAACTGGATTCCGGCGCTTGTGCGCCCCGCCGCTTCGTGGAGTTCGTCCGGCACGCCTGCCCCGTCGAGAGGGAGAGAGGGGCGCTGCACCTACTCCCCGATCAGCGTGAACCACTCGTCTTCGCTGATCATCTCCACGCCCAGCTCCGCCGCTTTTTTCGCCTTCGACCCGGCGCCGGGACCGGCAATGACGAGATCCGTCTTGGCCGAAACACTCCCCGCCACCTTGGCGCCGAGCGATTGCGCCTTGGCCTTGGCCTCGTCGCGCGTCATGCGTTCGAGCGCACCGGTGAAGACCACGGTCTTGCCGGCGACCGGGCTGTCTGACGCGATGGCCTGCGCGTCCTCAATGGTGAGCTGCGCCACCAGACGCGCCAGCAGATCGCGATTGTGCGGCTCGGAAAAATACTGGTCGAGCGCTTCGATAACAGTTTCGCCAATACCATCAATGCCGAGCATTTCCGCGCGGACGCTCTCGTCAGACAGATTTTGCGCAGCGGCGCTGAAATCATCCCAGCTGCCATAGGTCCGCGCCAGCAGAGTGGCCGTATTTTCACCGACATGCCGTATGCCGAGCGCATTCAAAAGGCGTGACAGGGCAATCATGCGCCGGCTCTCGATGGCGGCGAAGAGATTACTGGCGCTGGTCTCGCCCCAACCTTCGCGCTCCTGGATCGGTGGCTGGATCTCGCCCGCCTCATTGCGCGCCTTGAGCGTGAAGATGTGAGAGGGTTCAGTGATCAGGCCCTCATCATGGAAGGCCTCGATCTGCTTGGCGCCGAGGCCCTCAATATCGAAAGCCTTGCGGCTGACGAAATGGCGCAGCCTTTCCTTGATCTGGGCGCCGCAAATCAGCCCGCCAGTGCAGCGGCGCACAACATCGAGCTTGCCGGTCTTTTCGTCATGCTCACGCACGGCCTGGCTGCCGCAGACCGGGCATTCATGCGGGAAGATGAAGGGCTCGGCCCGTCCGGGCCGGTCGGGGTCCACCACCCGGACGATCTGGGGGATGACATCGCCCGCGCGCTGGATCACCACCGTGTCGCCGATGCGCACATCCTTGCGCGCGATCTCATCCTCATTGTGCAGCGTCGCATTGGACACCACAACGCCGCCAACGGTGACCGGTTTGAGCCGCGCCACCGGGGTCAGCGAGCCGGTGCGGCCAACCTGGATATCAATGCCCTCGAGCATGGTGGTTGCCTGTTCGGCGGGGAATTTATGGGCTATGGCCCAGCGCGGCGCGCGCGCCACCTGGCCGAGGCGGGCCTGCCAGTCGAGCCGGTCGACCTTGTAGACGACGCCGTCAATATCATAGCCCAGGCTGGCCCGCTTCGCCTCGATATCGCGATAGACGGCGACCATCGCCTCAACGCTGTCGCAGCGCTGCATCAGCTCGTTGATCGTGAAGCCCATGCCCTTGAAGCGCTGCACGGCCTCCATCTGGGTCTCGGCCAGGGGTTCGCTCAACTCGCCCCAGGCATAGGCAAAGAATTTCAGCGGCCGCTGCGCCGTCATCGCCGGATCGATCTGGCGCAGGGAGCCGGCCGCGGCATTGCGGGGATTCTTGTAGGCGGGTTTGCCAGCTTCCTCCTGGCGCTGGTTGAGCGCCGCGAAATCCGCATGGCTCATATAGACCTCGCCGCGGACTTCCAGAACCTCGGGCCAGTCATTGCCGGGCAGGGTTTGCGGAATGTCCCTGAGCGTGCGGATATTGGCGGTGACGTCCTCGCCCGTCGTGCCATCGCCGCGGGTCGCAGCGGAGACGAGTTCGCCGCCCACATAGCGCAGGCTGGCCGAGAGCCCGTCAATCTTGGGCTCGGCGGTGATGGCGACCGGCGCGTCTTCGGTCAGGCCGAGAAAGCGGCGCACCCGGCCGACAAAATCGGCGACGTCCTCATCATTGAAGGCATTGCCGAGCGAGAGCATCGGCACGGCATGGGTAATCTCGCCGAACTTGCCCGAAGGCGCGGCGCCGACGCGCTGGCTCGGGCTGAACAGATCGACCAGTTGCGGGAAGCGCGCCTCGATGCCCTCGAGCCGCTGGCGCAGCGCGTCATAAACGGCGTCGGAGACTTTCGGCGCATCCTCGTTGTAATAGGCCTTGTCATGGCGGGCGATTTCACGAACGAGACGCGCATGCTCGGCATTTGCCTCGGCCTCGCTCAACATGCCGACATCTTTCAAGGCGCTCATGGTTTTGCTCGCAGACTGACCGACCGGCCGAATCTAGCCGCTTCCCGGCGCATTGTGGAGAAATTGTCGGCAGGGTCGAGCGGGCGATGACACCGCGCTGCAGGTCGCGACCAGGCGAGGATCAGGCCTCAACGGCCATCAGCTGGTCGGCCTGGGCCCGCGCCGCATCGGTGACTTCCGCGCCGGAGAGCATCCGGGCGATCTCCTCGCGGCGCGTCTCGCCGTCGAGCTGGATCAGGATGGTGCGCACACCGCCCTGGCCATCATCTTCCTTGACGATTTTCCAGTGATGATCGGCCAGCGCCGCCACTTGCGGACTATGGGTGACAACCAGGGTCTGACCGGTCTTCGCCAGACGTTTCAACCGCCGCCCGACCGCATCGGCGACCGCGCCGCCAACGCCCTGATCGACCTCGTCGAACACCAGGACACGGCCATCATCATCGCCAGCCAGGGCGACTTTGAGCGCGAGACCGAAGCGCGAAAGCTCGCCACCCGAGGCGATCTTGTCGAGGGCACCGAAGGGCGCGCCCGGATTGGTCGAGACCTCGAAGCGGACGCTGTCGCAGCCATCCGGCCCGCCATGGTCAGCATCGGTCACCAGGGCGACGCGAAACCGGGCCTTGTCCATTTTCAGTGGTGGCAATTCGGCAGCCACAGCCGCGGCGAGCTTTTGCGCCGCGCCGTCGCGTGATCGGGTCAGGGCAGCCGCCGCGTCGCGATAGAGAGCCTCGGCCGCCTGCACGCTTTTTTCGGCCTCTGCGATACGCTCACCGGCATTCTCGATCGCATCGAGCTGTTCGGCAAAACGGGTTTGCAGGGCGGGCAATGCCTCAATCGTGACATCGTGCTTGCGGGCCAGGGCGCGCAGGGCGAATAGTCTTTCCTCGACACTCTCCAGCCGGCCCGGCTCGACCTCGAAGGCACGCGCCGCGTCGGACAGGGCATCGCCGGCTTCGGAAAATTCGATCAAGGCCCGCTCGATCGCCGCCGACGCCCGGTCCAGGGCCGACCCGGCCTCACCGCCCGCGCTGCCAATCTGATCACGCACGCGTTCCAGGCCGCGCACAGCGGTATTGAGCCGGCCTTCCAGCCCGCCGCCATCGCCGGCCAGCGCGTCCTGGGCTTCCTGCAGATCGCCGAGCGCCCGCTCGGCCGCCATCAGAAACTGCCGCTCCTCGGCCAGCGCCTCTTCCTCACCGGGACGCGGCTGCATCTTGTCGATCTCGCCGAGCGCATGGCGCAGGAAATCCTGCTCCTCGGTCGAGGCCGAATGGGCGCGTACCAGGTCGGCAAGGCTGTTGCGGGCGGTCGAGACTGTCGCCCATGCCTTGCGGCAAGCTTCACGGAGCGGCGCATTGCCGGCATAGCTATCGAGTTGGGCGCGATGGGTTTTCGGGTCGAGCAGGCCGCGGCCATCGTGCTGGCCATGCACTTCTACCAGGACATCACCGAGAGAGCGCAGAAGACCAATACTGGCGGGCTGGTCATTGATATGGGCGCGGCTGCGGCCATCCTCACTGAGGCGGCGGCGCAGGATCAGGGCTTCACCCGGCTCGATCACCAGGCCTGCCTCCTCGAGCACAGCCCAGGCCGCATGGCCCGGTGCGAGATCGAATTCAGCGGTAGCGGAAGCTTCATCGGTGCCAGCGCGGACCAGCCCGCGTTCGGCCCGCTCGCCGGCGGCCAGGCCGAGAGCGCCCAGCAAGATGGACTTGCCAGCGCCGGTTTCGCCCGTCAGGGCACACAGACCCCGGTCAAAGCCGGCATCAAGACTGTCGATGAGTACAACATTCCGGATCGATAGCGATTGCAGCATTCAGAGCGATCGCACCTCCCGCCCGGCCTAGCCGAAGATCCGCTGCATGGCGCGTTCAATGAAGGACGGGTCACGCTGGTTCACGGCATCCTCGATGGCAATGCCCTCACGGGTCAGCAGATTATAGCTGTTTTGATACCAGTCACTGCCCGGGAAATTATAACCGAGCACGGACGCAACCTGCGTAGCTTCATCATCAAGACCAAGCGCAACATAGGTCTCCACCAGACGGTGCAGCGCCTCGGGAACATGCGAGGTCGTGCCGTAATCCCGGACCACATTCTGGAAGCGATTGACCGCTGCGAGATGATAATTGCGGCGCAGATACCAGCGACCGATATCCATCTCCTTGCCGGCGAGATGGTCACGCGTCATGTCGATCTTCAGCCGCGCATCGGTGGCATAGCGGCTCTCGGGATAACGGCGCACCACTTGCTGCAGCGCATCGAGCGCCTGCTGCGTAATCTGCTGGTCACGGCCAACATCGACGATTTGCTCGAAATAACTGATCGCGATCAGGTAATAGGCATAGGGCGCGCTGCGATTGCCGGGGTGCAGCGAAATGAAGCGCTGAGCATCGGACACGGCTTCGTCATATTTATTCGCCTGATAGTTCGCAAAGGCGGCCATCAGCATCGAGCGACGGGCCCATTCGGAATAGGGATGCTGCCGCTCGACTTCATCGAACTGGGCCGCCGCCAGCTGGTACTGGCCGCGCTCCATGGATGAGAAGGCATCAGCATAAATCGACTCGGCGGGCCGCTCGACATAAGCCACCGAAGTGTCCGGTCCACTTGCGCAGGCCGCGACAAGAACGGACAGGAAAAGAGTCGGCAACAAACGCGACAAGAGGGTCATATTGAACACGGCTCAGCAGCTAGGGCGGTCGAAGGACCGCCGGTCCAGAAATGCTTGTAGCGGATCATGCGCCGCGACAAAAGTGCCGCGTCAGGTCAACCGCCGCAATATCAGGAGTTGGCCATCGCCACGTCGTGCTGGCAAGCGTCGCGCACTGTAACCATTTTCCAGGCGGACTTGTCGGCCAGCAATGCACGCAGTGCCAGATTATTGATCGCATGGCCGGGACGCTGGGCATGATAGCGACCGATAATCGGCGCACCGGCGAGATACAGGTCGCCCAGCGCATCGAGCGCCTTGTGCCGCGCGAACTCATCATCGAAGCGCAGGCCCTCAGGATTGGCGACGCCGTCATCATCAAGCACGACAGCGTTTTCCATCGATCCGCCACGCGCCAGACCGGCAGCCAGCAGCGCGTCGAGATCCTTGCGGAAACCAAAGGTGCGGGCGGCTGCAATATCGGTGGAGAAGATTTCCGGCGTCACTTCAAAAGTGCAGGTCTGATTGCCGACCGCGCTGTGCTCGAAATTGATTTCGACTTCGATCATCGACGTCAGGGCCGGCAGAAAACTGGCCCGGCGGCCTTCCGATTCGACGATGACCGGCTTGAGTACCTGGATGGCGCGGCGCGGTGCGGCGAGCCGCTTCAGGCCGACGCGATTGACGAGATCAACGAAAGGCGCAGAAGACCCGTCCATGACCGGCAATTCGGGTCCGTCGATTTCGACAATGGCGTCATCGACACCCAGACCGGCCAATGCCGCCATCAAATGCTCGACCGTCGCCACAGAGGCACCCGCCTCATTGGCGATGGTGGTACCCAGACGAACGGTGGTGACATTCTCGGCGCGCGCCGCGATCCGGTTATCACGATCGGTGATATCGGAACGGACAAAACTGATCCCTGCACCGGTGGAAGCGGGTTTCAGCACGAGGCGCACACGCTCCCCGGTATGGAGACCAATGCCTGCGCACACTACAGGTGCCGCCAATGTTTGCCGGTAAATCACAACACAACGCCGTCTGTTCTGGTTCAACAATCAGCGACTTGCGCCGCCCCTCGCCTGCACACAACGACATGCCGGGTCAGCATTCAACTAAAGCTTTGTTGCGGTTTGTTACGCGCGAAGCGGGCTAGTTCGCCTGACGGCGCAGGAAAGCCGGGATTTCCAGGTCACCCTCATCCACGCTCTCGCCGAACAGATCGCCGCTCGCCATGCGCGTGGTTGATTGAACAGGACTATTGCGCGTCGTCGGGGCCGCTTTCGGCGCAGGCTCCGCCGGCTTGCGGCGGCGACCGAACAGGGAGAACCCAGCCCGCTTCGGCTCTTCCGCAGCCGGCTGGGCTACTCGGCCCGGTGCTTCAGTGGCCCGACGCTGCTCATATCGGGCGTTCAGCGTCGCGGCCTCTTCGGCCAAACGCGCCTGATCGACCCGTACCTGCGGGGTCTGGGCGGCGACACGGTGAGTGTCATCGACCTCGGCGACATAGGGGTCACGCGGCGTTTCGACCGGAGCCTGGGCGACGGCATCGCTCAATTCCTCGGCACCGACCGCCATGGGCAGAGCTTCTTCCCGGGTTTCCACTGGCGCCTCAAAACGCTCGACGGTTTCAGGCTTCTGCTCGGCGGCGACACGGCCCGGACGGTCGGAATTGGTGCGCTTCCAGGGCAAAATGGCATCATTGGGCGCGCGATCCGGCGTCGCTGTGCCGCGCAGTCGCGAGCGTGGATCGACCACGGCAACTTCGGCATCAATCCCGGTGGCAACAACGGAAACCCGCATCGAGCCTTCCATCGTCTCGTCAAAAGTCGAGCCGACAATGATATTGGCTTCAGGATCGACTTCGGCGCGAATCTCGTTGGCCGCCTCATCGACTTCATACAGCGTCATGTCATAGCCGCCGGTGATATTGATCAACACACCGGTCGCGCCGCGCATCGAGACATCGTCGAGCAGCGGATTGGAGATCGCAGCCTGGGCCGCCTCGATGGCGCGCTTCTCGCCGGAGGCCTCACCGGTTCCCATCATCGCCTTGCCCATCTCATTCATCACGGAGCGGACATCGGCGAAGTCGAGATTGATCAGGCCGGGCATGACCATCAGGTCGGTAATGCCGCGGACGCCGGAATGCAGAACCTGGTCCGCCATCGAGAAGGCTTCGGAGAAGGTGGTCTTTTCGGTCGCGATCCGGAACAGGTTCTGGTTCGGGATCACGATCAACGTATCGACGTGGTCCTGCAGCTGGCTGATACCAGCCTCGGCCAGCTTCATGCGGCGCGTGCCTTCGAAGTGGAAAGGCTTGGTGATCACACCCACGGTCAGGATACCCATTTCCCGAGCCGCGCGCGCCACGACGGGCGCTGCGCCAGTCCCGGTACCGCCACCCATGCCGGCAGTGATGAAGACCATGTGGGCACCAGCCAGATGCTCGCGGATCTCGTCGATTGAGTCCTCGGCGGATTGCTCGCCGACTTCCGGGCGGGCACCGGCGCCGAGGCCCTCGGTAATCGCTGCGCCCATCTGGACGCGTTTTTCCGCCTGCGACCGGGTCAGGGCCTGTGCATCGGTATTGGCCACGACGAAATCGACACCCTCGAGCTTGGCCTCGATCATATTATTGACGGCATTGCCGCCAGCGCCGCCAACGCCGAACACAACGATGCGGGGGCGCAATTCGGTCGTTTCAGGGAGGGAAAGATTCAACGTCATGCGAGACCTCGTGGCCGAATGGGTTCGGGTAATAATCGATTCACCATGAAGTTTCCGCCTGCGACGCTTAAGCGAGCGTTAAACGTCGTGGAAATTTTCGCACCGGTGCTGCTGGCGGTGCAGCAAATGCCGGCGGCCTGGCCAGGCTCAACTGGCGCGGCGAAGCCGCGTTGCGGGCGTGCCGGTCCAGGCCTCGACATCGGCCGCAGCATCCAGGCACACGACTTCATGCCCCTGGGCGAGCATGTTGCGGGCGAAGGCATCGATCGTTGCACAGGCGCGCGGGTCAGCCGGCTGGATAATCCCGATACTCATCCGCTGGAAGGCAAATTTATGAAAGAATTCCGCTACGTGTGGCGCTTCGGAAACGGCAATGCGCATATCGACCAGTCTGAAATCGAGCAGCACACGTTGCACATCGTACTGCTCGACGGCAGCGACAATCAGCTCGATCGTGTCGACCGCCGACAGCCAGTCCTCGTGGCCGTCAAAAACGACCTCGATATAGCCCGCTGCGCGGTGTGGAATAATGCGACTGAATGACATGAACGCGACCTGTGTGTTTCACAGGCGGTATAGCGCGTGGGATGCTGGATAGTCTTACCGCCAGGCTCATTGATTATGAGCCGGGCAGCCCTGTTCAGCCGGTCAGAAACTCTCGGCGAACCAGCGCCAGACCGCACCGCCGCGTTCGGTTTCGCGGGTCGGGTCACGCCGGATACGGGCGACCGAAGTCGCACCCAGGCGCGGTGGCCCCGCGATGGCCTCCGCAGCGCCGCGCGTCTCGCGCCGGACGACACCGGCGACAGCGCTGAAGGCCGGGCCGGACACGGCATCGCCCAGACCGGTAATGCCGCTTGGACCGGCAATGCGGACCTGTTTGCCGAACACACGTGCAGCCAGCTCGCCGGTACCGGGAAGCTGTGACGCCCCGCCCGTCAGCACCAGACGGCGGCCGGAGGTCTTGCTGACACCGGCAGCATCGAGCCGGTCGCGGATCAGCTCAAAGGTTTCCTCCAGCCGGGGCCGGATAATGGAGTTGAGCAGGGAGCGCGGGGCCGATCCATAGATCCGGTCGCCGGTCACTGACGGAACTTCGATCATCTGCTGATCGTCGTCCGGACTGTCGAGTGCCGAGCCGTAGAGCGTCTTCAGGCGCTCGGCGGCGGCCAGCGGCGTCGACAGGCCCCGTGCGACATCGGAGGTCACATGCGAACCACCCACGGGCACGGTGTCGATATGCAGCAATGCGCCCTCGGCAAAAACGGCGGCTGTGGTGGCGCCGGCACCCATATCGATCAGGGTGGCGCCAAGTTGGACTTCATCATCGCCCAGGGCCGACAGGCCGGAGGCATAGGGGGTGGCAACCACGCCCTTGAGATCGAAATGACAACGTTCGACACAGGTCATCAGATTGCGCAATGGCCCGATGGCGGCGGTGATGACGTGCACCTCGACGCCCAGCGTACGCCCGAACATGCCACGCGGGTCGCGAATGCCGCGGTGATCATCGACGGACCAGGCCAGCGGGATGGCGTGCAACACAACGCGGTCGGCAACGGCGAACTCGGACAGGGCCCCGTCCAGCAGACGGCGCAGATCACGCTCGGTCACTTCGCGTTGTGGCAGATCGATTTCGGCACCGATACGCGTACTGGTCGGCTGACCGGCCGACAGGGTCAGGGTCACCGAATTGACCGCCTGCCCGGCCATGCGCTCGGCCTGCTCGACTGCGGCACGAATAGCCTCGGCAGCCTCATCCATATCGACGATGGCACCGGCGCGGACACCGCGGCTCGACTGATGGCCGACGCCGACGACGCGCGGCCTTGGCCCGGCAATCGTCTGATCGGTCTTGGCGATGAAGCAGGCAATCTTGGACGAACCAACATCGAGCGCTGCGCACACACCGGGGGGTTTTCCATTGGAGCCATTGCGGACAGCCTGGGGACGTAAAAACTCGAACACACTCATGCTTCATGCTCCCGCATGCCCGCCGCGGCAGCCCGGTCGGGCAGCGCTCTGACAATCAAATCACCCTGCCCGCGCAGGTCGAAACTCTCGGCCGCCAGCCGCAAGACGCCGCGCTCGGCCTGCAAGCGCGCCAGAATGGCGATCGACGCCTGGACATCACCGGCCGGCAATTTCACATCGGCACCGCTGTCGAGGCGCAAATTCCAGCGTCGCTGCGCAACCCGGACCGCGCCAACAACATGGGCGCGAATGGCCGGGAAGCGCGCCAGCGCGTCGACGATCTCCACGACGCTCTCATTGGCGCCATCGGCGACCACGAGCGGCAGGGCCGGCGGGTTCATGACATCCGCCTCGGCGAGGACGATGCCGTCGCGGTCGATAATATTGAGCACGCCATCAACCTGCCACAACGCGAAGGCCTCGCGCGTTTCGACCACGATCGAGATCCGGTCAGGCCAGAGCCGCGCCACCGTCGCCGAACGCACCATGGGCAGCGCCTCGACCCGAGCGCGCACAGCACCGGGATCAACGGAAAACAGCGACTGGCCGTCATAGACTTCGGTCGCCAGAACTATGGAATGCGCAATCTCGTCGCCGGCACCGGTGACATCGACCGAGCGGACCGCAAAGCCCATATCGGCCAGGCGGACCGTGATCTTCTCGCCGCCCAGACGCACGACATCATCGAGCTGGCCGAACAGGGTCAGGCCGGCGATCGTCGCCAGCAAGAGTGCGGCAGCCGCCATCGCGCCCATACGGGCTGCATTTGCCACTCGGTAACGCGCACTTCTGAATTGGGCTTCCGCCCAGTTACGCAAACGCCGCGGTGCAGACACCGCGGCGGACCGGTGGTTAGACTTGCGACGGGGTGCTTTTCGCGACCCGCCACGTGCTACCTTCGACACGACGCATTCTCCGCCATCCACTCCACGAGATCATTAAACGCGATCCCGCAGAAGAGCGCCTGTTCTGGCGCCAATGAAGTAGGAGTCATGCCCGGTTGGGTGTTAATTTCGAGTAACCATAGCGGCGGATTTGCTGATTCGTCGTAGCGGAAATCGGTCCGTGTCAAGCCACGGCAACCCAGCACCGCGTGTGCCTGCAGGGCCAGTTCGCGTGCAAGTGCCGCAATCTCTTCAGAAACATCAGCGGGTAAAATATGAGTCGAACCGCCAGCGGCGTATTTCGCCTCGTAATCGTAGAAGGTCGTATTGGGGATAATCTCGGTTACGGCGAGCGCGCGATCCTCCATCACCGCGACCGTCAGTTCGCGGCCGGGAATATAGCGTTCGATCAGGACGTCATCGCCCAGCGCCCAGGCCTCCGAGCCGAGCTCGGCCGGTGGCCGGTTGGCGCCCTCGAGCACGATATGCACCCCGACCGATGAGCCCTGCGCATTGGGTTTGGCGACATAGGGCGGCTTCATGGCGTGGGCCTTGGCGGCCTCGAACCGATTGACGATCACACCTTCCGGGCAGGGAATGCCCGAGGCGCGCAGCACCGCCTTGGCCTTCTGCTTGTCCATCGCCAGCGCCGAGGCGAGCACGCCGGAATGGGTATAAGGCTTGCCGAAATGCTCCAGCACGCCCTGGACCATGCCGTCCTCGCCCCATTCGCCGTGCAGGGCGTTGAAGACGATATCGGGATTGGCATCCTTGAGCTGTTGCGCCAGCTCGCGGCTGGCATCGATCTCGACGACGTCATAGCCCTTTTCCCGCAGCGCCTTGGCACAGGCGCGGCCGGAGACCAGCGAGACATCGCGTTCCGGCGACAGCCCGCCCAGCAGGACAGCAATACGTTTGGTCATTTGGATTCCCCTTTGCCCCGCACCCCGATGCGTTTGACTTCCCAGCGCAAATCGACGCCGGACTTCTGTTTCACACGCGCGCGTACCTCTTCCCCGAGATCCTCCAGATCGGCTGCGGTGGCGCTGCCGTCATTGATCAGGAAATTGCAGTGCTGCTCGGAAAAATGCGCCCCGCCGACGCGCAGGCCGCGGCCGCCGGCCTGGTCGATCAATTGCCAGGTCTTGCGCGCATCGGGCGTGCCCGGCGCATCGGGATTGGCAAAGGTCGAGCCGGAGGTTTTCTCGCGGATCGGCTGCGTCGTCTCGCGCCGCGCCGTGATGGCGTCCATGCGCTCGAGGATCGCGGCCGGCTCGTCGGCTGTGCCCTGCAGCACCGCCTCGACAAAGATCCAGTCCACCGGCGCGCCGCTATGGCGATAAGCATAGGCGAGTTCATCCGGCTTCGCGATGATGCGGCGGCCAGCGCGGTCGAGCGCCACGACCTCGACCACGACATCCTTGGTCTCCTGCTCGTAGCAGCCGGCATTCATCCGCAGTGCGCCGCCAATCGTGCCCGGCACGCCGACGAGATATTCCATCCCGGCAATGCCGGCTTTTGCCGCCGCCCTGGCAACCATCTTGTCGAACGCCCCCGCCCCGGCCCGCAGCCGGTTCTCGCCGAGCGCCTCGGTTTTCGCAAAAGCCCCCGTCAGCCGGATCACCACGCCCGGCACACCGCCATCGCGCACCAGCGTATTGGAGCCGGCGCCGAGCACATGCACAGGGATGTCGTCCGGCGTTTCAGCAAGAAAGCGCGCCAGATCGGATTCATCCGCCGGCAGGTAGAGCACTTCCGCCGGGCCGCCGACGCGCAGCCAGGTGATGTCCTTCAGCGGTGCGGCCTCGATATATTTGCCGCGGACCGGAGGCAGGCGTTCAACCAGGCTCAACCCAGCGCCTCCAGCTCATCCGGCAGGGCATAGGCCCATTGCGTGATGTCGCCGGCGCCGAGGCACACCACAACATCGCCGGCACTGGCACGGCTGGCGACTTCCGCGGCGACCGTCTCGCGCTCGACCGGATTGGCATCGCGATGCCCGTGGGCGCGCAGGCTCTCGACGAGATGATCGCGATCAATGCCCTCGATCGGATCTTCGCCGGCGGTATAGACATCGGCGACGAGGACGCTGTCGGCATCGTTGAAACAGGTCGAGAAATCATCGAACAAATCGTGCAGGCGGCTGAAACGGTGCGGCTGCATCACGGCGATCACCTTGCCGGACGAGGCCTGGCGCGCGGCTTTCAGCACGGCGGCGATCTCGACAGGGTGGTGGCCGTAATCATCGATAATGCTGGCGCCCTTCCACTCCCCGGTCTTGGTGAAACGCCGTTTGACGCCGCCAAACTCACCCAGCGCCTTCTTGCCCGCCGTCTCGGTGAGACCAAGTTCGCGCGCCGTCGCCAGGGCGGCCAGCGTGTTGAGCACATTATGCTCGCCCATCATCGGCAGGAAGACATCGCTCCAGCGTTCTTCGCTCTGGCCGCGCAGGCGGAAACAGACATCGAATGTCGCGCCCTTGGCGTCGCAGCGCAGATTTTCCACCCGCACATCGGCCTGGGGGTTGAAGCCATAGGTGATGACCCGGCGATCCTGAATACGGCTGGCCAGGCTCTGGACTTCGGGATGGTCGGTGCACAGCACGGCGAAACCGTAAAAGGGCAGGTTCTCGACGAATTGGAAGAAGGCTTCGCGCAGCGTGTCGAAATCGCCGTAATGCTCGAGATGTTCCGGATCGATATTGGTGACGATGGCCACCGTGCCGCGCAGTTTGAGGAAGGAGCCATCGGACTCATCCGCCTCGACCGCCATCCAGTCGCCCAGCCCCATCTTCGCATTCGAACCATAGGCGGAGATGATGCCGCCATTGATCACGGTCGGATCAACACCGGCCGCATCCATCAGGACCGAGACCAGCGATGTCGTGGTCGTCTTGCCATGCGTGCCGCCAACGGCGACGGCGAATTTCAGCCGCATCAGCTCGGCCAGCATTTCGGCGCGGCGCACGACCGGGATCTTGGCGGCGCGGGCGGCGAGGAGTTCGGGATTATTCGGTCGGATCGCCGAGGACACGACGATGGCGCCCGCCCCGGTGACATTCTCCCCCGCATGTCCGATCGCCACCTCGGCACCCAGCTCGCGCAGGCGTTCGACATTGGGATTCGCCTTGATATCCGAGCCCTGTACCGCATAGCCCAGATTGAGCATAACCTCGGCGATGCCGCTCATGCCAATACCGCCAATGCCGACGAAATGGACCGGGCCGACCGGGAAAGGCAAAGCGGCAAATTTCATGTCAGTGCTCCTCGAACCAGACCATCGACGGCCTTGGCCAGCGCCTCGGCCGCATCGGGCCGGCCCAGCGAACGCGCCGCGGCGGCGCGCTCGGCCAGGTCTGCCGGATTGGATAAACGGGTCTGCAAAAGACCGGCCAGACGCTCGGCCGTGAAGTCGGTTTCCGGAACCAGGTCGGCGGCGAGCGCATCGACCAGACCTTCGACATTGGCGGTCTGATGATTATCGGCAGCAATGGCGAGTGGACAGAAAATCGCCGGACGCCCGACGCCGGCCACTTCGGACACGGTCGAGGCACCGGCGCGCCCGATCACCAGATGCGAGGCGGCATAGAGCGCACCCACATCCTCGAAGAAGGGCTCGCAGCGGGCATTCACGCCGGCCGACTGGTAGGTTTCACGCGCCATCACCAGCGATTCCTCGCGGGTTTGTTGGACGATATCAAGGCGGGAACGAAGCGATTCAGGGAGTTGTGCGACGGCTGCCGGAACGGTCTCCGACAAGAGCCGCGCGCCCAGGCTGCCGCCGAGAATGAGCAGATTGATACGGCCATCCGCTGTGAGCGGTGGATAGCCGGCGGCGCGCGCATCCAGAATCGGCTGGCGCAGCGGATTGCCGGTCAGCAAATGATGTTTACGGCCTGTGACGGACAGCTTGTCGAGGCGCTCGAAACCCGAGGCGATGAAACCGGCCCGGCCCGCGAAGACACGATTGACCCGGCCGAGCACGGCATTCTGTTCGTGGATGGCATAGGGAATGCCCATGGTCTGTGCCGCGGCCAGAGCCGGAAAGGCCGGATAACCGCCGAAACCGGCGACGACATCGGGCTTCCAGCGCTTGATAATGGCGCGCGTCTCGCTCAGCCCCTTGGCGAGCTCGACGCCGGCCCGGGCCAGTTTGATCGGGTTTTTGGTCGACGGGCTGGCGGCATGGATCTCGTCGATGGCGACGGCGGGAAAACCGGCCGTGTGTTTGAGGCCGCGGGCATCGGTGACCAGGCGAATCTGCCAACCGCGCGCGATCAGCGCCTCGGCAGCGGCGCGGGCGGGAAACATGTGCCCGCCGGTTCCGCCGGCAGCAATCAGGCAGCGACGCGGGGTCATGCGGAATATTGCATCGAATAGGCACCGGGACGGCGGCGCGTGAAGGCCAGCATCAGACCGGCCGCAAGAGTCAGGGCGAGCATGGACGACCCTCCATTGGAAACGAATGGCAATGTCATGCCCTTCGGCGGGATCAGGTTCAAGTTCACAGAGATGTTGATCAGCGCCTGCAAACCGAATTGCAGCGCCAGACCGGCCACCGCCAGCTGTGCGAAATGATCATTGAGCCGCATCGCCTGGTTCCATGCGCGGGTCACCAGAATCGCAAACAGGCCGATAATGGAGAGCGAGGCCAGAAGGCCGAATTCCTCGGTCGCCACGGAGAAGATGAAATCGGTATTGGCGTCCGGCAGAATATGTTTCACCTCACCCTCGCCCGGCCCGACACCGGTCAGCCCGCCACGCGAGATTGCCTCGATCGCCCGGTCGATCTGATAGGTTTCATTACCTTCCGGATTGATAAAGCTCTGCACACGCGCCGCGACGTGCGGCATTGTCAGATAGGCCAGCCCCGAGCCGGTGACCGCCAGGCCGCCAAGCACAGAGACCCAGAGCCAGGACAGGCCCGACGCAAAGAAGACGCCGCCAAAGCACAGGGTCAGCAGCACGGATTGCCCGAAATCCGGCTGCGCCATCAGCAGGCCGACAGCGGCGAGATAGAGGCCAAATGCAATCAGCCGACCCGGAATCGGCGCACCGCGCTTCTCCTCGGCAAACAGCCAGGCCACCGTGACGAGCAGGGCCGGTTTGAGAAACTCCGAGGGTTGCAGGGAAAAGGCGCCAAGGCGCAGCCAGCGTGTCGCGCCCTTGACCTCATGGCCGATGAACAGGACCGCGACCATCAACACGAAAGCCCCGACCAGAACCAGCGCTGCCAGGCGGCGCGCACCTTTCGGGCTCAGGCTGGAGATGGCAAGCATGCCGGTAATGCCCAGCACCGCGAACACGCCCTGCCGGTAGAGAAAATGGAAAGGGTCATCAAGGCCGAGACGCGCGGCGGCAGCCGGGCTGGACGCCATGGACAGCACAATCCCGGTCGTGATCAGGGCGAGGATGACGAAGAGCAAGGTTCGATCAATGCCGCGCCACCAGGCGGCAAAGGCGCGTGGGAGCGTCTGGATCATTGCTCGCCCCCCCCCGCGGCGGCGGCCGGCAGTTCGAGCGCCGCGACCAGGGCGCGAAAGGCGTCCCCGCGCGCTTCGAAATTCGCGAACTGGTCGAAGGAGGCTGCCGCCGGCGACAGCAGGACGACCGCACCTTCACGGCCATCGGCGAGCGCATCACGGCTGGCCGCACGCGTCGCCGCCGCCAGATCACCGCAACGCTCATAGGCCAGCTTGCCGTCGAGATCCTTGGCAAAACGGGCCTCCGCCTCGCCGATCAGATAAGCCTTGGCGATGCGTGGATACAGGTGCGCCAGCGCGGCCAGTCCGCCTGATTTCGGGCGGCCGCCGGCGATCCAGTAGATCGGGTCATAACAGGCCAGCGCCTGCATGGCGGCCTCGGCATTGGTGGCCTTGCTGTCATTGATGAAGCGTACACCGCCGAGCATGCCGACCTCTTCCTGGCGATGCGCCAGACCGCCGAAGCTCTCAATGGCCTCGGCAGCGACGCGCGAGCCGATGCCGAGCACGCGCACGGCGGCCAGGGCCGCGGCGATATTCTGGGCATTGTGCCGGCCCGGCAGCGCCCGGGCGCGGCTGAGCTGCAGGACGGGGCGCGGCGCGATGTCGAGCGCCTCATAGACCTGGTCGCCCAGCGCATAGACACCGCGCGACACGACACGCCCGGCCGAGATCGGCAGGACTTGCGCATCGGGTCGCTGCATGCGCAGGCGGGAATAATAGTCGCGGGTCGGGCCATCATCGACGCCGATCACCGCAATGCCCGTCTCGCCCTGCATTGCAAACAGGCGCTGCTTGGCCGCGAAATAGCCCGCGAAATCGCCGTGACGGTCGATATGGTCCGGCGTCATATTGAGCAGGATGGCGACATCGCACTCCAGGCTCCGGGTCAGATCAATCTGGTAGGAGGAGAGTTCCAGAACGAAAAACGAGCCCGGACGCGGTGGGTCCTGGGCCAGAACGGCATCGCCGATATTGCCCGCTACGGTCACGTTGCGGCCCGCCTCGCGCAGGATATGGCCGATCAGCGCCGTCGTGGTGGATTTGCCGTTGGTACCGGTAATCCCGATGATTTTCGGGCGGCGCTTGGCCGGCATGGCCAGCACTTCCAGAGCGAAGAGTTCGATGTCGCCGATCACCGGCGCCCCGACGGCATGCGCCAGTTCGACCATGCGGTGCGGTTTGGGATGGGTCAGCGGCACGCCCGGCGAAAGGATCAGGGCTGCGATATCGCCCCAGTCGCGCCGGTTGAGATCATCGAGCACAAAACCCTGGGCCTCGGCAGCAGCGCGCGACACATCGGAATCATCCCAGGCCGACACCTCGGCCCCGCCGGCCAGCAGCGCGCGGATCGTCGCGAGGCCTGTACGGCCCAGCCCGAACACGGCAACACGGCGACCCTTGAAGGCGTGGACCGGAATCATCGCCTATCTCAGCTTGAGGGTAGCAAGCCCGATCAGCGCCAGAACCACGGCGATGATCCAGAAACGGATCACGATGGTCGCCTCGGCCCAGCCCTTTTTCTCGTAATGATGGTGAATCGGCGCCATGCGGAAGACGCGCTTGCCGGTCAGTTTGAAACTCGCGACCTGGACCATGACCGAGACCATTTCCAGAACGAAGAGCCCGCCGACAATCGCCAGCACGATCTCGTGCTTGACCGCAACCGCGATCACGCCGAGCGCGCCGCCGAGCGAGAGCGAACCGGTATCGCCCATGAAGATCATGGCCGGCGGCGCATTCCACCACAAAAAGCCGAGGCCGGCGCCCAGCAAGGCGCCGCAGAAGACCAGGATTTCACCGGTGCCCGGCGTGTAGAGGACTTGCAGATATTCGGCGAAATCGACCCGGCCGACGACATAGGCGATGACGCCGAAGGTCGCCGCCGCGATCATCACCGGCACGATCGCCAGCCCGTCGAGCCCGTCCGTCATATTCACCGCATTGCCGGAGCCAACGATCACAAGACAGCCGAACACCAGGAAGAGCGGGCCGAGATTGAACAGGAAATCCTTGAAGAAGGGGAAGGTGATCGAGGTCGTCACGGCCGGATCCATGCCATTGGCGGTCGCCGTCGCCGTCGCCCACCAGACCGCGATCAGTGCGATGGCAAATTCGCCGAGCAGTTTGAGCTTGCTGCCGAGCCCGTCCGTCGTCTGCTTCGTGACTTTCTGATAATCGTCGATGAAGCCGATCAGACCGAAACCGGCGGTGACGAAAATCACGATCCAGACATAGCTATTGCTGAGATCGGCCCAGAGCAGGGTTCCGACCATCACCCCGAGCAGGATCAGGAAACCGCCCATGGTCGGGGTGCCGGCCTTCTCGATCACATGACGCTCAATGCCTTCGGCGCGGATCGGCTGACCCCGGCCCTGCTTGCGCCGCAACCAGCCGATCATCGGTTGACCGAAGACGAAGGCGATCAGCATCGCCGTCATCAGCGCGCCGCCGGAACGGAAGGTGATATAGCGAAACAGATTGGCGATCTGGAAGTCGTCCGCCATCGGCGCAAACAGCAAATACAGCATGGGCGGATCAGGCCTCCGTCAGATTGAAAGCCGAGCCGTCGGCCAGGACAGCGGCGATTTTATGAAGACCGGAGCCATTCGACCCCTTGATCAGAACGACATCACCGGCACGAATGGCCGAAGCCACCATCTCCCGGCCCTCGCCGGCATTGGCCGCATAACCGGCACGCAAGCGTTCAGGCAAGTGATCGTGCAGCTCGCGCATCAATGCTCCACAGCTAAACACAGCGTCGACATTCGCCTCGGCCAGGGCCGGAGCCAGGCCGCGATGCAATTGCGGGGATTGCGGGCCGAGTTCCAGCATGTCGCCAAGCACGGCAATGCGGCGTCCACCCGGGCCGGGCTGCGCGCTGCCCAGCGAGGCAATCGCGGCGGCCATCGAGACGGGGTTGGCGTTATAGGCATCGTCGAGCAGGGTGAAATGCCCGCCCTTGGGCAGTGCGACCTGGACCGCGCGGCCGCGCCCGGCCTCGGCATCGACGGTTCTCAAAGTCTCGGCAACCTGCCGCGGGTCGAGCCCCGAGGCCGCCGCTGCGGCAAACACCGCGCCGGCATTCCAGGCCCAGTGCTCGCCGGTGGCGGCGAGATGAAAGGGGACACGCACGCCCATCACATTGACGACGCCATCGCTGCCGCCGAGCCCGGTTTCAAAGGATTCCATCCGGATCGCCGCTGTGGCACTGCGTCCGAAATCGAGCATGAAAGCCGCGCTCGAACGCTTGGCATGGCTGGCCAGCCGCTCGGCCAAAGGGTCATCGGCGGGATAGATGGCCACACCATCCGGCTCAAGACCTTCATAGATTTCGGCCTTGGCATCGGCGATCGCCTCGATCGTGCCGAGATGTTCCAGATGCGCAGGCGCGATGCGCGTGATCAGGGCGATATGCGGCCGCACCAGATTGGCGAGATCATGGATTTCGCCGGCATGATTCATGCCCAGCTCGAATACGGCGCGCTGCGTCTCGGCCGGCATGCGCGCCAGGGTCAGCGGCACGCCCCAGTGATTATTGTAGGATTTGACGCTCCAGTGCGCCGGGCCCGCCGCGCGCAGGACAGCGGCCAGGGCTTCCTTGACACTGGTCTTGCCGACACTGCCGGTCACCGCGATACGCACCGCCTTGCTGCGGTCACGCGCCGCCGCACCGAGCGCGCGCAGCGCCACCAGCGTGTCTTTCACCTGCAAGGCCGGTCCCGGGCAGTTGGACGTATCAGTAACAAGGCAGGCAGCCGCGCCGCGCGCCATCGCATCGGTAATGAAGTCATGCCCGTCGCGCACATCCTTGAGCGCGACGAAAAGATCGCCCGGCATGATCGATCGCGTATCGATTGACAGACCGCTACAGGTCCAGTCCAGATCGCCGGTCAGCATGCCGCCGGTTGCGGCCATCGCCTGCCCGGCGGTCCACAGGGGCTTAAGCATCTTCACCCTCCTGTCTCAGATACGCCTTGCGGCCGAGCAGCGCCTTGCGGCCCTCCTCCCGGTCGTCGAATGGATGCACAATGCCGGCGATGGTCTGACCGGTCTCATGGCCCTTGCCCGCCAGCAGAAGGCAATCGCCCGGCTGCAACAGAGCGACGCCGCGCGCGATGGCCGCGGCGCGATCGGCAATCTCCTCGGCCTCGGGGCAACCCTCCAGGATCGCCGCGCGGATCAGGGCCGCATCCTCGGAACGCGGATTATCATCGGTGACGATGACATGATCGGCCTGGCTGGCGGCAATCGCGCCCATCTTGACCCGCTTGGTGGCATCGCGATCGCCGCCGCAGCCGAACACCAGAATGATACGGCCGCGTGTGTGCGGACGCGCCGAGCGCAGCAATTTGTCGAGCCCGTCGGGCGTGTGGGCATAATCGACCAGCACCGGGGCGGCCGCCTCGGTCTCGCCGACCTTTTCCAGCCGTCCGGGCACACCGCCCAGCTGGCCCAGCGTCTTGAGCACGACATTCAGGGCGACACCCTCGACCAGGGCGATGGCGGCGGCGCCGAGCGCATTGAGAATCTGGAATTCGCCGACCAGCGGCACTTCAATCTGGTGCTCGACACCTTGCCAGGCAAAAACGACATCCTGGCTGGCCGGGCGCGGGGTGATCTCGCGGATCTGAAGATCGCTGCCACGCCAGCCAATTGTCGTCAGCTTTAACCCGCGCGCACGGGCGAGGCCGGCCATGCGCTCGCCCCACTCGGAATCGACATTGATGACCGCCAGGGCGCCGTCTGGCAGGCGCTCGGTGAAAAGCAAAGCTTTGGATGCGAAATAATCATCGAAATCGGGATGATAATCGAGATGGTCCTGGGTCAGATTGGTGAAGGCACCGATCGTCAGGCGCACCCCGTCCATCCGCCTCTGCTTCAGGCCATGGCTGGACGCCTCCATCGCCAGATGCGTGACGCCGTCAGCGGCGAGCGCGTCGAGCGCATGGTGCAGGGCAACCGCGTCGGGTGTCGTGTAACCCGTGGTCTCGAGCGAAGCGCCGCGCGCGACACCGAGCGTGCCGAGGCTGGCGCCGTCAATCCCGGCTGCCGCCCAGATCTGGCGCAGGAATTCAACCGTCGAGCTTTTGCCATTGGTGCCGGTGATGGCGACGATATGTCCAGGCTGGCGCGGATAGAAGCGCGCCGCCATCGCGGCCAGTTCCGCCGCCGCGTCATCGACGATGATCACAGGCACATCGAGGCCGGCAATGGCCTGGTCAGACAGGATGGCAACGGCGCCCTGCGCCACAGCCTGCGGCGCGAAGGCACTGCCATGCAACTTAACACCCGGCAAGGCCGCAAACAGAAAACCGGGCTTCACCGCCCGGCTGTCCAGCGTCAGGCCGGCGATCTCGATCTGGCCGGTCGCAGGCGTCGCATATTCGCGGGTGAGCAACTCGGACAGGGTCAAGGGATAGGCTCCGGCATCAAGGCGGCACGGACCATGGCCGCGCGCTCATTATGATCGGCATCGGATCGCACGACACCGAGAATCGGCGCGATCCGCGACACGATCTCGCCCACGGCGGGGGCCGCCGTCCAGCCACCGGTGGAATAACCATGGGTCGATTCATTGCCATGCGGCTCGTCGAGCAGGATCAGGATGGCGTATTGCGGGTCATTATAGGGAAACACCGCCGAGAAGGAGGAGATCAACCGGTTGCGGTCATAGCCGCCGCGTGAGGGCTTTTCCGCCGTCCCGGTCTTGCCGGCGACGAGATAGCCCGGCGCTTCGGCGCGGCCACCCGTGCCATCGGTGACATTCTCGCGCATCAGCGCCATCACATCCCGGGCGGCACTCGCAGCCATCACCCGTTCGCCGACAATCGTCTCGTCGGCAGCCACGGGCTGCAGGGTCGGCGCGACATAAATGCCGTCATTGGCGATCGCCGCGAAGGCCGCGATCGTGGCGATCGGGCTGACGGCGAGACCATGACCATAGGAAATGGTCGCGGTTTCCGTCGCCCCCCAATTGCGCGGCAGCAGCGGATCAGCGCTCTCGGCCAGTTCGATTGGTGCGCGCTCAAGCAGGCGCATGCGCCCGAGGAATTCTCTCTGCCCCTCGGATCCGACTTCCAGCGCGATGCGCGAAGAGCCGATATTCGAGGAGTGGATGAAGATTTCCGACAGGGTCAGCCAGCGGTTCTCGCCGTGAAAATCATGGATGGTGTGACCGCCGATCTGCAGCGGCTCGCTCGCATCGAACCCGCTTTCCAGCGTTGCCGCCCCGGATTCCAGCGCCATGGCGACGGTGAAGGCCTTGAAGGTCGAACCCATTTCATAGACGGACTGGGCGCTGCGATTGAGCCGTTCATCATTGGAAGCGTCATTGGGCCGGTTGGGATCATAATCCGGCAACGACACCATGCCGACGATTTCGCCAGTGCGCACATTCATCACAATGCCCGAGGCCGCGAGCGCGTCGAATTCGTCCATCGTCGTGCGCAGAACTTCGTCGAGATGGAATTGCACACCCATATCGATCGACAGCGCCACCGGGCGGCCATCGCTCGAGGACAGCGCCGCATCGAAAGAACGCTCGGCACCGGCCAGCCCGTGCAGATCGCGATCCGTATAGCCGACAATGTGCGAAGCCAGCCGGCCACGCGGATAGACCCGGCGCGGTTCGAGCCGGAAGTCGAGCCCGGGCAGGCCGAGCGAGAACACGGCCTGGCGCTGGCGCGGCGTGAGATTGCGGCGCACCCAGACGAAACGGCGATGCGAGGACAGGTCACGGGTGACCGCCTCGACATCGAGATCGGGCAGGACGCCGGCGAGCGCTTCGGCGGTTTCGGCGGCATCCCAGACGAGGCTTGGATCGGCAAACAGGGAATGGGTCTGCAAGGTCGTCGCCAGCACCTGGCCGGTGCGGTCAAACAGATCGCCGCGCGTCGCTTCGGCCATCACCGGACGGGTCGCGGCGGCATGGGCCGGACTGGTAACGGCCAGCTCGATCGCGCGCACGCCGAGCACGCCGAAGCAGAGCGCGAGGCTCAACCCGACAATCTTCAACCGGCCGCGCGCGGCATCGAGCGCCTTGATTTCCGTGCTTTCAATCCGCAGCAGGCGTGACATGTCGGCCGGCGCGGCCTCGGCCATGGGTGGCGGACCGACACTGCGGGATTCGGCTGAAACTTGACGGCGAAAAGGCCACCAGCGCATCAGTTCTGCCCTCCAACCTCACGCGGCTCGGCCAGCGCCAGCGCCTGGTCGCTCTGATTGACCAGCAGACCCTCGCGGCGCGGCTGCTCGACCCCGGGACCGGGTTCAGCGAGCAGGGGCAGATCGCCCAGCGCGACTTCCCGGCTCGGATCGAGGGGTTCAAAGCCGAGATAGCGGCGCGCCAGGGCGCGCAGGCGCTCGGGATCTTCCAGATGAGCAATCTCGACATTGAGGACATTGATCTGGCGCCGCTCCTCGACCAGCTGCGACTGGATATCCTCGAGACGTTCCTGGGAATTCTTGGCTTCGGTCTTGGCGACATAGAGGGCGCCGGCCAGGGCGACGGCAACGACAAGGGCAATCGCGTTAAACGTACGGATCATAACACGGCCTCCAGACGCGCAAGCGACACAACATTCCTGCCGGACTCCGACAGATCCTCAGCCCAGGCCGGAGCCTCGGTACGAATAGCAACACGCATCTTGGCGGAACGTGACCGCGGATTGGCGGCGATCTCGGCCTCACTGGCGGCGGTCGCCTTGCGATGCAGCAGGGAGAAACTGGGACTGGCGACAGGACCGGTTTCCACTGCAGGCGCATGGCGCGAGCCGCCCCCTCCTGCCTGCCCGGTGCGGGCCCGCAAGAAGTCCTTCACCATGCGGTCTTCCAGTGAATGGAAGGTAACCACGACGAGGCGTCCGCGCGGCGCCAGAATCGCCTCGGCGGCCTCGAGCGCACGGGCCAATTCGCCTAATTCGTCGTTCACATAAATCCGCAGCGCCTGGAAGACCTTGGTGGCGGGATGGATTTTTGAATGTTTTCCGCCGGTTGCCCGCGTGACGATGGCGGCAAGCCGATCCGTGGTCTCGATCGGCGCCTCGGCGCGAGCCTCGACAATCTGCTTGGCGATGCGGCGCGAGCGGCGCTCATCGCCGTAAACATAAAATATGTCTGCCAGCTCTTCCTCAGCCAGAAGATTGACCGCATCGGCCGCACTGGCGCCGGAACGCGCCATGCGCATGTCGAGCGGGCCGGCGCGCATGAAGGAAAAGCCGCGCTCGGCCTGGTCGATCTGCATCGAGGAGACGCCAATATCGAGCACGATGCCGTCAACCGTCTCGCCGCCATTGGCGCGGATCACCTCGGCCATTTTCGAAAACGGCGCCTGCACGAAGACGAAGCGCCCGCCCGAGGCCTTGCCCAGCTGTTCGGCTGCGGGAATGACGGACGGGTCGCGATCAATCCCGATCAGGCGGCAATCGGCGGCCGACAATATGGCGCGGGAATAGCCGCCGGCGCCGAAAGTGCCATCAATATAAAGGCCGCCATCATGCGGATCGAGCGCACGCACAACTTCATCGAGCATTACGGGAAGATGGCTCATGCGCCGCCCCCCGGACGCGGGACCAGGCGCAGGGAACGCTTGTTCTCGCGGGCATACTCACGCGCCGCGGCCTCGTGTTCGGCATAGACATCGGGCGACCAGAGCTCGAAGCGCGAACCGAGGCCGACGAAGGTCGCCTTGGCGTCGAGCCCGGCATGATCGATCAATTCCTTGGGCAGGGTGACGCGGCCATTGGCATCAAAGGCCAGCGGGCGCGCGGCGCCGAAGATGGCGCGCTCAAATGCGATTCGCGCCTCGTCATAGGGATCCATGTCCTCGATCAGGCGCTGATAGCTGTCGAGCAGGGCCTGGCCGCCACCTTCCAGATAGGGACCGTCAAAGGAGGGCCAGACGATAATGCCGTCGAACACACCACCGCGCACCACGGAACGAAAATCGGCTGGCACCGAGACCCGTCCCTTGGCGTCAACGCCATTAATGGTGGTCGATAAAAACACGCTCGATTTGCTCCCCGGCCATACCGATCCGTCCCCGTATGGTTAACTATGGGATAACATGGGATCAGATGGGAAACAACGCCGAAAGCATCGAATTCTATGGATTGAAGCGCCTTTTGAAGTAATCAAATATGGCCAAATTGAGAACAACAAGGGAACATTAAGTTAATATCCACAGGGCCGTTAAGGATTGAAAGGGGGGAAGAGCGATCAGGTGGCCTGTAAGCCGGGTTCTGTGTCGCTTTTTCCAAAATGGAAAAAGCGCGACGACCATTCATCTGCGACATGCCTTGCGACATGCCTGGTGCGACCTACCCGGATGGCATGCGGAGACGCATGTGTGGCCGAAGCCACGGCCCATCCCTATTCGGTCTTGCTCCAGGTGGGGCTTGCCTAGCCCCCTTCCTTGCGGTCGGGGCGGTGCGCTCTTACCGCACCGTTTCACCCTTACCGGACGCGCACGTCCGGCGGTCTTTCTCTGCTGCGCTTTCCCTGGGGTCACCCCCGCCGGGAATTACCCGGCACCTTGTCTCCGTGGAGCCCGGACTTTCCTCGGTGCCGCCTTTTCAAGCCTGACACCGCGGCCGCCCAGCCACCTGATCGGGAGGATATGTGGTTGAAGTGGGAGGAGTGGTCAAGCGGCGGGGGATGCGCATTCTAATGAAGTTCGGGGAGCCAAATTTGGGATGACTCTGCCAGACACCCCGCTTCTCGTCAGAGCTTCAGCGTCGTGCGATGCTTCTCAATGGCACCAACAACCCCCTTGGTGAGCGGCAGCGCGCGCCTCTCCTTGTCCCACGCCTCATCAAAACGGGCCCGCGTCTCTTCGATCGCGTCCGTGACGAGCTTTTCCGGCACCCGGACCTTGTTGGCAAAGCGGCGAAAGACATGGATATCCAGCTCGGAGAACTTCCTGACACCGGCAGAAACAAAGTTCAGCGCCATCTTCTCATCCGCAATATAGGCGATCGTCGACACAAAATCATAGGCAGGCGCGAGCGCCGGTGTCCGTCCATCGGGGTAGATGAGCGACCAATTCTTGAGGTGCATGTCCGCATTGCCAATCAGCGCATTGAACACCAGCCGGCGCACGAACTCGGTCACGCCTGGCGCACCGATCTCCGTCCAGATCACCTCAGCGAGATTGCAATAATTTGCCTTCTCGTATTTCCGTTCGGGGAAAACACTGAATATCTGGGCGAAGTCCTCCATGTGCGTGCGCGCACTATCCGCGCCACGGTCAAACCTTCGGATTGCAAAAGCATCACCGCCAATTTCGTCGGCACCGATCGGCAATCCGCCGATCGCCTGGACCGGCACGAGCTTCACCTCCGGCACGTCGATACCGACATGGCGCGCCAGCTCCATCATCGAGAATTCATTTTCCGGAACACCGGTATAGGTAGCGGACGGCAGTTTGATGATCCAATCACCCCCGGCACCGGACGCTGGGATTGTCAGTCCGCCACGCGACTCCATCACCGCTGAAAATTTGAGCTGCACGCCAGCGAGTGAGAAGCGCATCGCGTGCTCTTCATCTTCATCATGCTGATGATCATCACCGTCGGGCCATTCTTTACCATCAGCAGACCTTACCACGACCGCACCTGGCAGATCCCCGCCGAGAAGCCCGAGAAGCGGGAACTCACGAACCCCCTTGATGCCCGCCCGCCCGGCAAGATAGCGCCTCAACGCGCCTTCCGGCAGCAGGTTGGAGAAAAAGGGCGGCACGCGCGTCTGCACCGGGCGAAAGCTGGTCAATAGCCCCCCATAGACGTCTTTGAACGAAAGGCTCAACGTCGGCCGGTTTTCATCGGCAATATAGGCCTCGTCAAACGCAAACAGCGTCTGATCGCCCGGCAAATGGGTGATCGTTCCAGCCGGCCTGCCGTGAAGGGAGACGTCGAGGACAGAGATTTTATTCATCGCCCCCCTCCTCATCCAGGCGGTAGGCAGGTGGCGGCGTTTTTGACTGTGCTTTTTCTGCGACACGATTCACATCAAGAAGCACTTCGCGGTTTACTTTCTCTCGCGGCGACATAGCGCGCACCGCTGAAACGCTCTGGCGGGGTATCAGCATGATTTCCAGATCAAGCGCCCGCGCGATCTCCTGCAGGGTCGCTAGCGTCGGCGTGATCTTGCCGGATTCGATGCGAGAGAGGTGAGCCGGGCTTATCCCTACCGTATGTGCAAGCGCCGACTGACGAATACCCTTCGCCTCTCGCGCCGCCCTCAGTACTCCCACGATTTCCCTTGCAACGTCGCTCATTTGTATTTCTCTACAATTTTTCCACGCATATTGTATCAAAATACAAATGTAAAATCAATTCCTTTGCATTCTGATATAAATTCAATAGAATTTTTGCATTAAAATATAATTTTAGGGATCGATGCCTATAGAGATCCCCCGCCTGACTCAAGCCCAGCAGCGCCCCCTCACCCCCAAACCGCCTCATATAGCCCCGCCAGCTCCGCCGCCGTCGGAACCCGCGGATTATTGCCCGGAGAGCCCGAGGCCAGCGCCTGCTCCACCATCACCGGGATCATCTCGAAATAGCGCCCGCGGTCGATGCCGAAGCCGGAGAGCGTCGGCACTTCCAGCGCTGTGACAACCCGGTTGAGCCCGGCCATCAGCTTGGCATGGGCAGCGCCCACATCATCGCCGGCATCGGCAAAGCCGATCGCGCGGCTGCAGGCGGCATAGCGTTCCGGCGCCGCCGCCAGCGAAAACTCCGTGACCGTCGCCAGCAGCATGGCGTTGGAGAGGCCATGCGGCACATGGAAGTGCGCCCCGATCGGGCGGCTCATACCGTGGACCAGGGCGACGGAGGCACCGGAAAAGGCGATCCCGGCCAGGGTCGCGCCGAGCATCACGGCCTCGCGGGCGGTGCGGTTCTGCGGCGCGGTGTAGACGGTCTCCAGATGGGGGCCGATCAGGCGCATGGCGGCGAGCGCGTGCTGGTCGCAAAAGGGGTTGGCCTTGGCGCTGACATGGGCCTCGATGGCGTGGGTGAGCGCATCCAGCCCGGTATCGGCGGTGGTGCGCGGCGGCAGGCCAAGGGTGAGCTCATAGTCGATGATGGCGGCCGCAGCGACCAGGCCGGGCCCCATGCACAGGAGTTTTTCGTCGTTGGCGGCTTCCGTGATGACAGCGACGCGGGTGACTTCCGAGCCGGTGCCCGCCGTCGTCGGGATCGCGATCACCGGCAGGCCGACCGGCGCCACCACGGCCGGGACAGCGATCTCGCGGATGGTCTTGCCGCTCGCCGCCAGCACCGCCATCACCTTGGCGGTATCGATCACACTGCCGCCGCCAATCGCGATCACCGCATCGAAGGGGCCGCGCGGCGATCCGGCGAGCAAGGCGTGCACGCCGGCCATGACGCAGGCATCGGAGGGTTCCGGCTCGGTGCCGTCGAACAGGGCGTGCGCGATGCCAGCCGCGTCGAGCAAGGCGGTGAGCTGACCGACCAGGCCAATCCTCATCAGCACCCTGTCGCTGACGATCAGCGGATTACTGCTGCCCAGCCGCTTGAGGATCGCAGCGATCTCGCCAAGCGCACCGGCGCCGATCTGCAGGATGGGCGGGATGGAGATATTGGCGGACATGGCTGCGGGCTCCTAACCTATTCGGCGACAGGCATCACTCACGCACAACCCGCGCACAGCCGGCCGCGGCCAAACGGTGCCAGGGGAATTTCTCGCCAGGGTCCTGTTTGCGGCCCGGTGCGATATCGGAATGGCCGACAACGCCCTCGGGGCCGATCCCGTGGCGGGCCATGATATCCGCGACCAGTTCGATCACCGCATCGATCTGGATGGCGGGGAAATCGGGCAGGCCATAATCATGGCCACCATTGACGATCTCGACCCCGATCGAGGCGGAATTGATGTCGGTCTCGCCGCGCCAGACGCTGACCCCGGCATGCCAGGCGCGCTTGTCCTCATCGACGAGCTGGAAGACGCGGCCATCTTCCTCGACCATGTAATGCGCACTGACTTCGGCCGCCGGGTCGCACATCCGCTCCAGCGCCACCGCACCGTTTTCCATGCCGGTATAGTGCAGCACGATCAGGCTGACCGGCAGTTTGCGGTCATTGAAATTGGGCGAGGGGGCGGCGATCGGCGTCAGGGTCACAGGGTCTTCTCCCGTGCCAGCCCGGCCTCAGGCAGGGCCCGGTTAGGCCGCAGGGCGATAATGCCGACACCAAACAGCGCCAGCCCGCCGCCGACAAAGAGCCGCCAGCCGGCCTCATCGCCGGTGATGACGATGCCGGAGATGACGCCGATCAGCGGCGCCAGCAGGGTAATCGGCGCAATCATGGTCGCATCATAGCGCTGCAGCATCTTGTAGAACACACCATGGCCGAACACATTGACCAGCAGGACCGTGAAGATAACCGTCAGCATGAAGGGCCAGCCGCCGGCCATCACCGAGGCGATCTGGTCGCGCTCGAAGACCAGCGACAGGGCGAGCAAAGGCGGCCAGGAGATCAGTCCGATCCAGGCCTGCATCCGCATCGAATCCAGCGGCATGCGCTTGACGAGGATCATCCCCAGCGCGCCGGTGAAGGCGGCACCGATCCCGAGCAGGAGGCCGAAGGAAAGCCCGCCTATGCCCGGCCGGGCGACGACGAGGATAATGCCGGCAAAGGCGATAATGATGCCGGCGATGCGCGGCAGGCCGAGCCTCTCCTTCAGCATCACCACCGAGAGCAGGGTCGCGAACGGCACGCCCATCTGCAGCGTGATCGCCATGCCCGAGGGCGTCGCCCATTGCAGGCCAAGGAACATCAGCGCGTATTGCAGCGCCCCCATCGACAGGGCGATGCCGACCATCGCCTTCATGTCCTGCGGTCGCGGCCGCAGCCAGGGCGAGAGAATCGCAAACAGGAGCGCAAAGCGCAGGAAGGCGAAAAAGAGCGGCGGCGAGCCCTCGAATCCGGGCACCCATCCCGGCGAGCCCGTGATCGAGAATTTCGCAACAACAAAATTGACGCCCCAGACCGCACAGACCGCGATCAGGGCGAGGAGATCACGAATACGCATATCGCTTCATGGACCGGCCCGCCGCGGCGCACAAGCCATGGCGCGTATGGGCCACATGCACGTTTGATGTCAGGGCGTTGCGAAATGTGCGTCGAGGAAAGCGAGGAAGTTTTCCCAGTCCTGCGGCTGCACGCCATGCAGGCCCGGGCGCATCGCCACGGCGATATCGGCCGCCGGGTTGAATTCATCCAGGCCGGGCTGGGTCAGCCCGTCCGAGCCATAGAGGTGGTAAACCGGATTGGCGCCCTCGGCGGCGCGGAAACTTGATTGCGGATCGGACCATTGGTCGCGCCAGGCGCCACCGATCAGCAGCGGCCGCGGCGCCAGCAGGGCGATCAGCTGGTGCTGGTCGATCGGCATGTCGGCGCGATGGCTGGCCCGGCCGGCAAAGGCCGGCGCAAACCAGTGCGGATATCCGGACGTGATCGCCTCGACCGACTCGCCGGTGCCGCTGCGGGTCAGGGCTGTGCCGCCCGTGCCGGCCTGGTGGGCGATGACCAGATCGATACGCTCATCGACGGCGCCGGCCAGCAGCGCCGCCTTGCCATTGCGCGAATGGCCCCAGACGGCGGTGCGGTCGGCATCGAAGCGCGCATCGCCATCGAGCACGTCAACGACACGCGAATAGACCCAGGCCCAGGCCGCGATTGCGCCGCTGGGCCGGTCCGGCACCAGTGCCGCCAGCCGCGCGGCAGCGGCATCGGCATCATCCGGCACGATATCGCCGGGATAGATCAGGGCGATCGCATGGCCGTGCGCCAGGATATCCGTGACCGGCGGCTCCATGATGTAGCGGCCAAAAATCATCCGCACCGGCACGTTCTGGATACTGCCATCACACTGAGGCGCATGCGCCTCGGGCGGCGGCGGCGCGATATCCTCGCGCCCGCCCAGGGCGGTGCGGTTGCCGCAGAACATTTGCAGGATAATCGTCGGCACCGGCGCGGTCGCCGCATTGGGCAGGATGACCACGAGATGGGTCTCGAATCCGGACAGGTCGAGCGTGTATTGCTCGATCCGGCCAAGCCCGCCGAAAGCCTGCGCCTCGATCAGTTCATGCGCCACGATCCGGGCCGGACGGTCCGCCGGCGCTTCACCATAAATCTCGTCGGCAAAACGCTGCCGCAGCGCGTCGCGGCCCGTCTCCCAGCTGGCCAGGCCGGTGCCGTCGAGTGCCGGAGCCGCCGCCGGGGCCGTCAGCCGGACCGGAACCCTGGGCAGGGCCATGCTCACGCAGCCGACCAGCAGGAGCGGCGTCGCGATCAAAAAAGCTATCAGAAAACCCGTTCGCATTCACACGCCCTCATCGTCCGGCTCAGGCTGACAGCCACCGGACGGAACGCCAGTCAAATTGATGTGAAATATCCGGCCTCAAGCACCCAGGCCTCAGGAACCGAGCCCGTCAACCGTCCAGCCATCGGGGCCGCGGGTTGCGACCAGGATTTCCGGACCGGCGCCCTTGCGGCGCCCGCGCACCTTGATCCACAGCCAGTAGACGCCGAAGGTCACGAGGCCGGCACCGGCGATGATCAGGAAGACCGCGGTCAGCATGACCGCCATGAAGACGACAGCACCAATGAAGGCGAGCGCGATGATCGCCGCGAAAATATCGCGAACCACACGGCCTGCGCCGCTGGCGAAAAATGCGGATCGGGTTTGAGCTGTTTCGGTCATCGTCCTCTATCCATCTCTGCCCCTCGGCCATATGTTGGCATTTCAGGCGCCAAGGTCAATTGCTGGCACCGACATTAAGCCCGCGCTCTGCAAGGATCTGGCCATAAGCCGCGTTGATTACTGCCATTTTTTCATTGGCAAATCGCTGGGTTTCCAGCGGCGCACCGCGCGCCATCATGCGGTCTGGATGGTTTTGCGAGGCGATTCGACGATAGGCGCGCTTGAGATCGCTATCGGAAATATCGGCCTCGATACCGAGAATGATATAGGGATCATCATCGGATGCGCCCAGATGGGCAGTGCTGATGCGGCGAAATTCGAGCGGCGAGAAACCGAAAATCTCCGCCACCTGGTCGAGATAGTCCAGCTCGTCACTGGTCACCGCCCCATCGGCCTTGGCGATGTGGAACAGGCCGTCGAGCACGTCTTCCAGGATCGCCGGATTGGCCCGGAAACGCCGCGCCAGGCGCCGCGCATAGCCGTCAAAGCCGAGCGTCGTCTGCATCGCCAGTTCGAAGGCACGATCGAGCGAGGCGCGGCCCTCCGGCGGCGGCCGGAAGACCTCGTGGAAGGCCTTGATCTCGCTGCGGGTGACAAAGCCGTCCGCCTTGGCCATTTTGGCGCCGAGCCCGATCAGCGCCATGGCGAATTCGGCATCCTCGACCCGGCGCTCCGGCACGGCACTGGCCAGACCCGTCCCGCCCTCGCAACCATCGCAGTCGAGGAAGCTGTCCCGTCCCTGCAGGCGGGCTGCCAGTTTGTGCCAAAAACGCATGCGTGATTTGTCCCTTGCACGGCCATATAGGTGTCCTGCCCGGCATACGTCAGGGACGGGCAAGTGGATTGGCCATGTTTTGTCAGCTTTACCCGCTCACGCCGGCGCAGACCATGATAAACCTCGCTGCAGGCGCATCAGCGCAGCAGCGGTTTGACGGGAGTTTTCATGTCCGACTGGGAGTTCTGGATTGATCGCGGCGGCACCTTCACCGATGTCATCGGGCGCGGCCCCGATGGCCGCCTGCATCCGCTCAAACTCTTGTCGGAAAGCCCCGACTATCCCGATGCCGCCAGCGAAGGCGTGCGCCGCCTCGCCGCCGGCGCCGCTGTCGGCTCGGTCAAGATGGGCACCACGGTTGCCACCAATGCCCTGCTCGAACGCAAGGGCGCGAAAACCCTCTTCCTGGTGACGCGCGGCTTTGCCGATCTCCTGGTCATCGGCGACCAGACCCGCCCCGATATCTTCGCCCTCGACATCAAGCGCCCCGACCCGCTCTACACCCGCGTCATCGAGGTCGATGAGCGCCTCGATGCCAGCGGCACGGTTCTGGTCCCGCTCGACGAGGCGCCGGTGCGCGAGGCCCTGGCCAAAGCGAAGCAGGACGGCCTCACCTCCGTCGCGATCACGCTGATGCACGCCTATGGCCATGACGCCCACGAGGCGCGGCTGGAAGCGCTGGCGCGCGAGGCCGGCTTTGCCACCGTGATCCGCTCGAGCATTGCCAGCCCGCTGGTCAAGATCGTGCCGCGCGCCTCGACCACGGTGCTCGATGCTTACCTGACGCCGGTCCTGCGAGACTATGTCGACCGCGTCGATGCCGGGCTGGAGGGCACGCCGCTCTATTTCATGCAGTCCTCGGGCGGGCTCGCCCCGGCCGCCGGTTTCCACGCCCGTGACGCGGTGCTGTCGGGCCCGGCCGGCGGTGTTGTCGGCATGGCGAAGACAGCGCTCGCCGCCGGTCATCCCAAGGTGATCGGTTTCGACATGGGCGGCACCTCGACCGATGTCTCGCGCTTTGATGGCGAGACCTTCGAGCGCGTCCAGGAAACCCTCGTCGCCGGCCATCGCCTGCGCGCACCGATGATGGCCGTCCATACTGTCGCTGCCGGTGGTGGCTCCCTGCTCACCTTCGACGGCGAGCGCGCCCGCGTCGGCCCGGAAAGCGCCGGCGCCATGCCGGGCCCGGCCGGCTATAGCCGCGGCGGACCGGCCGCCGTCACCGACGCCAATATCGTGCTCGGCCGGGTGCAGGCCGACTGGTTCCCGCATGTCTTCGGTCTGGACGGCGCCTCACCGCTCGACGTCGAAGCCAGCCGCGCCGCCCTGCAGACGCTCGCCGACGCCATGGAACTGGACAGCCCGGAAGCCGCCGCCGAGGGCTTCCTCGCTGTGGCGATTGAAAGCATGGCGCAGGCGATCAAGCAGATCTCGATCGGCCAGGGCGTCAACCCGTCCGCCTATGCACTGGCCGCCTTTGGCGGCGCCGGGGCGCAGCACGCCTGCAAGGTCGCCGATGCGCTGGGCATGACGAGCGTGCTGATCCACCCCTATGCCGGATTGCTCTCGGCGCTGGGAATCGGTCTCGCCGAGATCCGCCAGACCAAGCTGGCCGCCGTGGAACAGGATTTCCAGACCGGGCTGGACACCGCCCGCGCCCTCGCCGCCGACCTCGCGAGCGACGTCACCGCCCGCCTGACGGCAGAAGGCTTTGCCAGCGACCAGATCCGCACCCGCACCGAATGGCGCCTGCGCGTGCAGGGCTCCGATACCAGCCTGCCGGTGCCGGTCGATACGCCCGAGACGATGCGCGCCAATTTCGCCGCCGCGCATAAACGCCTGTTCGGCTTTGCGCCGGATGCGGCGCTGGTGATTGAATCGGTGATGGTCGAGGCCGAGGCCGACCCGCCGGGCGCGCGCGGCTGGTCGATTGCGATGAGCGAGGAAACCACAGCGCCGCAGGCCATCGCCGCCGTGAACGTCTTCGATCGCGGCCAATGGCGCGAGACGCCGCTTTACCGGCTCGACCAGTTTGGTGCTGGCGCTGAGGCTGCCGGGCCGGCCCTGGTGATGGACCCGAATTCGACCATCGTCATCGATGCCGGCTGGTCCGCCACCCGCCTGCCCGATGGCACGCTGAAACTGAGCCGCACCGAAGCGCTGGCGACCGAGACGGCAGACACCGCCCTCGATCCGATCCGGCTCGAACTATTCAACAAGCGCTTCATGAGCGTTGCCGAGCAAATGGGCCTGGCGCTCGAGCGCACGGCGCATTCGGTCAATATCAAGGAAAGGCTGGATTTCTCCTGCGCCGTCTTCGATGCAGACGGCGGCCTCGTCGCCAACGCCCCGCACATGCCGGTGCATCTTGGCTCCATGTCAGCGAGCGTTCGGGCAGCGGCCGAGGCCCATCCCGACCTTGCGGCCGGCGATGCCGTCGCCGTCAACGCGCCCTATGATGGCGGCACGCATCTGCCCGACATCACCCTTGTGACGCCCGTCCATGACGCGGCCACCGGCGAGCGGATTTTCTACGTCGCCTCGCGCGGCCATCATGCCGATGTCGGCGGTATCGCGCCGGGCTCCATGCCCCCCTTCTCGACCTCGATCGAGGAAGAGGGCGTGCAATTCCGCAATATCAAGATCATGGCCGGCGGAAAATTCCTCGAGGCCGAGACCCGCGCCGTGTTCGCCTCCAAGCCCTGGCCGGCGCGCAATCCGGACCAGAATATCGCCGACCTCAAGGCCCAGCTCGCCGCCTGCGCCAAGGGCGCCGACGAATTGCGCCGCCTGGTCGATGATAACGGCCTCGACGTGGTGAAGGCCTATATGGGCCATGTCCAGGACAATGCCGAACGCGCCGTGCGCCGGGTGATCGATGCGCTTGCCGATGGCGAACACAGCGTGAAGCTCGATGACGGGGCCGAGATCCGCGTCGCCATCCGGGTCAACCGGGCCGACCGCAGCGCCGTGGTCGATTTCACCGGCACCTCGCCGCAGCGGCCGAGCAATTTCAACGCGCCTTCATCGGTGGCCCGCGCCGCCGTGCTCTATGTCTTCCGCTGCCTCGTCGGCGATGCCATCCCGCTCAATGAGGGCTGTCTGAAACCGCTCGAGCTGATCATCCCGGAAGGCAGCCTGCTCAACCCGAAACCGCCCGCCGCCGTCGTCGCCGGCAATGTCGAGACCAGCCAGCTGATCGTCGACGCCCTGTTCGGCGCCACCGGCCGCCTCGCCGCCAGCCAGGGCTCGATGAACAATCTCACCTTCGGCAATGCGCGCCACCAGTATTACGAGACCATCTGCGGCGGCGCCGGCGCCGGCATCGATAATGAGGGCCACGGCTTCGCCGGCCTTTCCGCCGTGCACACCCACATGACCAATTCACGCATGACCGACCCGGAAGTGCTCGAACGCCGTTTCCCGGTCCGGCTCGACCATCACCGGATCCGCCCGCATTCCGGCGGCCCCGGCCAATTCCCCGGCGGCAATGGCAGCGAGCGCCGGCTCACCTTCCTGGAAGCCATGGAAGTCGCCC
>TARA_R110000744_G_scaffold380568_1_pt1 | contig 43889 bp, 61 predicted proteins | sample TARA_R110000744 | Tara Oceans TARA_R110000744 (sample SAMEA4398083) | marine metagenome | biome: Polar Biome; feature: [DCM] deep chlorophyll maximum layer (ENVO:01000326); material: water (ENVO:00002006), including particulate matter (ENVO:01000060) such as... | depth 36 m | reverse complement strand
TTTCTGTGAGTGAATCCACCTAAAAAGTAAACCCCCATAAGTAAAAATAAACATTGACAGGTTTAGATTTAGGACTTATATTTGACGCCTAAACTATGAATTCAGCGAGAAAACTATGAAAACTTTATGGGATGCAGTAAACGAGTTAAAAGGTGATTTGAATAATACATGGAGATTTGACGGTAGTGAGAAGTACCTACACTATCTTAATGTTGATAATTCTTGGTTATGTAATGATAGACAATCAATTACTCACTATGACACTTTAGGCACTACTGCTGAATTCAACCAGTTAGTTAAATATATGGAATACAACTTTGGTAAATGCTCTGCTGTTGATATTTATAATTACAGTAGGGCTAAAAAAGAGCCATTAAAGCCCATTGATAAGTCTTTGGTTTACACGCAAGAAATGGTTGATAACGGTGTAATGCCTAGTGTTGGTATGGAGTTCATACACAAAGGAGAAGTAGCTGTAACGCTATCTACAAGTAATGAACATGAAGGTGTGGCTACTTTTACTGCTGATGATGGATGTACTATAGAATGCTGTTGGTTCAATGGCGCATTGGTAAAGCCCATCGACACACGCACAAAGAAAGAAAGGGCTATTGACAAAGCCTATAAAAATCTTATTTTAGCTAGCGGACAAAGTGACTTTAAAGCTGAGTTGAGTAATATTTACTACGAATGGGTAGGGGAATAACATGGATAGCCGTATAAACGATAAAGCAGAAAAGGCACACGCTACAACCGTGAAAGTATTACAAGGCTTTTTTATTGCTGCTATGACTGTTGTGTTTGTGATTATGTTGCAAACTAGTTTATAAGGAGAATTATAATGGAAGTATTTGGATTTATTTGTTTAACACTGCTACTTGTCGCATTTACTTGCGGCTGGTTTTTTATGTTGATTTTTGATGGTGCGTTTGGGGGAAAGAGAGAAATACCGGTTTACGTCATGGTCGTCATATTAGCTTTAGCTATATGGGGGTGGCTTGGCTTGGTTGGAATGTCACCTTTCACGATAACCATAGTAACATAACACTGCAATTAAGCGGATTAAATCCGTCTTTCACACATTAGACCAGATTAGTTAAATCACTGTTAAGTTTATCGATTTAAAATACATCAGGATTTATGCGTGAAAAGTCGGCAAACTTAAATTAGGAGAGTAAATTGAATATATTAAAACTTAAAATAAAGAGCAATCCAATACTGGTATCCATAGCGCTTGTTTTTTGCTATTGCATTATTGTTTTTTCATTAATTATTGCGCTTAATGCAGTGTTTGCCAAAAAAGCAACAGCAAGTGAAAGTTGCGATAAAATAAGTACACTAGCAAAAGTCATCATGAAAGGCAGGCAGGATGGTATATTACTTGCCGATGTGATCAACTCTGCTAATGGCTTCAAGTTATCAAAAATCATCGCTATCGAGGCATATAAAGAGCCTTTATTCTCCACGGTAGAACACCAAAAAAGTGCAATCAACGAGTTTTCAAACCAGTGGTATTTAGTTTGCCTAAACTCTTCTGTGGGCAAATAAAATGAAATCATTAATAAACAACCCCCCAAACTTTTTACGCACACAAGATCAGCTTTATTATTATCATGAAGTGATCAAAACAATGACCGATGCAAAAATAGCTATTCGTGATCAAGACGTATTTGCTATTGGCATGATGGCCTTGAATTTAGCTTTAATGGACGAGTGCGCAAATAGTATCGCTGAAGAGGGTATGATGATGCGCGTTACCGGTGATCGCGCTACCGTGTCAAAAGTCAACCCTGCAGTTGCCATGCAAAAAGAGGCGCAAACTGCTTTGCGGTACTACTTTGACCGGTTTCAAATGTCACCTAGTAGTCGCGGCAATAATGTTATCGGTGGTATCCAGCCAAAAGGCAAGGATGACAAAGCCAGTATAACTTCAATTATGGTTAATAAAAAATGACCAGAGCGAGAAAGCCATTGCGCATAAACTACCTATCTCAAGGTATGGAGTCACCGGCAAAAATCGACATACTATTGAGTGTGACTAAAATCAAACGCCCTGAATTAATTGCAGGACTGAAAGATTATTATTGTCGCGGTTACAGTAAAGTTGACGCTGCAGCAATTAATGGTGTTGCCTCGCAAAATATGTCATCACCAATAGCTAAGTTAGACCAAGTTGCCGAGGCATTTGAAAAATACATTGAATTAAAAGCGAACGAGTTAACTAGTTCAAAATTAACGCTTAAACAGCAATCTCAAGCAAAGAATAACGAAAACTTTAATAAGGAATATTTATCGTGAAAAAAATAATCACATTACTGGCTTTGATCATCATTATGGTTTTTGCGCAATCTGCTGTAGCACATTTTTTTATAGGCACTTGGTTTGTCTCACCGATGTTAGTTTCTATATGGTTGGTGATGCTAATACATTTTGTACTATTTGCCTGCGCCGTTATTGATCACATCAAAAAAGGCATTGAAATTGAAAAATAACAGAGAAATATACAACTTTGTGACATTTTTTTACGCTATTGTCGTGTTTTTCTTACTGATAATTATGGCAACTACAGGCGCTAAAGTGGCACAAGATAAGTACATTGAGCCTCTTAGTAAAGACCAGCAACAGAGAATTATGATGCAGCTAGGGCTTGATGGTTATAAAAATTTGATTAAGATTAATTGCTATAACACACTTGTTATCCGCATAAGAACTGAGCGATGGAATGACCAGTATTGCGCTGAGTCATATAGGCACTTAGATTTTGCTGAAATTAAAGGGCAAAATTAATGTCAAAACCAAAAAGTAGAAATAAAAAATATAACAGTGCGAATTCCATTAGACTGAAAAACATGGAGCTATTAAAAAATCGTGTTGTAGTGTATTTTGTTAATGATGACATTCCAGAGCAAGATATTATTCTGACCAGCATTAAAGGTGATGCGGTAACAATGACTCAAAGTATTGCCGCCGCTATATCTGATTACCCTTATATGTGGTCAGTCATGCTTGCAGTTTTTTGCGCTGAAAAAAACAAGAAAACCGTAAAGTTGGAGCTCGTAAAGTTCAAACACAGATACCACCAAAAAGATTTGGTGAACTATTTGAATGAGCATCAAAAGTCACTGCTAAAAAAATTCACTGATAAGAATGTAAATATAACCGGTGCGGGATGGATTGCATCACCTCATGGTACTGATATATCAGAAAGCGATACGGGCATTATCTTTGAAAAATTAGGGGCAATTTAATTGATAGTTAAAGATCGTGCTAAAAAGTTATTCCTTGATGGCATTAAAAAGTACGCATTCCCTGAGTTGATCGATGGCGATCAAGATTATCGTTGGTGCCATCGATACGCTCATGATGTAGTCACCGGCAAAATAATTGCAGGCAAGTGGATTAAAAAAGCCTGCGAGAGACATTTAAAAGACTTACTACGTGAAGATGTATACTTTGACACTAGTGAGGCTGAAAATGTCGTAAACTGGTTTAAATTTGTCCCAATAACTGATGGCAAGGCTGTTGGACAGTCTACGGTGCTATTCCCATGGCAGATTTTTATGTGCTGTTGCCTGATGGGGTGGAAGATAACATCTTCAGGCCTGCGCAAGTATAAATATGCTTACATTCAAGTTGGTCGAAAAGCGGGCAAGTCTACGCTAGCAGGCGGGCTAACGCTTTATATGATGTATACAGCCGGTTACTTTCGCCCTAGAGCATACTCAGTGGCAACCAAGAAAGATCAGGCTAAAATATTATGGTCTGCAGCTTTGGTGATGATCAAATTATCACCAGAGTTAATGTCGATATTTAAACCAAGAGCAAACGACATATTGCTGCCATCGCAAGAGGGGGAATTTAAACCATTAGCTAGTGACTCAAACTCACTTGATGGACTTAACCCACTAATCGCTTCACTCGATGAATGCCACGCAATTAAAGATCGTAATCTTTATGGGGTAATGGTGTCAGCTTTTGGCGCTCAGCCAGAGGGATTGATGCTAACCATCACAACTGCCGGAACCGTACTCGATGGGATTTGTACCGACCTAAACAAAGCAGGAAAAAAAGTCCTATCTGGTGAACGAATTCAAGATGCTTACTTTTATATGATTTATGAAATCGATAAAGGTGATGATTGGACTGAGGAAAAAAACTGGTACAAGGCCAACCCCGCACTAGGACGCCAGCCAAGTATAGAATATTTGCGCGATAGATTTATTGAAGCAACGCTTTCTTCAGAAGAAAAAGCAAACTTTATGACTAAGCATTTAAACGTGTTTGTTTCTGGTGCTGATAAGTGGCTCGACCTTGATGAAGTAAAAAACTGCCGTAAAATAATGAACATCGAAGAATATTACGGGCGTGAATGCACTGTTGGCTTTGATAGGTCGCTTGTAAATGATATCACTTCATTTTGCTTGTTATTCCCAAACGAGCTTGGTGGTGCGGATTGTTTTTATATCAACCTACTGCCGATGCAAGCGGTAAAAGACGCTACTGATTATCTGCGCAGTGTTTATAATAAAGCTATTGAGAATAAAAATTTAGAGGTGCTTGAGGGTAAAGTAATTAAAAACTCACAACTCAAGAAATATTTCCTTTGGATTAATGACAACTTTGATGTAGAAATGTTCGGGTACGATCCTTATAAGATGCGTGAAACCGCAATGGATATGGAGGAGGCAGGATTGCCAATGGTGTCGGTATCCCAAGGTGTAGGTAATATGTCAGAGCCAACGAAAAAGCTTGAGGAACTCATAAAAAACGAGACTTTTAGCTATGATGATGATTTGTTTGAATTCGCTTGTACAAATGCTATATTAGGCGTAACTAAAATGAATAACGTGTCAGTTTATCGTGATAATATCCAAACTGATAAGATTGATCCTCTGATCGCAACTGTAATCGCGCTATCTTGTGCAACACTGCAAGAAGTAAAACATAACGTGTACGAAAGTCGCGGGCTAATTTAGGAATATATTATTGTGGGCTTAAAGTCATTTATCCAAGATTTATATAGCGTAAAAAATATAGGCATTGGTGCCAATGACTTGTTTCGTAGCTTTCCAAGTAGACGGGTAGCTGGTGTTAATGTCAATCCAGACTCTGCTATGCAGTTATCAACTGTTTACGCTTGTATTCGTGACAAGGCTGAATCTATTGGTCAATTACCGGTTAGGCTTTACAAGAAGTCAAAACACCTCGATGAAGAGATAGTAAAAGGCCGGTACTTCAAAATATTCACGCAAAGACCTAACGACTTCATGACGTTGCAAGATTTTATTGAAACAATAGAAACTTGCCTTGAATCATACGGTAGATTTTTTGGTTATGTTGTTCGTAATGATATTGGTGATGTCATGGAGATATTGCCATTCAGGTATCAGCAAAATGTAACGGTAAACATGGATCAAAACGGTAACGTGTATTTTGTTTACACTACTAACGATGGTAAGCCAAGTATAAGTATGTCCGGTGAGGATATCATGCACATCAAGTTAAACTCACTTGATGGCTTTACTGGACTTAGCCCTATTTCATGTAACGGACGAGCAATTGGACTTGGTATATCGCAAGAAGATCACTTAACCAATACTATGGCGAAAGGTACGATGCCATCAGGTGTACTTCAAACTGACGCCGCCTTTAAAGATCCAAAAGCTGCCGAGAGAATTCGCCAAGAGTTCAAAGAAAAATATCAGGGCGTAGATAAAAACGGTGAAGTCATATTTCTTGAGCAAGGCTTAAAATATAATCCATTATCGTTATCGCCAGCAGATACAGAATTAATCCTGCAGCGCCAATATAGTCGTGAAGAAATATGTGGCATATTCAGAGTGCCACCTCACAGAATTGGCGCAAGCACTGGCGCTAAAAAAGAGGACATTGAACAGGCCAACAAAGATTATTACATCAACAAGCTTATGCCTATTGTTCGCAAAATTGAGTCTGCATTTAACGAGCTAACCCCTGACAACTTTTTTATCAAACTTGATGAGCGTGGATTTATCCGTGGTGACTTGAAATCACAAGTAGATGCCTACGGTGCCTTATTTAAACTTACTGCCATATCAATTAATGAATTACGTGCTGGCGCAGATTTTCAGCCAGTTGAACATGGTGAATACCATGCTATAGATACAAACAACATCACACTTGGCAGGCTAGATCAGGTGGAAGAACTACAAGCAGAAAATCGCGAAATAGCTAGGCAAGGTGCAATAAACCAGCAAAAACCCAACGATGAAGAAACTGTAGAGGTAGAAGAAAATGAGTCTTAAATATATGGTGGTTCCAGCCACTAACTTTAAAATGGATAGTGAAACTGGTTTATTTACAGCTTATGCCAACACTAAAAACTTCATCGACCACGTTAAAGATCGTGCTGTTGATGGTTGTTACTTGAAATCCATAGAAAAACATAAGTCGGCAAAAACCATGCCAAAAATGTTTTGGTCGCACAACCCTTATGAATTACCGGTTGGCGTATGGAAAACCATGCTAGAAGATAGCAAAGGTTTACTTATGGGTGGCAAAGTATCACAGACCACTATGGGTAAAGATATTGAAATCCTCGCTAAAGATGGTGGATTAGATTCATTTTCCATCGGCTATGAAGTTATAGAAGAAAAATGGAACCAATCAAAAGGCTGTAATGATTTACTTGATATTCACGTAAAAGAAGTCTCATGGGTTAATTTTGCTTGTAACGAAGAATCGCTATTGCAAGAAATGAAAAGCGCACTTAAAAATGGTCAACTACCAACGCGCAGAGAGCTTGAAAAATTATTACGTGAAGCTATGCACTTATCAAAATCGCAGGCACAAAATATCGTTGCTCGCTATGATGATTCGCCAATTGAAACAAAAAGTGATGATATATTTGACTTGATGGCTAAGTTGCCGCAATAATAGCTATATTGCTGTTGCTGTGGTCAGTTTTGCAATCACTGTGGTCAGTGTTAGAATAAACGAAATTTAACCAATTATTTAACTAAAATTAAGGAATACGTCATGCCTGATATGACCCCAAAAGATTTGCGAAACTTGCTAGAAGATTCGGTCAAGCAAATTGAAAAGCAAAAAGACGAAAACGCGAAGATGCTTGTTAAGATCAAAGATCTTGAAGTTCGTGTTGAAGCCGGCGCTGCCGATGATGAATTAAATGAGATCAAGTCTGAGCTTTCAGATTTACGATCCAAGATGAAAGCGCCAATTTCTGCAGTAACTGACGAAGATCAGCAAAAAGCATTGAAAACCATGGCTGTTAAGTCATTCAATAAGTATGCCCGCCAAGCAAAAGGTGGTCATTTGCAATTAAATGACTTTATGGGTTCAATCCTTGATGAAGTCAAAACGCTTAACATCACCAACGCTGCCGAGGGCGGCTTGGCTGTAGCATCAATTTTATCTATGGATTTAATTGAATACGCTCGCGAATACTCACCAATCTTATCGATGGTAGGCATGAAGCAAGGCCTAACACGCGATTTTACTGAGTTAGTGTTGACTTCTTACCCATCTGTCGGTGATGGCATTGAAAACGTGGCTGGTGTTGTTCTTGCTGCTACTACAGAGCAAAGCTACGCAAGCGTCAAAGCCGATGTTGTGAAAGTTTATGCAAACCCTCGCTTAACTGATGAAGCATTGAACGGTACAGACTATAACGTCTACGCTGATCTAGTTCGTTTGATTGGCAATGAAATTACTATCATGCTTGCTTATAAGCTTTATTACGGTGATGGTACTGCGAAAAATGGTCGTGGCATGCTTTCAAGTAGTCGTGTTGATATTACCAACTTAACCGGTAAGTCTTTCGATGCTGCCCCAGCGCGTGACCCTGATTACTTCCCTGTACTACCTACTGGTGTAAGTGCATCACTAGGCGCAACAAGTGAAGCGATTATCAACTTCTTTATTAAAGCGAAGAATTCATTACCTACCGCTTACTTGAATGGCGCTCGCTGGTGTATGAACCGCAACACTTTAGAAGTTGTTGAAAAAGTAAAAGATGCTGATGGTAATCCTTTGCTTATTAATAGCTATATGGATGGTGGTGCTGCTCGCATTATGGGCTACCCTGTTGATATCGATGATACGTTACCTAACATTGCTGCAGACTCTACGCCGATTATTTTCGGTAATGTTGGTCTTGCTTTTGCCATGGCTAACGGTGATATTGATTACATGCTGCCTAACCCGTATAAAATTTCTGGTGTTACTATTTTTGAGTATCACAAAGAAATATTTACAATTATGCAAGCAAGTGATGCGATCATTATTGTTGCATGTACGACTAACGCTCCTGCTTAATCGTTAGTAGATAAACACAAAAAGGGTGGTGTCATTGCGACCCACCCTTTTTTTTATTATGGTGACTTATGTTTTATAGAGTAATAAACCGAAGTGAAAGCACTGTTGTCACACTTGGTCAAGCCAAAAATCAACTCAACATTATTGATGGTGAAGATGAGGGCTTGGACGATGATCACATACAACTACTAGTAGATACAGCAGTTGAGTTGTCAGAAAAATATACCCGTAGATTATTTACTGTCGAGACTGTTGAATTGCTTGTGCAAAATAAGCGATCTTTCTTCTTGCCGTTAGGTGAAGTTGAAACCGTAACCTCTGCCAAGTTAGTCAATGGCGATTCTGATGTTGAGTTTACATTTAGCCCGATATCACAAATACTTACCTTTGCTGATGACGCTGACATCACCAGTGAGATCAAAATAACTTACAATGCCGGTTATGCTAAGCCTGCCCGCGCTGCAATTCTTGGCTCAATGATGCTACTATCTTCAATGTGGGAAAATCGAGAAGATACAATCACTGGCATGACAGTTGCAGATATTCCGCTTAATTCAACAGCTATATTGGATTCAATTAAGTTAGGGTGGTTCTAATGCGATCTGGCAGATTACGCGACTCAGTTGAGATACAATCAAAGTCTAGAAAAAAAGACAGTTACGGTGCGAAAGTTGATGAGTACAGTAAAGTTTATAGCGCCAAAGCTGATGTGCGATACATGGCTGGCTCTGAATTAATTAAAGCTGGCGTAGCTTCAAACTTAATCGTTATCACAGTGCTGATGCGTAACGACAGACGTATGGTTGAGAAATTATTCATACATACTGACGGGCAAAGGTTTGAGGTGGAAAATATAAAACCATCAGACGATAAAAGAGAAATAATTGTTACAGCTACGAGAGAGACATAATGAATAGGCCAGCGTTTATAAAACTACTTGAATCCGTTATCACAGGGCAACAAATTTGGATCGATGTAGTGCCAGAGGACGAGGAATACCCTGCCCTAACTTATACTCACGTTGCCGGCGATGGAACGAGACTACTCAGTGGTGATAAAGTTAATTTGTGGGACACATGGCGCGTCAGAATTATCGGCAAAACACGCGCTGAGTGTGACGCTATAGTTGAGCTACTTAAACCGCTTGATAACAGCCGTAACAACGAGTACAGACGAGTCATGATACAGTCATCACAAGGCGTGCCATCAACCCCTAACGATGAATATGTTAGCTCATTTATAGATTTTAAAACTTACGACTAGGTGATTTATGGCTAAGGGTATTGTTTATATTTCTGATGTTGACAGTATTATCGCTGACTTTGATAGGACTGTTGCTGATATCGAGCAAGCAGCAAGAGGATCAATGAAGAAATCGTTATCTAGAATTGAAAGTCAAATGAAAGTAAATGCGCAGTCCATGCTAAATAAGGGTTACTCAAAAGGACGCATGGTAAACGCTATCGGTTATCATGTTGGCGAAACTTATGATGGTATAATTACCGGCAGTGTTGGCGTTTATGATGACAATATTCGCGACCCAAAGCGCAGGCTAACACCACCACCACTAGCGAGAATGATAGAAAATGGCACTAGACCTCATTCGACTTCAAGCAACTCAAGATTAAAGCATAAATCTAGGCGTGGTGAGGATAAGGGGCAAGAGGAAAGGATTCACGGTGGCTCACCACCAATACCGTTTTTATCCAGTGCATTTGACGTTGGATCAGTTTCGATATTTGAAGATTTAAAGGCAGCACTAAATAATTCCATTAGTAAGTGATATTGTTTATACTTGCTGTTAGGCGTATGGTTGGGCATGATAGTCTTAACTAAATTTTAATTAACTTTATAGGATAAAAATTATGGCAGATGAAGCAACCCTTGCTGCTGGTACGATAGTTAAGTTTGACACTTTATTAGTATCACCAACATTCGCAAAACTTATTGCAGGCATTCTCTCTATGGGTGCAGTCGGTGATATGGCTGAAGCTAAAGAGCGAACAGTTTTAGCTGACACTAGTAAAAAATATGGTGCCGGCATGAAAGATGCTCCTGATAAATCAATCAAAGGCCAGCTTTATGCCTTGGATGTTAATCAGCAAGCATTTTTACAGTTAGCTAAAGATAACGCGACAATTATGGTTAAGGTCGAATATCCTACACCAGTTGGCGCGGATACCGGCGTTACAGCCACGATGGAATTCAAACTTCTTGGTTATGAGCTTGATGATGTTACCGGTGAAGATTGGATGATGTTTACAGTTAATGCAAAGCAGAATTCTATTGTATGGACTGATGCAGTAGCAACACCATAACAAAATAAACCAGCGATTAATAACGGAGCAAAGTAGCAATGCAAACAGCAATTATTAACTTAGTAAACGAAAGTGGCGATGAAGTTGCCAACTACAAAATCAATCGATTAAATGTTCGTGATGCGCTGCGCAGACAGCGCATGTTTGGGCTTATAAAAGAAGAAGATGAAGTGATGCGTGGTCAGTTATTTGCAGCATCATCTATTGCTTGTTCTTTGTGTGACGAAAAAGGCAATCTAGTTTACCCTGAAAAAGATTATCCAGAATTAACTGCAGTCGATGCGTTAATGGATATGGATTTTGAGGTTTACAATGCTATCGCCAATGCAGTGATGGAAGTGAACCCACCAACATCATTAAAGGCAAAAAAAAAGAAATCCTAAGCGACCCCGCGCTTTTAGTGTTGAAGCGCGTTTGCCAATTCCTCAGAAAACCCTTATTTGAAGTTGAGCAGTACCCATTAGATGAATTAGAGTTTTGGGCTGCTTGCTTTTCTATTGATGATAATAAAGATAAACCTCTATTAAATTATAACAAAAATCATGTTACAGTTGAGCAATCAATTGCAGACCTGAAACGAGTCCTCAGCTAATGTCAGAGTTAAAAACACTTACCTACGTAGTCAAAATGGATATTGGCGATAGCACTGAAAAATCAAAGCAATTTCGTACCACGATCAAAACCATGGAGCAAGATGCAACCAAGGCATCTGTTGAGATTGACAAGCTAGCAAAAACCATTGGTGAAAAGTACAATACCAAAGTAAGCACCGCTATCGATCAAACTAACACTGTTAAGAATGAAATCAAAGCCAGTGCGCGTGAAGCAAGCAAATCCGAAAAAGCCTACTCACAATTAGCGAGAGAATATACCCATTTAGCTAGCAGGACTGGTAAGACTGCAGATGAGCAAGAAGTCCTTAATGCTCAATATCGTCTAGGAGCCAGTGCAACCAAAGCTCAAAAAGATCAAGCTGCCTTGTTGGTTACTACATATCAAGCGCAACGAAAAGCAGCTACGCAAACGCAAGGTTCAATGCGAGGCTTGCGTGGTCAAGCACAAAATCTTGGTTGGCAGTTGCAAGATGTCGCGGTACAGGCTCAAATGGGTACTAATGCCCTTGTTATACTTGGGCAACAGGGTTCTCAGTTAGCATCAGGATTTGGCGCTACGGGTGCTTTAGTTGGTGCAGCCATCGCTGTAGTTTCAGCTATCGCTGGTGTGGCATTTGCCTCATCAAAAGCCAGTAAAAAAGTAGGTGATTTTACTGCTGATGTTAATGAGCTTGCTTCATCATTAGATGGGCTCTCTGAGTTGTCACCATCACAAATGGAAAAGGTTTTTCTTGATACGCAAACCCAATTAAAATCTCTTGGTAAAGAATACAAAGAGTTTGACAAGGAAGTAATTAAAGCGTCAAAAGGTGTCGAGCTAACCCAAAACACAATAGCTCAAAATGAAAACAAAATAGTACAACTCAAGCTTGGCAATATGAGTAAAGAGGCTGATTTTAGAGGTAGGTTATACTCTGAATATTCAGACAGAGAGCGCAAAAACGCGACCTTAGTAGCTAACGGAGCTATCAAACGAGCAAAGTCATCATTAACAGCTTACAAGATAGAAGAACTGGGAGCCAAAGCTAGTGTTGATGGTGTTGAAAAACAGATAGCAGCACAGCTTAATCTGCAAAATGAAATAAATAAATCGAGGCGAGGTGAGGCAACTGCAGGCCAAGTGAAGCAGATTGACGAGCTTATAAAGTCAACCAAAGAGCAGTCTGAAACTTATGGGCTTGCTGGCTCTGAATTATCCAAACTTACCAAAGAAAAAGAGCGTGACAAGCTTATTAGCCTAAAAGCAAATGAGTCACTAATAAAGTCTAACGATGCTTATTGGGATTCGATTATCGCCTCAGAAATGAGAGAAGAGTCACTTAAAGAAGAAACTAAAGCTTTAACTGAAAAAACCAAAGCTGATTCTAAAGCGCTAAAAGAACAATTAAAAGCACAAAAAGAGCTTAATAGTTCTCTGCAAATTCAAGCTGAATATGATCCAAACATAAAGTTGGCATTACTACAAAGGCAGTATGCAGGGGAGCGAGCGCTACTTGCTGGAAATTCAGATGCGCTTTTAGCTATTGATGCGCACTACGCTGATGAGCGCACCAAAATAAATGGCACAGTTTGGGAAAAAATGGCAGTTAGCGCCAAAGAGTCAATTAAAAATACAGATGAAATGATGTCAGAAAGTCTTGATAGATTTGTTGACGGTACTGCGCAAGCTTTTGGTGATGCTATTGTGTTTTCTGATAACTTTGGCGATGCAATGAAAAACATATTCAAAGGTGCATTGTCTAGCATGATCTCATACTTTGCTGAATTAGCTATACAGCAAGCTTTGATGTGGGCTTTTACCAAAGCAGGCGAAACAACAGTAAAAACAGAGCAAGCAACCTCGCAAGCCTTTATTAACCAAGCATCAGTTTTTGAAGCAGGGCTTAACGCATACAAGTCAACAGCAGCAATACCAATGATCGGGCCTGCATTAGCTCCTGCCGCAGCCGGCACAGCAATAGCCGCAACACAAGGTTTTGCATCTGCAGCAAATTCACTTAACTTTGCTGGCGCATTTGATACGGGTGGTATGATCCCATCAGGAAGTGCTGGTATCGTTTCTGAGTTTGGCGATGAGCTAGTTGGTGGTACAATGATTTACAATGGCAGTCAAGGCAGTCTAGGGGTTACTGGTCGTGAAGATACTGCTAAAAAAATGGGTGGAAGTAATAACAATATTAGCGTAAATTCTTATGGAAATGCTTCACCGGATGCAATAGCTAGAGCCATGGTTAGGCAACTTAAAAAGCCGAACAAACAAATAGATAACGCTGTTTACGACTCAATGAATCGTGGGCGCAAAAATGGAGGTAAGCGTTTCAATGCTTGATATTTCTAATTTCCCATGGGCTGAATGCTCCATTACTGAAAATCGAACTGATTACAGAGCCGACACATTAGCACTTAGGCGCAAGTCTCGCAGTACCGGTGTACATCGCTTTGAGTTTGAGTTAGTGACTGTTGAAATGGAGCTAAAGATTGCTCGCGGTGTAAAAGCAAAGCTATCAGCAGCTACGGATGAAACTATTGTTTTTACTCATCCTAGATTAAGTTATTGCCAAGGCACAGAGCCTGCATCAAAAATACAAGCTTTTGGCGTTAATAGCGCTGACAGCAAATTGCTATCATTAACATCTATAGGCGCTTGGCAGTTACTTGCTGGTGATTATTTACAAGTAGATAATGACAGCAAGGTTTATGAAGTCGCTGAAGATACCTTGCTTCAAGTTGGCAATCAAATTGTCACGCTAACTTCACCATTAAGATATTCTCTAACTGCAGCCACTAACATTATCGTCAATGATGTTACTTGGCACTTACTGTCAAATGGCGTGATAGAAACTGGTGGAATGCAAGCATCAGACAATCAAGATATGGAACTAACTTTAGTAGCGGTAGAGAAACTATGATCAATGCACCACAACTTGTAATTGATGCACTAGCATCTGGAAACTTCAAATACGCTGACTTAGTATCAATAAATTTAGGTGACGCTTACGATACTGGATTTGATGTAATTCTTTATTATACAAACTACCAATCATCGATATCATTTGGTGGTAACACTTACACACCAAACCATAATGTAAATGAGCTAGCAGGGATAAGTCGAAAGGCATCCACTGGCTCTGATAAGGTTGACATTGTTTTCGACATCACCGATGAGTCGGTAATTGATGCTATTAGATCTGAGCGATACATCAACAAACCAACATCAATTAAACGTGTGATAATGCAAGATGGCGCGGTTCTTGCTGACTTTGCTATTCCAATCAGGACTGCATGGGGATTGTCACACGAAAGTAGTGGCGATGAAGACAGTAGATCCATTACGCTGACGATAGATTCATCACTTGGCGATTTGAAAGGTGATAATGGCTGGTACGCTATAAACAGCTCCCATCAGCGCAGATACCCTAGTGACTTAATCATGAATCACTCTAGTACAGTGATGACTGAAGATCAGCAATTGAAGTACACGACAAATTTTAGAGGCTCGATTAATCAACAGATAAAGCCACCAGCATTGCCAAAAATTTATGGCTACAAAAATGTCGAAGCTGTCCCTATAGCCATGCTTAAGCATCGCAAAACCCACACTAGTTATCGCCACTACTTCACGACATTAATTTATGTTTTGAATATTGGTGATTGTGACAATGTTGACATTGCCAACATAAAAAAAGGTGGGGAAAAATTTGATGTCACTATCGTTACCGACACTGAGCGAGATATTGGGGGATGGTCTTGCCGAGTAAGAACACCTCTTGACGCGACTAATGGAAACTTACTATCTGAAGAAACGAATGGTGATCTAAGTTTTTGGTTTGAGGGGATGGACTCTCAAGAAAAAGCAAGAATGGCTGGCATGTATGGTAAAGGTTTAACATTACTATTTCTTAAAAATAGAAATCGTGATGATTGGCTAAGTCAAGCGCCAAAAATAACTGTACCCGTCCGTGGTGCAAAAGTTTACGACCCAAGAACATCTACGACAGTCTTTTCGCGCAATCCTGCCTTGCAATATGCTGATTTTTTACGCTCTACTCAGTACGGTGCTGGTCAGCGAGGCATAACGCTTTCAGACACTAACATAGGTGAGCTAGCAGATCATTTTGAACAAATACCCGACTCACTAGGTAATGCCGGAATTAATTCAATACTTATAGACGTTCAGTTAGATACCGGTTCGCCAATCGTTGATAACATGAATATCTGGATGGAGGGCGTGCGGTTATTTACGTCTGACTATTATGGTGAGTTTAATGTAAGGGTAGAAACTAAATCGCCAGTTGTACTAAGTGTTGATGAAGATGATCTTGAGGGCTATCCAGATTATAACTCTGGTGAGTTTACCGATAAACTGAACCAGTTAACTTATTCAGTAAAGCAACTTGTACAAGATACTACTTTTGACTCTTTGCCTACGGATTTGGTTGAGGTCGATGTTGAGGCCACATTCCCTGAAGATGGAACGCTAATACATACAGGCTGGATAACTGAAGATGACGGAATAGATAACTTTGACTCAGTGGCTTTGGATTACGTTACTGACTTGGAGCAAGCCTATTATTGGGCTATGGTCGATGCAAGAATTTCCAGACAACCTAGAGAGTTAGAACTCCCTATGGGAACTGTCGCATGGCTACTAGAGGTTGGCGATGTCATTCAGTATTCATCTAAAATATTAAATATGACAAACGTGCTTTGGCGCGTAGATGAGGTGTCTGAGGATGATGGAGCTAGTAGCGTTAAACTTATCGCTTACGATGATAATTTTTACACTCCCGATCCAGATGCAATACCAGAGCCAGTAGCTTTTGCTAGACCACCAACTGATATCGCATTATCTGGTGTCTCAGGGCTAGCAGTAACATCAAGTAATGGATTTTATTATATAGATTGGGAGCCTGTTTCTAGTGCTAATGTTTCTTGGTATGCTTTGGAGGTGCTAAAAGCTCAAGAACCTGTCGTTGATGGTGAGGCTATAATTCTAGAGCCCTACATTGACGAGCCTAGAGTTTTTCAACCACCATTTAAGTTGCCGGAAATTATTGTCGGCACTTATCGCGTCAATATCATCACCATGGGCTATCAGGATGAGGGTGGTAGATCTTTGTTAGATTTTGTTGTTGCACTGCCTGAAGTGCCAACAATAAACACAACTATTGGCAATTTCAGTGTTGAAGTCTATCCCACAGTAGTAACACCATCGCTAGGTAATACATTCAGATTGCTATTTAATAATGTTGATGATTTTGATACCGCGCAAGACAAAGGGACTTCAGGCTCATTCACATTAGCATCACTACTGCCTAATACAAATTACTATTTATGGGTGAGAACGGAGAATGCAGTTGGTGAGTCTCTGTGGGCTACTGAGGCATTTACCACGGCAAATGATGCTACCGCGTTGGGTGAGTTTTTAAACGTACTATCCTTACGCTTAAATACTGATAGTCAGGTTTTCGCATTTGATAATGGAACTCCTGTAGTTATAACCCCATCAGCTATAAATTTAACAGCTACTGCTAGCAATATTAATACAACCATTGATCCATTGGTTTGGTCAACAGTGCCTGCTGTGACATTATCCGGCACCGGAAACTCAAGAACACTAACTAGTGGTGATTTTGGGGCAAACCAAAGCGTAGCGGTAACAGTTGCCACAACATCTGGCAGCTTTTCAGACACAGTAACTATCGTCAAGCTTGAGGGTGGTGGGGTGAATGGCGAGGATGCTATCAATGGGTTTTTGACCAATGAATCTCATAACATAGCTGCAGCATCAGACGGTACAATTACGGGAAACCTAGCTGCAGCCGGTGGCGCGTTTGAAGTATACAAAGGCACACTTAGCGTAACTGGCAACTCAACATTCACGACAGAATCACCAGTAAACATGACCGCAACGATAGATGCTTTAGGTGTTTATACGATAAACACATTAACTGCTGACGAGGGTACTATTACCTTTAAAGCAACTCATCTAGGTGTTGACATTAGAAAAACCTACTCCATAACCAAAGCTAAAGCTGGCTCTACAGGGTTAAGAGGTAGCACAGAAATATCTAGGGATATATCTGGCGTAGCTCCACCAAACAATACTCAATGGTCTGATGCTCAAGCAAACTTAGCGCTAACAAGTATAGGGCTAACACCAAGTAGGCTGGATCGCGTCAATCTTTACAATGAGGCAGAGGGCTTTACTGAAACTAGATTTTTAGATTCTGATGACACTACATGGCTACCTGTTGTAAAAATATATGACGGTAATTTATTGGTCAATGGTACGGTTGGCGCAAGCAAAATAATAACTGATGAATTGTTTGCACAAAATATAAACATAACAGGACAGATGCGTGCGGGTGGTGTGTCTAATTATGCCACTATGGGTGGAGCTTCATTCTTCTCAGCATACGTTGCCAATGAGGTTGTTTTTAGTGTAAGTCCAAATTCAGGGAAGATATACGGGAACTACTTAACTCCAGCATCAGTTCAACTATCAGCACTTGGTCAAGATGTTAGGGATTTTATACAGAGCAGTGTTGAAGCTGGGGGCGGCACAGCATTATCATCAGGTGGCTTTGTGTCAAAAAATGCAGGAGCCACAAACCAAGTCATATCCATTACTGCCGCAACGCATAAATCAGGAAACCCTACAACACTAGAGTTACTATTTACCGGTAGTGGAGATTACAGTTCAGAGCCAAGCACGCCATCTGTTAGCGTTCAATTCTTCAGAGGGCAAACTAGCTTAGGTGTTGCGCAAGTTATTACAGGAACTAAACAAAAGTTCACTGAGGATACTTCACCACCTACTGATACTTGGTCTACAATCTTGGAGGTTGATGTAAGTAAGGTTGACGATCCTGCTGATGGTGATTATACCTACAATGTAGAGATAACATCTTTAACCGGAATTTTATACGGTACATTCACATTTAGTGCTGATGAGGCTCTAGTTGGAGGTGGAGGTGTCGCGGTGCAAACTCCTGCGCAGTTACTCGCCGACATAAAGACTGTTGATGGTGCAGGCTCTGGTTTGGATGCTGACACAGTTGATGGGTTCCATGCCAGCGCTAGTGCATTGGCTAGTACAGCCGTTGTTCGTGATGCCAGTAGAGATATAACCACTAGACTTATTCGTACCGACTTCGGGGATGATAACTACCTCACTGGCGCTATAGGCTTTAGGATAAATAACGGAGGCAGTAATCACAACAGGTACTGCAACAGCCCGCCTGCTGCGCGTGGGTGGCTGGTTGCTCCGTCTAGAACTGGTGCTGATGCTAGTGGTACTTGGCCTATTGCTATTACAGGCAACGCAGCTAGCGCCAATTATGCTACTAATGCGGGATTGCTAGATAATAAAGCGGGTTCTGATGGCGCAGGGATTAACACTGTAGCGCTGCGAGATAGTTCGGGTGATTTAATCGCAAGAACCACCAAAAGCACATTGGCTGATACGGGCACAATATCAGGCGCTATTGCTTTCAGAATTAATAACAGCAATGATAGTTTTACGAGATATTGTAACAGTACCCCTGCTGTGCGTGCTTGGATGGGTGTACCATCTATAACTGGCGCTGATGCTAGTGGTACTTGGCCTATATCCGTTACAGGAAATGCGGCTTATGCACCGAATGCTGGGAACGCCGCAACATCTGACTATGCCACGGACGCGGGCAGCCTAGATGGTAAAGATTCTCTAGCCTTTGTCACCTATGGAGGGGGCTCACATTCTCAGTTATTGGCCAAGAATAACGACTCAGTTGGCTGGTTAAGAACAACAACTAATGGGATAATAGCTGATGCCCCTAACACCAGTTCAGTGGGAACACCATCTTGGAAGTTTGCAGAGGTTCACACACTTTCAGCCGCAGGGTCAGCATGGTCAATAAGCGCTACGGGTGCTGCGATATTTAACGGGACAGTCCAAGGCACTGATGCTATCGCCACATCAGATATTCGGGTAAAGTCAGATCTTACCCCTATATTAAATGCTACTCAAAAGTGTAAAGCATTACGCACAACTACCCATATTCGTAGTGATCAAGGTAATAGAAGAAGTGCCTCGGTTATTGCTCAAGATGTTGAAAAGGTATTACCAGAGGCGATACATTATAGTGATGATAAGGCGCTAGGTAAGAAATTAAGCGTTTCCGCTCCTGCAATGAACGTCTTGGCTATTGCTGCTGTAAATGAGCATACTGATGAGATATCAGCACTTAAAAGCAAAATAGACCGTTTGGAGGCTCTTGTGAAAAAGCTTATGGAAAATAAATAATGGCAAACTACACGATAGATATCACCACTAATTATGAGTCTGAGACTACTAATTATAATGTAGTGCTTAGCTCAAATAGTGAGACAATGGTTTCTGGTGATAATCTTTATTTTAGATGGGTTTCTCACACCGGAGGTAGTCAGCCTGCATCGGTAAGTGTTTCTGGCTTTAGCTCGACAGCATTCACTAGCACAACTGCGATAACACTCAGTGCCGCAAATAGTGTCGCACAATTCAGGACTGTAAAAAACCCACCAACACAGCAAGCAGATATTATAACCGTATCTGGCAGTAGTGGTGGCTCAAAGAACTTTACTGCAAATGTTAGTAGCGGTATAGATGATGTGCCTAATGCTTTTAGCTTAGGCGCAGATAAAACACTAGCCAACCCAAACTCTGTTTATAGCGCGCCTTATGTAAAAATAGAGGGGGTAACTCCTGCTACTGCGATCACAATTTCAGCAACCGGTGGTGCGGAAACTAGTGTTGATGGTATAAATTACAGCACAGCCAATAAGGTTGGTTATCTTGATGATGCTGTCTATCTGCGCATGAGTGCTGGGAATTATGGTGTAACAAAAAGCACGACATTAAGCCTTGGTGCGACATCTGATACGTGGAGCATAATTACAAGGGCAGACCCCGCTAACGGTCAAAAGATATATTTTGGTCACGCAAGCGGTGATGTAAAATTGTCAGAGCTTGCTTTGTTTTTTGGTGTAGTAAATTTAATTGACGATGTTAAATTATCATCATACGTAAAGAATAATGTATTGGTGCCTGATATTTCTGAAAACAATACCATTCCAGCAGCACTGCCGATATCTTTAAATCAATTCAGAAACGCAGCAACATCATTCTACTTTGATCAATATCCAGACAATAGACGGATGGTGCAAAACACATCAAACTTAGGTACAAACACTTACAATTTTGGGCTTGATCTTGGTACAGAGTGGTCGATGGGTTTTGGCGCAGGAATGAATGAGGGTAGCGAATATAAAGTTCAATTCATAGAGCGATGGTTAACCGGTGTAAATGGAATAAAAACAGCAAACACTGACGTTAACTTCTTTGGTACTGGCAAGGAAACTTACTCTGCATCGAATGATGGCTTTGTGGTACAAGTAACTACGAGTGAAACTGTTGAGAAACATTATCAAGGCATAGTTAGGTTATGGGCTAAGAATCGATACGATCCATCTGTAGAGATTTATGGTGACTTTGAATATGAGTTTTTCTTTTACAGTTAATAAAATTTAATTGAATAATTACCGACAATAGCAATATACTAACAAATAAATAATATAGAGGAATTAAAATGTTTACAGCATCATTTACAAGCGCACAAGGCACAGTCCATACAAATGCACCGGTGCGAATAGTGCAAGCCAACTGCAACACCAGCGTATCGAAAAACCTATTCGCTGACACAGCCGTTGACAATGAATCTCTTGCATTACTTAGCGAGCAGGAGAATACAGAGTTCTCATACCAAGCTGAATTTTGGGCAACTCAATCTGCATACGATAATGGCAACCCACCATTTAAAGTTTTAAATAGCGACAAAAACACCTACTTGCGAATAGACCCAACGCTACTTGCTTCAGTAGAATACGATGGCTTGGGCTTAGAGGCTTGTGCTGAAAAACACTGTTTAGAGCATGTTTTAAATATAACCTAGAGCTTTAATGATGCCGGCAATAATATTATCAGATGAAACGGTTGCTAAGAAAAAAGCTAGCGACTATTTCTTGGAATTCAAGGATCGTAATGGCGATGACGCATACGTTGTGCTTGTTGAATTACGCTATTACTCACACAGATACAATCGATGGGTAGTTTGTAATGTCGGTGATGTTTCAGATGGAGCAACTGGCGCTTACGATATTGATTCGTTCGGATGGTTATTTCATGATGATCTTTGCAATACTGGTGAATTCGAGTCTGGATCTAAATGCACCAACTGGCAAGCATCGATGGTGGTTTACGACATACTAAGAGCAGAGGGGCGATATATCAGGGCGATCACATGGAAGTATGCCACATTCATAGGTGGCGGGGGTAAGGCCAGAAAAAACGGTATGTTTAAGTTGTAATAAAAAAGGCGCATTAAGCGCCTTTTCCTATCGTACTATTTCAATATGCCCGCCATCATAAAGCTTGGTGAAGTGACCACCCCATCGAATACGAATACCTAGCTCCATGGCAGCTTCATAATAGCAAGATGCGATAATTGCGAATGCAGCTTTATCATGCCAATCAGCCTTGCCATCAATATAAGGGACAAAATCAGTAGCATCACCAGATTGGTGTATTGACTTGTCAAAGTACCCATCAGCGTGGGTTACTATTAACCCTGTATACATTTCTCGACCAGTATCATCACGCCCTTTACGCCAAAGTTCGTTTTGCTCTTTATCTGTTCGCAATACAGAGATAATCGACCAATCAGGTGTTACATCTTTTCTTTTGTTCGCTATTGCCATGGCTCTGACATTTAATGCCTGCATTTCTTCTGTACCGGTCAGTATGCGATCCATACTTTTTTGCCCGTAGTAATTTTCATCTGACATATAAACCCCGATTAACTGTTATAATTTACCTTGGCAACCCAAGATTTTACGGATTTTTTTGTACTCATCAATGGTGTAAACTTTAAGTATTGCGTTAACAGTGTTGCTACCACAGATACCCTCGATGTCATTTACAAGCTTTGCATCGGCAGCATCGCCCACTGCCATTTTTGCGGTGCCAATCGCGTTCTGGATTGTTGAGCATCCAGTTAATAGTAATATTAACAATAAAAATAAAACTTTCATAATTACCTCGTTAAGCACTTCCATGTGCAAGTTTATATCATTTAAAATGGGATATCGTCATCAAAATCAATGGTTGGTTCTTGTGGGTTTACTTTCGGTGTTGACTTCTGTGCTGATTGTTGCTGAAACCCACCTTGCTGACTTGTTGGTTTTTGCTGCTGAAAACCACCACCTTGTTGTTGCGACTGCTGTTGAAATCCGCCTTGCTGCTGTGCTTGGTTACTAGGTTGACTGTTATTACCGGCAGCTTGAGAGTTAGGGTTTGGCGTAAGCATTTGCATAGTACCGTTAAACCCTTGGACAACAATTTCAGTTGTGTACTGATCTTGCCCCTCGCTATTAGTCCATTTTCGAGTTTGAAGTGCGCCCTCGATATAAACCTTAGAGCCTTTCTTTAAATATTCACCGGCAATTTCAGCTAGCTTGCCAAACATAACCACGCGGTGCCATTCAGTTTTTTCTTTGGCCTCGCCCGTTTGCTTGTCTTTCCAGCTTTCTGAAGTTGCAATGGTTAGGTTAGCTACGCTACCACCGCTAGGTAAAAATCGCACATCTGGATCTTTACCTAAATTGCCTAAGATTATTACTTTATTTACACCAGCCATTTTTCTCGCCTTTTAATGAGGGTTATAAGTTTGCTTTTTTAATTTGAATTACTTCTTCAGCAGTAAAGCCTGAATTTTTAAGCTTAATCATATCATCGATAGATGTACTTTCTTTAATTTCTACAGGGGTTGCGCCAGCATAAGTTGTTAAAATCAGGCCATTAGCATCAGTTATAATGCCCGTTGATTCATCGTAGTTTAAATATTTCTTGTTCATTTTATTCGCCTTTTAATTGTATTGATTTGATTAATTCAGATAAACGCTTTCTCGCTATTGGCTCCATCTTGTTGCGGTTTAACTTTAGGAATCCAGCAAGACTGTCGCTAATCTTACCCTTAAGCTTTGTTATTTTGAGTTTATATTCAAACTCACTTTTTATGATGTCAAACAGCATCTCTTTTACAGTTACCGGAACCATACCAAGACTAACGCACTGCTCTCGTATGACTTTATTGTTACTGCCATTCTCTCTTATCGGGTAAGCTTTACTGCCATTTTTAATTAAGAATGATTTAACAGCCATATCAACTGTGTTTTTTTCGTAACCTGTTGAGTTGCTGCCTGAATAATAAGATCGCGATTCCTTGATCGAATAATAATCGCTAATGTCTTTAGCTCCACTGCTAGCCATGTCAATTAGCAATTCAACATTGCCAGAATCAGAAAACAAGCTTGTAGCTTCTTTTTCCAAGTAAAAACCACTAACACTATTTCTATCGCGATCTAGTTCCAGTATGTTAGGAGCGAAATTGTAACTGTAATGATAAGCATCATCAAGATTGCAAACAAACAGGCCACCAACATAGACTTTTTTACTTATGCAATCACCACTCAAGAATGCAAATGAGCCATTATGCTCGGCTATGATCTTGAGGTCGTCAATAATACACTTACTTAAGTAGTTATCTTTAATGGTGTCGAACTCATCAATACTGATATCACCAACAATAAATGTTACTGAGTTTTCGTGGTCAGATTCGTCTGCGTAAGTGTCTTTATAGACATCAACAGCTAAGCATTCAACGCCTAATTGTGGGTGTTCTGCAATCCCGACTTTCCAGCAATCCAAGCCATTCTTAATTAATACTGGTTTACCAAGCCTACAAAGCACCAATAATGCTAATTTATAGCCCTCACCATACTTCCCTATAGAGGACGAATTATCTCGCTTAGATGACTCACCAAGAGCTAATGATGATAAATCTAAAGCGCCACCGCTTGATGATATTGTCAAAAACCCATTAGAGCGCATTTCACTAATGGATTCAGAGCCAGTGTCGATAGCATTCTGCAACAACTCTCTAGTAGCCTCCCAAAAACCCCAATGAGAAACGTAACCTGTGCTGATAGGTAAAAATATTGATTCAGACATTACTTGTCACCCTTAACATTAATTAATTGATTTTTTTGCTGCTCATTTAATGCACCAGCTTGCTCACACAATTCTATTATTTGCGCTGCTGTCATTTCGCCATTTTCGATAGCTAGTGACATAGCCTGAAATTCTGCATTAAATCGTTCATCACCATAAGTTTGAGGTTGTGCAGCTTCAAGTTTGGCTATTTTTATTGTGCGCTTTTTGCCCCTAGTGGCTGTTAAGCTTAACGTGGCATCTTTGTCGATATGAGACATAGCTTTAATTTCAAGACCACCTACTGCTTTGCCAGCCCATGTTACGCTTGGCTCTGTAAATAGTGTCATTGAGCGACCAGCGTATTGAGTTTCGTCATCGCCCCATAATGCCACCATTACTTTGCGCATGGTTTTATTGGGCTTGTACGGTCTGCCATTGTCGTTATGGTAGTTGATAGATACCGGTTGATCACCACCAACAATTGAGACATTGGTAATATTAATGGTAATTTCAGTATTAACCAGATCATCAGCATTTAACTGGTCAGATTTTGGTGTAATTGTTGCTCGCATATTCATGGTTGTTATTCCTCAAAAGTGACAGTAACTTCGCCATCATCAAAAATTCTAAACTCAGGAAATTGCTCATAAGCAACCCATTTGTTTTTTTCTTTACACTCTTTAAAATGCGCAAGTGCATCAAGCATTTCCTGCCAAAAGCCGTATTCGATTAGTTGATCTTTAGTGATAGTAAAAACCGATACTGGATAGCGACCAAGACTTGCTGATTTTGACACTACACAAAAATTGTACGTGGTCATTTCAATATTGTAATAAATTGAGCCAACATACATATAGTAAGCTGCAGTAAAGCCATAACCCATATCAAATAGTGGGTTTTTCCACAAAGCACTGTTGCGCCAATCTTCAATGTCGCGAGTTGATTTTACATCATTAAATATTGGTGGACTGCATGAGTCGATGATTTTATCAGGGCGTATTTTCAAGCGTAGGCCTGTAATTGGATCATCAACAAATATAGAGCCCTCGCAAGCGCCTTTTGCACAAAGTATGCGCTGAAACATTGGGTGAGCAATGGCAGAGTCGGTCATTAACTTTATCTGATCATCCTCTGCATCAGTTAAAACAATACTGCCTTTATTGTCTTTCTGTAATTCTTGAAATTTTGCAGATGTACGACCTTTAGTTGATGCGATGATAACCTGATCATCGTAAAGTTCAGGCTCAAGCAGTGAAGTATGCAGCGCAGTACCAAAATCACTTGCATCAACTTTGGTTGGATCTGATGGTGCATTCTTTGCCCAAACGTAATTGGATGGATTTTTATTGAACATTTGCAATTCACTATTTGCCAAGCCATCAGCGTTTCGATATATACTCATTTCAATGTCGTGAAAACCAATAAAATCAGTTGCCGGTAAAGTTGGTTTTTTATTGGGTATTGTAGCAATGATATTAACTATCTCACCAGTTTCAGGATCAACCTCAATTTCAGCTTCAACCTGATAGTCCGAGGCATTAGCCATATCGAAATTGGCAATTTCACCCATTTCTGATTTAAAAATATCATGAGCCAATGATTTAAAATCAACTTGTTCTGGCGTGATAAAATCATCATCGTTAAATTCAAGCATCACGCATAACTCCCAAGCTATAAAGTGAATTAATGCCAGCATCAGTAAGCATCTGTTCAAGCTTGTCTTGTATCTGCCTTTCAGTAATATGAGGTGGCACGCGCAACTTGAATTGTGCAGTAGCTGTATAAGCAACTTTTCCATCGCTAGGCGCTTTATGCTCGACTTGTTGGCTACGCAATTGAGCCTTGGGTTGCTCCTGTTGCTGTACCTCTTCTTTTTTGACTGGCTCAACTGCACTAGCAACTTCTTTATCAGCTAATTCTTTTTTACGGGCTTTAGCAGCCTGTTGGCGCTCAAATTCAGATTGAATAACCTTTTTCAAGTGATTACTGTAATTCTCATCACTATCAAAAATGAATTGTTCAACATTAAGTCGCACCAGTGGGATATCTAAACCAGCCTTGAAGCTTTCTGCCTCAAGCTGTGCCAGCCTCAATTGAGTGGTCTGCATAATCACTCGCTTGTCAGCGACAATGGCATTAATCGCGTCCTTTGAGCCTTTGGTTAGCGCGCCACCTTTAGTGATAGCGCCAAGCTTGATTAGATGGTCAATACTCAATACGCGAAACTCATCATCAATTTCAGCTTCATCAAGCGCAGTCATCATTGTATTTTTAAGTAAGGCATGAATTTCTTTAAGCTTGGCATCTTCAAATACTTTAACTTGTGACTTTATAGTGCCGGCAAGTCCAGTACACATACTGCTAAGTTCTTTCATTTGAGTGGCAAATACATTGATAGGCTCTGATATTTCAGCAACTTTATCTTTGCGTATTTTGTCGAACTCTTTACCTTTTGCAGATATTTCTTGTGCTAATTTTTTATCTGCAGTAAGCGTGTCGATAGTGACAACAACATTATTGTATTTTTCTAATTCGGCAGATAGGTCAGCTTTAACCAAGTCAAAATTGGTAGTAATGGCTGGTAGATTTGATTGGACTTCAATTTCTGTTTTCATAAGTTACTCGCGGTTAATCAACTGGATTAAACACGAGTATACTTAGTTTTATTTAGTTTGCAAGTATTCTTTTACACATTCTTTTGCTTGGTCTAATCCGTAGCAAAAAGTACAGGCAAAGTTTTCTTCTGATAGCTCGGTATTGTACATCTTTTGATCTTTAGATGGTCTGCCTTTGGACTTATCCTTTCGCTTTAACTCAAGCATCAACCCTGAATATTTAGAGTTTCGCTTCAGTAGCATCAAGTCAGGGAATCCGCGCCTTACACCTTTCCTCTTGGCTTTGACTCTGCCTTGGACTGGCATCATACTTTCGTTCGCCACATGAACAAGCAAATGGCTTAGTTGCGGGTAACTGTAATCAAACCAAGCGACCAAAGCCATGAGGTCAGTATCTTCCAAATTACAATCACCTTTATACCCTGAGTCGTAAATTTGCTTCATAATAAATTACTCGGCTTATCTCTGGCCTTTATCATTTTTCTTGGTGTGAATTTTTGCGGCTTTAGTTTGCTGCGCTCATTATGAGCAAGCACAGTGATTTTGCCACCTTGTTCTTCAAAGCGCTTCACTACATCTAAAGCAGCCTCATGCTTTTTTTTATTTATTGCCGATTGGTAAGTTCCCATTAAAATATTTTCCTGTTTATTATGGATTTATTTCTATCGTTAAATCGATGAGTTATTTTTTTAGGCGTCATGATCAAACCAGACTTACAGATATCTTCTATAGTCCTGAGTTTATTAAATGCTTTCATATCATTTGACGATATATGTTGTCCAACAAATTTTGCTCGATAAATCCGCTTAGCTATCATGTTGTCAGTAAATGGATTGAAAAACTCAGTACCTACATCGCCATTGACTAAATAATATTTTAGCATCAGCCCTTGGTTTTTACATGGTATTGCCTGAAACCGATTAACATCAAGTAAATCCTTTTCAGTATAGTGCTGACCATTAAGCTTGGCGTTTGGATCGATCAACTGGTATTTGCATATCCTGCACTGCCTAGCGCATGGATCATTTTGTGTAGGGTGCATTTCACCATGGGCATTAGGTGATACGCAATTGGGGCATGCTCGAAAAGAGAAAAAATAATCACAGCGCTCATCAACATAAGGCAATACCGGTTCGCCTTTTCTTTTTAGTGACTCGTTTGCTATCTTGATCTGGTCATTCTCACGCGCTAATTCTTCATCGGTATTGATACATCTTCTAGCCATCGGGCTATTATCACCGCTACACTTTGGGCAGGGAACGACTTCATTATTTTTCTTGGCTGATTGCTTCATGCCCTCCTCAAGTATTGGGTTTTCGTACAAGTCACCAAGCCTTGAAAATACATCTGCATAATCCAACACTAAACAATTTGTCTTTTCAAAGTCATCGGTATCTTCTGGTATGCGAAACCCACGCCCCATGGTTTGAATTAATAGCGTTAATGAGTCAAGCGGGCGTAGATAGCAAACAGTATCTATTCGCGGATTATTGTAGCCAGTGGCTAAAACACCGACATTAACAAGATATTTTATTTCACCACTGCGCGATGCTTTGTAGATTTTTACACGCTCTTTAAATGGTGTGTCATCACTGACGATACCATAACTGCCTTTTGGTAATGCTTGAATAGCTTCACGACAATGTTTTTTAGTTGAACAGAATATTAAAACACCAAGACGATCCTGAGTCTTAACCATTATCTCATGCACAATTTTATGGGTTAAAGTTGGATCGCCATCGATAATTTCATTCAACTGTTCTTCACTGAATGAGTCACCATCTTTATCGACTTTAATTGATGAGAAATCATAACCATCTTCTTTTTCTTCTGGAAAGCCAAAAATAGGCGGCACTAACCAACCCCATTCGACAAGCTTATTTGTGGGTAATTCGTAAAGTCGTTCTGACCAAAAATCACCAACAATATATTTTTTGCCGCGAATAGGTGAGCCGGTACCACCAATTATTCTTATTTTTGGGTTCATAGCTTGGAAAAATCGGATGATCTTCATGTACTGGTTTTCTTCATCCTCATAGTTTATTTGATGGCACTCATCAATCATCAATAAATCTGGACACCAGTTGGCAATATAATCACCTGTAGATTGACATTGCTCATAGCCAAATGCGCCACCCTCGCCAATTTGACGAGCAACTGTACCCTCGCTAGCATAAACAATAGGGTACTTCTTTGACTTCTGGCTTAGGCTTGCACTGTAAACACTATTCTTGAACCCTGCTTTCCAGCAAAATCCTGAATTTTGCTCAACAAGTTCACCTTGCCTCGCTAGCACCATGACCTTGCCACCTTTACTAGTAACATGATCAGCAATAAATGCGTAAATTGCAGTCTTACCACCACCAACAGAAATATCCACGAATGCCGGCTTTGATTCTTTTTTCTTGCAGTGCGCGATAATACTTTCAAGGATAGGCTCTTGGTAATCGCGTGGTTTAAATTTAATCTTGCTTTGTAATGTCAAATGGCTCATAGTTTACTCGCTACTTTGCTGTAGTATCCCCAATCGTTTACTCGCTGGTTAACTTTGATTGGGGATTTTTTTGTTTGAAATAACTAGATAGATGATATATTGATGGTAAACATAAATCAACACAAATATGTTTATTTTATCTTGTTAATCTTAAAGTCACTATCACTGCCGGTTTTTCCATAAGCATCACCAGTAAGTAATCTAGTTAGATATTCATCGGTGAATTCATCAATGAACTCTGCACCCCTACCACAAACCACAGGCTTTAAGTCACTGTGCATTGCCAAGCAGTACCGTAAATTTTCATCGGTAAATGCAATTAATATCGTGGCCTTTGTTTTATACCAGCACAAAATTCCATCGATGGGATCTGTGGTAATTATCAAGTGGTTGCTGCCTTTGATGGTATAAAGCGCACCATAACTAATGCCTCCAGCAATAAATACTGGTTGTTCGCCTTGATACTTAACTAAGTTAACAGGTACACCATCTTTGTTATACATAGGCCAATAATCAGCATTGGCTTTAGTCGGTAATTGCTGTGGATTGGGTGCGTTCTTACCTAGCAAATTCATACTATGACACCATTCGCACTTAGCTAAAAATCGCTCAACTAACTCATGATCTTGCTTGTGGTCAGGGGGCATATTACGACTTGGCATAGCTCTTGCTTTAACCTTGGCCTGCTGTATTTTTTCAAGTGGTACATGGTTAATATAATCTGCTAAATTAGTCACCAGTTCATTGAAGTTCATATTGGTTAATTCAAGGATCACATCTTCTGCAGACTTCATCGAGTCAGGACAGCAGCTACGGCAGAATAGCGATACTCGGCCTTGACTTTCTCGCCAGTGAGCGCGGTCATCGCCACCGCAACATGGGCATGATCCATTTTTTGTATTAAGACCTTTGAAATCACCAACATCAATACCGTACATCAACAGTATGTCAGGCCACATACCGCTTAAATCGGCTTGTATGTCTTTGTAGTTAATTGCCATTTTTCAATATCTCTATCTCACGCTTGCGCTTGTCTAAATTCTGAAACCATTCAAGTTTGCTGCGCAGTGATTGCTTGCCTTTTAGTTCTTCTACTTCAAGCATCATTCTTTCAAGCGACTCTTGATTGCGCTGTTTTTTCTTATTTAGCGCATCCTTGGCCTGATCTACTGTCATGCCAAACTCTGCAAAAAATTCATCATTAGTCATGACCTACCCCTTTAGGTACGGATTGATGTGGATCTTGCCATCATGCACCACACAAATATTGTTGGATTCCATAGCTGGTAGAAGTATATTTTTTAATTTGTGGGTTAGGTTTGGTGTGCCGGTAAATGGCTTGATGTTTTTAAGGTTAGATCTTAACTGTGCAACGCTCATTGTTAACTTGCCTTTTTCGGCATATTGCTGAAGTTTTTCTTCTACTTTGATGTACTCAGACTCGCAACCGGTAAAGCCTAGTTCATCAGCAGCCGTAATGTAAGACTCAGCAATGTCCTTAAAAAACTTAATAGCTGATCTTGTCGTGCTGTCTCTTACTTGAGTAGATCTATCCCCTTTTTCTGCCCAATTATCGATAACATGCAGGACACTAGCTATTTTCATTATCTGTTTGTCAGCTTTGCCCATAAAACCGCGCATCATGTTGTTGCCATAGCGCCCACTATCAGCCATTTCTGGCTCTAATGTTGATCTGTACTCATTAATTAGGTCTTTTGATTTAGCGCTAAACTGTAGCGTTACGCCATCCTCACGCACAATATTAAAGATTAGTTTTGAATACTTAGCCAATAGTGTATCGCAAACCTTTACCCCTTTATTGAAAACACGCTTGCCTAAATAGGTGCTTTCACGAACAAGCAAGAAACGCTCACTAATGCCTCGACCACTTTCGCCAGCAGCCAGTATTGTTCTTATCGACTCATCTTGCGCAATAACACAAATATTACCAGTAACGCGACCAGACATCACTTCTTGACTTGCTCTGGCTACATGGTGCCTTTCAGAATCCCAACCTTTAAGGAATATACCAAAGTTCGCTTTTTTGTCGGAATAAACGCCACCAAGAATAATATTAATAGCATCTGCCTCGGCACTGATAATATTAAATAATCCATTTTGACCAAGTGCTATTTTTGCTGTGGCCTCCGGTGTAGCATCATCAAGTGCGTAGGTGTAAACAACGTGCTTATCATGAGATTTATACAAAGCAGTCATTTCATCTTCAAGTGCAAATTTTTGCTCCTCAGTTGATGCAGGGTTTTTTGCTGCATCCTTGAGTTCGCGCTTTATTGCAGACATTCTTATTTTTGCTTTCTTGCGCTCTACAATCGCTTTCTCGTTGATTGTATCGAACGCATGATGCACTGGCTCAACTAGTAGCTCATTAACGCCAGATTTGCCGGTTGATGGTGGCTGAGCAGTAACTACATAAAGATTTACCGGTTTAGTACCGTGACCATATTCAAATGAGAATGACTTACTCATTGCACTAGCGACAACCCCCATGCCATGAGCGTAAATAGTATTTACTGGAAACTGTATCGCTTTGGATATTGACCAGCATAAATCTGATAGTAGATTTTTTTCTTCTGCTAATTTGATCTTACTGCCACGTTCTTCTGGCTCAAGCGAGTCGGACATTATCGGTGCATCCCAATAATTTATTGCGCCAAGTGTCTTGTAAGATCCTCGCTCTATAAGTAACCTTGCTGGCATTATTCCTGCGCTGACTGCCTCTGCAACTATCGACATATTAATATCTTTTATTGCTGCAGATGGTGAGAAATTATTCATAAAATATGGCCTTAACTTTGGGCTAAATAGAATACTATCTTATTGCCCTTAAATTCAATCTAAATGTAATTGTACTTATATGAACTATTAAAGTAGTTCAGGAATTATGAATACTTCTCTTTTTCGGTTTTAAAGCGGATCTGCTTTGCTTCACCACCATTATAAAATGGCGTCCAAAGTGGAAAGCACAAAGGAAAATTAGCGCCTGATCTAACCTCTTTACCGGTATGTGGATCAGTACGCGTAAATGGCTTTCCATCATGCTTCAGGAATTGAATGCGCTTATCTGGCACATAGATGAATGTGGCCTGCTTTTCCATGTGCTGAAACCATGTGGCATCAGGAGCATGCTTTACACAACCAAGCGTCACCACGCCATGAATTGATTCATTTGCGGCTTTAGAGGTAAACTCTTTTGCCAGAGAAAATGGTGGGTTCATCCATATTGCTGAATTAGACCCTCGTTCATGGTTAGAATTTCTTTGACGGTAAATATACTTAGTTGACCAGCACTGTTTTAGCGCGTCATCTTCAGCAGTATACCAATCACTAGCTTTTGCTGAGTTTTCTCTAGCGCAAGCGTCAATGATGAATTTCACATTAACAATATCTTGAAGTTGACGTATCAACCACCATGGCGTTTGTGAATTGTCGGCCTCTTTATCACCGCTATGATATGCTTTAGCTACCATTATTTAGCCACCTTAATTATGACTATTTTTGTTCTTATGTGGATCGAGATAAGGTTGCCGGTTTTTTTACATTCGCACATATAGTCGCGAGATTTTGCAACACTTGGCGGGACTATAACTTCATACTCCCTTGAGTTTCTAACGACTCTAATAACATCGCCTTTTTTTAATTTTTTTACGTCCATTATCTGACCGCCTTTTGCTTGATTCTTCTGGCTGATGCAACTGCATCGATAATTAATTTTGATGGCTTTTGGTGGTTGCCATCCTTGAATTTTTTCAGTGCAATATTAGCCGTATCTCTTGCGTGAAGCTCATGGCAACCTATGTCTATGCACTGCTGGTACACTGACTTATAAATCATTTCACTGTGCGTCATGATCATCCTCAAAATTAAAACTCATTATTAAATGCTCGCTAGGGTTATACTTAGCAGCATCTCGATAGCACTCGCCCTCGAATATTGACTCAGTACCATCAACTACATCGCAAGAAGTTGGTGTCCGGTCATCGTTAAAACAATTACAAAGCTCACATTCACTTTTTACATTGTAAAAATGGAACTCTGCGAATGCTTTACCTTTGCATTTGCCGCCAATTTTGTGTGGAAAGCTGTAGGCACTGCAGTCACATATTGGCCTTGGATCTTTACGTTTTTTCTTCATAGATAACTTCTTTTAGGTAGTGATATATTTGCATGAATTCACTATACACACTGTCTAATGACAATCTCCTTTCATTAGTTGGTGAAAATACGCCCAACTTAGTTCTGCATGGTTTTATGCCTATTCGCTCAATATCGTGCAGCAACATATCAAGCTTAAAAGCCTCAGCCTCTCTAGCGAGCATCATCATATCTGCCTGTTTAACTTTATCGCATCGAGTCTCTATATTGAAAAACTTATCAATAATATCGTGATAATGATCTTCAATTTTTTTGTATTCAGGCAATAGTGCTTTAAGCGGTGATACTACATCATTAAGATATGCCTCGGTAGCATCATGAAGCAAAGCCGATAATTGCAGTTTGTAATTATCAGGCTCTTGCTTTGCAATAATTATCGCGCAACAAATAGAATGCTGAGCAACACTATAACCACCAACATGACCGGTGAATCGGTTGATATTTGATAGCGCAAAGGCGATAACCTCGATACGAGGTTGAAAGGTGGCAAGACTACCATCTTCATTTAAAAACTCGTGCTTGCTTTTATCGCATAATTGAATGTATGACATTAATAATTCTCGCTGGTTGTTTACTTAATTTTCATCAAGTATAGCGATTATAAATATTGTGTCAATATGTTTATGTTTATTTTTATTTAGAGATAAGTATTAGCCCTAGACTGTAGGGCTAATATTAATTGAATGTAACTGACAAGTTACTATCTGGTCGTTTTTGGTGGACAATAGTTTGACCGTTCGGCTTTGTCACACTGTAGGCTTTGATGTACATTTCATAGCTTCTATCTTTAGCAACACTTGTACTGTCAATACTGCCCAATGCGATAACTATATTGCCTAGGTTGTCATACGATAATTTACCATCACCATCGGCTGTGTCAGCGATAACTACGTCACTATCATCGCGGAATAGCTTCATACTAGATACGCCATTATCAATAAATGGTATAGGTGTGCCTAGCGGATTTTCATCGTCAACCTTGCTTTTATCTAAGATCGTGATGAGTATTTCATCATCACTTCCTAGCCATGCTTGTTTAGCTGTCATGATTGGCCTTAATCTAAATTAAGATGCTACTGCTGCAGGAAACTTGACGCTAAATGCAGGCACGTTAAATGGATTGCCAGCAGTGATTGTCACACCGGAACTTTCACCAATATGTAAAATTTTAGAATTTACGGTATCTAAAATGGCATAGTTGATGATCGCACCTGAGTTTGTTGGCTCAGTCTGATTTGACACTGCAGCAACATCAGATTTAAAGCCACCGTTGAATGCGGTTTTTACAATGGTTGGTGCGTAGCTAAATACGGCACCAGCTACCACTGTCGCATAATCAGTAGAGTAAGCACTAAGTAATGCAACTGAGTTACCATCAGCTACTAATTGATCTACCGCGCCTGATGGGTTGTATAGCTCTGGATTGTTGTAAATTGTCATGTTATTTGATCCTGTAATCGATTGCGTTATCTATCAATAGTAATCCATTATTGCCGAATGATGGCATTACCTTTGTTGTCGTTATTAATGTGTCACTTAATGGTTGCACAACTGAGTCACTAAAAACTAATTCAGTATACAGCCTAATAACTAATGTATCACTTGTTAGGTTGGTTGAGCTATCACTAAATATTAACTTATCAATATTGGTAATAGGTGTTAAATCAGATAATGGCTGAATTGTTGAGTCGCTAAAACTTAACTGCCCCTGCCCATGAATAGTAATAAGATCACTGGTCGGCTGTGATAATGAATCGCTCAATATGATCACTGAGATATTTTGCAATAAAACATTATCGCTTAGTGGTTGGATTGAGCTATCGTTAAATATCAATTCATCAATATTGATCAGGACTGCACTATCTGATATTGGCTGTACTAACGAATCTGAGAATATTAAATCAACTATTGAAGTCTCACCCCACTGATTTAACCCACCCCACTTATTAAGCGCCATTACGCAGTTACCCCAATGTAAGCAAGCCCTGTGATTGGAGGGTTACTGCCCCCAATAACAACTAAAATTTCTGATGTTACAGCCAGTGCTACCTCCTCTGATGCCGAGTCACTTGCGAATGTAATGTTTTTAGTTTCAATTAAAACTTTAGTTGTGTAGTTGTATATATCTGCTAAGTAAGTTCCGTCAGGCGTACCAGTAACTGTAATATTTAATGTTGATGTTACCGTTGACGTTGCGCTCGATGGGAATATTAAATCAGGTCGTGTCGTAATATCGTTATCGATACCATAATACTCTCTGATTTTAATATTAGTTGCTGGTGCTGCACTCAACGTATGAACAACGCTATCACTATTTACTGTAGTTGCCGTGATAGTTAAATTAGTTGCAAAGTCATCTTCTGAGATTTCAGTTACAGTTGATACGCCAGTACCTATTTTCGTTAACGCTTCGCCAGCTGAGTAGTTTACAGTTAGTGTATCACCCACTAACGACGCACTAGTGATTACTCGACCGTCACCGCTATATGTTACTAACCCTAAATGCTTGGCGTAAGATAATACTTCGCGTTGTGCTGCTACTTCATAAGATACCGTTGTGTTATGGATAGTATCACCTAGCGGTAAGTCTATTCTATGACCGCCCCATATAGCACCAGTATTATTAGCAACAAAATCAGCTTTACCACCTCTGATATTTTCTAACGTAGTATCAGTATAAACGCCTGCGTTATAAGCGTTACTATTGCCGCCGTAGTTAACACAGAATGTAAACTCTGATTGTGTCCGCCCAGTTTGAGATAAAATATTATCCATCAGGGTTTGTGATTTAGTAGTGTAGCTAGCTCTTGATGTAGGTATTAAGGCATCTGCTTCGCCTTGATCAAAGTACATAACCTCTGCATAGCTACTAAAATGATTGGTAAGTAGCCCGCTTAAATCAGTCCAACCAGTACCGCTAACAAAGTAGTCCATATTCTTACTGATAGAGCCTATATTACAATAACCAACAGGCATATTAAGCAATGTGGCCATCTGGTTTGCTTTTTCTATAGCACCATTACCTGTTGAGAATGTAGCCTCCCAACCTGAAGTCGTACAGTAAGCAGCATTGGCATTAATGGCAGGAGGTGTATCTGTTCTATCCCTACGGTAAGCCATGTTTGACTGACCACTATCAACAACTAAAGCACCAACAGCAAACTCATGTGTTGACTCGGCAGTTATAGCGACATTAGCTGTAAATCGTAATTGAAGCTTATACCACACCATGCCTGTGCTAGTAGGGGCTGTTATGTTTGCGGTATTTGAGCCTGTTACTGGCGAGGCGATAAACGTAGCCCAATCATAACCAACTATTGCAGCGCCACCAGTATTATTAACTAGCCTCCATTGAATACCAGCGCTAGGATCGCCTGTTAAATTTACCGTTACAGGAATGGTTCTAGGCGCTCCGCTTATTTCACGGTTAATTACATTTCTAGCAGTAGCGGAGAATTGAGTTAATGTTATGGCGTCACCTGCAGCAACATCTAAACCTACGCCGATATATGGAGTGTTTGTACCTTGGACGTCTAACGCTCCACCTGATTTAGTTCTAAAATCGTCATTAACAAAATCTGACAGTGCAGTATTATCTATCAGCGTCAAACCTGCTGTGCCGCTTGAATCTTCTGAAGATGAAGTATTTAATATTAAGCTTGTTGCGTCGTATCCTGCTGAGCCTAAGCCAACACAATCAGAAACTTCTAGCCCGACATTGTTAGAGCCATCTACGTATTTACCAGCACCAGCAATTAACACACAATTTCTTAATGCGCCGTAACCATTAGCTACCGCTTGCTTAACTAATTCACTAGCGTTGGATAAGTTTTCGCGACTAATTACGCATCGTAAAAATAAATCTTGATTAGCTTGTGAGCCATTACCGTTAATCTGAACGCCAAATGATGTACCGGCAGGGTTTACCTCATGTATGCGACAATCTTCAATAATAGTGCGTCTATTATTTGTTGTCATTGGTTCGAAGCCAGCAGAAACGCCGTTAGTTTTACAGAATACGCCGCTTATCCTTATATCATAAGCCTCGATGTCAATCGGCTCTGATGAAAAAGGTATTAATGTTTCGTTTGTAAAATCGTAATAAACACTAGGGTCAGCATAGGCCCATGCGCCATGCGGTGCATCTACCGCTATGCTGATATTGGTGATTGAGTCGGAGAAGTCCCCTTTAAGCACAGCTTCAATAACAGAACCGTAATCAACCAGCTTTTCAGTGTTATACCAAGCTAAAATGTCAGCGTACCAATCAATTCCCGCTTCAATTCTTTCCGGTGCAGTCCAACCCAAACCTACCCTACTAATACGCGACATTATTAATTCACTCTTGTTAATTGATTTTTTAATATAATCATTATGACTGATACAACAGCTATTTCAATCAACTTTGACATTTCAATATTATTCAGGAATTAAGTCAGCTTCAATAATATCAATCTCGGCCTTGTCATTCGCAAGAAAATCCACAACAACGATACCACCAACACCATACCTACCATGACCAAGGGATAGGCTAAATTTCCATACACTGTGCCAAGTAGGTTGTGTTCCAAAGCCATCTGATGGGAATAATTCTCGCGTTAGTGTGTAGCCTTTAGAGTTAAACACCTTATTGTCTGCAGCCTCAAACCCTTTAGCTATTTTAGCACCCCACACTTCACCATCTGTGGCATCTTGATATCTGGCTTTGCTGATATTGAATTTATGTGCGTAAGCGTTATTGATCATGACCATGCGGAATTTGCCGGTAGATGTTTTTTTCTTGATCCAAGCGGGGAATGGCAGTCCATCAAGAAAAGTCTGGTAAAGATCTGTTCGTGTAAGGTTGTCTTTTAACATCGACTGCAGCTCAACATTTTCTACACCTAACGACATCACCTTTGCCATAAGAGTAGCATTTGTGGCCTCAAGTACCTTTTGCCTTTCAAGTACCGTAGCGAGCAGTAAGTTGTCATTAGTTGATCCACTACTGGCAAATATCATGTAAGCGCCAATCAGTGTAACTAAGTTACTAGTCAGCAATTTTACCAATTCAGATCCTGCCATCTTATTTGATTTATTATTTATATTGTTTTTTGCCACAAAAAATACCCTTTAAGCATAAACCATGCCTGAAATTTAATTAATCATACCAATTAAATCTAAATAAGTGTAGTCAAACACACAAAAACAAAAGCGCCCACGTGGGCGTGTTTAGGGCAGTTTGGGGCAAAAAATCCGCCCGCGCTCTAGCCCATACACAGCAATGGATGCAACATCTTATTAACACGTTATGGGCGTGTTTTTGGCATTTAGCCCCTATACATAAAAAAAGTGTGAAAAAACAAGTAGAGTAGTATTTATTTATTAGTGTATATAGTAGTTATTATTATTATTATTAATATATTGCCCTATTTATATATATATATACTATAAACCCTTATATACCATAGGCTGTAGCGCGGGCGTATAAAAGCGCCCACGAATTTAGGGCAAAACACCTCAAAGCCACACACAGCAAGGCTTTCAGCGCGGGCGTATAAAAGCGCCCAAAACGCCCTAAAAAGCGCCCACAAATAGAGTATTAAGCAAAATTAAGTATTTACTTGCTTAATGGTGTTTAATCAATTATTATCAGCGCTAATGTAAATTTATTAGGACTGAAAAATGGCAGCACAAACAGAAAAGCAGTTTAAAATGCTTTATGGGAAAAAAACCAGTTGGAGCAAAACCACTAAAGCAGTGTTTGAGCATTTGTTTAAGGATGAGCGCAGAGTTGTTGCGGCTAACAATAATGGTGTGACAGAACAAAGTATATACGCATTTATTCAATCTAATGAGCATAAACACCTTAAACAAGGTGAAGTACTAAAAGCAGCAATAAAGTACAAGCAAGCGTCTTTGGATGGAGATAGCGATGTTTAAATTTAGTTTAGTGGCAGTAGCAGTTAAGAGTGCTATTTCAGTAATGTGTGCGCCTCGTATTGATGTGGAGAATAAAAATGCCAGTTGAGAAATTAATAGCGTTTGGCAGTCTTATTGCTAATGAAATAAATGACACCACCGAGCTATGCCATGAGTTAGCTTTTAAATCAGGCTGGTGGAATGGCGTAGATGTTAATGCACCATTCGTCATACCAGCAAAGCTTTGCCTTGTTCACTCTGAAATTAGTGAGGCCATGGAGGGTGAGCGTAAAAACTTGATGGATGATCATTTGCCTCATCGAAAAATGGTTGAAGTTGAATTGGCTGATGCCATGATCCGCATTATGGATCTTGCTGGCGCAATGAAATTAGACCTTGGTGGTGCTATGGTTGAGAAGTTAATTTATAACCAGCAACGTAGTGACCATAAACCCAAAAATCGTAATAAGGCAGATGGCAAGAAATTTTAAATCGATGGTGCTATCATTGGCTTTGGTATTAATTTCAATTAACAGGTGAGATATATGGCTAAGTTAAAATCACATGAGTTGCTGGTAAAAAATAAAGTCGGTGAAGAATTTGTAGTTTCAAAGCGGTATTATGAAGAAAATAAATTATTACTGACAAAAATGGTTGGCGATAAAGACATTAAAAATAAAATGGATACGCCAAAACTAAGAGATAAAAAAGCTAAGAAATAATGAAGAAACTATGCACCCAAGTCGGTTGCAAGGCTATCGTTGATGTTGACGATAGCCAACCCCCTCGATGTGATAAGCATCAGCGCACCTATAAAGCAAAACCCATCGAAGAACAGCAGAGTAGATTTACTCATCACTTCAACGAGCAAGGCCAAAGTATTTACGGTACTTACCGTTGGAAAAAACTCAGAAAGCAGAAAGCAACACTCAATCCATTGTGTGAGCATTGCATGCTTAACGATATCGCCAAGCCAGTTCAGGAAGTTGATCACATTATTGAGCTCGAAGATGGTGGTGAAATGTGGGCTATCGACAACTTACAATCACTATGTAAGCGACATCACATCATTAAAACTAATCTAGCAAAACGCCAGCGCAAACAAAAAAAAGATGAACACGGTTACTATCTGGTTGCAAAATAATTTCAGAAGTATGCGGATAGGGGTATTTTTAAAAACGGTATCGTAATGCGGGTATCTAGGATTTCACTCTCAAACGATCGTAATGGGGGTATTTTGATTTTCACGTTTTTTGCATGTTTCACGGTAAAAATCGTATGTTTCACGGATATTTTTTCTTTATATTACAACAACTTAACTCTCAAACGATCCAGATACCCCTATTTCAAAAAACACGTTATTTTCACGTTTTTCATCAAATTTCATCAAATTTATCATTCAAATTTTAGCTAAACCCGCATTTTTAAAGGTCTGTAGCTTGGTTTTATAATCTGGTGTTTTTTTTGCTTTTTACTAATAAGCCACTAATCAACAGCTAATCAATGATCTTTCGTAATAGCTTTTTTGTAGCTGTTAAATTATTACTAATTACCGGTTTTTTATCAGTCCAAGAGTTTTGTATTTATTACCGGTTTTTTTGCGCCTCTATATAGCAACGACAATTAATACAAATTATTTGTATAAAATAACTTTACTTATGTTTAATTGTATTTATACTTAGCTGCATCAAGTTAACGAAAGCGAGTAAATAGAATGTTAAAAATAAATACTTATGTAATGCCGATTCACACAAATACGGGCGCAATAGTGACGACCCCCGATAGCATGGCAATGATGCAACGTGTCGCACGTTTAAAACGTGAATGTAAAAACAACTTAAAAGCGAGTAAATAAATTATGTTTTTATATAACGGCACAAAATATACATTAAACGAATTAGCAATAATCTTTGCACTAACTAAAGCGAGTAAATAATCATGACAACATTTAATAAAGCAACATTAGAGCAGCACGCACAAATGATTTTAGACGCGATTAATGACGATCGTATTACTAATGAAATGATCAGAGATAATGAAGTGCATCATGAAGTATTTAATACTGATTATTTTATCATTGGTTATTATCAGGCTAGCAAGTGGATAAATGAAAATTTTGGCGATGCCTTTAATGCTATTGATATTGTAAAGGAATACGAGGTCGATAATTTTGGTGAAATGCACACAGATATAAACAGCGAGAAAATTGCCGGCATGCTTAGCTATATTTGCGGCGAAATTGTAATAAGCGAGCTTGATCAGTTTGACACGGTGGAAGAGTTGAAAGAGTCTTTAAACGATTATTTAGGGGCAGAATAATGAACATTAAACAATTAAGTAAAGTAAGCCTAAGTAAAGAACAAGCGCAAGATATTAGATCGCTAGACGTTAGTATTAAGTTCAATCTAAACTTTGATAAGAATAATTGTTATCACATCGGCAAAATAATGTTAAATGAGAATCGAGTAAATAATCATTTGTATAATTACGTCATGCCAAAACACGCTAGACATTTATATGATGCTTTTATTTATCCGATGTATTTTTATTTAGAATATACCAATAATTTTTTAACTGTTGATCGCATAGCAGAACATTATGAAATTGAAGCGGATATAGCTAGCGTATTTATTGAAACGGGTAAAAATGTAATTAACTCACTTATTGGTTATGAGGTTTAGTATGCAAACAATCACACGCGATCAATATAAACATTTGCAAGGGTTCTTTTTTGCATTGTCCTGCCATTACTTGGAGGGTATAAAAACTAATTTCGGGCATTGGGCAAACTTACTAGATGATCGCGGGATACCTTGGAGTATTCAAAATAATGTTAGCGAATTGGCTCAGTATAAAATCAACACAGGTTTTTATTTGTCCACTTTATTAAAAGAAAAAGGGATCACGGTATTATGATTAATTACAATTTTGCAAAATTAGCCGGTAACATTACTTTTAAATCATTTGATCAGGGCGATGATGTGAAAGTAATTACTAATAATAACGGTGTTATTTTTACACGTTGGTTTAGTATTTATAAAGCAAGTATCAATGAAACTTTTGATCAAGCGAGTGAGAGAGTTTTTAAATATTTAGCAGATCAACACAGCAGCCATATTATCTTAAAATTCAAAGGGAGTGATTAACCATGAATGGCAACGAATTCAGATCAAAACTAGCGCTAATTGGCCTTAAACAAGCTCAATTTGCAATTATTATTAATGTAAGTGCAAACACTGTTAGCTCGACATTAAAACGCGATAACGTGCCGGTTTTGTGGCAGCTAGCTGTCGAGTCGTTATTGCACTATAGCAGTGAGCAAATAGATCAACTTTTAGGGGTTAATTAGTATGTCATATTTAATAAATGTAAAAAATGGCGAGTTAGTGACATATACATCAAAAAAATTAAAATCAGGCGAGCGTGTCAAGGTTGCATTTGATCGCTGTAAAGAAAGCATTAATACTGATAGTAGATGTAATTTGGTTAATGCTATTGAGTGTAAAGCTAGTAATGCCAAAAAATGGGAAAAAGAAAATAAATACGCTAATAGCTGTATAGAAATAAATAATAATGAATTCTATATATAATAAGTAAAAAAAATAACCAAAAAACAGCCGCATTTATTGCGGCTTTTTTATTGCCTGAAATTAATGTAGGATAATATCCTTACAATTAAACAAGAGGATCAGCAATGTATAAGCGTAGAATTATTTTATCTATAGCGCTATCAAGCGCATTAATCAGTGCATCATTATTAGCAAGCGGTCATGATACAAGCGCGATTTTTGCGGGACCGGAAAAATCGGTTGATACTGGTGTAAAAATTCGACCGGTATTAAATGGCGCTATCAGTAGAGACACTATTGCAGCAAGCAAACAAGCCAGCGCTGCAGTATTAAGTGTTAATACAACTATTACTACCCTATCTAGCATTAATCCTTTATTGCTAACGCTTGCTAGTAAACAAGTAGAATTATCTATGGTTAATGATGCTGTAATGATTAATAATAATTTTGAGCGAATGCTGCAATAAATAAACAGCTACCAAAAAAAAGCCACCTTTACCGGTGGTTTTTTTTGCCAGCAATATCGGCTTTGATATAACCGCATCAATCAACACACCGCACGCGCAACAAATAACAAACCAATTACATAACCATAACAATAACTATTTAGTTGATATAAATAGGCTACATAACGGCCTTATATAACCTTTATATTACATGTTGTATATGCAATATCTTATTAATATTGATTATAAATGATAGTAAGCACTATGCTTTATAGTCATACATACCAAGGCTTGCAGAGGCACGCTCTGGAGGCCGCATTCTATAAGGTATACAGGGGGGTATGCTGAGTTATGCAACTAACGTGCCATCT
>TARA_R110000744_G_scaffold117745_1_pt1 | contig 45748 bp, 44 predicted proteins | sample TARA_R110000744 | Tara Oceans TARA_R110000744 (sample SAMEA4398083) | marine metagenome | biome: Polar Biome; feature: [DCM] deep chlorophyll maximum layer (ENVO:01000326); material: water (ENVO:00002006), including particulate matter (ENVO:01000060) such as... | depth 36 m | reverse complement strand
ATGGTCGATTCTACCCGCCTCAACCATTAAGAAAAAACCTTGTTCGTTATTATCCAGCACATCAATCGCTTTACTGGTCATCTCGCGTAAAGAAGGTTCACCGGCAATGTCGTTGCCGCGGTCCGCTTCATATTGCATATGAGATTCATTAAATAAACCAAAGAGTCGTGGAGTGGTATTAGCATCAACCGCATCAAAGCCTGCTTGGTCGATAACATAACTACCTGCTGGATATTGCGCTTTCCATTCTGCGGTTAAATCACGGCCGTCCGTTCTATCACCTTCTATAGCACTTACCGCATCGGCACTATTAAATGCTGCATCTTTGGGTAAAAAGTGCCTTCTTCCACCACCCAATACGACTTCAATACCATCAACATCGGCGCCAGAAAATCGGCTTTCCATATCACTTTCAAAACTAATAAGTTGTGAGGCAATATCAATACAACCAGCCGAAACAGCTGCTGCTGGCATATCAGAGATATCTTCCCAGTTTCTATCGGAAGATTTAGCATAAGTTGCCGCTGGTGTGGCATGCGTAATACGAGCGGTAGAAATAATACCGGTTGATTTACCGGCAATTTCTGCCAGTTCTAATGCTGTTACTAGCTCATTCCCTGATACCGTAGAACAATCACCTCGGCTGATAGCTTCAGATACGCCAATTACGCCAACATCTGTTTTTACCCCTGACATCATCGCGGTCATAGTGCCAGCAGAATCTGGCGTTTGTGCATCAACATTGTAAGTTTTTGCAAAACCAGAAAAAGGGAATTTATCAAAACTTAGTTGATGCTCTTCACCCATTTTGCCTAGTTGTTGCCCTGCTAAAATACGGGTGGCAGTCACAGTAGAAATACCCATACCGTCACCAACAAAGAGAATAACGTTTTTTGCCTTACCTTTAGTATTCACCAAAGATTGAGCATTGAGTTCTGCTTGCGCTAAAACACTTTGCCCTTGCTCATACCATAAGTTATTTGTCGTAGCGGTTAATGCCGAACCTTGCGCTTGCGTTAATGTAGGCGAGCAAACAAATTCTGTCGCGTCGATTTCGCCAACATCTAATACACCAGAGCCATCATCATCTAAACCTGAGTCAATTTGAACACCGCCATTAAGACATTGTGCATCACCAACATTTAGTAACGTTTGGCTAATAAGACTATTAATACCACTATTGCCATCAGCGCCATTACTGCCGTCGTCACCACCACAACCCGCTAATGCAGCCAATACGGCTAAAGATAAAAGTTTTACTGATTTCATAATTAATTCCTTTCGATTAGCAGGTTATTTAGCAATTAAGCCAAGAGATTGATTGATGATATGAAACACGACACTTTGCTCGATTACGCCTTGTGCTAAATGAGCTCCCGGCCCTGAAGCATGTAAGCTAATATCTTCACCTGCATGGGTTTCTGAGCTAAGCGGCACAGTGGCCTCTTGATGAAAACCTGTTGAAGTAGTATCAACCGTAGTTAAGTCTTGACGCCCGGCCACTGCATCAGCGCTATAAGTAAGATCCGCATCTGTTTCGTTGACCAAATTTCTAAAGCCTTTACCGTTGGTATAACCCACCGTGGTATATGGCATACCATCTCCCGCTAAAGCAGGCTCAGTTGCACCAACATTAACCACTTTACCTAAGATTGGATTGCCACGTTTTGGATAGCCAGCGATAGTAAATACATGACTATGATCTGCGGTTACTAAAATTAATGTTTCTTCAGGGTTAGTATTGTCGATAGCAGCTTGCACTGCGTTAGAGAATTCGATGGTATCTGTTAAAGCGTTATACGCAGAGCCCGCATGATGACCGTGATCAATGCGTCCTGACTCAACAACGAGAAAAAAACCTTTCTCATTATTATCGAGAATATCAATCGCTTTACTGGTTAATGCAGTTAGTGAAGGTTCTCCGGCAATATCATTACTGCGATCAGCTTCATATTGCATATGTGATTCATTAAATAAGCCCAACACTCGTTCAGTGCTGCTAGCATCGATAGCGTCAAAACCGGCTTGATCAATAATGTATTGACCATTTTGATATTGCGCTTGCCATTTAGCGGTTAAATCTACACCGTCAGTACGATCACCTTCAATAGCACTTACAGCATCAGCGCTATTAAAGCTCGCATCTTTAGGTAAAAAGTGGCGGCGACCACCGCCAAATGCTACTTCAATACCATCAACATCAACACCGGGGAAACGTTGTTCGAGGTTTTTTTCAAAATCAATAAGCTGAGTCGCTATATCTACACATCCTGCGGTTACTGCGGCTTCTGGCATATCGGAAACATCTTCCCAGTTACGGTCAGCTGATTTTGCATAAGTTGCCGCAGGTGTGGCATGAGTAATACGCGCTGTTGAAATGATGCCCGTCGACAAACCTTTAATTTCAGCAGCCTCTAATGACGTGACTAATTGATTACCACTTACTGTCGAACAATCACCGCGCTCAATATCTTCATCTACGCCAATCACACCAACATCCGTTTTAATACCTGACATCATCGCCGTCATCGTACCTGCAGAATCTGGTGTTTGTGCATCAACATTATAGGTTTTAACTTGTGCAGAATAAGGAAACGCTTCAAAGCTTAAATAGCCCTCCTCACCCGATTGACCTTTATTTTGTCCGTCTAAGATACGTGCTGCAGTTAGGGTCGAAAGCCCCATACCATCACCAACAAATAAAATGACATTTTTTGCTTTATTGCGTGTTGTTAGTTTAGTTTTAGCCATTACTGCTTGCTGGCCGTCAACAAACCACTGACTGTCTTTTTGTACATTAGGTAAAACGCCAGCGACTGTAACGCTAGAGAGTAAAAAAGATGACAAAGCTGAAAGTGAAACCCACGTCGAGTTCATAATGCTTCCTTTAGAGTTATTTTTAGTTATTTAAGTTTGCTAATGCACATGCACTCACAACACGAGCATGCTAATCACTAAAAATGACAGTAAGGTAAAAGAAATATGAACGGACGATGAAAGTTTTATAGCATAAATGTGACAACCTATTAGAGAGTTAGGGGGATCTCGTTTTATATGCGGCTTAAATTGCCATATAGCTGTAAATTTATTTGAAATAAAACAGTAAATCTAAAATTAAATATTGTTTATGCTACCAGTGCAATCGCAACCAGTAAGATAAATAAAGCCACAACTTCTGTCTGAATAACGGGCAGTTTTGCCATGTTTAGTTGATTATCATGTTGCATAAATGACTCCACAGTAAAGTTTATTGTTCGGAGCTTCGTAGTCCGATAAGTTATTTAGGGCAAGTCAATTAATTGACTTGCTATGCCATATAGAGTCAGCCCAAGTAAACTTAGTTCAGCACTTTACGAATCTTTACATTCAATAGCCTCTCGATACCAGCAAATAGCTTTTATGAAAATTAAGGTCGAAGAATAAATTTACTGGTGAGATATTCAACTTACCATTGCGCTGATAATAAAGAATAAGCAGCCACTTTACATTCGAGTTCTAGACAAACATTAACAAGTGTAATAATGTTGATAGAGTATAGTTTAAATAACTAAACACGTGAAAAACAGGATGTTTTAGAATTTTGCGTTACACTAAATTTATCATAAAAGTCTAATTAAAATGGAATGTAGTAGATGCCTAACAATAAAAACACTAAAAAAGAACCACAACAAAATGAAGCGCCTGTTGATGAGCTTGACCAGCTTAGACAAATTGTATTTGGCGTAGCCGAGCAACAATTAAAAAAACAAATTGCATTAACTCGCAGTGATTTGGAACATGCACTCAATACACAAAGCATTAGCTTTACTCATCGCTTAGATAAAATGCAGGAAAATATCAACCAACGATTTTCTGATATTGAGCAACAAATACAACACTTAGATAAAACCCATGATGATAATGAATTGGTTATTCAAAAAGATCTTGCCAATTTAGCGTCTGAACATGAGATGTTTGCCACGGCAACCCAACAAGACTTTAAAACTATGGAACAGTCACTTGATAGTGGCAGTCAAACACTCTCACGTAACTTCAATGAACAGCTTGAACAATTAAAAACCCACCTTGAAAGTGTATCAAAAGAGCTTAGTTCATCAAAAACCGATAGAAAAACACTCGCTAAATTACTAGCAACCATGGCAACTAATTTAGAAGATGACGAATTATAATGCCAACCGATGCAGAAAAAGAAGCTGAGTCAGCACAACAACTAGACAAAGTTCGCACGCTACTGCTTGGTAAAGATAATAGTAGAATTACAGAAAGTATAAAAAGAGATGCTCGTAAAATAGTAGCTGAGGTTATTACTGAGGCATTACGTGATAGGCAAAAACAAGATAAATCAGTAGATAAAGTACTCCAACCTTTTGTCGAAGACTCAGTACAAATATCTGTCGCTCACAATAGTGAGCAAATGGTTATCTCTTTATATCCCATTGTTGGTAGTTTAGTCAGAAAATCTGTTGCTGCTTTTCTCAGTGACTTTATGGAAAAAACCAATCAGCTATTGGAAAACAGCCTGACAATAAAAGGGCTAAAATGGCGCCTTAGAGCTCGACAAGGTGGCGTTAGTTACGCACAGTATGCAGCCTCTCAAACCTTTGTTTATCGAGTCGAACATGTTTTTCTTATTCATAGAGAAACCGGCTTACTTTTAAATACCGTCGCATTAGATAATGAAAACAAAAGTGATGCCGATGTAGTATCGGCAATGCTAACAGCAATCAATGACTTTGTAGGTGACTCATTTATAACGAACGATGATCGACTAAAAGAGCAATTACAATCGGTGAGTACCGAAAACTTTAATTTACTGATAAAACCAGGCCCAAGTGCGCTTGTTGTTGCCGCAGTAAGCGGAAACCCTCCCCAAAGTATAAGTGACCAATTACAGTTAACGGTTGAAAACATCCATAGTTTGTACATTGAAGAACTCAAGAGCTTTAATGGCGATAACCAACAGTTTGAGAATACCGACAGCCTTCTACGTGACTGCTTATTATCAGAACAAAAAATAGCTACCCCCAATAAGAAAAAAACACCTTGGTTTGCTTGGGGAATAGTTTTACTAGTAATGTTATACGCAGGTTACCAAAGCTATAACTGGCTAAAAAGCACTCAGCTTCACGAAAAAATAATGCAGTTAGACGCCCAGCCTGGCGTCATGATCAAACAACTTAAAATACATAGTATTGATAATATAACGCTAGATATTTTACGCGACCCTGATGCCTTGAATATTACTGACTGGCTAAACAATAATGAAATAAATCCGACACTGTTCAATCTCAATGAACGAAATTACTACTCTTTTGATCCTCCAATTTTACGCCAACGCGCCCAGCGTATAATTAAAGCATATCCAGGCATTACCTTTACTTGGCAAAACGATATGCTTGAACTTGCGGGCACTTTAGATATAACAAAAACAGAACAGTTACTCAATGCGTTAGCCATAGCAGGTTTTACTCCCGATATAAACTTACGCACTGATCAATTACAACTGGCATCAGCCATGCCGATGTTACAAAGTAAGCAGATAAAACAACAAATATTTGATGAAATTATTGGCAGAATAGCTTCACTTCAGCTAAATTTCCCTGTTGCAGCTGAAACTATCACGCCTGAAATGCAACTATCATTGCAACGGCTTTATGAATATATCCAGCAACTTACCCCAATAGCTAAAGCACTTAATATCAATTTTGGCTTATTAATACTGGGCAGCAGCGATAATACTGGCAATAAAACCGCAAATAATGTCATTAGCCTCAAAAGAGCAAACAATGCTGCCGAGGTTTTACAATACAAAGGTATAAATAAAGATAAAATATTCGTTTTAGGCTTGGGGCAAATAGAAATTAACGATATCAGTAGTGCGGCAAGAACGGTTATGTTCAATGTAATACATATAAATAACGATTAAAAAATTAGAGGGTGACTCTGTTGTAAATAGGAGTAGTATTTTACTCATACTTATCGTGCTTATATAATTGATACTCAGCAAGAATTAAAAGCCTAGCAAAACCAGCAAGCTGTCGAACATGGAGATGACGCTTTGATTCAAAAGAAAATCTGCCTTTTAGGGGCTTCCAGTGTTGGAAAAACAAGTTTAGTCAAGCAATTTGTAGAAGGTATTTTTAGTGAAAAGTACCTCACAACTATTGGTGTAAAAATTGATAAAAAAACCATATCGATAGAGAATGAGCAAGTACAGTTCATGATTTGGGACATGGAAGGTAACGACACTTATAACGCTTTCCAAGAAAGGTACTTACGTGGTGCTGCGGCTTATATCATCGTTGTTGATCAAACGCGTACAACTTCATTATATGAAGGATTAGACATCCACGCTCTTGCTCAGCAAGTCACCAACTGTCCAGCAGTATTAACCATCAATAAAAGCGATTTACCTGCCACTTGGAATATGGATGATAATGAAAACAAGTCTTATCAAAACTTGTTTGATCTACAGTTTTCGACCAGCGCTAAAACAGGGGCAAATGTAGAAGAAATGTTTGCCGCCTTAGCGAAGCTATTATTAAGGAGTTAATAAGATGACATCGCTACTTAATAAAGTCATAAATGCATTAGAGCAAATTGTTTTAGAAGTTACCGACCCTAACACCGGCACTGTAAAATGGGTGGAAGGCGACGGTGTGTGGGCAAGTGATTTATTTCCAAAATCGAGTAACCAACAGCCATTTACTATTAATGAAGATACGCCATTTTTGCTCGACTTCCTTTTTGACGCTAAGTCAATATGGCAAGCAACTGAAAATGGTAAATTACGCTCTGGCTTATGGACCGAAATAACTCAAAACAATAAAGAACTGTATTTAGAAGCGATAGCCATTAAACATGAACAACACAACCTTCTGGTCATAACCAATCAACGAGAAGATTTTGAGTTTCAGCAAAAGACAAAACAATTAGCTCGTGAAGTTTTATTATCATACGATCGGCTTTTTTTAAAAAATGAGTATTTACATACCCGTTTACTGTCTATTTTAAAACAACCACCAGAGCAAAGTAATATCTTAAAGACTCTGACTAAAGTCATTGAAAATGCAGAATTCGCCGTTTTAATCGCCAGTAGTGATTTTACCACGAATATTGAAAATTCAGCCGCAATCAAACTTTTTGATCAAGACTCACTAGTTTCTACAGAGTCTGATCGTCCCGTTGAGATTATTCTCAGGTTAATGCAAAACCAACTGCCTGAATACGAGCGAATATTGTCAACTAACTCTAGTTGGGATGGTGAACTATGCTGGATATCCCCGCCATCGACACTCAAGTGGCTTAAGGTAGGTTTTTATCCCGTTAAAAATAAACTCAATGAAGTAGAGAATTGGATAATATTCGCCAACGACATCAGTACAATAAAACATTTAGTGCAGAGAAATGAGCAACTTGCCCTGCAAGACATGTTAACCGAACTTCCCAATCGATTTTCTTTTTTGCAAATGCTAGAGAAACACATAGCTTCCAATCGAGCGTTTTATTTACTGTATATTGATATTAACGAATTTAGACGGCACAACGAGTTTTATGGGCATGACCAAGGCGACAAACTGCTAATAGAGTTAAGCAAGCGTATCAACTCTGTGATAAAGCCTTCAGATTTTATTGCGCGGGTTGGCGGCGATGAGTTTGCAATAATTATTAATAATATCGATAGCCAAAAAGCCTGTAAACTGGCTATACAGCGCATTATTGATAGTATAAATAAGCCCTTTCACTCGACAACATCAGAAAGCTTTAATGTCAGTATCAGCATTGGTGCGGCCAATTACCCAAAAGATGCACAAAGTGTTGAAGAATTAATGAAATTTGTCGACTTGAGTGCCTATAACGGTAAGAAAAATAAAAAAAATTCAATCCAATTTTACTCACAATCAATAAAAGATGCTTCACACCATATAATAATAATAGAACAAGAGTTAAGGCAGGCAATCAAGAACAACGAATTTGAACTGTATTTGCAACCTATTATCGATATTAAAACTAATTGTATCAATAAAGCTGAGGCATTGATCCGCTGGAATCATCCAGTAAAAGGTTTAATTAACCCGGATGACTTTATTCCAGTCGCAGAAAGGAGTGGTTTGATTATTGCGATTGGTGAGTGGGTCATTAGCCGTTCTTGTCAAATAGCCAAAGAAATAAGTGAACTCGGGTTTAATATTAAAATATCAATGAATCTGTCTCCATCTCAAGTCGCTGATGACACTTTGTTTTCTTACTTAAGCGCTTGCATTTACGATAACGAAATTAACCCCTGCTTATTAGAGCTAGAAGTAACAGAAGATGTTTTAGTTGATGATTATTCCGTAGCTGAAAAATTATTAAGTAAAGCGAGAACCATTGGTATGAGTGTGTCAGTTGATGACTTTGGTACCGGTTACAGTTCACTGTCGTATTTAAAAAAATTACCTTTAGATTACTTAAAAATTGACCGTACATTTATTAAAGAAATTGTAGCTGACGATAACGATAAAGCGATAGTACGTGCGGTTATTGCGATGGCACACAACTTAAATTTATGTGTTACAGCAGAAGGTGTAGAAACCCAAGAGCAATTAAGCTTTCTGGTAGACAATGCGTGTAACTCAGTACAAGGTTACATGTTTAGCCGACCAATTAATGTAGATTACTTCATCAAGCTACTAAATGAACAATCGTTATAAAATAAGAGTAAAAGGTATCTCGAACTCAGGCGAACTAAGTTAAACGCTGGATACTTTAATTACCCCAATAACTGAAATTTAATCATTGGGGTAATATTAATCTCACTATTTTCTTGCGACTAAGTGTACCGTACTGGTTGAGCGTTCAAGAAAAGCACCTTCGCAGTAAGCAAAATAGTAAAGCCAAAGTCGCTTAAACTCTTCATCATAGCCAAAAGGATTAAGCTCAGGCCAAGACTTTAAAAATGCTTCTCGCCAATGAGATAGAGTTTTTGCATAATCTAAGCCTATATCACTTATCGACTCTGTGACTAAATGAGTATGTTCAGTAAGATGCCCTGTCAACACAGAAATAGAGGGCAAAAACCCACCTGGAAATATATAACGCTGAATAAAGTCAACATTGTGTTTGTAATGTTCAAATCGCTGATCAGCAATGGTAATTGACTGAATTAATAATTTTCCGCCTGGCTTTAACCTTTCATTACACTGCTTAAAGAAGCTAGGTAAATATTCAAAACCAACGGCTTCTATCATTTCAATTGAAACCAATTTGTCAAACTCACCGGTCAAGTCACGATAATCTTGTTTTAACAGCGTAATTCTTTCTGTTAGCCCTAATTGTTCAATGCGATTTTTAGCATATTCATGCTGAGCATCAGAAATAGTCGTTGTGGTCACTTTACAGCTATAATGCTGTGCAGCATAAATAGCTAACCCGCCCCAACCTGTACCTATTTCTAGTAAGTGGTCTTCTGCAGTTAGCTCCAAACGCTGACAAATAGTCGACATTTTGTGTATTTGTGCCTGCGCTAAGTTTGTATCTTTGTTAGGATAAATAGCTGATGAGTACATCATTTCAGGGTCAAGAAACCGGCTATAAAGCTCATTGCCTAAATCGTAATGCGCAAGAATATTCTTTTTTGAACCTGTCTGACTATTGCGATTTCGACGGTGAAGTAAGGCATATTTAAGCTTAGTTAGCCAAGGTTTTTTCTTTTCAAGGCTATCGACTTCCTGCTGCGCGCGGGCAAATATACGAATAACAGTCGTTAAATTTGGGCTGCTCCATTTTCCTGCAATATAAGCTTCGGCTACGCCAATAGAGCCCCCTTTAACAAAATCTCTATAGACACTACTATCATGTATATTAATACGACCAAGTAAGGATTTATTTTCAGCAAATTCAGGAAAAAGAAAACGCTGTGCATTATCAACTAATTCAATTTGACCATAGTTGATTTTTGCAAAAGCTGAGAAAACTAAACTACGGCACCGCTTATCTAACCAGTTAGCTTGTTTTTTTATTTTTATCCCTGATATGTTTTCCAACACTAATCTCCTGATTTTGGTTTCGTTTTTTTACTATTTTGATATCCAACAAATGGTATGCGCTTCAAGAATAACTTCATGGCTTGCCAGTATATGCCCAACACTATTTTTAATGTCATCACAGGTATATTAAGCCAGAGTTGCCATAATGACGCCTGCGTGAATGGGGCTTTGGTTAAATTCATTGTTACATCAAAAATTTTTCTGTCTATTTTTATGTTACTGCCGTCATCAACATCCTTACGATGATTTTCTATATGCACCAATAATTGTGAACTATTAACCACTGGCGGTTTAATCAGCCATTTATAGCACATGTTTAAATCCATAAAAGGTGATACATGAAAATCTTTATCCGTAATATACGACGTTGAGTCTTGGTTACTAATAGCACTGTTATCTAACGGTACTAAATAATAATGCCTTTCATTCCATGGCGTATTGCTCACTTCAACCAACACTTGCGTACAGTTATCATTAGCGTTATAGCAAAAATAAAAATTTGCGGGACTAAAGTAAAGCCCCAAGCATCTGACCTGAACGAGCATAATAATACGGCTTATATCTTCAGAGCCCGATAACGTTGCTACTTTATTCTTTATACGTTGATTAAGACTTTTGGGTTCACCTTTAAGGTAATCCTTTTCTTTAAACCTCAGCAAGTTGAACCAAGAAAAACCAAAAATTCCTCGCGGGCTTTGCTTGGCTTGCATTTCATCAACATCTAGCGCCAGCATGTATAATTTATAACTAAAACTGTGCGATTTAGGCGTAAATCGTCTGTGCCGTATTTGGCCACGATAAATACGATTATGCGACGAAGGCTCAACCATTTTTTATTTTCAATTCTGTTTCTTGCAAATAACAATCAAATCGCTGCGCAACGTCTACTGCGCTTCTAACGCCGTCTTCATGAAAACCGCTATACCAATATGCACCAGCAAAATGAGTGTTATTCTGGCCACATATTGTTAAGCGTTGCCGTTGAGCATTAATCGACTTAGTTGAAAACACAGGGTGGTGATAAGTAAACTCACGTAAAATTTTGCTGGGTTCAATATCTTCACGCTGGTTCAAAGTTACGCAAAAGGTGTGCTGCGAGCTCAACCCTTGCAGGATATTCATATTATAAGTAACGCTGGCAGGTTTAGTTCTATTAGCACTTAATTGGTAATTCCAACTCGCCCACGCTTTTTCTCTTTTGGGTAATAAATTAATATCAGTATGCAAAACTACTGAGTTTTCGCTATAGGGTATAGCATCCAGTATTTCTTGCTCTTGCTGGCTAGCATCGCCAAGTAACGCTAAAGCTTGATCTGAATGACACGCTAAAACGACTTCATCAAAGGTTTGCACATCGCCATTAGCAAAACTTAGTTGCACCTGGTTATTTTTTCGAGTTATAACGGTAATATCAGCATTAAGATGAATATTATCAGCAAATGGCTTACACAACGGAGCTAAATAATTTCTTGAACCACCCGGAACAACATACCATTGCGGACGATCAGCTATATTTAACAAGCCATGATTATGGAAGAATTTAACAAAAAAATGAAATTGAAATTCTTGCATCTGCACCAATGAACTAGACCAAATAGCCGCCCCCATAGGTAAAATATAATGCTCTGCGAAGTAGTAACCGAATTCATTTTCTTGTAAAAATTCGCCTAAGGTTAAGCTGTCATCATAGTTTTTCGCATGGTAACTTTGCTTGCACAACTTATTAAATCTAAGAATTTCTTTAACCAACCACCAAAACTTTGGATTGAATATATTACGTCGTTGGGCGAATAACGTGTCTAGGTTATGGCCATTGTATTCCATGCCGGTATCTGAATTATGTACCGAGAAACTCATTTCGGTTTCTTGCTTACCAACGCCAATTTCGTCCAGTAAAGCCAAGTAGTTGGGGTAGGTTTTATTATTAAAAACAATAAAACCAGTATCAATAGCATATTGCTGACCCGCTAACTCAACATCAACCGTGGCAGTATGCCCACCAATATGGGCCGACTTTTCAAAAACACTGACATGATGCTTTTTCGATAACAAATAAGCGGCAGTTAAACCTGACACGCCTGCACCTACAATGGCAATTCGCTTCATTGCTTATCATTCCTTACATTTTTATTATTTTTTTCGCTTTTTAAAGCAATGCTCTGCCAAATAAAGTCAGGTAGCAGTGCGAGAAGTTTCATTACTAAGGTTAATCTTTTCGGGAAGTGTACATAAGATTTTCGAGCACTAACGCCTTGATAAATACGATTGGCGGCTTGCTCACTGCTGAGTAAAAACGGCATAGGAAAGTCGTTTTTGTCAGTTAATGGTGTTTTGATAAAACCGGGGTGTACTAGAGTAACCGCTATATTTTCTGCTTTTAAATCTAGCCGTAAGCTTTTAGCTAAATAATCTATCCCAGCTTTAGACGCACCATAAGCCTCGGCCCGCGGAAAAGGTAGGATAGTTGCACTAGAGCTAACAAATACCACCTGTCCTCCGCTAACTACTTTTGGCAGAAAACTCTCAAGCATATACCCCAAAGACTGCAAGTTCGTAGCAATAACACTGGCAAACAGTGCACCGTCAAATGCTTTAGCGTTATCGATATAACGACAATCGCCTGCATTAAGCATTAGAATATCAATGGGTTTTATTTCGTTAAGTTTATTGGCGGCTTTGCGTATTTGTTCGGTATCCGTAATATCAAAAGCAAGTGGGATCACATGGGTATTACCATCCGCCAATTGTTTCAGTTTATCTTCATTTCGACCACAAGCTATGACCTGATAGCCCTTGGCAATATAGCGATGTAATAAAGACTCACCGATACCAGAAGTAGCACCGGTAATGAGTATGGTGCGCTGATGATTCATTTTGTAACTGCTCGACGTTTAAGCCAGCGAATAACACGGCCGAAAAAAGGCAGTTGCTCATACAGCATAGCGCCTAAATCTAGATAATCTCTATGGTAAATAACTTTATCTCCACAGCCTTTAAGATGCGAACTACCTTGAACACTGACGACTTTGCCTGAGTTCAAGCGAGGATGCTGAAAGCTCATCTGCCAATAAATAGCAGCCTCTGAATCTTGCGCGATTACTTGCTCAATATTAAATTCACAATAACTAAGTTTTTGATAAAGCTCATTGAAGTAATTTTTTAGTTGTTCAAAACCCTCAAGTTGGTGCATTGGGTCGATAAATACTATGTCTTGGTGATAAACGTCAGCTAACAAGTGTAAATTATCAGTTGAGAGCTTTTGGTAAGTCTCTATAAACTTAACCAACCACAGTGAATATTGTGGCGGATTGCTTAAGTCAGCAGATAGTGTAACCTTTTGATTTGACATAAATACTCTTCATATTTTGCGAAATATCCACTCGACTAAAGCATGCAGAATTTAGCAATCGGATATCTTGTATCACAAAGTCGTTAAATCGCTATCTATAAAAATCTAGCGCCGCTAATCTAGCTTCTTTGTGATCTACTATTGCCGGCCAATAAAGTGATAATTTTTCTTTAGCAATATATTGATGAGGAAAGTGAATTTCTTTATCAGGTAACTGCGCCAGCTCTGGTATAAATTTACGTATAAACTCGCCTTTTGGATCAAATCTTTCGCTTTGCCTTATTGGGTTAAATACACGAAAGTAAGGTTGCGCATCACAACCGGTACTTGCTGCCCACTGCCAGCCACCGTTATTTGCCGCAAGATCGCCGTCAATAAGCTGCTGCATAAAGTATTTTTCTCCCCAGCGCCAATCAATCAGTAAGTGCTTTGTTAAGAAACTCGCTACCACCATACGCAGTCGATTATGCATCCACCCTGTTTGATTAAGTTGCCTCATCGCAGCATCTACTAGCGGATAACCAGTTTTACCCTGACACCACTGGGTAAACAGCTCATTATTATTAGGCCAAACAACGCCATGATACTTAGGATTAAAACATTGATGTTTAGATAAATTTTGTCGATGAAAAATTAAATTACGGTAGAATTCTCGCCAAATCAGTTCATTTAACCAAGTAAACTCCTCACTGTCTGAGGCAACTAAAATGTCAGGAAAACGTTGAATAAATAACAAGAGTAAATAACGAGGGCTAATAGCACCTATCGCTAAATATGGTGATAAACCAGACGTAGCTTTAATCGCGGGAAAATCACGTTTTTTGCCATAACTTGCGACTTTATATTCGTAGAAGTCTGGAATAACCTGTTGTTCAACTTGTTCAGCTAGAGGCCAAGCATCAGATACTCCAGAGCAATTTAATGGCGGCTTAAACGTTAGCTTTACTTTATCATTCTGCTCTTTAGGAACCCTAGGGCTAGGTTTGCCTAGATAAGCAAAACCGTGTTGCTTTACATACGTTAACCAAGCGCGTTTATAAGGGGTAAATACCTTGTACATCTCGCCAGTTTTGTTTAACACTTTGCCTTTTTTGACAATGACATCACTTTCAAACATACGCAATGGAATACCTTGTTCAAGACAAGACTTATCCCGTTGTTTTTCATTGAATTCTAGCTCTTGATTAGCGACCACTTCGCTAACATTATGCTGTTGGCAATATTGTTGTAAAAATAAAATTTGCGCCGAAAAGTCATCGCAATGAACAACCTCTAAGGCAATATTTAACGACAGCAACTGCTCAGCAAGCGCATTAACGTGGCGCTTAATAAAATCAATTTTTATTGCAGACCAGTCATGGTCTAACCATTGTTTTTCACTGACAAAAAAAATCGCCTTAGTCGTCTCAGAGTCTTTATTTTGCTCAAGAAAATAATCTAAGGCAGGATTATCGTGAATTCTAATATCGTTGCGAAACCAAAGTAACAAGGACATTCCTTAATAATTAAATGGGTTAATAGCCGTATCTTAGTTTTAAAGACTCAGGGTAAGGATTTAAGTACGCTTGCTGAGCTAAATAAGACTTAGGATGCTCTAATAAGTAATGATTGATCAGGGTCAGTGGCACCATTAACGGCATTAAACCTTCACGATAAGCATCAATTTGTTGTGATAATTCTTTACGCTGATCTTTATTTAAATGCTTAGAAAAATAGCCTTGAATATGAGATAACGTATTGGCATGATTCTTACGCGTTGCGACAAGCTTTAACGCGGTCATTAAACCAGAAATATATTGCTCTGCCATTTCTTCAACAGTAATATCTTCACTAGCCAACAAACGACCTAATTGCTTATATGCAATTAGATCATGGCTCATTAACGTGTACTTATATTGGGCATGGAAACTGGTCAGTTTATGCTTGCTAACACCCGATTCAACGACGGCTTGCCAATGACGATAAGCGAAAACGCGAGCAACAAAGTTTTCTTTAAGAATAGGATCATTCAATCGACCATTCTCTTCACAAGGTAATAGTGGATTAGCCTTCATTATTTCTCGTGAAAACACCCCAATACCTTGGGCTTGCAATGGGTCACCCGAAGGTGAGTATACTTTCACGCGCTCCATGCCACAGGTTGGGCTTTTAGCACAGAATACATAGCCGCTAAGATTTTTAGAAATAGACGCTATTTTTTTTCCGTAAGCTTTGATGGCAGTAGTTACATCACCAGAGCCGTCGGGTCTGGAAACTTTTATTATTTGTTCATCTTTAATCAAACGAATAGTAGGCCGAGGGATTGGCATTCCCACGGCTACTTCAGGACAATAAGCTTTGTAAGTTACATGTTGCCCTAGCTCTTTGTTGCAGAAGTTAGACGGCTTGTTACTGGCATCAAATCTAACTTTTTCACCGATTAAGCAGGCACTGATACCGATAACAACATCTTCTTTACCAAAATCTTTATACATAGCCACCTCGACTAGTAAATGAAAGCACCAATAGGGTTTAGTAGCTTATTTATACCTTGAGTAAAGTGTAGTGCATCATTGGCAACAGTGTAGCAGAGACAGCCATGTTCAGTGGCTGGCTGATGCTGATGGCGTTTATCAAGCATAATAAAGTCGCCAGCCACATATTCGCCTTGTTCATCAGCAAAAGTACCGGCTAACAAGAGTGTCAGTTCAAAGCCTTTATGGGTGTGCTCAGGTATTGAACCACCAGGTCCTATATGCAATAAATTAGTATGAATTTCGCCTTCACCTAAATTTATCCGAGCGCGAGATAGCTTACCTATTTGAGCCGTTCTTCCTAACTCCATATTTCGTAATGTATTAGGTAAGGTATATTCCATTCCTTTAAAGGTGATTAAACGTTCTTCTGGAATAACTTTTAGAGGTTCAACATCATCAGTAGCGGTAATTTGATCGATAATTTCATCAAAGCTCATTTCTGAAACTTCAGGCGAAACTTTATTATCAATAACAACAGATGGTGCCAATAAGTCTTGCTCAAAACTAGCTTCCGCAACTTGTTCGGTTAGTTGCGCTATTTTTTGTTGGCAAAGTTGACACATGTCGGCGTGTATCGCTATGCCCGCGGCAAGCGAAGCAGGTAAGTCACCATCCACAAAACTTTTTAACAACGCAAATGCAGGGTGGTGCTTAATCATGGTCTTCTCCTAATTTCAATTTCAGTTTGCCGAGTGCGAGCCGAAGTCGAGATTTTATTGTGCCAAGTGGTAAATTTAAATGAACCGCAAGCTGCTCTTGTGACATTTCCATGAAGTAAAAGCCTTTCACCACTTGTTGCTGATTCTCTGGCAGAGTTTCAATTATGCCTTTTAAATTACGACTTTGAATGTGGTCGCTAAACACTTCTTCTTCAATGTTGGCAGATTCAGCCAGTGGCCAAATGTCATCACTGAGATTATCTTCTTTGTTAGCTTTCATTTTACGCAACAAATCAAAAGTAACGTTACGCATGATGGTATATACCCAAGTAGTTGCCGCACCTTTACTATCATCAAATAAATGTGCCTTACGCCAGACATTAGTCATGGTCTCTTGTAGCACTTCAGCAGCAAGTGCTTCACTGTTTATTTTACTTTGGGCAATGCGTTTTATTTTAGGTGCGAAAAAACTAAACACTTCAGTAAATGCTTGTTTGTCTCTATCAACAGCTATTGATTTAAGCCATTGACAAAGTTGGGGATGATCGATTTTATTAGTCATGTTACTAGAGGTAGCATTAGTCAGACTACTACATGTAGCATCTGTTTTATGACTTGGCAACACTGAATGCACTTCTAAATGTATCGACTGCATAATTTAACCCATTTATTTTGCTTATAGCAGCCTATACGGAGCACATACAAGATTAGATCACATTACTGTTTATATTTTGTCTTCAGATAAAATAATGCGTTGTAAAAGCTGCTTCGCTTGATTAAATGAGTCTTTATTAACAAATAAGCTTTTTTCCGCAAGCTCGACGGGTATTATTTCTAACCAACGCGCAACCACCCAATCCGCTTGCTCAAAATGCTGTTTTGGATAAAGTGCACTTAACTCAGTATTTTCCCTAAAAAGTTTACATAACGACTCTGCTAATTTATCGGTGGTTTGATCTAGGCAGGTATCCGGCCAATGGCTTTTAACCGTTACATCACCATGATGTAACTGTTCTTGATCTTGGGTAATAGCTTTAATATCAACTAGGCACTTACAGCGAACATCAATTAATAATATACCGTCTTCGCCTTGGTCAAAATTAATAATTTCTACCCAACTGCCCACTTGCACGGTATTAGTTTTTTCATCATTGTCATGCGTAACGATCACAAAGCCTTGGTTTTTCATTGCTAGCGATACCATTTTTAAATAACGCGCTTCGAAAATGCGTAGTCGAGTTACTCCTTGCGGCAATAAGAATATCGGTAATGGAAAAATTGGAAGGTTAATAGTCGGCATAAGCTTAAATTAACTCATGTTAGATGATAGATAGTAGTTATACGTCGCCCAAGTAAAAAACGATCATATAAAAGCATTAGAACCATACGGCGAGTACTTAGTTTCTCTAGATAAAGTCGTGACACCATTTCACATAAAGAAGTGCTATGTGAAAATACTAAATGAAAATGCTAAGTGAGAATACTAAGTGAGAATACTAAGCGATTTTCTGGACGAAATTCGATCATACTTACTCTGCGTGACATAAATTTGTATTAACGACTATTGCTAGATTCACCCACCTCGATTAAACATCTTTAAAATAAGAGTGTTCACCTTTTTATACGCAATGGCTAAAATACGAAGCTAAAAAATAATAAAAAAAAAGCCTCATAAAGAGGCAATAGGACACACAGCTAGTAATTAATTTTCCGTATATAATCTTTATACGAAATAAAAATAAAAAAGATCAAAAAACTTCGAAAAAAATAATGGCTCACACTAAAAGTATAAAAAAAACTTAAATCAACCATTAACATAAATTACATCGTTAAATTTTCATGCTCTCCTGACAAGTTCTCACCGGTAACTGCTTATCAAAAAATATTGTTAACTCAGCTACGGTCACACCAAATTTTTGCATTTTTGTCCGATTGAAAACGCGGTACTCGTCTATTTGATACATCCAGTCATCAAGCGACAGCTTTATTTCATCGTCATCTATTGGCACAAGTAAGTCATATTGCCATTGGAAAGCAAACCCTCTTTGCTGCCCTGTAGCATTACCAACAACGTCTTCTGCACCTCCGAGGTATTTACCTTGCTTTAGTTTGGTTAGTTGCCAATTTCGATAAGTAACTTCTCCATCATCAAAGTAAAACACCTCTTTTAACAAGCCTTCATCATCTTGCCATTGACCATCAAGCTCGACACAGAAGCGACGCGTAACTTTACTGGTGTAATCTTGTACCATACCCCAAGCAATCAATTTCCCTGAGAAGTATTGTTGAATATCGAGCTGAGGAGATGTCGCTTGATAATCTTCTAACGGGGTTGTACAGCTTGAAAGTGTAAAGGCTAAGCAAAAAATCACCGCCAATTTCAGATTTTGTTTCATATACTATTTCCTAGTAGCTTTAGTCGTAATTTAGGCTCACTGGTGTTTTCATCTAACCAAATATCAAGGAATGTCTCAGCAAAAGTTAAACTTTGGATTTCACCTATGTTTTTACCATTCAAATAAAAAAGAGTTTTATCCTTTTGGTTTAACATTGATAAGCGATCTCCAGCGTTAATATCTAGCCAAATCTTCTCTAGTAAAGGCAGAAAAGTTAAATATTCATTTTCATTTAGCGATAAATGTCGCCATTGGGCAGCTGTATTATCTAATAAGTCTTGCTTACTGATATCCCGTAAATATTGAATTTCGAACAATGAATGCTGACATACATTACTAAAAGGTACTTGACCATCGGTGGTTAATAATGAACTTTCATAAATATCCCAAAACAGCACTGATAATTTAGCTTTGCCCAATAGCGTAAAGTGCTGCTGGGTAATTACTTCTGTTAAGTCGCTAACTATAAGAGCATCTAGCTCAGTCACTGGACAATTTAACTGGCCTATTTTCCTGAGGTTATTTGGCTCACTTAAGTTATTACTTTTGAAAGCGCTATCACCAGCCTCATATTCTGTAGCATTCACAGAAAATAAGCAGAGAAATATCGCAAGCCTATAAACGACATTAAAGCGACCTAACATGACTTTCATCCTCAACTTGTAACCAGTGACTCAAGCCAAAAATAACTAACATTAATGGCCCCCATAAACAGGCAAGTAACAGATAACTAAACCCCCAAGATGGCACTAAATAGAGTACTGATAATTTCGCGCCTGCGAGATAACTTAATGGGGCAAATATAGCACCAATAAAAAATTGCAGTATTTTCGAATTTGCTAAGAACGCTAAACTATGTCGAATGGTTCCGGCAAAAACAATCCAAAGAGTTATCAGCCAAAAAGGAATACCATCGGTGTCTGGGAAAATAAAAACACCTGCAGAAATTAAAGCGAAATCTAACCAAATACCTAAAGTTGCAACTAAGCAAATTAAGATAATTTCGTTTTTAGTAATTTGAAAGAACCAAAGCTGGGCACCGAGTAAAATAGCGGCAATGGGAATAAATACATTGCCAATAAAAACCAGGCCAAACCAAGCAACATTGAACATTAGTAAATTCCATAAAGTATATTTCACTCTCATAATAAAGCCCTTTTCCCCTGTTAATTTATTAATACGTAATAAAAGGAAAATAAGATTAGTCTGATGAGCTTTTTATGATCTTAACGCCCTTGATTTGCGTATATTAATTAACCAGTATTGATAGGGATTTACTATGCAAACGAAACAATATTTAGGATATCTAGGATTATCGCCTTTCTTGCTGACATTTGCTTATGAAGCATTCAGTATAGAATTATTTAATACCTCAGCAGTGCAATTATTTATATATTACAGCGCTATCATTCTTAGTTTTATTGCAGGTACGCTATGGCGAAAACACAATGATAAGCGAAGTATTCAACTGCAACTTTGTAGCAACGCCTTTAGTTTACTGGCTTTTTTAACATTACTGTTACCACACTATGTTGCACTTGTAGCACTGGCTAAATTTTATCTCTTAATTTTACTTTGTGAGTATCACTTTGATCATGCTGAATCTGAAACACAGAATTATTTACAGATGCGCCTATATCTCACAACACTTGTGGTATTAATGCATATTATTGCTTTTATCGTTTGGTGTACTTAGCTGTATTGAGAAGGAAAGGTAAATTCAAAGCAGAAATTGTTCGGTAAATATAGGTAACTTAAAAATTGAAATTACAAAAAAATGATAAATTTAAAAACATGTGCTGTCTGTCTTTAGGTCTTCATCAAGGGGTATCGCATTAAATCATAAAAATTTAGCAGATTATCAGCAGCAAAAAAGCAGTATGGTAGGTAGGGTTTATTTCAAAAATCTATCGAGCAAGTCAGTCCCTCCCCCCAAATACGCCGCATGCTAAAATTTATTGCCAGCCAAAGCGCCAAAGTTTAGGCTCCTTTAAGTCTCGCCAATTTATCGCATATTCATTATTATTAATCACAGCGGTAATTAAACATTCGATAACATTTTTCTGTTCATCAAATTCCACCTGAGTAATAACAAAATGTTTTTCTCGGTTTTCAATACTCATCTTCGTCCACTTACTATCTAGCAGTACTTTAGGGTTTACTCTGTTCATAGCTCTGCAACCAATAGTTTATTTACCTTAGATAAAAATATGTCCATAGTTTCTTGTTGTTGAAAGTCAAAAGTATAACGACCGTGAAACAACAAAGTTAAGGTTAAATCTTTGTAGCCTAAAAAGCAGGTATAACCATCAAAATCGTGCCAAGCCTTTATGCCCTGAAATTCATAGTTACCCTCAGTTTTACTACCTTGGGTAGTCACTAAATTAAACACCTGTAATAAATCACTTAAAGCGACATTATTATTTTTCATCATTAGCATAATATCCTTTGACGGTGACGACTACTGTTTGATCCGCCACACATTTCATCGTAATCACTATCTAGTTCAAGCATTGCAGAAAAAATATTGTTACCACGCAAATAAGCTTTTGCTTCAACTATCGAACCAACAACTTCAGCCGAGCCTGGATTTAAGCCACAGAAATTATTATTTGAATCTACTACACCAACGAGGTAATCATTTGAATTGGCAACGGCAATAATCATTGCTTTTGAACAAGTTGTTGAGCTTGATTGCATAGTAACCTTCCTGGCTTATTTCTTATATAAATTTATTTTATCGATTAGTAATATATACGGTTCAATGAGCAGGAAAGTTCATTACTATTACAACTAAATAACAAGCGGGTTAATTCATTAACCCGCTTGGTTTCACTCTCTCATGTAAGTGATTGAATAGTTTTATTGATAAGCGCCTTGGGCATAAGTTAATTCATAACTATGACTATAAATTTCTAGGATATTACCAAACGGGTCTTCCATGTAAATCATACGGTAAGGTTTTTCACCAGGGTAATAGTAACGAGGCTCTGCCATACGCTTTTTACCGCCAGCAGCGACAATTTTTTCCACCAATTCTTCAAGGTTTGGATCTTGCACACAAAAGTGAAAGACACCGGTCTTCCAGTATTCAAAATTATTTTCTGGATTTTGCTGATTTTTAAATTCAAATAACTCCACGCCAATACGGTCGCCTGTCGACATATGAGCAATTTTGAATTTTTCCCAATTAGCACCGAATACATCAGTACACATAAGCCCTATGGCACTGTCGTCTTCAACAACTTCTGTTGGCTCCATAATTAAATACCAGCCTAAAACTTCAGTATAAAATTTTACAGCCAGTTCGACGCTTGGTACTGAAATACCAATATGTGAAAATGTTCTTGGATATGCTTTGCTCATGTTAATAACCTCTTTTAATTTGATGGACAAAGTATAGGTAACATTATAAATTATGAAAAATTATCATTAATTATAATCATGAGTACGTTTTATTATGATAAATCTTGTTTGGTTAAGAACATTCTGCACATTAGTTGATGTTGGCCACTTCACCAAAACTGCCGACCTGCTTTTTATGACTCAATCTGGGGTCAGTCAACAGATAAAAAAACTAGAACAGCAACTAAACACGCCATTGCTGATCCGCGAGGGTAAGTCTTTTTCCCTCACCGACGCAGGTATAAAATTGAATCGACAAGGGCAAAGTTTATTACAGAGTTCAGCTGAGTTAGAAAAATCAATCAAACAAGATGATCCGTATACTGGCACAGTAAAAATTGCCTCGCCGGGCAGTATTGGCTTAAAGTTATATCCTTATATGCTCGATATACAGCAACAACACACCCAATTAGCTATAGACTACAGGTTTGCCCCTAATAAAAATATTGAGCAAGACTTAGCTGATCGTAAAATTGATATTGGCTTGGTCACTGAACTGAGTAAAGCAGAAAATATTGTCAGCCAAAAAGTCGCCGTTGAGCCACTGGTGTTGGTAACTTCAAATAAAGTCAGGAATATATCTTGGCAACAACTGACAAAAATCGGCTTTATAGGGCATCCTGATGGCCAGCATCATGCAAAGCTGTTACTCAGTAAAAACTATCCCCAGTTTGAACATATTAACCAACTTGAGCACCGAGGTTTTTCAAATCAAATTAGCTTAATTCTTAAACCCGTTAGCCGTGGGCTTGGTTTTACCGTGCTACCTTTGCATGCTGCCAATGCCTTTAGTAACCCCGCAGAGTTAAAGGTACATTTATTAGAACACTCGGTGAATGAAACACTGTATTTATGTCAGAACCGCCACTCGCTCGAAAACAACCGCAGTAAGTTTATTAAAAAGGCAATTATAGATTTCATTGGTTAAAGTGCATCATTTACTCTACGTTGCTTAACTCCATTTTATTCTGCCTCGTCTATTAGCACTCTCCCAACATAAGTACATAGATTAATTGCACCAATATAGAACAATTAGTTTCTATGGTGCACGTCAGGCCTGCTTAAAACTTTCCAGTGAATCTACAAAAATAATAAAAACCTATTATTTTACAGCACCCTACACTAAAAATTTACACATTAAAGATAGTGGCATAAGAGTTGAAGGTATAAAGATATGAATATTTAGCTACGGTGAAATTTATGCTTTCTACTTTTATTAAACAGAACAAACTACCTGAAAAATTTAGACAAACAGCGAAAGACTACTACCAACCTCTTGCCGAGCGAATATTTAGCCAATTTACAAAAAGTAGTAATGCATACTTTGTTGGTATTAATGGCTGCCAAGGCAGTGGTAAATCAACACTCACCGATTTTATTGCCGAATATCTGACAAAAACACATCAATTGAATATTGTTGTAATGTCGTTAGATGACTTCTACTTCACTGGCGAAAAACGCCAGCAATTAGCACATGATATTCACCCATTATTAGCGACTCGTGGTGTGCCTGGCACTCATGACATGAAGATGTTAGAGGGTGTTTTAAAAAAGTTAAAAGCGAAAAAAAATGGCTTTTCTATTCCAAGATTTAACAAAGCAACTGACGAACCTTTCCCTGAAGCTCAATGGCAAGTAATTGAACATCCGATAGACATTATTTTATTAGAAGGATGGTGCTGGGGTGTGAAACCACAAACAGACGAACAATTAAAAGCCCCGGTCAATGAACTTGAACTTAAGCACGATGCTAACGGTGACTGGCGCTGTTATGTCAATGAGCAGCTAAAACTTAACTACCAACCATTATATCATCAGATGGATTTCTGGTTAGCGTTGCAGGCGCCTTCATTCGATTGCGTATACAAATGGCGTTTAGAGCAAGAGCAAAAATTGAAGGATAAAAATATCGATTTAGCGAATTCAAAAATAATGAAATCTGCTGGCATTCTAAATTTCACGCAATATTTTCAGCGACTTAGCGTACAAGCATGTAATACAATTTCGCAGTCCGCTGATGCAATTTTTTATCTAGATTACGCTAGAAACATTACAAATATGCCGATAGTGGAAGATGTATGACTACTAAAAAAGCCATTATATTCAGCGATCTAGACGGTACACTACTAGACCATTATAGTTATCAATCAACGGCCGCTGATCTAACACTTCAACAATTACGCAATGCCAACATTCCGGTGATTTTAAATACCAGTAAAACATTTGCTGAACTTGAAGTGATTCATGCTGAACTCAAACTTGATACACCATTTATTATCGAGAATGGCGCGGCGATATTCATCCCAATCAACACCTTTAATTCACAGCCCGAAGATACCGAAATTATCGGTAACTATTGGGTTAAATCGTTCAGTTTACCCAGACAGCATTGGCTAAATTTACTCTCTGAGCTTAGTGCTGAATTTAGTCAGTTTTATCGAGGATTTTCATCGTTATCAGTCGCAGAGTTAAGCGACATAACAGGTTTAGATTTAGCACAAGCTGAACGGGCTAAACAGCGACAATACAGTGAACCAATACAATGGTTGGGTGATAAGGTAACAAAAAAAGCCTTTATTGAGCAGTTAGTTGAATTAGGCGCCAGCGTTGTTCATGGCGGAAGATTTATCCATATTGAAGGCTTTTGTGACAAAGGCCAAGCACTTATTTGGTTAACCGAACAATATCGAGAATATTACAATAGCAGTTCGGTCTACACCATTGCCTTAGGTGACGGTGAAAATGACACTCCCATGTTAGAAGCGGCAGACATAGCTGTGCAAATACGCTCACCCGTTCATGATTTTCCCACATTGTATCGACAATATAAAACTAGCCAAAGCCGATTATATGGACCACAAGGCTGGGCAGAATCAATACAGCAACTCCTGGCTGAGCAACTACTAGCTGCACAACAAGGTTCACACTCAATTTAATCAGAGGTATATCATGGCTGACTTTTATCAAAATGGAACTGTTACCACGTTACATAACTTAGCTCAACGCGAGCCAGAAAATATGGCCGCTGAGTTATTAGAGTTCTCAAAAAAACGTTCGTTGGGGCTTATTTTACCTTCGCTATTTTCCGAATTAGAAGGTAAAGCTTTACCTGATATTATTAATAAAATTAAAGACGTTAAGTATTTGTCTGAAATTGTTATCGGCTTAGATCGCGCTGATTTAGCACAATACAAACACGCGTTATCATTTTTTGGCCAATTACCTCAACACCACCGTGTGTTATGGAATGACGGTCCGAGATTACAAGCAATTGATGCGAAATTACAGGCGCTAGGTTTAGCACCAAAAGAACTCGGTAAAGGACGTAATGTTTGGTATTGCATGGGTTATATTTTAGCGTCAGGTAAAACAGAATCAATTGCCTTGCATGACTGTGACATTTTAACTTATGAGCGTGAGTTACTTGACCGACTGCTCTACCCTGTTGCAAACCCACTCTTTAATTATGAATTTGCCAAGGGTTTTTATGCTCGTGTTGCTGGTGGAAAAATTAATGGTCGAGTGTCTCGTTTGTTGGTTACCCCCTTAATCAAAGCCTTGAAAAAAACAGTAGGTCATTGCGACTATCTTGAGTATATGGACAGTTTCTTGTATCCCTTAGCCGGCGAATTCTCTTTTCGCAGAGATGTTTTAAGTGATATTCGTATCCCAAGTGATTGGGGCTTAGAAATAGGCGTATTATCTGAAATGTATCGTAACTACTCACCAAACCGTCTATGTCAGGTTGATATTGCTGCCACTTACGATCATAAACATCAAGATTTGTCTTTGGATAATACAGCTGGTGGTCTATCAAAGATGTCGATTGATATTAGTAAAGCCTTTATCCGTAAACTCGCCACTCAAGGTGAAACTTTCAGCGCTGAAAAATTTAGAACATTAAAAGCAACTTATTATCGTATCGCATTAGATTATGTTGAAACCTATCGTAATGACGCGATGATGAATGGCCTTGCACTTGATATTCATAATGAAGAGAAAGCGGTAGAAATGTTCGCGCAAAATATTCTTACTGCAGGTAACACCTTTTTAGAAAACCCAATGGAGACGCCATTTATTCCTTCTTGGAATCGAGTTGTCAGTGCTATTCCAGATATTTTATCGCAACTAAAAGAAGCTGTAGAACTAGATAACCAAGAATTTAATCAAATATAAAGGATATTATCGATTATGTCGGCGCACATTGAACCGTTAAAAAACAAATTAATTCAACAACTTTCGACTATTTATGAAAATATCATACTTAAGCAGTCAACGGATGAAATTGCTGAAACACTCATTGATATTATGCGACTAACTGATGATATAACACCACCACAACCTTTTACTAATCATTGGTCAGAAACTGACATTGTATTAATTACTTACGGTGATAGCATCATTAAAGCAGGCCAAAAACCGTTACAGACTTTAAAGGGGTTTTTAGATAACCATCTGAAAGACACTATTAATAGTGTCCACATTTTGCCTTTTTTCCCATATAGCTCTGATGATGGTTTTTCGGTTATTGATTACTCTTCTGTCAATGAGTCACTAGGTTCTTGGCAAGACATTACAGAAATAAGTCAAAATTATCAGCTGATGTCCGATTTAGTCATTAATCATTGCTCAAGCAGAAGTGCATGGTTTGATAACTTTATAAAAGGTGAGGGGCAAGGGCATGACTTTTTCTACACAGCACAATTAGACGATGACTTATCAATCGTCGTTCGGCCAAGAACATCACCATTATTAAAAGAAGTTATTACCGGTAAAGGGCAAAAATTCGTTTGGTGTACCTTTAGCCATGATCAAGTCGACTTTGACTTTCGCAACCCCGAAGTATTAAAAGCATTTGCTTCCATAATTCGACAATACCTTGATAGCGGGGTAAAAATTTTTAGGTTTGATGCCATTGCCTTTTTATGGAAAATTGTCGGTCGTGACTGTATTAATTTACCTCAAACTCATGAAGTTGTAAGATTATTGCGAACATTAATCGAGTCTGCAGACCCGAAAGCTATCATCATTACCGAAACCAATATCCCTAACACCCAAAACTTGACCTACTTTGGTAACGCCAATGAAGCACATGGCATTTATAACTTTTCACTGCCGCCTTTATTAATAAACACGTTACTAACCGGGAATTGTACACATTTAAAACGCTGGCTTATGAGCATGCCACCTTCGCAAGACGGCACCATGTACTTTAACTTTATTGCTTCACACGACGGCATTGGTTTACGCCCCGCGGAAGGGTTATTAAGTAATACTGAGCTTGATAGCTTAGTTCAAACCATCGAAAATTTTGGTGGTAAAATTTCATGGCGAACAACAGACAATGGCGAGCAAAAAGCGTATGAAATGAATATTGCACTATATGATGCTTTGCAAGGTACCGTTACAGGTAAAGATCAGTGGAATTTTGAACGTTATATTTGTGCACATACTGTTATGTTTGCTCTAGAAGGAGTTCCTGGAGTTTATATTCACAGCATGCTCGGCACACAAAATGATTATAATAAACTCGCTAACACTCACAATAATCGCTCAATAAATCGACATCGCTGGGATGAAGACGAACTAGAAATAGCATTGACTGATAATAGTTTGCATCACGCAAAAGTGCTTTCAACGTTAAAATCATTATTAAGTACTCGTATTAAACAGTCAGCATTTCATCCTAACGCTACTCAATTTACGCTACATTTAGGCTTACAATTATTTGGCTTTTGGCGACAAAGCCAAAATAGAAAACAAAGTATATTCTGTGTCAGTAATATTTCAGATAAACCGACTGCATTACCCTTAAGTGAGCTCAATTTGGTTGTTACACAAACTTGGGTCGAATTAATTAGCGGGGAACAGATATCCGAATTAACGCAAGAGATCATGTTATCTCCTTACCAAACGATGTGGATATCAAATGTGTAGAACGTTAAATACAGGTATTAATGAGAAATATTGTCGTCACTAATGGCGGTATCTAAGCTAGCATCGTCTGTAGCTTCTTCGTCAGGTGAATAATCATCTATGACCTCGATTCTGTTACGGCCATTTTCCTTGGCTCTATACATGGCGAGGTCAGCATCTTTTATTACTTCTTCAAAGCTAGTATGTTTATTGTTAACCATACAGATACCAATACTTATAGTCACACGAACATCTTTGCCGTCAAATACCAGACAATTATTCGCTAATGAGTCCTGAATACGCTCAGCGGTTTTAACGGCGCCACTTAACTCACTATCTGGTAAAAGAATGATGAACTCTTCGCCTCCATAGCGAGCAAAAAAATCAATATTACGAATCTCTTCAGAACATATTTTGCAAATGCATTTCAAAACCTCATCACCACATGAATGACCAAACTGATCGTTCACATCTTTAAAAAAGTCACAATCTAGTAAAATAATTGTAAATTTACTTTTGCTTCTCTGTACACGAGAAAATTCAGCATTCCCTCGTTCAAATAGTGCCCGGCGATTTGCAACGTTTGTTAAAGGATCAGTATTAGACAATTGTTCTAATACCTGTGTTCTTTCTGCAACAATTTTGGTCATTGATTCTAAAGAAACGGTTGTCTCACTTAACTCTGTATTCATATCATTAAACGCGTTTGCAATGCTTTCAAACTCTTCTGATTTATTTGAAAGCTGTATTTTTTGAAAATTTCCGCTACGATTTTTTGCAAAGGCAAGTTTAACTTCTTTGAGTGATGTTCTAAATATTTTAACTAATTTAAATGCCCCATAAACCAACATAAATAGCGTAAGAGATAATATCGATAAAACTAAGATAAGCTGTTGTCTAATAACATTATTAATATCCACTTGAACCGTATTAAAAAGCTGTATTGAATCAGCTTTAATCGCCTCTAATTGTGTTATTAACCTTACTTTTAAATGCACTTTAATTTTCTCATCAGCATTTATTAATTTATTTTTATTTATCGCATTAAATAAACGTAATACATTCTTATTTTGACTTACAATACTATTTTGAATCGTCTGTTGTTGCGGCGTTAAGCTCGGTGTAAGCTCTAGCAACTCATTGAATTTACGATCTAAAGCTAACCAACTGTCAGTATTAAAATCGCTAGCATAAATATTCTCTATACTAATAAACTGCTTTAAAATATTGGCATGATTCTCAACTTTATTAGCATACCTTTCTCTTTCTAATGCGACATTCACTACTTGAATTGACCATAAGATACTGATCACAAGTACAATAAAAAATAAACAACTACTCAATGTAAAAGAGTAAATACGTTGCTGCAAGCTTAACTTCATAGAATATCCTTATTTACAATGTAAGGTTTACAGACCCAGGGTCGACCTTTGATAGTGCTCTACTATCAATAAAGCTCTCTGAGTTGTGGACGCTCTTAAATCCTCCTATTTGCGCTTCCTCTGCCCAAATAGCTTGAGATTTAATATTTAATATCAGTGAATTATTCAAACTTAGCTTAAAAATATAATCAGACCAAACCCATTCAATGAAGGCAGGGTCTACATTAAGTTGATTTATCACTATTTTTTTAGATTCTTCTGGGTTCGAAGCAATGTAATCAATGGCGATACGTAACCCTTGGATCACACACTCTGCTTTTTCCACCAGCAGGCTGTCTGCAGTTTGAGAAATCAAGTTAAAGCTCAGCGTACTTAAACTTTTCGTGTCATGAATTTTTATTTTATTCTGCAGTAATTGTCGCGCTTGAAATGCAAAAGGTTCCCACGGAAGAATGGCGTCAACCTCATCATGACTAAAACCTTGTTGTAATTTTTCCGGCTTGTAATGGTGTAACTCAATATCCTCAATGGTTAACCCTTCAATGGCCAACAAAGTACTTAATATATATTCACTCGCTGTACCTTTAGTTACCCCTATCCTTTTCCCTTTAAGGTCTAATGTTGATTCAATATTATCAGTAGCACGCGTTATTAATTTTACATCATTATCAGATTGCACAAACATGGCATGCGTTACAAAGGACGGTTTATGTGTCGTTAAACTTTGAAAAGCAATAACAGAATCAGAACTGGTACCAAAATCAACCTTACCACTCATCACTTTTTCAAATGCGGCATGGCCTCCTATCACCTGATCATACTCAATTTTCACACAAGTATTATCAAAAGCATTGATCGCTTTAGCAACATAAAAAGGTGCAGACAGTGGGGTCTTAGAAACAGCAATAGTAATAGAGGTTTTTTCCTGACGTTCAATATTTTGTAAATAAAAATAAGCTATTCCGATACCAAGAATAATGAACACGGCTATGAAAGATGTTAGTGAGTGTTTTTCAGAGGAATTTTTCAATCTTTGGTTTTATCCTATTCACTTTTGTTATGCGCTACGGTGATACACATTGAATATCATAAGCTATTAATAATAAATAATATCTTTATTATTATTCTAGCCATTAAATAATAATATTAGCAGTTGAAATGTAAACTGCTTTTAAATTCCTGTAAAAAATTAAAAAAACCTTAAGCGCCATGTAAAAAATAATGCTCACCTTCAATAAATGAAAATCCACTAAAGAAGCCAAATTAAGCCATTATTTTAAGTTTAATCTTGAGTAATAAACTTTAGTAATAACTTTAGTAAATAGTCAACTTCACCACTTTATCGCTGAACTTACCTTTAGGGTTTGTTAAAAACGTCGACAGCGCAGATAAAAGGTAAATATTTTTCTGGTATTAAAATTGCTCAGACTAAAGAAATAATACAAGTTTAAAAGGGTTTCTGATGAACGAAAAACAATTTTCAGTCATTAAGTGGTACTTGGTTGGTTTTGTCACATTAACTATTTGGACAATGCTAATTTGGCAATATTTGCACGCAGGTGTACCTAGTCATTTTTTTCTTCAACGTGCAGATATGCCAGAAATTTCCAATTGGTGGGGTGGGTTTTTACTGCCATTTTTTACATGGTTAGTAATAGTGCGCGTTCAAAATCGTTTACTAAAAAAGCCTTCAGAGCAAAGGCGATTATTGTGTAAGCAGGCGTTGTTCAGCTTTTTTCTTGCTCTGTGTTACGGCGCTATGCTGTCATTATCTTTCGTTACAGGCTATACGGAAATATCTGCAATTTTATTGCCAGCGATATTATTTTTTGCGGTACTTTTTAGAGTATATAGGGAAGAATTCATCTTGGGTTTCATCCTGAGTATGAGTATTACTTTTGGCGCAGTCTTACCAACAATATTCGGGGCTGTTATCGCTTTAGCTTCTGCAATAGTTTATTTTTTCGTACAATTTATGTACTTAAAAATAAAAGCTTATACTGCCACTAAGCCACGTGATGAAGGTAATTGAAGTCATATCATTAATTTATCTCCTCACTAAGGGAAAACACAGAGGTGATCGAAAATGCTATCCATTACGTAATGGAATATAAGATACAACTTACCAGACATTAGTTACATGAAATATATCAACCACGAAGAACTGCTTGAAATGGAGCAACAATATAGAGTTCAGGTTATTAATAGCTTGTCAGGTTTTAAAAGCGTTAACCTAATTGGTACTCGTGATGATAAAAACATTAATAACTTGGCAATTTTCAGCTCCGTATTTCATCTTGGCGCTTCTCCGGCTTTAGTCGGATTTATTTCACGTCCAGACAGCGTAGATAGGCATACCTTAAGAAATATTCAGCAAACAGGGCTGTTTACTATTAATCAAGTTAATGTAGATTTTTGGCAGGCTGCTCATCAAACATCAGCACGCTATGGTGACGGTGAATGTGAATTTAAACAAACCGGATTAACGCCACACTTTATCGAGAATATTGATGTGCCATTCGTACAAGAAAGTCAGCTAAAATATGCCCTAAAGCTTAAAGAGATAGTACCTATTAGACTAAATAATACTTTATTAGTCATTGGTGAAATAACCGATATTCTATGCGATAAAGCAGCGATTAAGGCTGACGGTTATATTGATATCGAATCATTAAAAACAGTGATGGTTTCAGGACTCGACAGTTACCATACTAGTAAGCGACTCTCACGTTTAAGTTATGCTAAGCCAGGTATATTGCCGACAAGAGTTTCACTCGACGGCAAGTCCTAAAAACAATCTAAAGAGAATCTAAGGGTAAATAAACCTTACGGGGATAATTTCATGTTAACAATTTTTTATGATGGCAACTGCCCGCTATGTGCAACTGAAATGGCGCATCTAAAAAAGCATGATAAAGATAGTACTATTTACTTAGTGGATATACACCAAAGCGACTTTTCTGCACGCTACCCTAACATTAGTTTTCACGCTGCAATGAAAGTATTGCATGGGTGTTACAACGGGCAAATTTTACTGGGACTTGAGGTTACACACAGGGCTTGGACTCTAGTAGGTAAAGGCTTTTGGGTTGCACCATTAAATTGGCCAGTAATCAAAACCATTAGCCATTGGCTATATTTAGGTTTAGCAAAATACCGTCATCAAATTTCAGCGTTACTCGCAAAAATATTTAATATAAAAACCACTCACTGTACTTCAGGAACATGTTATGACAACCGAACAAACACTGATCATCGGCGCAAATAGCAATATTGGTAAAGCCATTGCCGCACATATACTGGCTTCAGAAAAAACAGGTTTAATATTGATCAGTCGAGGCTTAGTGGGTAATGAGTCAGTAACTAGTGAAACTCTTGCAGATAATGTGACCAATATTATGCTTAAAGACTACCAACCACAGTCTATAGACCAAGCCATAACGTTTTTAGCTCAACATAATCATGCACCAATAACTCGCGTATTTGTCTGTAATGGCATACTCCATAATGACACCATTCAACCAGAAAAACGTTTAGAAGATTTTGACGCACAAGCGTTTATGGAAGTTATAACATCAAATACCTTAACGCCGATGTTGTGGATACAAAAGTTAACACCTTTATTGACAGGGAAGTCACCCTGCAAATTCGTGCTATTTAGTGCCCGAGTTGGCAGTATCAGTGATAATCGTTTAGGTGGTTGGTATAGCTATAGGGCATCAAAAGCAGCTTTAAATATGATGATTAAAACCGCGGCAATAGAGTTTGCCCGCAGAGCGAAAAACATTAAGTTAATTGCTTTTCACCCGGGCACAACGGATACGCCATTATCAAAACCATTTCAAAAAAATGTTCCGGCGAATAAGCTTTTCACTTCAGCGTTTGTCGCTAAACAGCTATTAGATATTGTGGAAAAAGCGCCATTAGACCAAACAGCAAGTTATCTTGATTGGCAGGGTGAAGTCATTAATTGGTAGTATTGTCATGCAATATGACTTCAACGTCCGAGCATCTATTCATTAGACATGTTTAAGCCATTTAAGATGACTTGTAATTACGGTTATTAAATTAAGTTTTGTTGAAGGTAATCATCATCACTTTTAGCACACTCAGTGTTCAAGCAGCTAAAAGTGACAACTTATAACTGTATTAAAAGCGAAGTCTGAACTTTCTTAGTCGTCTTGCTCACCACCAGCATATAAGAATTATCAATCATGCGTTCGATCTCAGCTTGAGGGACTGACCCACCTAAAGTCACCGTCATAGCTTCATTTTTTGTTATTATCAGCAGATAAAAATTTTAGTAATCGTTCATTATCATTGACTTGGATTCAATAAGCGCCATAGAGTTAACTGATCAGGAAAGCCAGTTTGATTAAATCCAATTGAGCCTTGATAAGTTTTTATTGCTTCAATTGTTGCACCATCATAAACACTATTAATATCGCCATGATAGTGCCCAGTTTGTTTCAGTTTTTCTTTCAGACGAATAACAACTTCAATATAAAGTTTAGTTGTTCTTTCTCCAACACCCACATCAATTTTTTTTGATTGTTTTGATAATCTATTTTGTGAAATTTTTTCTATTAAATTTCGAAGAACTGGATAAATGCGATCTTTAGGGTTCTTTTGACAATGAGCTGAAATAATACTAGTGATAAGCTCTGTAGATTGAAAAGGAAAAATATCATACGTATCATTAGCCCATTGATTTGTTCCCGTTATGTAGCCATCCATCCAAGAAGCTATAATAAAATATACTTGTGATTTTAAATTACGCTCTTTTTCATAAATAGCGCAAGACGTTAATCCTGCACCTCGTACACCGTGTTGACCTTCATTATCTGCCGAAATAGCGCTTTTAGAACTGAACATACCTGAGAGTAAAAGAAAAATAGCAAATAATTTTATGACATTTTTCATAGTTATAGCGGCTCCAAATAGTAACTATGAAGGCGCATATTTGCCTTTATTTTACGATGATAAATAACCCATAACAAACCAAAAAGGAACAGGATTAATGTAGTAGGTTCATCAACTTGACTAACTAGTTTACCTACATTTCGTTCATCAACAAATAAAGTAAACTCTTGCCCCATAATACGATTAAAACCACCAAAAGCAAACATATCATCATAAATTGAGATACCAAATTTTTCTGTAGAAAACAGCTCATTACTAATGTCTAAAATACTATTAAGGCTTATAGGACCAAAATTTAATAAACTTATTCCTCCAGCGGACCCCGTTGCCCCGAGCTTCATTAAGTCCATAGTACCTGTTAAACCTAAATCAAGTCCGAAGTCATTTTTTAACATAGCATCAATCCAAAACTCAGGCATAAATGTCGTAGTCTCTAAAAGTGAAAAACTTGGTAGATTACCCCATAAACCACTCCAGCTAGTATGCATCCCACTCAGACCAAGAATTTCAATAGCATTACTAAAGTTGAGATCAACCATTAATGTTGGAATAATCTCAAAGTCTTGTGTTACACCAAGCACAGGTCCGGCATCAACATCCATCAAATCTAAACTTGCTTGTAGTTTTATTCCACCAGCATCAATTAAATCAAGTTTGGCACCAAGCGCTGGTAGACCAGCAGCAAAAGTTGCCACACCATCAAGATCTAAATGAGCCGTTAGGATATCATCACGTCCGCCAGATACAATTGAAGCTACTGACTTATTACCACTAGTTGAGATATCTGGTAACTCAAGCTTAACCGAGGCTAAATCTGCAGTAATAGCAGGAGTAGGTGGTAAAGTATTCATTACTGTTACGCCATGAGCTGTAACTTTAAAACCTACAGCAGGAGGTGCGAAAGTTGCTCCTCCACTTAATGAAAAAGTTGTTTTAGCTAAAGGTAATTCTGCAAGGGGTTTATCACCAGGAAGAATACCATCAAGAAATTTAATACTATTGGGGTCAATAGAAAAAACTGATTGATTCATACTTACAGAAGGTAAACTTGTACTGCCTGTTGTACATCCTAAAGCAATTGCACAAGCAGTTGCGTCAATCGCCCCTGAAAGTTCCATAATGGCATTAATTGAAGCCTGAATTTGGGGGGATTGTGTAAATATAGTGCCAGAATCAAAAGTACTAGATGTATTTAAATCAACAACCCCAGATGATAAAATAACATCTGGTATATCGATTAAAGCAGAAAAATTAACTGATGAGTCAATCGAGCCGCTATCTATCGTATAACCTAACTCTAAGCCTATTTTACCCGAACTAGTAATTTCAAGTTCTGCGCCTGTTCTTGTATCGCCAGTAATCGCAGGTATATATGGAGAATAAACGGCAGGTACTTCTGGCGAATACACTGCGGGTATCTCTGGGCTGATTTGAAAGCTAGGAATTTCAGGGGTTAATGAAACTGTTTTGGTACAAGCACAACCTTTCCAATACCCGTTAAATGGGTCACTCCAAGAAGGATTAGGAATCCAAATAGCAGGTTCCCATATGGTTTCTCTTACTGCAGGAACATAAGGAGACCAAACTGCAGGTACTTTGGGACTAATTTGCTGTGGAGGTATATACGGACTAATTTGGTAACTAGGTATTTCTGGAATTATCGTAGCGTTACTGCTACCAGCTATTCCTCCTATTGAAGCTGTTGTATTAGACCACTGAGCACCAAGGAATAATGATTCTGATTCTTTAAAAGAAGTTCCGCTTCCCCACATGCTTTGGTTTTTTGACTCAAAGTCTAAACCATTCATTAAAATAGTCCCCGCGTTAGCTAATGGTAACAGGATTAAGTAAGCGAAAATTACATTGGTTATAGCCACGCCGAAACTTTTATTTTTCAAAATATACTACCTTTTATTTTTATTTTTATTTTTACAAGAAAAAACCAAGCAAAAAATACACCAATAAAATAAACTTATTAAATTACATATCATTAGTAATAATTTATTCTATTGATACATGCTTATTTATTATATGTGTAAAAAAGACTGACATATTTAATACATCCCCACTTTTTAAGGCAACATAAACTTAGCAGAAACCAAAGTTGAAGCGTTATATGATACACCCCCTACATCCAAGAATTATCAATACGATTGCGACTTCATCTTGTCACATTTAAAGCAGTGTTAAACCTCATGACACATTTATTCAAAGACTCACCTTAATCTAGAAAATTATTGCAAGAAATAAGGGTTTTAAAATGTACTGAGGACTAAATAGCTGTATGGATGTAACTATTTATGAGGAGATTCTCTTTTTGGAACAATAACCTCGTATCGAGGAAAGTCTGGCGACAGTAATTAGTTATATACAAGAGTTGATTTACCGAGAAAGTGAAACTTCATTAATTCACATGGCTTTAATTGTAGAATGAGTCAGTAAGGAGAAGTACTTATTAATGGTATTAATTATGAAATCTCAGCAACATTAGTTTATCTCAAGAAATCTAAGTTTATAGGGACAGTCTCAACTAAAGCAGCCGATAATTTACACAATGTACATTAATCTAATTTCAAAATTTTTCGAAAAAATTAGAGATGCAGTAAAAGCGAAGCCTGATCTTTCTTAGCCATCTTGCTCACCACCAACATATAAGAATTATCTATCATGCGCTCAATTTCACCTTGTGGAATTGACCCATCTAATATCACCGTGTTCCATTGTGCCTTGTTCATGTGATAGCCAGGTATAACCGAACTAAATATATCGCGCAACATAACAGCTTCTTCAGGATCACATTTTAAATTAACACAATAATGCCCTGCCATTTTACCACCGGTTCCTTTTTCATTACCTTTACCTAACGCTAATGTCGCAAACATTTTATGTTTAACTTTAAAAACACTAACATCGTCGCCAAAAGGAAAATATTCAATTGTTTCTAATTTGTTAAGTAAATAACGCTTTGCTTGCATGCTATCCATAATTTCAATACTGCGCCTTAAAATGGGTTAGTAATAGCGTATGCTGATAACTAGTTTTCAACAAGTAATATCGATAGATAAAAACTATTATTTTTTTATCTATCGAGAGTTTAATTCTTTTGTAATCAAGGATAAAAACCAACATAGGTATATTCAAAGCTTTTATACGGCTATTTTCAAGTCATAATATAGAGCAAAAAAAATAACTTAAACAACCCTAGAATTGATGGGAAATTTGCTCTGCCGTGAATAAAAACAGCACGATAATACCGTGAATTAAGTGTTAAACAATGGACAGTGGTTAACATCGCTGATTTTGGTTTAAATCAGAGTTATTCATCACAACTAAACATAAAGGAAAGTGATTACTATTTATGCATCAAAAAAAGTATACGGCCACTCATTAACTATTTAATGACAAAGGTAAAAACCAAACATGCTACTCATAAAAGTGCCACGGAAAAATCAAGTAACTGTTTTGCGGGGATCGGTTTACTATAATAATAGCCCTGCACGACATCACAACCTAATTCATTCAATAAAGTCAGTTGTTCTTTCGTTTCAACACCTTCAGCCACAACCACCAAACCTAAACTATGTGACATGGCAATAATTGCTTTAACTAAGTTACAATCTGACTTATTTAACGTGACGCCATTAATAAAGCTTCGATCTATTTTCAATATATCAAAAGGATAATCCCTTAAATAACTTAACGATGAATACCCTGTACCAAAATCATCCATGGAAAGTTTTATACCGAGTGCATTAATTTCAACTAAGGCTTCGTTAATATAAGATTGCCCTCCCATTAATACCCCCTCTGTAATTTCAAGCTCAAAACATTCAGTACTAACATTCATCTCATTCAGCGTTTTTTTGATCAAGCTGAGTAATTCAGTATCCTTAAATTGGCGAGGAGATAAATTAACCGCCATGGTGTATTTTTTCTGGTCGTGGCTTTGCCAAACATTTAAAAAACTTAATGCTTGTTTAATAACATACTGTCCAATAGGCACAATAAGACCCGTATGTTCAGCAATGGGGATAAACTCATCAGGTGTTACGTTACCTAACGCTGGGTTATGCCAGCGTAATAAAGCTTCAGCGCCAATAATATGTTCTTGTTTCACATCGAATTGAGGTTGGTAATATAATTCAAATTCCTGGCGTTCGAGTGCTCCGTGCATTTGCTCTTCAATCGCATAGCGGCGTTGCATAACAATATTCATTTCTTGAGTAAAAAATGAATAGGTATTACGCCCTAAAGCTTTTGCCTGATACATTGCGGCATCAGCATTACGAAGCAAATCAGAGGCGCCACTACCATTTTCAGGATATACCGCAACGCCAATACTCAATGTCCGTATTAGTTCTCTGCCATCAATTTTGAAAGGCTCTCTAAACGTATTAAGTAAAGTTTCAGCAATGGTTAAGGCATCATGATGATCTGTCAGCCCTTTTAGTAAAATAATAAACTCATCACCGCCTAAGCGACCAACAGTATCTTCTTTTCGCAATACTTGCTGCAATCTATGAGCTGACTCTATTAAAAATTTATCGCCTACTTCGTGACCTAAAGAGTCATTAACTTTTTTAAAGTCGTCTAAATCAAGAAAAAGTACTGCGGCTTTTCCATTATTACTTTCTGCTTCAATCAAAATTTGTGTTAAACGATCTAGGGCTAAAAAGCGATTAGGTAATAAGGTTAAGCTATCAAAATAAGCTTGATGGTGAATGAGTTCGGCTGATTTATGTCGCTCGGTAATATCACGAATAATAATCATGATTTGCTGATACGTTGAAAGGTGGCTAATTCTGGCCTCAAAATATGCTAGGCCATGAGGTAAAGTAAGTTCGTATTCAAAACTTATCATTTCTTCTTGCTGTAATGCTTTATCAATATGGTTTTGAAATTTTTTAGCCACTTCATCAGGTAAAATATCGACCATATTTTTGCCCATAAATTGCTCTGGTGACACGTAAAGAACACTCTTATTACTGGCTCGATAATCAATAATAGTGCCATCAAGGTCCATCAAGAAAAACAAATCGGGTATAGCTTCAAATATAGTTTCAAGCATATGCTCTTTAAATATGGCTTGTTCTTGCGCTTCCCTAGTCTCAGTTAAATCAATATCAATGCAATACATTTGCTTGTTGTTATATTGATTTGTAAACATCACATGACTTGAAAAAACAGATATATCATTGCCACTTTTATCACATAAAGTAACCGCTGCTGCGGGAATTTCTACATCTTTTTCTATCCAATTGGTATGTGCTTCAATCACTACATCACGCATAAACTTAGGAATAATGAGATCTTCGATTTTTTGTCCCCCAGCCTCTTCCTTGGTATAACCATAAAGTAATTCGCTGGCTTCATTCCAATAGATAACTCGTCGTTCTTCATCGTATCCCTGTACAGGAATAGCATTTACTGCATCAAATAATTCGTGAAGAGGATCATTAATAATATATTGATGGCTTAAGGCACTGACAACTTTATTTAATTTCATATATTGCGGTGGTTCCAATAATGGCATTACCTTAATAGTAGTCATAAATATAAATTAAGCATGTTTAAATACTTTTCAAATTTAGTCCGATATCTGCAGAGTAAGGTATTAATATCAATTTGTTATGCTATACATCCCTAGCTTAATGACTATCAGAACTTAGGCAGTAGCTAGCGCATGCAAAAAGTGATGACTTTTATTTACAAAAGCTACTTATGCAAAAACCGCAATATTTGTGGTTATTGGCCATAATTTTTTTTATTACGATTTGATGAACTATGCCATGCAACAGACAAAACCGTCATTTTGTCGGATAAAAGATGACAAATTTAAATACACTGGCACAATGGTAGCCAGACGTGTTCTGCTTTGCCTATATATCAAACAGTTCCTAAAGTAATAATATAAAAGGATATTCAATGAAAGCTATTTTTGCTCTGCTACTTATGTGCTTCAGTACTATAAGTATCGCAGTTGAGCAGGCCGAGGAAATTTTCAAACAATTGGCCCCTTCACTTTATCAAATTCGCTTAATTGACAAAGCCAGTGGTGAAAAGTCATCTATTGGTTCAGGCTTCCAAATTAGCAGTAATGGCCTTATAGCGACTAATTATCATGTTATTTCCGGTTTTGCCCGTCATCCTCATAAATACACCATTGAATATTTAGATAATAAAGGCAACAAAGCGGCACTGACTTTGAAAAGTGTCGATGTTATTAATGACCTCGCCATCGTACAACGTGAGGTAAACACTGAAATGCCATATTTTCAGATAGCTAAACAAGCCCCCACCAAAGGTGAGGAGTTATTTTCATTAGGTAATCCACATGATTTAGGCATGATAGTCGTACCGGGAACTTATAATGGTTTAAAAAATGAGTCATTCAACGACCGCATTCATTTTACGGGTTCGGTTAACTCAGGTATGAGCGGTGGTCCAGTAGTTAACAAAAATACTGAAGTTGTTGGTATTAACGTTGCTACATCAGGTAACCAAATCGGCTTCTTAGTCCCGCATGACAAGCTACTGGCTCTCTATCTAGAATACAAAAATAGCCCTCCAGCAAGTATTGAGCAACAAATGGCAGCTCAATTAATGCGTAATCAAGAAAAGCTCATTACCACAGTGCTCAACAGTGATTGGCAGCTAAAACAATTAGGCCGAGGTTTAATTCCCACTATCGATGTTCCCTTTGTGCGTTGTTGGGGTGAATCGAACTCAGATAAAGCTGATGCCCAAATTATGGCCGCTGTTGCCAATTGCGACTTAGATGAAAATACTTATATTTCTTCAGACTTTTTTACCGGTTCTTTAGAAATGGAATACCGTTATATGGAATCAGATAAAATTGGTAGCACTAAGTTTTATCATATTTTTGAACGCCAATTAAACCAAGTTGCACCGGGTAATCTTGCGGGTAAAGATGATGTTACTGAATATCAATGCCACCACGACCTTGTTAAGCCTCAAAATAGTAACATTAATAATAAATCGGTGTTTTGTACTCGTGCCTATAAAGACTTTCCCGCACTTTACGATGTGCTCTACGTCGCAATATCGGTAGATCATGAACAATATGCCTTGCTCAGCCACTTTACTATTTCGGGTGTTGCCCAAGAAACCTCGCTGGCTTTTTTAACTAAGTTTATGGAGTCGGTTTCATGGAAATAATTATTGAAGAAATCAGTCATGGCCATAAGTTATTAGGCCGTCACAAATTTACTACAAACAACATTAGCATTGGCCGTGGGTACGATAACGATATTATCATTAGTGATCCACATGTCTGTGCTGATCACTTACAGCTGCACTATAACGGTGAACATTGGTTGGTAAACGATCAAGGCTCTATCAATGGTAGTTATCTTGAAGGCAGTAAACAAAATGCTATTGGGCATCAAGTACGCTCTGGCGATATTGTCACTATTGGCAAAAGCCAAGTACGCTTTGTTTTCCCAAATCATCCGGTTGAAGAAAGCATCGCTATTAGCCCCTTCGATAGCTTAATCAATTTAGCCCGTCATCCTGCTGTACTTGCACTTAGCATGACCTTATTCGCCTTAATCGGTGGTTGGATAATTAATTTAAACAATGCCAATGAAGTGACGTTAACTCAGATGTTAGTGCCAACTATCGGTTTAACGTTAGGCTTTGTCTTATGGCCTGCTGGTATCGCTTTAGTGTCACATTTAACTAAACACGATGCGCGTTTTTGGACCCAAATGGGCATTTGTTTTATTTTCTTCAATTTAATGTGGCTTAGTGATATTTTTGAAAATATTGTCCACTTTAATACTTCAAGCAACTTTTCAATGCTTTGGTTGTTGTCCATTATTCCTTTGCTACTGGCTTTTGGCTTATTCTGGCTCAATTGCTATGTTGGTTTCCATATGACCTTACGTCGAAGGAATGTTGTTGCCTCATGCCTAATACTCTTATTGTTTGGCGGCAGTTTTATAATACAAATGAGTAAGCAACCGGACTTTAATCCGCGTCCACAGTTCGACACCACCATAATGTCGCCTGCTTTCATATTCGCGCCAAGTAGCGATGTTGAGACCTTTGTAAGTGACGCTAGTAAGTTATTTGAAAAAGCGACTAAAAGCGCAGAAGCAGAGAGTAAAGAATAACGATATATTGCACTTTGCCATGTATTTAAAATAAGGTCTTTGAAATAAGGTTTTTAAAGCCGGTATTCTGAATCAACTGCCTGAAATGAAAAAGCCTGAATAAATTCAGGCTTTTTCATTTCAACTTGTGACGATACTGTCGTTGTTAAGGTTTAGCTATAAAACCAACCGCTTGATAAACCTCAGCAAGCAACTTACTGGCTCGTGTAGAAGCTTTGTCAGCCCCCTTACGCATAACTTCGTCTAAATAAGCTTGGTCGTTACGGAACTGGTGATAGCGCTCTTGAATTGGCGCGAGTAAAGCAACTACCGCTTCAGCAACATCACCTTTTAAGTGACCATACATTTTATCTTCATACTCAGGCACAAGTTCTTCAACCGTTTTACCTGTTGTACATGATAAAAGTGATAACAAGTTTGACACACCTGGTTTTTCAGCAATATCAAAATAGATATTCGCTTGCTCGTCAGAGTCAGTTACCGCACGTTTAATTTTTTTAGTTATTTTCTTGGTATCTTCTAATAAACCGATAAAGTTACCGGGGTTAGTATCAGACTTCGACATTTTTTTCGTTGGCTCTAATAAGCTCATTACACGGGCACCGAACTCTGGAATATAAGGCTCTGGAACCTTAAAAGTTTCACCATGCAAGTTATTAAAACGCGTGGCTATATCGCGCGCTAATTCTAAATGTTGCTTTTGGTCATCGCCAACGGGCACTTTGTTTGCGCCGTACAATAAAATATCTGCTGCCATTAACACTGGGTAGGTAAACAAACCTGAATTCATATTCGCTTCAGACTTTGATGACTTATCTTTGTATTGTGTCATACGGTTAAGCTCACCCATTTGCGTGTAGCAATTGAGTACCCAGCTCAGTTGCGCGTGCTCTGGTACATGCGACTGAATAAAAATAGTACTTTTTTCTGGGTCAACACCACAGGCTAAATACAAGGCTAAACCGTCTAACGTTGCCTTTCGTAACGCTTCAGGATCAGGACGAACGGTAATAGCATGCTGATCTACCAACATGTAATAACACTCATGGCTATCTTGCATGCTTACCCATTGCTTTAACGCACCAAGATAATTACCAATAGTTAACTCACCTGATGGCTGACAGCCACTTAATACAATAGGTTTACTCATTTGTTATCCTTCAAATTTTCTAATTTTAATATGGTTAATTAAGTTATTTTTTTACAGTCGATAGTGCTGTACGCATTTCATCAATGGCAACTTTGTAATCTGGCTTTGAAAATATAGCTGACCCTGCGACAAACATGTCTGCACCGGCAGCAGCAATTTCTGCAATATTATCAGCTTTAACGCCGCCATCTACTTGTAGGCGAATATCGAAACCACTGGCATCAATTTTTTCACGTACTAAACGTAGTTTATCCAAAGTCGTTGGTATAAAAGATTGTCCGCCAAAGCCCGGGTTCACTGACATTAACAAAATAACATCAAGCTTATCCATTACAAAATCTAAAACATGTAGCGGTGTTGCTGGGTTTAACACTAAACCGGCTTTACAACCGTGATCTTTAATTAACTGTAAGGTTCTATCAATATGGTCGCTGGCTTCAGGATGAAAAGTGATGATATCAGCGCCTGCTTTCGCGAAGTCAGGAATAAGGCTATCAACAGGTTTTACCATCAAATGTACGTCAATAGGTGCAGTAATACCGTAATCGCGCAATGACTTACAAATCATTGAGCCAAAAGTAAGATTGGGCACAAAGTGATTGTCCATAACATCAAAGTGGACAACATCAGCGCCAGCGCTAAGCACGTTTGCAACATCTTCGCCCAAGCGAGCAAAGTCTGCAGATAAAATTGATGGAGCAATGAGAAAATCAGACATAGTAATTACCTTGACAAAATTTGCGCTACTTTAACTTAATTGTACAAATTTTGCGACTGAGATCAGCTACAAAAATAGATATTAAATGTGATGCACCTTGCAAGATAAAGTTTAAATTTTATACTTTTGACGAAATTTTCCATCATCGTATTTAATTATCCAATACAAACGGTGCACTTTATTTGAACATACGCCGCTGTATTTGCACCATTTAAACACAAACGTTCTATTCTCTTTAAGCTAAAATAAAGTAATAACAACCATAAGCTGTTGATATAATATTATTTATTTTAAAATATCTCATACAGGCATTGTCTTTGCATTAGCTACAACAATTATAAAAACTTAGTGGACTAAAACATGAAAAAAACAATTATCTCTTTATCAACTTCGATGCTCCTAGCAGCTTCTGCATTTGCTTCAACTTCTGCATCTGCTACTGGCATAGAAGGCTTAAGTGCTAATGTTGGCGTGGTATCACAATATATCTTCCGTGGCGTAGTACAAACAGATACAGCTTCCGCAAGTGCTGGTGTTGATTATGAAAATAGTGGTTTTTATATTGGAGCATGGGGAGCTGACGTGCAAGCCGGTTTAGAAGTCGATATATATGGCGGTTACAATGGCGAACTTGACAGCGGTTTAGGCTATAACGTTGGTTTTACTAGTTACCAATACACAGGTGACTTTGACACTTCTTATAATGAAGTAAACTTAGGTTTAAGCTACGGTATGTTTTCAGTGACTTATAACGTTGGTGAGTGGGAAGTAGAATCTGGTGCTGACCAAGACTATGATTTCTTCACAGCTAAGGTTGAACATGAAGGTTTTTATGCCCTTTATGGTACTTGGGGTAAAGATTTTGACGGTGATTACCTAGAAGTAGGCTACGGAACAGAAGTTTCAGGTTTCGATGTTGGTATCGCCATTGTCGCTAACTCAAAAGAGTTATCTGGTGCAGAAAGTGACGAAAACTTAGTATTTAGCATTGGTAAATCTTTTTAAGATATAGTGACTGACCGCTGACAAAATATTGAATAATAAAGAGTTGATAGTCTTAATATACCCATCAACTCTTTATTATTTCCCCCCCAGTAAATACTCGCAATTGAATCAACTTGCTCCTAAATTTATCCTCTATGTTTAAAAGCCGGTTTAATTTAAACCT
>TARA_R110000744_G_scaffold125730_13_pt1 | contig 46607 bp, 46 predicted proteins | sample TARA_R110000744 | Tara Oceans TARA_R110000744 (sample SAMEA4398083) | marine metagenome | biome: Polar Biome; feature: [DCM] deep chlorophyll maximum layer (ENVO:01000326); material: water (ENVO:00002006), including particulate matter (ENVO:01000060) such as... | depth 36 m | reverse complement strand
GCCCCGCCGAAGCGGACTGAGGCAGCGCGCGAAGCTCAGGGCCTATTCGCCGGCGACACGCCGATAGCTGCTCTCATCCCGGACGACACCTGTCACGGCGCCGGTTTCATCGCGTGAGAACCGGAAGGCCTCCAGATCACCGAGCGGCTGGGTCTGGCCGCCGAACAGGTCCGGCGAGGCGGGCGTCATCATCACGGTGTAGTCGCCCCAGCGTGCGACAAGCTGACCATCTTCCAGCGCGATGTCGAAATCGAGATAGGAATCGCCGGTGCTCCAGCGGCCTTCATAGGCGGCGAGTTCTGTCACCGAAGGCTGCCAGCTCCAGCCGCCCCAGCGCTCTTCGGCACGGGCCTCGGCCAGGCTATCCTGGCGCCGGTCGAGCAGCCAGGCGGCGCGTTCCGGATAGAGGCGCGGCCGGGCCTCGGACCAGCTCTCGGCATCCTCATGCCCGGTGAGGAATTGCAGATACTGGATCACGGTGCGCGAGGTGACCCAGCCGGTCATATTGTCGGAATTGGAGAAGGTGGCGATGCCGACACCGAGATCGGGCGCGAAGGCCATCATGGTGCGGATACCAGTATAGCCGCCGCCATGGACATAGAGCGCATGACCCTCGAAATCACAGATATTCCAGCCCAACGCATAACCGGAACAGAGCAGTTCGATCGCATTGCGGCGGTCATCCTGGTGGGTGTCGACGGCGCTGGTCTGCGCCTCCGCGAGCATGGCCGCGGTAATGCCACTGCCCGCGGGAGCCTCGCCGCGCAATTGCAGCTGCAGCCAGGTCGCCATGTCATCGGTCGAGGTGACCAGACCGCCCGCCGATTGCATGATGGCATCGGTCTTGGGCCGGACCTCATGCCAGCCGGCATCCTCGCCCTGCCAGATATGGCCCCAGGAAAGCTCATCGAGCGCGAAATCAGAGGTGCGCGCCGAGGTGTGCTCCATGCCGAGCGGATCGAAAATTACCTGGTCGAGCCAGTCCTGCCAGGAGCGCCCGGTCGCCGTCTCCAGGATGGCACCGTAAATATTGTAACCGAGATTGTCATACTGGAAGCCCGGCTCGCGGGCGCTGGCGTAATTGGCGATCAAGGCGGGATAATCGCTCGCCTGCACCTGCAGCACATAGGCTTCCAGAATGGTGATCATCTCCGCCTCGATCGGCACCTGGTGCGAGATCAGATCGCGCAGGGTCCAGTCGGCGGGATCGACGCCCTCGGGAAATTGCAGATCGGGCCAGTAATCCGTGATGCGGCTGTCGAGCGCGAGAATGCCTTGCGCGTCGAGCCAGGCCGCCAGCAGGCCCATATAGGCCTTGGTCTGCGAGGCGATATAGATCGGCGTCTCAGACGTCATCGGCGCCCCGGTCGCGGCGCGGCGCTCGCCCCGGGTGCGGTTCATGATGATATCGTCGGGCGTCACCACAACGACGGCAAAGCCGGGACCGAGATCGGGAAAGCGGTCGAGAAATTCGTCCAGCTGCGCGGCGGCGCCCCGGGGCGTCTCGGCCAGTGTCGCGGTGCCGGTGAGAAGAAGGGCGCTGATGGCCGCGAGGGTGTGACGTAACATGCGTGGTGCTCCATAGCTGCGCTCCCCGGCAGGGAGCATTTCAAGACCCAGTCAAGCAGAGGCGCACAGGGCCGGTATTGAACGGGTGTAACATCGCCGTCTCAGGCAGCGGCGAGCAGGGTTTTGAGCCGATGCGGCGAATAGCCGGTTTCGGTCCTGGCAAGGCGCGTGAAATGGCTCTGGTCGGCAAAGCCGGCGCCATGGGCCGCGTCGGCCAGCGAAGCCCCCTGCAGCATGTCGGCGATCGCCCCCGCCAGCCGGCAACGGCGGCGATACAGGCTGGGGGGCACGCCAAACCGGTCACGGAAGGCCCGCGACAAGTGCACGCGATGAACACCGGCTTCGTCGGCGAGGCATTTCAGGTCGGGCGCGGTCGCACTGTCGCGCAATGCATCGCGGGCGCGGATCAGCCAGCCGGGCACTGCAGGACGAGGCCATGCGTCACTGCGCGGGCCGCCCTGCGGCGTCATCACGGCCAGCAGATCGCAAATGATCGTCTCCGCCTCGGCGTCCGATCCGTGCGGAAGCGAGGCGAGCGTCATTGCCGAACGCCGGTCGCGCCCGGTCATGATACCCGCCTGCCAGCGCCAGTCGATTGATCGCCCCGGCAGGTATTCATCCAGCCGGTCCGGCTCCAGATTGATCGAGAGGATCAGGGCCCCGTCGGGCCCGTATTGATTGTGATGCTCGAGACCGGCGGGTTTGACGCCGACACTGGGCTGGCCGATCTCCCGCTCACACCCGGCATGCGCTTCGAGAAACTCGCCCGCCAGCAGGCAGGAAAACTGGTGGACGCCATGATGGTGCGCCGGCATCGACCCGCCCCGGGCATAATAGCTGAGCCGGGCGCAGGTCCCGCCGCCTGCAAAGAGCTGCGCGTGTTGCATCATCAATCTCCCGGCGCGGCGAAAAGCCGGGCCCGTCATCATGATGCACCAGCACCGCGGTTTGGATGATGAAATCCTGTCCACATCGAAGTTGCCGGCCCGGCCAGCCAGCCGCACACGCAAACCGGGACACTTCCCCCATTTGCCTATCCCAATACGGGAAGACGGCGTGCCAGCCCGCCCCAGCCTCAAACCAGGACCTGTCCGGTTTTCTGAACAAATTCAAAACAATAACGAAAGGTTTCAATCACTGCACACGGCGGCCCAATTATTGCTCATTCCCTAATACAAACGGTCAAATGAGGACGAAATCATGCGGGCGATCTTTCATTCCGGCCATGGCCGGCTCGAAGACAAGTCGAACACATTCACCGCCATGCGGATCGTCTTCGCGATTGTTGTTGTCTATGCCCATGCGGTGCTGATCCCGATGGGTCTGCCCTATCACGGGGTGTGGCCGGAATTTGTCGATGCGACGGTACAGCTGGCGCTCGACGGGTTTTTCATCCTCTCCGGCTATATGATCACCGCCAGCCTGCTCAATAACCGGGACATGCTCTCCTTCACCGCATCGCGGGTGCTGCGCATCTTCCCGGGCCTGATTGCGGCCGTGCTGCTGATGTGGCTCGTGGTTGGTCCGCTCTTCACCGAGCTGTCGCCCGGCGAATACTGGAGCCATGCCCAGACCCTGCAATTCCCGCTGATGGTGATTTCCCAGGCCGACCCGCTGGCCGGCCTGCCGGAAGTGTTCAACGCCTCGCCGATCGGCGGCACCATGAATGGTGCGCTGTGGACGATCCGCTATGAATTGCTCGCCTATCTCGGCGTCGGCCTGCTGGCCGCTGTCGGCCTGTATCGCCACCGCAGCCTGATCCTGGTCTGGGCCGGCCTGGCTGCCGCCTTCGGCGTCGCCTACCAGATCTTCGGCTATAGCGGCATTGGCGAGGGCACGATCGGTTCGATGGCCCGCTTTGGCCCCGCCTTCATGATCGGCGCCGGCTTCTATGCCGCCCGCGACCAGATCCCGCTCTCGGCCGGCTATGTCGGCCTGGCCCTGCTCGCCGCCTTTGCCAGCCAGGGCACGGCCATGGGCCCGGTGATGCTGCAGATCGCCCTGGCCTGGCTTTATCTCTGGGTTGGTTTCCTCGATGTGCCCGGCCGCATCGGCAAGGCCCTGCGCGAAGTCGAGGATGTCTCCTACGGCGTCTATATCCTGCACTGGCCGCTGGGCATGATGGCCTTCGCCCTGATGCCGGGCATCGGCGCCAACGCCCTGTTCGCCATCATGACCGTCAGCGCGATTGCCGCCGGCTGGGTATTGCGGGTCACGGTCGAAAAACCGGCCCTGGCGATGAAGCCCTACCTGCTGGCCCGGCTGCGTCAGCCGCGCATGGTGGCGGCAGAATAGGCACTCCAATCAGCGCTAGGCCCGGAACGGGTCCTGCATCAGGATCACGTCCTCGCGTTCCGGACTGGTCGAGACCAGGGCGATCGGGCATTCGATCAGCTCCTCGACGCGGCGGACATATTTGACGGCTTCCGCCGGGAGATCGGCCCAGGAGCGGGCGCCGGCGGTCGAGCCCTGCCAGCCTTCGAGCGCCTCATAGACCGGGGTGACCCGGGCCTGGGCTTCCTTGCCGGCGGGCAGATAATCGAGACGCTGGCCATCGAGCTCATAGGCGACGCAGACTTTCAGCGTCTTGAAACCGTCGAGCACGTCGAGCTTCGTGAGCGCAACCCCAGACACACCGCCGACCTGCAGGGTCTGGCGCGTGATCACTGCATCGAACCAGCCGCAGCGGCGCTTACGTCCGGTGACGGTGCCGAACTCATGGCCGCGCTCGCCGAGCTTCTGGCCGTCATCATCATGCAGCTCGCTGGGAAACGGGCCGGCGCCGACGCGCGTCATATAGGCCTTGGCGATGCCGAGCACATAGCCGACATCCTTCGGCCCGACGCCGGTGCCGGCTGAGGCCTGGCCGGAGACGGTGTTGGACGAGGTCACGAAGGGATAGGTGCCGTGATCGACATCGAGCAGCGCGCCCTGGGCGCCCTCGAACAGGACTTTCTGGTCGGCGCGGATCGCATCGGCCAGCACCCGCCAGACCGGCGCGGCATAGGGGATGATTTTCGGCGCGATCTCGAGGATCTCGGCGAGCAATTGCGCGGCCGGGTATTCCGGATGGCCGAGCCCGCGGCGCAGGGCATTGTGATGGTGCAGGATATCGGCGACGCGCGCCTTCAGCGCCGTCTCGTCCATCAGGTCGATGACGCGGATGGCGCGGCGGCCGACCTTGTCTTCATAGGCCGGACCGATGCCGCGGCGCGTCGTGCCGATGGCTTCACCATCATCGCGGTTTTCGCGGAAGGCATCGAGTTCGCGGTGGATCGGCAGGATCAGGGCCGCGGTCTCGGAAATCTTGACGACGTCGGGATTGATATCAACGCCCTGGGCGCTGATGCGCTCGGCTTCGGCGATGAAGGCCCAGGGGTCAACGACGACACCATTGCCGATCACCGACAGCTTGCCGCGCACGACACCGGAGGGCAGCAGCGAGAGCTTGTAGACTTTCTCGCCCACGACCAGGGTATGGCCGGCATTATGCCCGCCCTGAAAACGCGCGACGACATCGGCGCGATGGCTGAGCCAGTCGACCAGCTTACCCTTGCCCTCATCGCCCCACTGGGCGCCCACCACGGTTACGTTCGCCATGTCTGACTCCTGTCCTGTCGCGGGTTTTTGTCACGAAGCCGTGACCCGGACCAGATCAATTTGCATTCATCCGGCGATCCCGACAACATCGTGCCCGGAAAATCCTCCATCGGCAGTTTCATGCGGAGACCATGATGATTTCAGCACGAACACTTCTCGCCTCGGCATTGCTCGCCTTTGCCATGACGCCGGGCGCCAGTGCGCAGCAAACCCCGCCACAAGGATGCAACGACACCATGCATGATGATTTCGATTTCTGGGTCGGGGAATGGAATGTCTATGCGCCCGATGACGGCCCCTATCAGGGCCACAACTCGATCACCAAGGCCCAGGGTGGTTGCCTGATCAGCGAACGCTGGAGCGGCGCCAGCGGCAGTACCGGCGAGAGCATGAATTTCTACGACCCCCTCGTCGGCGCCTGGCGCCAGGTCTGGGTCAGCCCGGGCAATTTCATCGACTATACCGGCGGGCTCAATGCCGACGGCGCCATGGAATTGACCGGCGAAATCCACAATACCGGCAATGGCGTTCGCGCCCCCTTCCGCGGTGTCTGGACGCTGCAGGAGGATGGTTCGGTGCGGCAGCATTTCCAGCAACAGGGCAGTGATGGCAGCTGGTCCGACTGGTTTGTCGGCATCTATGTACGCCAGGAGACCGACCCACGCGCAGCCGAGGCGGCAGCAGCCCGCGGCGAATAGACAGCGCGGCTCAGAACTCGACGACGTAGTAATGTTCCATGTCGTAGAGGGCATAGAGCAGCTCGGCGGGGATGCCGTAGGCGTGTCGCAGATAATCGCGCTGCGAGGCGTGGATCTGCCAGCCGCGCACCTTGGCCCAGCCCTCGCCCGGCATTTGCAGATTGGGCTCGGGCTGATTGGCGACCACGTGCTGGCCGCGCTCGCCGCCGAAACGGCCCATCATGCGGCTCGGCGCCAGGATATAGGCGATGGCGCGCGGCGCGGTGTCGGGATCAAGTTCGCGCAGGCGCCGCACGGCCTCGGTCGCGGCGCGGCCGGCGGTGCGGTGATCGGGATGCCAGGACAGGCCGCTCTCCGGCCAGAAGGTGACGATCAGATCCGGCTGCCAGGCCTGCATCCGCTCCATCAGGCGCCCGACATAGATTTCATAGTCCGCATCCGGGAGCCCGCCATCGGGATAATCCCAGACCTCCTGCGCCTCGAGCCCCAGCGCCCAGCCGTTCTTGAGCACTTCGGCGTGGCGGATAAGGCCCAATTCCTCGATTCGGCTGACCTGGGGCAAGGGCGTTCCCGCCTCGCCGCGCGTCGCTGTGATCATACGGGTGACCGCCCCGTCACGCGTCCGGGCGCGGATCAGCAGGCCGGTGACCGATTGCTCGTCATCGGGATGGGCGAAGACGGCGAGCACGGATTGCGCGCCGACCTCCCCCGCGACCGACGGCACGGTCCGCGTTCCGGGGGCTTCGAACAGGGAATCGAGCCAGAGCCAGGCAGACGCCAGCGCGATCACCAGCACGCCGGCGATGACGATCAGGAATCGCAAGACCGGCGAGCGCGGCACGGCTTAGCGGCCGAAGCGATAGCTCAGGCGGACACCGGCATTGTCGAGCGCCTGATTGCGTCCCGAAGCGAGGATCTGGCCATGCGAGATATGCTCATAATAGGCTCCGATCGCCCAGCGATCATTGATGTCGTAATCGAGACCGATCGTGGTGTGGAACAGGATATGGCTGCCCATCAGGGCCCGCGTTGTCGCCAGGCGAATCCGGTTGGGATCGCCGGGAGGCGCATTCTGGTCGATATCAACGACGCCGTCATTATAGGACAGGCCTTCCTTGAGCTCGAGATTGAGCCGCTCGGACAGCGCGATATTCCAGGCCAGGCCGACCGAACCGAAATCCGTCAGGCCCTGGGTGTTGAACGAGCCATAGACATAGGGCCGCGGCGACCAGATGCCGGACAGGAAATCCGGCGAAGCGAACAGGAGTTCGGCAGTCACATTGGGGCCGTCCTCGACATGGTCGGCCAGATCATGGGCGGTCACACCGAGGCGGAATTCCATGCCGCGATCTTCAGCCTGGGCCGTACCGGCCAACAGCGCGACGGCTGCAGCCGCCATTATAAAACGTATCATGATCATCCCCTTGAGCTGAGGCCCGATGCCAAATCCCTGTTGTGCAACGGATAGCGCGACCGTTACGCCGCGTCCAGCGCCTCGCCCCAGGCCCAGTCGAGCCAGGGGCCGAGTGCGGCCAAATCATCACGTTCGATGGTCGGCCCGCACCAGATGCGGATACCGGGCACGGACTGGCGGTGCATCGAGATATCGAGCGCCGCATTCTCACGCTCGAGCAGGGTACAAATCCGTTTGGTCAGCGCCCATTGCGCCTCGGCATCCATCACTGCGACGCGCGGATCGGTGAATTTCAACGTCACCGAGACCGGCGAACGGACGGCCGGGTCCTCACACAGATAACCGAGCCAGTCAGATTGTTTCACCCAGGCGTCGAGCACAGCGAAATTCTCTTCGCGCCGCCGCACCAGCTCGGGCAGGCCACCAATCCGGGCCGCCCATTTCAGGGATGAGACATAGTCCTCGACACACATCAGCGACGGCGTGTTGAGGGTCGAGCCCTCATAAAGCGCCATATTTGCCTTGCCGCCGGCGTGCAATTGCAGCAGGCCGGGAATGGGCCAGGACGGCTTGTAGCTGTTGAGGCGTTCGATCGCGCGCGGGCTCATCACCAGCATGCCGTGCTGGGCCTCGCCGCCGAGGCATTTCTGCCAGGAGAAGGTGAGGACATCGATCTTCGACCAGTCAATATCGACGGCAAAGGCGGCCGAGGTGGCGTCGCACAGGGTCAGCCCCTCGCGCCTGGCGTCGATCCAGTCGAGATCGGGCACCCAGACACCGGCCGCCGTGCCATTCAGGGTGAAGACCGTATCGCGCTTGCCATCATGCTGGGCCAGATCGGGCAATTGCCCGGCCGGGGTCTCGAAAATGCGTAAATCCTCAAGCGGCAGCTCGTCGCGGGCATCGAGGATCCAGCGCTTGCCAAACACGTCCCAGCCAAACACATCGACGCCCCGTTGGCCGAGCAGCGACCACATCGCCGCTTCCATCGCCCCGGTGTCGGAGCCGGGCAGGATGCCGACCTTGTAGCCTTCCGGCAGTTCCAGCAGCGCATGCGTGCGGTCGATCGATTCCTTGATCCGCGCCACGGCCTGGCCGGCGCGGTGGGTGCGTGAAAGTGGCGCCTCGCTGAGCCCCTCCCAGGTCCAGCCGGGATGCTTTTTCACCGGTCCACAGGAAAAACGCGGATCGGCGGGCCGGGTCATGGGCTTGGTATTGCGGGTGTCGGGGGCGGCAGTCTGGGAATCGGCCACGTGTATCTCCGGATCATGGGGCGGCAAGGGAGTCGCCGACACGTTGACGCCCTGCGCGCAGCGGGGCAAGAGGCTTTGCATGATCGCATCACAACGCGCCCTGTTCGACCTGCCGCGCGAGGTCGCCTATTTCAACGCCGCCTATATGGGCCCGATGCCGATCGCCGGATCCGGTGCGGGGGCGACCAGCTATGCCCGCAAGACCCGGCCCTGGACGCTCGATATCGAGGCCGATTTCTTTGCCGCGCCGGAAGCTTTCCGCACCCGCGCAGCAGCCCTGTTCGGGGCCAGCCGCAATGATGTCGCCATCGTGCCGGCCGCCTCCTACGGGCTGACGACGGCGGCGCGCAATCTTGCCCCTGACGCCCGATCGGAAATCCTCGTCCTCGACGCGCAATTCCCGTCGAATATCTATGTCTGGCGCGGGCTGGCGAAACAATATGGTGCCCGCATCCGTACAGTGACGCGGCGCCAGGATCAGGGCTGGACCGAAGCCATGCTCGGCGCGATCAGCACCGCGACCTCGATCGTCGCCTGCCCGCATGTGCATTGGGCCGATGGCGGCCAGCTCGACCTCGCCGCGATCAGCGATGCGGCGCGCCGCCAGGGCGCGGCGCTCGTGCTCGACCTGACCCAATCGCTGGGCGTTCTGCCCTTTGATATGGCGGCGATCCAGCCCGATTTTGCTGTCGCCGCCTGCTATAAATGGCTGCTCGGCCCCTATTCCATCGGCGGCCTCTATGTCGCACCGCAGCACCAGCAGGGCGAGCCACTGGAGGAGAACTGGATCGTGCGCGACCGGGCCGAGGATTTCGCCCGGCTGGTCGATTATGCCGATGAATACGCACCGGGCGCGCGCCGTTTCGACATGGGCGAGCGCTCGGCCTTCCAGCTGGTACCGGCGGCGAATGTCTGCTTGCAGCACGCGCTCGACTGGGGCGTCGCTGAGATATCGGAAACCCTCGGGGCCAGAACGGCAGAGATCGCCGAAGCCCTGGCCCCGCTCGGCCTGCGCGATGTGACACCGCAGCGCGCGCCGCATTATCTCTGCCTCGCCCTGCCCGACGGCGCGCCGGCCGACCTGGTCAAGCGTCTCGCAGCGCGGCAGGTCTATGTCTCGCAACGCGGCGACCGGCTGCGCGTCACCCCGCATCTGTATAATGACGAGACTGATCTGGCCCGGCTGCGCGCCGCGCTGCAGGCCGAGCTCTGATTTGACCCGGCCCTTCCACCACCCGTCTCTGCGCGACTGGGCCATGCTGCTTGTGCTGACCCTGCTCTGGGGCTCGGCCTATGCCTTCATCAAGCACGCAGTGATCAGTTTCGCCCCCTCTGCGCTGATCCTGGTGCGCATTGGCGGCGCGGCGATTCTCCTGACCGGCTGGACCTATGCCCGCGGCCACCGCCTGCCGCCGCTCAATGACAAGCGCTGGCTCTGGTTTGGCGCGCTGGGCCTGTTCGGCAATACCGCGCCCTTCTTCCTGATCAGCTGGGGCCAACAGACCATCGACAGTTCGCTGACCGGAATCCTGATCGCCACCATGCCGCTCACCACCATCGCGCTGGCGCATGTTTTCGTGCCCGGCGAACGGATGAATGGCCGCCGTCTGGCCGGTTTTCTGATCGGTTTCGGCGGCGTCGTTATCCTGCTCGGACCGGTCGCGCTGCAAGGGCTGGGCGGGTCGGGTCTGCTGGCCCAGATCGGGATTTTGTGCGCGGCGATCTGTTACGGGATCAATGCCGTGCTGGCCCGTCTCCTGCCCGACACACCGCCCTCGCTCTCGGGGGCGGGCATGCTGATCATGGGCGCACTCCTGTCACTGCCCTTCGGGGTCTGGGACCTGGCCCACATGCCGGCGGCGCCGGCATCAGCCTGGATGAGCGTCTTGTGGCTGGCGATCGGACCAACCGCGCTGGCCTCGGTCCTGCTGATGCAGATCGCGCGCACCGCCGGGCCGAGCTTTCTGGCGACGGTCAACTACATGACCCCGATCGCGGCCGTTGCGACCGGCGTTCTGATCGGTGAGACCCTGGGCTGGACGGCCCTTCTGGCGCTGGCAATCATCCTCGCCGGGGTCTGGATTGCGCGCAAGAAGCCCCTGCCGCCGCCGGTCTGATCACGCGAACTATTCCCGGATCATCCACATATGGTCGACCGGGCCGTGACCGGCACCGAAACCGGGTGCGCGGGAGATCGCTTCATAGAGATAATCGCCGGCATGCTTGACGGAATCCGGCAGTGAATAACCGCGCGCCAGCAATGCGGCGATCGCTGAGGCCAGGGTGCAACCGGTGCCGTGCGTATGACGGGTCTCGATCCGGGGGCGCTCGATGATCTCCATGCCGCGCGCCGAAACCAGCACATCACGGGCGACGCTGCCACTGCCATGACCACCTTTGACCAATGCGGCACGGGCGCCCATTTCGATCAACGCCTCGGCAGCACCGATCTGCCCGTCAATATCCTCGATCTTGCCGCCGGCGAGCCGTTCGGCTTCCGGGATATTCGGCGTGACAAGCGTTGCCAGTGGCAAAAGCCGGTCGCGGATAGCCGCTTCGGCGCCCTCATCCAGCAAGACATCGCCCGAGGTCGCGACCATAACCGGGTCGAGTACGAGGGGGCGGCCCGGGGCGCGCTGCTCGATCATATCGGCGACGGCCAGCACAATCGCCTCATTGACCAGCATGCCGGTCTTGATGGCATCCGTGCCGATATCGTCGAGCACAGCGGTCATCTGGGCGATGACGATGTCGAGAGGGACCGGGTGCACAGCCGTTACGCCGAGCGTATTCTGGGCCGTGATTGCCGTGATCGCGGTGGTGGCGTAACCGCCCATGGCCGCGATCGCCTTGATATCGGCCTGGATACCGGCACCGCCGCCGCTATCGGATCCGGCAATCACGAGCACGCGGCCCGCATGTTCGATTTCCGTCATCATCTCTGCCATGACCATCCCCTGACCTGAAGCATTATTCCGGCTGTAGCAACTGCGCCTGGCCGCGCGCGCGCAGAGCTTCGGAATCGCTGGTCGCATGGCTGGCGGCGCGCAAATACAGCGCCCGGGCTGCGGCGCGATCACCCTGTTGCAGCCGGAGATCCGCGAGGGCCAGAGCCACGGTGACGTTTTCCGGCTCGAAGGCCAGCATTTGTTCGTAGATGCGGCTGGCCGCGGCCGTTTCACCGGCGCGGGCCAGACAGCCCGCATGCTGCATCAGCCGCGCATCATCCCAGGGATTCGCCTCGACCGCTGCTGCCGCATCGGCGCAGGCCGTGAGCTCGGCAGGCAAGGCAGCCGCTGCCATGCTGGCGGCCTGGGCCGGCATGGAACTCGCGCGCGACGGCTCAGCTGGAGCGGGCGGCCGGGACGGGGTCTGTGGCTGTGGCGTGTGCGGTTCGGCGCGCGCGGGCGGCGGTATGGAGGCCGGCGAGGCTGGGTCATGCCCCGTGGTCGGCGTCGGCTGCCAGCCGGGCGCGGCAGCCGGATAGGCCGGAGCCGCCGGAGCCATCTCGGTCGCCGCAGCGCCTGCAGCCAATTGCACCCGGACCAGAACCCCGCCCAGGCGTAATTCCGCCTCGCTCGCGCTCCAGGCCTGCGCGCCCCGGACCTGGATCCGCACACCGCGTTCGGTGGGCTCGACTTCAATGGCGGTCACCAGTTCGCGGCGGCGCGGTATGATATGGCGGGGGCTGGCCTCGATGCCCTCAATGACAAGATCAAGGCCGGACGCCGTGCGCTCCCGGCGCAAAACGGTCGGCTGGCCGTCAAAGGCAATCCAGATCAGGCCCTCCTGGCCGGACAGCCGGGCGCGAAGATCGCGCAGTTCGGCATGGGCGGGGGAGGCCATCGACAGGGCAAGACAGAGATAGATCAGGGCGCGCATCTGCATGCCCTCCACCGCTTCGCGTTAAGGCCGCGTTAAGTGCGGCGGGGCGGATGGCAAATCCTGGCCCGTGCGCAACCTCAGCCAATACTCTGATCAACTCCGCCATCACAGGTATCATGACCCAGCGCGCCAATCAGTCGGCCATCGGCTTCGCGCACGGATTCAAAGACATAGCAGCTCATCATCGCATCCGGCATGGCCGAGCGGACAAAGATCGGATCGCCCTCGCCGAGCACGGCATCGGCAGCATTGATCGCGCGCAGCGAATTGACGCGCTGACCATCCTCGCGCGTGGCGCATTCCCAGCTGCCGCCGTCGCGGTCAACCAGCCGGATTCCGGTCGCGCCGCCAGACAGCGTATAGGCGAGGGAAACATGGTCGGCCTCGCCGGACATCTCCGCGAGGCAGGCATCAATCGCCGGCAGGTATTCGGCGAGATAATTCGACCAGCGGTCGACCGGGGCGACTTCTGCGGCGCAACCATGGATCTCGTCCTGCCCGATGCGGACGGTGGCAAAATATGGCTGGGTGAGGTCAACCCGCTCCTGGCATGGCCCCGCCTGCAATTCGACCAGAACGGCTGTGCCGGCGCCGGTCACGCCCTCATAACGGCGCACACCGCCATCGAGATACGGCATGGCAATCAGCAATTCCGCGCGTGCATCGCCGCTCGCCAGTCCGTCGAGCGCGAGATCGACGCGCGCTTCACCGCCAACGGATTCGAAGACCATCCGGCCCTGCCAGTCGGCACCGGCGAGGCGGTAACCGAAGCGCGTATCGGCGCTGCGGCTGGCCCGAGAGGGCGCGTAGTCGAACGCGCTATTGGCGACACCACCGCCGATGCCGGCATTCGTGGTCGCACAAGCGGTCAGACCGGCGCAAACCAGCCCCACGACCCATAAATATTTCATCTGATTTCCCCCGAAATCCATCCTTGCCTCGCCAGGCCGTATATCATGAAGCGCGACCGGGCAGAATCCGCAATTTCCCCGCATTTCAGCTGCCTTGAGCCTTGGAGTAATACACAGCTTCCCCACAGGCTTGTCTTCAAATGGCCCACACAGTTTCCACAGACTTGTCCACAGCGTCAAATACTGCTGGTGAAGTGCTCGGCGAGGTGATCCACAAACAGGCGTACCCGGTGGGTGAGATAGCGGCTGGACGGGAAAACGGCCCAGAGATTGCGATGGTCCGGCTCCCAGTCCGGCAGCAGCGACACGACGCGGCCATCCTCGAGTGCGGCCCGGGCGGCATAGCGCGGCGAGCAGGCGATGCCGACACCGGCGGCGGCGGCCTCGATTGCGGCGCTGGCCCCATTCAGGGTCAGACGGCCGGACACGCGCACATCGATCTCCTCGCTGCCGCGGGTGAATTTGAGCTGTTGCGGCGCCGGCTTGTTGCGGTCGATGATGATGTCGTGCGTGGCCAGTTCCGACGGATGGCGCGGCGTGCCCCGTGCGGCCAGATAGGCCGGCGAGGCGACGATGCTCATACAGGCCGGTGCCAGGCGGCGGGCGATCAGGGCGCTGTCATCGAGATTGCCGATCCGCACCCCGACATCAAAACCCTCCTCGACCAGATCGACCATGCGGTCCACCAGCGAAAGCCGCACCTCGACGCCCGGCCAGGCCGCCATGAACCCGGCAATGGGCCTCATCAGCTGGCGCGAGCCGAAATCGACCGAGGCCGTGACCCGCAATAGGCCGGCCGGAGCGGAACGGGCATCGGCGACGCCCTCTTCCAGCGCATCATATTCGCCCAGCCAGGGCCGCACCCGGTCGAGCAGCGCCCCGCCGGCTTCGGTGAGACGGACCGAGCGCGTCGTGCGCTCGAACAGGCGGGCCTGCAGCCGGGTCTCCAGGGCGGTGATCTGTTTCGATGCCGCGCCGGGCGTGATGCCCTCGCGTTCGGCGGCCTGGGTGAAACTGCCCAGTTCGGCGACAGAGGAGAAGAGTCTCAAGGCGTCGATCCGGTCCATTATTTCCTCACGCGAAATAGTAACTCGCCAATAGCTGTGATTAACCCGAAACGCCCGCCCTGTTAATGCTTGGTATATTCCTTCATGCAGCAAGCGGACAGGTGAGATGACCCTGCCACCACTTTTTATATCGCACGGCGCGCCCGACCTGCTGCTCAACGGGTCGGCAGCCAACCAGGCCCTCAAGCAGATTGGTCTGCCGGACCTGGCCGCAGCGGTTGTGGTCATCTCGGCCCATTGGGAGAGCGAGACCGCAGAGATCACTGCGTCGGAGCGGCCCGCGACCATCCATGACTTCCGCGGTTTCGGCCCGGCGCTGGAACGGGCCGTCTACCCGGCCGCCGGAGCCCCGGAGCTGGCGGGCGAGATTCATGCCCTGTTGCAGATGGCGGGAATCGCGGCGCGCCTCAATCGCTCGCGCGGCCTCGACCATGGTGCCTGGATCCCGCTGGCGCTGATGCGCCCCGAGGCCGATATCCCCGTGATCCAGATCAGCCTGCCACGCAGCGATGCCGCCGCCATCGCCCTGGGCCGCGCCCTTGCTCCTCTGAGCGGACGTGGTGTTCAGCTTGTCGGCTCCGGCTCGCTGACCCATGCCCTGGCCGATGCCTTTGGGCCGGTCGAAACCGCCCCGTCAGCGCCATTCGCGGCCGCCTTCCATGCGTGGGCCCGGCCCTTGATTGCGCGCGGCGACCTCGCGGCGCTGAGCCAGTGGCGCGACGCTCCGCATGCGGCGCGCAATCATCCCACCCCCGAGCATTTCCGGCCGCTTCTCACCGCCATTGCTGCAGGACAGGGCCAGCCTGGACGCTTGCTGCACCATTCCTGGAGTCGCGGCGTTCTGGCGATGGATGTCTGGCGCTTCGGCGAAATCACCCCCGGACCAGCTTGAAATTTTCCCGCTTCAGCCGGATCGGCAGTGAAAAATCGATCAGTTTTGCTGCGCCAATGCTGCGCAGCATTTTCTCGGCGTCCTGACGCGCACCTCCCTGCAATGAAGCGAGATGGTCGGTGACGCGTTGCAGCATCCAGAGCGGATAGGGGAAGATGGCGCGATCGGTCTCGACGGACGGATCACGATGCCCGATCATGGCTTTGTGGAAGCCCAATATACGTGGCAGTTCAGTAAGATCCGGGTTGGCGTCGGCCCATTCCGCCAGCGCCACGGCGGTGTCGAGCAGGACCGGCAATTGCTGCGCCGCGAACATTTCCAGCATCGGTATCAGGGTTGGCGGAATATCGTCATTCCCGAGAAATCCACCCGTCAGGCCGTGTTGCGGTGCATGGGTGCGACGGGCCCAGCCGGCGACGCGCGGCGCCAGTCTTTCCATGATTTCACCGGAGGCCGGATCGCGCAGCAAATGCGCGTAGAGCGGTCCGAGAAAACCGTAATCGCCGATCGAGGGCCGCGAGCCGAACAGGAAGTCATGGCGCTCCAGATGCGCATCAAACGCGGCAAGAAAGGCCTCGAATGAAGCTTCCACGGCGGCGACACTCTCCGGAGCGATGCCCAGAACCGGGAGTGCGCCGGAGAAGAAATCGACCGATTTCTGCACCGCCGCAAAGCGCTCGTCCGGCGGCAGGTCGGGATAGGAAGTGGCGCCAAATTCGGCCTGGGCGAAATCGCGATTATAGGCCCAGCGATAATGCATCGCCGGAATGACCAGCCACTCATCGCCGAACAATTCCAGGATCAGCGCCGCCAGCTTCTGCACCGGCCCGTCCGGATAGACCGAAGGTCCCGCCTCGTGCGCCTCCACATAGTCGATGATCTCGGTGGTGTCCTGCACGACGATACCACGCGCACTACCATCGTCATGCAGCAGGACCGGGACAACGGGCCAGCCAATCCGCGGCAGGATAACCGACTTATAGGTCTCAACCGTCGAAAGCTGTTCGCGGAACGCCACATTCTTCCAGCGCAGATAGCCGCGCACCTTGCCGGTATAGAGCGAGACCGCGGTGCCGATCAGCGTGTAAGTCATGGCGAGACTCCCTCATGTTTTCAGGAGTCTGGACGCATGCCGCACACAGAGCAAGCGGTAAGCTGTCAACGGGAATACCGCTCGATTCCAGATCGGGATGACAGGCACAGTCACGGCCCCGGCCGGGGCTTGAACAAGGGCGTACGCCTGCTAGCGCACGACCCGGTCCTTTTGGGCAATAATCTGGGCATCAGTGAGCGAATGCGCTACCCGCGCCACGGTTTCGGTCCGGGCTGAACCGTAACGGGGCGCATGATTGGTTTCCTGGATCGCCGTCCAGGCCTGCCAGCCCATGCCACCGGTCAAGGCAATCGCCAAGACCCAGGAGGCAAGGGCAACAAGCCTCGCGGACGACTGCCACGTCATTCGTTCAAAACGGGGCATGCGCATTTCCATGTCACGACTCACTTAGATGAGACGCCTTATCATCGCCACTTCGCGACGCCACGCATGTCATATTTGATTAATGAAAGGTTTACAGTGAGTTGAAGCGAGTTGCGCACGGGCGCAGAAAAGCCGGCCCGGATTACCGGACCGGCCTTCCCTCACTCAGTCTGCCACTGCCAATCAGGCGGCGGCGGCTTCCTTGCCGAAGCGGCCGTAGAAAGTCTCGCCCTTCTTGGCCATTTCGCGCAGCAGGGCCGGCACGGCGAATTGCTCGCCATAGGCCTTTGCCAGCTCATCGGCACGCTTGACGAAGGCGGCTGCCCCGACCGTGTCGATGAAGCTCAGCGCCCCGCCGGTATAGGGTGCGAAACCCCAGCCGAGGATGGAGCCGACATCGGCTTCGCGTGGATCCTGGACAATACCCTCTTCCATACAGCGCGCCGCTTCGAGCGCCTGGGTGTAGAGGATGCGGTCCTTGATCTCGTCGGCCGATGGCTGTTCTTCCGCGTATTTGCCGCCCGGAGCAAACTGCTCCAGCTCGGGCCATAACCGCTTGGGCTGGCCTTTTTCGGCCGGGTAGTCATAGAAGCCCTTGCCATTCTTGCGGCCGAAACGCTCATATTCCTCGACCATCTTGAACAGGATCGGCTCGGTCGGCGAGGGCTTGTAGTCGGCGCCAAGGTCGGCCTTGGTCTGCTTGATCAGCTTCACGCCGAGATCCAGCGCAACCTCGTCCTGCAGGGAAAGCGGACCAACCGGCATGCCGGCCATTTTGGTCGCATTCTCGATCAGGGCCGGCTTGATGCCCTCGGCGAGCATATTCATGCCCTCGCCGATGAAACGCATCACGCAACGATTGGCGTAGAAGCCACGCGTATCGGCAACGACGATCGGGGTCTTCTTGATCCGGGTGACGAAATCGATCGCGCGCGAGAGGGCATAATCGCCCGTCTTCTCGCCCATGATGATCTCGACCAGGTTCATCTTCTCGACCGGCGAGAAGAAGTGGATGCCGATATACTGGTCAGGACGCTTGGAGGCGGTGGCCAGCGAGGTGATCGGGATCGAGGAAGTGTTGGAGCCAAACACGGCGCCTTCGGGAATGACATCCTCGGCCATTTTGGTGATCTTGTGCTTGAGTTCGGAATTCTCGAACACGGCCTCGACGACCAGATCGACATCCTTCAACAGGGCGTAATCGGTAGTCGGGGTGATCATGCCGGCCAGCTTGTCGGCCTTTTCCTGGGAAACCTTGCCGCGCTTCACGCCGCCGGCAAAATAATCCATCGCATGCTGCTTGCCCTTTTCGGCGCCCTCTTGCGTGGCGTCGATCAGGACGATCTCGATCCCGGCCTGGACCGAAACCGTGGCAATGCCCGCACCCATGAAGCCGGCACCGATGACGCCGACCTTCTTGATCTCGCCCTTCGTCTGGCTGGCCGGACGGCGGCCGCCCTTGTCGAGCGCCTGTTTCGACAGGAAGATCGAGCGGATCATATTGCGGCTTTCAGGCCGCAGCATCAGCTTGGTGAAATAGCGGCTTTCAATCTTGATCGCCTCGTCCATCGAGACCTGCGAGCCTTCATAGACGCAGGACAGGATGTAACGCTGGGCCGGGTAATTGCCATAGGTGGTCTTGCGCAGCATCGGGCTGGCAGCGCCGAACATTTGCGCTCCGGCCGGATGGTAGGGACCACCACCGGGGAAGCGGAATTTGTCGGCATCCCAGGGCTGTTTCGACTCGAGCTTGTTTTCCTTGACCAATTCCTTGGCCTTGGCGACCAGCTCGGCCATCGGCACGACGGCATGGACAATGCCCTGGGCCAGGGCCGTATTGGCGTCGATCTGCTTGCCTTGCAGCAGGATCGGCGCGGCATTCATCAGACCCACCAGGCGCGGCAGACGCTGGGTGCCGCCACCGCCGGGCAGAACGCCGACCATGGCTTCGGGCAGGCCGAGCTTGGCCTTGGAATTATCCGACGGCATGACGCGGTAATGGCAGGCCAGAGCGATTTCAAAGCCGCCGCCCAGGGCGAGGCCATTGATCGCGGCCGCAACCGGCTTGCCGCAGGTTTCCAGCGCCCGGAACGTCTTGTTGAGACGGAAGCATTGCTCGAACAGCCTGGCCTTCATCTCGTCTTCGGGAAGCTTGGCCAGCTCGGCCGCAGAGCCGCCCAGTTCGGACAGGTCGGCACCGGCGCAAAACGCATCCTTGCCAGAGGTGATGACCGCGCCCTTGACGCTGTCGTCAGAAGCGATCTTGGCCGTCAGCGTGTCGAAATCCGTCATGACATCGGCGGAAATGACATTCATCGACTTGCCGGGGCTGTCGAAGGTGATGAGAGCAATGCCGTCAGCGTCGATCTCGAATGTGAAGTTTTTCATCTCAAATATCTCCTGATCGATCCGATTAGACGCGTTCAATAATGGTGGCGGTGCCCATGCCGCCGCCGACGCACAGCGTGGCGAGGCCGGTTTCCTTGTCGGTGCGCTCGAGCTCGTCGAGCAAGGTGCCGAGGATCATCGCACCGGTAGCGCCGAGCGGGTGTCCCATGGCGATCGAGCCGCCATTGACGTTCATGATGTCGTGGGGAATTTCATAGGCCTGCATCAGGCGCAGCACGACGGCAGCGAAAGCCTCGTTGAGCTCCCACAGATCGATATCCTTGGACGACATGCCGGCCTTTTTCAAAGCCTTGGCGGTGACGGCGACCGGGCCGGTCAGCATGATGGTCGGCTCGGAGCCGATCGAGGCCATCGAGCGGATACGGGCGCGTGGTTTCAGGCCAGCCTTGATGCCGGCTTCCTTGGAACCGATCAGCACAGCCGAGGAACCGTCGACAATACCGGAGGAGTTGCCGCCGGTATGGACCCAGTTGAGATATTCAATCTCGGGATAACGCTGCAGCGCCACCGCTTCGAAGCCGACGAAATCGGACATGTCCTTGAACGCCGATTTCAGGCTGCCAAGCGCCTGCATGTCGGTGCCGGGACGCATGTGTTCGTCATGGTCGAGAATGGTCAGACCGAGCTGGTCCTTGACCGGCACGATGGACTTCTTGAAACGGCCCTCTTTCCAGGCCTGAGCCGAGCGGCGCTGGCTTTCCATCGCATAGGCGTCGACATCATCGCGGCTGAAGCCGTGCTTGGTGGCGATCAGATCGGCGGAAATGCCCTGGGGCACGATATAATGATCGAAGCTGATCTCCGGATCGACGCCCATGGCACCGCCATCGGAACCCATCGGCACGCGACTCATCGATTCAACACCGGAACCGATCGCGAAATCGGCTTCGCCGCACATCACCTTGGCGGCGGCGAGATTGACCGCTTCCAGGCCGGAAGCGCAGAAACGATTGACCTGGAAACCGGCGGTGCTTTCAGCATAGCCGGCATTGATCACGGCCGAGCGCGCAATGTCCGAGCCCTGCTCACCAACCGGCGAAACACAGCCCATGATGACATCATCGACCAGTGCGGTGTCGAGCCCGTTGCGATCGCGGATCGCCTGCAATTGCTGGGTCGCGAGCTGCAGCGAGGTGATCGCATTGAGCGCCCCGTTCTTCTTCTTGCCGCGCGGCGTGCGAACGGCGTCATAGATGTAAGCTTCGGTCATGTTACGTCCTTTCCCGTTTTCGGGTGAGTGGCTTTATCGACTTGGTTTGTTGGGCCGGACAAATCCCCGGCCGATGGGGTAAATCTCACAAGGGCGATCATTCCTCCGCCCCTACTTCAGTCATGTGATGGGCGACAGCCTGCTCGCCGCGCGCTTCGAGCGCCTTGGCAATCAGCAGGCGTTCCTTGGCCGGCTTGTTCTGTGACAGCTTGGCCTTGCCCTCCAGGCGGACAATCTTGAATTCGAAGGCCTGGATCGCGCTCTCGAGCCGGACACGCTGGCCAAGCTCGATATTGGTGATGCGCCAGTCGGACTCGAAATCGGCGATCTGTGCCGAAAGCGAACGTTCCGCCGCCTCGCCCTCAAGCGGAATGAAATGCCCGAAGGCGTGCACCGCCATGTAATTCCAGGTCGGCACATTATTGTCGGGGTCCGAATACCAGGTCGGTGAGACATAGGCATGCGGGCCGGAGAAGATCGCAATCGCCTCCTTGCCGTCACGGATCGCCTGGGCGACCGGATTGGCCTGGGCGACATGGCCGATCAGCATTTGCCGGCCATCATCGAGCTTGAGCGGAATATGCGTCGCCGCCAGATCCGGCTCGCCGGGCACCAGCACGATGGCGAAATCATAGGCCCGCATCAACGCGGAGAGCGAAGCCTGGTCATCGATGCGGAAGTGTTTCGGCGTGTACATGGTTCGCGTCCAATAAGCCCTAGAGCGACCTGGCGATCAGCAGTTTCATGATCTCGTTGGTGCCGCCATAGATGCGCTGGACGCGGCTGTCGCGCCACATTTTGGCGATCGGATATTCATTCATGAAACCATAGCCGCCATGCAGCTGCACGCATTCGTCGACGACCTCGTTCTGGACGTCCGAGACCCAGTATTTCGCCATTGAGGCGGTCGAGACATCGAGCGTGCCATTGAGCAGGCGTTCGGAGCAATGGTGGACAAAGACTTCCGCCAACGTCGCCTTGGTCTTGCACTCGGCGAGCTTGAACTGGGTGTTCTGGAATTTGATGATCGGGCGGCCAAAGGCCTCGCGCTCTTTCACATAGGCAATCGTCTCGATCAGGGCGCGTTTCATGACGCCGACACCCTGGACGGCGATCTGCAGGCGTTCCTGCGGCAATTGCTGCATCAGCTGGATGAAGCCCTGGCCCTCTTGCGGGCCGAGCAAGGCGCTGGCGGGAACCCAGACATTGTCGAAGAAAAGTTCGGCCGTGTCCTGGGATTTGAGGCCGACCTTGTCCAGCAGCTTGCCGCGGCGGAAGCCTTCCAGCCCGTCGGTCTCGACGAGGAAGAGGGAGGTTCCGTCATAGCCTTTTGACGCATCGGTTTTGGCGACGACAATGATCAGATTGGCGGTGCCGCCATTGGTGATGAAGGTCTTGGCGCCATTGATGCGGTAGCCATTGCCATCCTTGACGGCGGTGGTCTTGATCGCCTGCAGGTCGGAACCGGCGTGCGGTTCGCTCATCGCGATGGCGCCGACCAGTTCGCCGGAGACCATCTGCGGCAGGATGGCGTGCTTTTGCTCTTCCGAGCCGTAATGCCAGATATAGGGGCCGATGATGGAATTGTGCAGCGAGGCGCCCCAGCCGCCGGTACCGCGCATCGAGGCCTGCATGTGGAAGACATAGTCATGGCGCCAGTCGCCGCCGGCGCCGCCATATTCTTCCGGGCATGACGGCACGAGCAGGCCGGCCTCGCCACCCTTGTACCAGAGCTCGCGATCGACAATGCCGGCCGCTTCCCAGCGCTCGGCATTGGGTGTGCATTCCTTTTCGAGAAAGCCGGCAACGGCTTCGGAAAAGATATTGACGTCTTCGCGGTCAAGCCAGGCCGGCTTGGGTACATTCAACGGATCCTGCATATCACCCACTCCCCAGTGTTATGGTGCTCGTGTCGCTTTTATCGTGTTCGCGGCTGCGTTCGGTGTCGCCTCAGAACTCCTCGGCCGACAGCGCCATCATCGCATCGGCGCCGGTCTTGACCTTGGCCAGATGCATGGCGCCTTCGGGCACCCAGCGCTCGATGAAATAGACGCCGGTCTTGATCTTGTTGGCATAGATCGGATCGCTGTCACCGGCGGCGATCTTCGCGGCCGAAACCTTGGCCATCTTGGCCCACATATAAGTCAGGCAGGTCAGACCGAAGAGCTGGAGATAATCATGCGAGGCAGCGCCGGCATTGTCGAAATTCTTCAGACCATTCTCGACCAGCCAGTTGGTGGCTTCCTCGAGCTTGGCCTTGCAGTCGGCAACCGCGGCGATGAAAACCTGCTCGCTCTCGCCACCACCGGCGGCAACGAAGGCGTCAAGCTCGGCGAAGAAGCTCATGATCGGACGCATGCCATTCATCGCCAGCTTGCGGCCGACCAGGTCGAGCGCCTGGATGCCGTTCGTGCCTTCATAGATCAGGGTGATGCGGGCATCGCGCAGCAATTGCGAGGCGCCCCACTCCTCGGTGAAGCCCGATCCGCCGTGGATCTGCAGCCCGTTGGAGACCATGTCGAAACCCTTGCCGGTCAGATAGCCCTTCACCACCGGGGTGAGCAGAGCCATGTAATCACCGGCCTTCTCGCGGACGTTCGGATCGGAGGCTTTCTCCTCGAGATCGCCCTGCAGTGCGGTCCAGAGCGCGAAACAGCGCGCGCCTTCGACAAAGGATTTCTGGTCCATCAGCATGCGGCGGACATCGGGATGCACGATGATCGGATCGGCCGGACCATCGGGGTTTTTCGGCCCGGTCAGGGAGCGGCCCTGGAGGCGGTCCCTGGCGAAGCCCAATGATTGCTGATAGGCGGCTTCGGCGAGGGCATAGCCCTGCAGGCCAACGCCGAGGCGGGCTTCATTCATCATGATAAACATGATTTTGAGGCCCTTGTTTTCCTCGCCGACCAGCCAGCCGGTGGCCTCGTCATAATCCATCACGCAGGTGGCATTGCCGTGAATGCCCATTTTTTCTTCCAGCCCGCCGCATTTCAGCGTGTTGCGGGTGCCCGGATTGCCATCCGCATCGGGCAGGAATTTCGGCACCACGAAGAGGGAGATGCCCTTGACGCCGTCCGGCGCGCCCTCGATGCGGGCGATGACGAGGTGGATGATATTCTCCGCCATGTCGTGCTCGCCCGACGAGATCCAGATCTTCTGGCCGGTAATCTTGTAGGAGCCATCGGCCTGGGGCACGGCCTTGGTGCGCAGCATGCCCAGATCGGTGCCGCAATGCGGTTCGGTCAGATTCATCGTCCCGCCCCACTGGCAGGAAATCATTTTCGGCAAATAGAGACGCTTCTGCTCGTCGCTGCCACCGGTGTGGAGCGCCGCGGCGGCACCCAGGGTGAGGCCGGGATACATGCCGAAGGCCATATTGGCGGCCGAGACCATTTCATTGAATGCCAGATTGAGCACGTGTGGCAAGCCCTGACCGCCATATTCCGGATCGGATGAAAGCGCCGTCCAGCCACCTTCGGACATCTGCTTGAACGCATCCTTGAAACCGGCCGGGGTTTTGACATTGCCGTCCATGTCGCGGACGCAGCCCTCGACATCGCCGATATGCGACAGCGGTGCGAGCACACCCTCACAGAATTTCGCACCTTCCTCGAGGATGGCATCGACGGTGTCGGCATCGGCATCTGCGAAGCCGGGCAGATCGCCATATTGCGAAAGATCGAGGACATCATGGAGAATGAAACGCTGGTCACGAACCGGGGCGCGATAAGGGGTTGTCATGGTGAGATCTCCGATGAGGCGTAAGGGGCAAGGAAGGGTTTTGTTATTCAGTCTATTCCGCGTTCAGGCTTGACCAAGGGTCGAGCCGCGCTGCTGCCAGCGCCTCGAAGGCACGGGCACGGCGGCGCACTTCGTCAGACGGTTCGCGATCGGCGAGCCGGTCGCGCATCCAGTCGAGACCGGCCTGCAGTTCGGCGATGGCGTGGTCGACATCCTCGCGCTGCTGCTTGAGAACCGCGACACGCGCCTCGAACCGTTCGATCGCCGGCTCAAGCCGCTCGCGGCCACCTCGATAGATCGGCTCAAGGTCGAGGATTTCCTTGATTTCGTCGAGCGCGAATCCGACTCGCTTGCCGCGCAGGATCAGCTCGATCCGGGCATGGTCAATCGCGGAATAGATGCGGCTGGCGCCGCGCCGGACCGGATGGATCATGCCCTTCTGCTCGTAAAAACGCAGCGTGCGGGGCGTGACATCGAACTCCTGGGCGAGTTCGCGGATGGTAAATTCGGAATCAGGAGCGACCGGATCAAGCATGCGCATTTATGCTCACATCTTTACGCGAACGTCAACGTCATTTTCGATTTTCAAGTCGATACGCAGATGTTTTTGCCTTCCCCCCTTCCCTCACCCAGCGCCGCACGGCAATGTTGTAGCATGACCCGATCAACCCGCCCCTGGCTTCTGGCCCTGCTCGCCCTCGCGGCCGCGCCCTTCGCCCCGCCCGCACTCGCCCGGCAAGCCGCCGACAATCCGTTTTCGATCACCCAGCGCACCGCGGCGGCGCAGGACGAGGTCGAAATCCCGGCCTATACACCGGCCGGCGCCTTTCTGAACCGCGGCAATTATCTCGCCGCGCGTGGCGCGACAGACGAGCGCGTCCTGCGGACGCGCTGGCGCATTGAGCGCTTCGATCTCGATGGCACGGTGCAGTCGACCGAAACGCGGGAGGTGGTCATCGGCGACGGATACGTCACCGAGGCGACCAATCCCGGCGCTGCCGTGATTGATTTCAAGCAGGAACGTATCCTCACCCGGGTCGCGACCCTGGCCGGCCCGGTGATGCGCAACCGGCCGGTGATCGGCCATGTCCACCGGCAGATGGACACTTTCACCTTCTACACCCGCGGCGGTGAGCTCGACGAGGTAACCGGGCCCGATGGCAGCCGGTTCGAACGTTTCTGGATCGAGGCGGCCATGGGCGTCCGGCTGGCCGAAGTGCCGATGCTCGTCACCGCCACCGAAACCGGCGCCTCCGAAGTCCGCCGCAATGCCGATGGCGCCGTCATTCTCGGCATCAGCCCGGGGGTTGATGGCACCCCCGCCGAGATCGAATTATTCCGGCGCTGGCTGCGCCACACGACCGCCATCCATCCCGATGCGCTCAATGTGATGAACGCGCTGACCGGCATCCCGGCCCGGTTCGGCTTCATCGTCTTCAGCCCGAGCAGCCCCGATGGCCGGCGCGAAGTCTGGACCCGGCTCAGCGCCGGCGAAAGCACGGCGCGCTTCCCCTGGCCGGAAAACCTGCCCGCTGCCGCCGCGGCGGACTATGACTGGCCGGACGCGCGGATCGCCCCGCTTGTGCAGGCCGGCTTCGACGCTGCGGGCCTTCCCGCTGCCAGCCCTGGCGAAGAGGTCTTCCTCGATGCCGCCCAGGCGGCGGCGAATGCGGGCGACAAGGCCGGCGCCCTGCTGATGCTCTATCAGGCCTCGCATCATCTGGGGCCCTGCCCGGCGCGTTCGGCCGAACCGCTTTGCACGCGCATCTCGCAACTGGTCGCCGCCGGTCTCGGCGATGCGGATTTCGAGGCCCTGATGGCGACCCTCGCCGCCCTGCAAGGCGACCGGGCCGCCGCGCTGACAGGCCTGCGTCCCTATATCGGGCGCAGCGACCTGGCCGGCGCAGCCGCCAACCTGCTCGCCGCAGAAACCCTGGCGGCGCTGCGCGTCACCGATTCCGCGCATGCGCCGGATCTCGATCCGATGGGCCTGTTCGCCAGCAGCGCCCTGGCCGATCCCTATTGCGCGCTGACCTATTGGCATGCGGGCCGCTATGCCGCGAGCCAGGCCGATGTCGAGTCGGCCTGGATGCTGTTCGACATTGCTTCTGGCCTGCCCGCCGCCGGGACGACTTTGCCGGTTCGCGAAGCCGCGGTGATGAATGCGCAATTGCAGGCCATCGCGCCCAATTACTTCCGTCCGCCGCCACGGCAAGCCGATACCGGCACCGGCACCGAGGCCGGGACAGGTCCGCTCGCAGAGACCGATTAACGCCATTTGCCCACAGGTTTTACGCCGCGTTAACCGAGTCGGAGCCTTGTTCAGACTCAGAATTTAGGCGTTCCGGCGTCGATTTTCCGCATTGGGTGTGGAAACACTACATATAGCGTTCCCAACCTTGGTTTACACAATATTAACCGCCCGGTAGCTTCAAGCTGGGCAATAAGGTGAGCGATTCGCATGTCGTCTGCAGGTCCTTGGAGCGTCAAGGGAATCGATCCCCGCGCTCGGGCGCGTGCCAAGACGGCTGCGCGCCATGACGGGGTGACCCTGGGCGAGTGGCTCAACCGGGTGATTCTCGATGATTCGGATCCGGCCAGCCCCCATTGGGACGATGCCCTTGAGGGCTTCCCCGGCTTTGGCGGCGGCGCCAGCCCGGCTGATCCCGGCGAGGACCGCCTGCTGCGCGCCATGGTCAATCGTCTGACCGAACGCATTGAAGCGGCCGAATACCAATCCTCCCAAACGCTTGGAAATCTCGACAAGGCGATCAATCAGCTCGTCGACAAGATTGGCCGCAGCAGCGAACGCCAGGCGGAGCAGCTCGACGAGACACGCGAGGATCTCGGCCGTGTCCGCCAAGGCCAGGACGACCTGGCCGGCCGGATCGCACAGATGGAATCCAGCCAGGTGGCGGGTGATCCCGAAACCGGCAAGGCTATAGAAACCACAATCATGAAGCTGGCGCGCCGGCTCTATGAACACGAAAACGACATTGCCGCGCGGCTGCACGACACCGGCCAGCAGGTCAAGGAACAGGGCGAGGCCTCCCGCAAATCCGCCGAGGCGCTGGCGCTGAAGCTGGAGCGGGCCGAACACCGTGCTGCCGATCTGGCCGACCAGGCCAAGCGCCGCGATGAACGTGCAGGCGAAGTGCTCAACGGGCTGCACCGTGCGACCGACAGCCTGCGCCTGCGGGTCGAGGGTGCCGAGCGCCAGACCAATGACGCCGCCCGCACGCTCGACACTACGGTTTCACGCCTCGAAGACCGGTTGAAGACTCTCGAATCACGCAATTCTGGCGACAATATCGAACTGGAGCGCCGCTTCGACCGCCTGTCCGGCGAAGTCGCCGGCATGATTGCGGAGACTCGCACCCAGCTCGCCAGCGCGCTGAGCAATGTCGCCGCAGAACCGCGCGTTGACCGGTTGGAAAATGCCCTCACCCAGGCACTCGGACGGATTGATGATGCCGAACGCCGCCAGGGCGATGGCATGCACAAGCTCGGCAATGAGCTGACCAAGCTGGCCGGCGCCATCGAACGCCGTCTGACGGAGAATGAGCGCCGCACCCAGGAGACGCTGCGCGACACACGCGCGGAACAGAATATTGACCGCCGGCTTGATGATGTCCGTCAGGAAGGCAAGGAATCGCTGCGCCGGATGGGTGATGAGGTCACGCGCATGGGCAAGGCGCTGGCCGACCGCATCGCGCATGCCGAGACCCAATCCTCGACGGCTGTGGCCGCTGCGACCGACCGTATGGCCGAGGTGATCGCCCGCCTGGACGAGAAGAAAGCCGCCTCCGACGAAGCCCTCGCCGACCGGCTTCGCCAGTCCGAGGAGCGCACCGCGAAGCGCATCGAGGATGCGATGAGCGGCGTCAAGGATCGTCTCGCCACCGTCCGTGCTGACACCGAGGAAGTCCTGTCTCCGGTGCAACGCGCCATGTCAGCTCTGGCCGACCGGCTCGAGGCGATCGAGGCCCGCAAGCTGGAAGACGACGCCAAGGCCGCCGCTGCGGTCGAGGCGGCCGCTGAGGCTGAGGCCGAAGCGGCTGCTGAAGCGGAAGCGGAGGCTATAGCAGCAGCCGAGGCCGCCGCCGCCGCAGCGATTGACTTCGATACACCCTTGGCGCCGCCGCCACAGGCCGAAACACCCCGGAGCCATTACGCGCCTGACGATCTCGACCCCTTCCTGACTCCCGAACCACCCGCGCAGCCGCCCGCACCGGCCCAGACACTGGCCGCCCCGATCCTGCGCGCGCCGCAGCCAGCGCCTGTGCCAGCCGCGCAACCGCGCCCGATGGCTGCTGCGGCAGCGCCGCAATCCGCCATTTCACACCCCGTACGGGCGGCCGCCGCGCCGGCTCCACAAGCCGCGCCGCACCCCACTCTGCAGCCCGTGCCGCAGCCCATACCGGCAACACCACAACCCGCGCCGCAGGCCGCGCCACAACCGGCCGCGCCGCGTCCTGGTCAGCGGATTGGCGCCACAGCGGATGCCGATTTCCTCGCCTCGGCACGCGAACGCACCCGCACCCAGAGCTCCGCTGTTGAGTATGACCCAGGCAGCCGGCCATCGAAGCTCGGCCGCACCCTGCTGATTGCCCTGCCGGTCATCGCCCTGGTCATGCTCGGCGGCGCCGGTGCCATCCTGGTCTGGGAAGCCATTCGCGGTGACGCTGCCAGCCAGGCCGCCAATGCGGTCCAGGAACGCAGCTTCGTCGCCTCGGTCGAAGCCGGATTCGCCACCGCCGATCCTGCCGCGCCGGACGCAACCGCACCCGCAATCTCCGGAAATGCGGCCGCGACCGAAGCCATGACGGACACCAATACCGGCGACAATGCCACGAACACGGCGGGCGAGACTGCCGAAGCACGCCAGCCGGCACCTGCCAATGTCGTTGCCGACGCGTCAGGCAGCGCCGTTCCGCTCTCCGCCCCCGCGCCGCAGGAGCCCAGCCGTACCGCACCCCAGCGCAGCACCGTGAGCACCGGCGCCAATACGCTTGAGAGCGCCGCCGCCGATGGCAATCCGGTCGCGCGTTACATGCTCGGTATGCGCAGCCTTGAAACCGGCGACACCGCGACCGCCGCCATCCTGCTGCGCCGCGCCGCCGAACAGGGCATCCCGGCAGCGCAATACCGCTACGCCAAATTGCTCGAGACCGGCGAAGGTGTCGGCATCGATCTGGAAGCGGCGCGTCAATGGACCGAGCGCGCTGCCAATGCCGGCCATCGCCGGGCGATGCACAATCTGGCTGTGATGTATTATTATGGTACCGGCACAGCCGTAAACTTTGACGAAGCCGCCCGCTGGTTCCAGGACGCCGCGCTGCTGGGTCTGCGCGATTCCCAGTTCAATCTCGCTCTGTTGTTCGAGAGTGGCCAGGGCGTGCCCTTGAGCGTGCCCGACGCCTTCACCTGGTATTCCATCGCTGCGACCGAAACCGACCCGACTGCCAGCCAGCGCGCCGCTGCGCTGGAAGAAATGATGGAACCGGCAGCGCTCGCCGAAGCGCGCCGCATCGTCGCCTCGTTCCAGCCGCGCCCCATCGATGCCCAGGCCAATGGGCTTTATCGCGATCTGCCCTGGGAACAGGCCCCGGTGGCCAGTGCCAATGATGTCTACCGCGCCCAGGGCTTCCTTGCCGCACTGGGATATTCGCCCGGACCGATTGATGGCATGATTGGCGGCCAGACCTATGAAGCCGTGATGGCCTTTGAAGCCGACCAGGGATTGCCGCAAACCGGGCGCGTCGATGCCGGCCTGCTCGACCGCCTCGCACGCGCTGCGGCGGGGTAGCGGGCGGTGCAAATATATCTCCCGATCGCCGAGATCTCGGTAAACATCTTCTTGCTGTTGGGACTGGGTACGGGTGTGGGTTTTCTGTCGGGCATGTTCGGTGTCGGCGGCGGCTTCCTTCTGACCCCGCTTCTCTTCTTCATCGGCATACCGCCCGCCGTCGCCGTCTCGAGCCAGGCCAATCAGATCGTCGCCTCCTCGGCCTCCGGCGCGCTGGTCCACTGGCGTCGCCAGACCCTTGACCCCAAAATGGGCACCCTGCTCCTGGTGGGTGGTTTTGCCGGCTCCATTGTCGGCGTCCAGATCTTCACCGCCATGCGCGAGCTCGGCCAGATCGATCTGATCATTTCGCTCAGCTATGTCGGCTTTCTCGGCACGATTGGAGCGCTGATGTTCATCGAAAGCGTGCGCTCCATTCTGCGCCGCAACCAGGCCCCGGAACGCCGCGAGGGCGGGGTGAAACGTGGCAAGCGCGGCTGGATCGACACCCTGCCCTTCAAGATGCGCTTCCCGCGCTCGGGCCTCTATATCTCCGTCATCCCGCCCGTCCTGATCGGGTTCTTCGTCGGCGCCCTCTCGGCAATCATGGGCGTTGGCGGCGGTTTCGTGATCGTGCCGGCGATGATCTATATCCTGCGCATGCCAACCAATGTCGTGGTCGGCACCTCGCTGTTCCAGATCCTGTTCGTCACCGCCCTGACCACCTTCCTGCAGGCCGCCCAGAATCAGACCGTCGATGTCGTGCTGGCGATGATGCTGACCGTCGGCGGTGTGATCGGGGCCCAGTTCGGCGCCCGCGCCGGACGCCACGTCAAGGCCGAGGAATTGCGCGCCCTGCTGGCGATCATGGTGGTCGGCGTCTGCATCAAGCTGGGTCTGGACCTCGTCGTGACGCCGGCTGACATGTTCGTCGTCCTGCCGCATGGCGGAGGGGGCAGCTGATGATGATGCTCGCCCTCGCCCTGCTGGTACAGCAGCCCATGGTCAATGAGGCGCCCGGCATCATGGCCGCCCTGACCCAGGAGACGGTTGAGATCCGCGAGAATTTCGCCGGTACTTCGCTGGTGCTCTATGGCGCCACGCGCGGCCTGACCCTGCGCGACGAGATTGTTGTCGTATTACGCGGCCCCGATCAGGATTTGCGCGTCATGCGCAAGCGCCGCAGCTTCGGAATCTGGGTCAATACGGCGCCGGTCGATTTCCCCACCGTGCCGAGCTATTACGCCATGGCCAGCTCGCTGCCGATCGATGTCATCGCCCCGCCGGAATCCCTGGCGCGCAACGGGATCGGGCTGGAGAGCCTGCTGCACCCGGATATCAGTGCCGAGGTGGAAAGTCCCGATGTGGCGGAGCTGGAAGACTACCGCGCCGCGGTGCTGCGCGCCGGCGGCCGCGATGCGCTCTATGCGGACACGCCCGGCGGCGTCGATGTCCTCGATGGCGGCCTGTTCCGCGCGGTGCTGAAAATGCCGCCGCGCACACCGGTCGGCAATTACACGGCCGAGGTCTATTTGTTCCGCGATGGCCGCCCGGTCGCCAGCCGCACCACCAGCCTGCGCGTCGAAAAGGCCGGGTTCGAGCGGGTCATCTATGAATTCGCCCATAATGCGCCGATGATTTACGGCCTGTTTTGCGTCGCCCTTGCGATGCTGGCCGGTTATCTCGCCGCGGTGCTTTTCGGCCGCGACTGAGCCCTGTCGGGGATGAGTTTCGCCGCCGCAACCGGATAGACGGTTTCCGTCCCCATGATCAGCGCATCCGGCCTCGCCCCGAAACAGCGGTCATAGGCCGCGTCACACACGTTCAGCCCGCCGGTAAAAGCCCCGAACGCGGGCATGACCAGACGTGTCCCGTCGGTCGCGAAACAGCGCGCCCGCACGGCACGCCCCTTGCCGCGCACCCTGGCGCAAGGGTGAAGATGTCCGGCGATCTCGCCCGGTGCCGCACCCTCGGCTGGCAGATGTCGCAGGGTCAGCGCGCCAATGCTCAACGCGTGCAGGATCGTGCCACCAAAGCGCGGCGGCGGGGCGGGGTCATGATTGCCTTCAATCCAGACCCAGTTGGCAACCGAGCCGACCAATGCCTGCAGGGCTGCCGCGTCGTCCGCATCCATCCGGCCATCGGCCCCGAGATCGTGGAAGCTGTCACCCAAAGCGACCACGCGTTGCGGGCGGTGGTGGGCGATGCGTCCGGCCAGCCGCCGCAGGGTCGAGCGTGTGTCATAGGGCGGAATGAGCTGGCCGCGCGCGGCATAGGCCGAGCCTTTCTCGAAATGCAGATCCGACACGATCAGGGTCGAGACGCCGGGCAGGACCAAGACCCCGGCGGGATCGGCCAGAGCCTCGACACCATTAAGCCGGAAGGCATGGGCCCGGGGGCGGACGGGGTCAGTCAAGGCGGGTCGCCTCCGCGATCAGATCATCAGCGGCATCCACCAGAATGCTCTCCTGGCCCTCACCCCGAACGGATTCGCGGCCGATTTCCAGCATCACCGGCACCGCCAGCGGCGAGATACGGTCGAGCGCCTGGTGCGAGATATGGCCCTGCACGCGCGCCAGCGCCTCGCCCAGGCGGTGAATATCGAGCAGGCCGGTGCCGGCATCATTCCAGGCGGCGCGCAGCAGGATGTGATCAGGCTCGTGCTCGCGCAACACGTTATAGATCAGATCGGTCGAGAAGGTGATCTGGCGGCCCGACTTCTCCTGGCCGGGAAAGCGGCGCTCGATCAGGCCGGCGATGATGGCGCAATTGCGGAAGGTCCGCTTCATCAGATCGCTCTCGGCGAGCCAGGCCTCGAGATCATCGCCGAGCATGTCCTCGGCAAACAGCGCCTCGAGATCGAGCCCCGACATGTCGCGCAGCCCCCAGACGGCGAGCGCATATTCATTGGCCACAAAGCCCATCGGCCGCATCCGCAGACGTTCCAGCCGCCGCGTCAGCAGCATGCCCAAAGTCTGGTGCGCCAGACGGCCCTCGAACGGGTAGCAGACGAGATAGAAATGCGCCGCGCGCGGGAAGGTCTCGACCAGCAGGCCGTCGGCCCGGGGCAATTCCGAGCGCAGGCGCTGGATCTGCAGCCAGTCGCGCACCTGATCCGGCAGGCGGGCCCAATGCGCCGGGTCCTGCACGATCTCGCGCACCCGGGCGGCGAGATAGGTCGAGAGCGGGAATTTGCCGCCATTATAGGCGGGGATTTTCGGCGTCGTATCGGTGGAACGCGTTACCCGGGCCGTCATCTCCTCGATGGCCTCGAAACGCAGGACCTGGCCGGCGAACAGAAAGGTATCGCCCGGCGTCAATTGCTCGATGAAATACTCCTCCACCTGCCCCAGACGCTGGCCGCCGCGCCCGCGCGAGGCGACCACCACCTCCAGCATCGGCGCCTCGACAATCGTGCCGACATTGAGCCGGTGACGCTGGGCGATCTGCGGCGTGCGCGCCGCCCACAGACCGTCCCGCGTCTTCACCATGCGGCGGAAGCGTTCATAGGAATTGAGCGCATAGCCGCCGGTCGCGGCGAAATCGAGCACGCGGTCGAAGGTCGCGCGATCGAGTGCGGCATAGGGGGTGGCGGTGCGGATTTCGTCATAGAGGGCATCGGCGGCAAAGGGCTCGCCGCAGGCGCGGCCCATGATGTGCTGGGCCAGCACGTCGAGCGCGCCAGGATGGAGGGGCTCGTCATCAAGCGCATTGGCGGCAACGGCCTCGCGCGCCGCCTCGCATTCCAGGTGCTCGAAACGATTGCTCGGTGCCAGCAGCGCGCGCGAGGGCGTGTCGAGTTGGTGATTGGAACGGCCGAGCCGCTGGATCAGGCGCGAGGACCCTTTCGGGGCGCCCATCTGGATCACCAGATCGACATCGCCCCAGTCGATCCCGAGATCGAGCGTCGAGGTACACACCACCGCATCGAGCCGGCCCGCCGCCATCGCCGCCTCGACCTTGCGCCGCTGCTCCGGCGCCAGCGAGCCGTGATGCAGGGCGATGGCGAGCTTGTCGTCATTCAGCCGCCACAGCTCCTGGAAGGTGAACTCGGCCTGGGAGCGTGTATTGACGAAGACCAGCGCCAGGCGGGCTGCCTTGATGCGTTGATAGACATCGCCCATCGCATGGCGCGCCGAATGCCCGGCCCAGGGAATGCGCTCGGCCGGAACGAGGATCTCGACCTGCGGCCGTGCGCCGGGCGCACCGCGGATGATCGCCGCCTGCCGCTCACCCTCGCCGGGTGTCTGCGGTGCCAGCCAGCGCGCCAGTTCCGCTTCGTCCTTAATCGTCGCCGACAGACCAACGCGCCGTACCTGCGGTGCCCAGCGCGAGATCGCAGCCAGCGCCAGGCTCAGCAGATCACCGCGCTTTTGCGGTGCCAGGGCGTGGATCTCGTCGATCACGATATGTTTGAGATCGGCGAAGAAGGTGGAGACATTCGGCGAGGCACAGAACAGGGCCAGCTGTTCCGGCGTCGTCAGCAGGATGTCGGGCGGTGAGGCGCGCTGGCGCTGGCGTTTGGACGGCGAGGTATCGCCGGTGCGGGTTTCGATGCGCAGATCGAGGCCCATCTCGCTGACCGGCGTGGTGAGATTGCGCGCAACATCAACCGAGAGCGCTTTCAGCGGCGAGATATAAAGCGTGTGCAGACGATGCGGGCGTTTCTTCGGATCGGTCGCGGCGATCTCTGCGAGCTCGACAAGGCTGGGCAGGAAACCGCCCAGCGTCTTGCCGCCACCGGTCGGCGCGATCAGCAGCGCATCCTCGCCGCGCGAGGCCGCCGCGATCATCGCCAGCTGGTGGGGGCGCACGCTCCAGCCACGCGCCGCAAACCAGGCGTCGAAGGCGGGTGGCAAGTTCGCGGGGGCGCCGGTGGGATCCATGGGTCTGACTTAGCGCGGCCATCAAGGGGGGACAAAGCAGAAAACCGTCCCCCTGCCGCTCGAGAGCCGGTTGCGGCATAGAGTTGGTCTGGACGGAATGATTGAGGGAATTTCCGGCATGGGACACGCGATCACGCAACGCTTTCGGGCCTTGGACGCCGCTTTCCACGCGCGTGCGCCGCGCGGCGAACGTCTGCATGCCCGCTTCGCCGCCCTGGCGGTGCTCAATGCTCCGCTCGATATTGAAACCCTGATCGAGAAATGCTTCGAGGTCCGCGATGACCTCAATGCCGGGCTCGGCCCCTGGCGCTCACCCAGCCGCCCGATGCGGCTGGTCTTCGCAGCAGCGCTGGTCGCGGGTGGCCGCACGGCTCAGCCCTTCCTCGAAACCCGCCGCGCCCTGGCGCTGCAACGCAAGGCGCGCGGAGCCCGCAGCCTCGCCCATGGCGGCGCCTGCGCCGCCCTCTCCCTGGTCACCGCCGGTGGTCATGCCTGGCAGGCAGACCAGTTCTTTGATGTGCTCGACGCGATCGCCGCACCCTGGTGGCAGCGCGATGCGCCGCGTGAGGAAGTCCTCGCCGCCGCCTTCACTGCGATGGGCGAAACGCCGGAAGACGCGGTCAATCATCTGAGCCGCGCCCGCCAGGCCCTGATCACCGCCGGCGTACCGCGCCATCATGCCGAGGCGGCCGCCTATGAAGTCGCCATGAGCCAGCCCGACCCGGCCGGTCTCGCCGGCGCCTGGACCACACTCAATATCGCGGTGCGCGGCCGCCCCGCCCTGCGCCACGGCACCGGCAAGACCGGTCTCGCCATTCTCGCCGCCAGCGGCAATGGCCCCGCCATGGCCGACGCCCTGGTCGAGGCCTTTGAAGCCGTCGCACAGCTCAAACCGAAACCCACCACCCAGACCGCCGCCCGCCTCGCCCTGCGCCTCGCCCAGGCCCAGGCCGGCATGGCCAGACCGATCGCCGCCGCTGGCGATCTCGCGGCCATTCTGGCGGCACAGGCGGCGATGGTCGCTGCGGTGACGGCGAGTACGGGGGCTGTGGCAGTGGGAGCGCACTAGCGACGCGTCTCAGACGCCCCATTCCCCTCGCCCGCGAACTTTGCTACCCGTCCCGGCGATAACCGCCAGACAGGACGCGCGCCATGATTCCCGAAGACTTCCTCAATCCCGAAACCATTGCCGTGCTGACCCAGCGCGCCCTCGATGCCGGGACCAGTATCGTGCTTGCCGCGCTGATCCTGATTGTCGGGATGATTGTCGCCGGCACGGTCCGCAAGGCCGTCGTCAATGCGGTGCACAAGAGCGATCGGATCGACAATACGCTGGGCGCCTTCTTCGCATCGCTGGCCTATTGGGGCCTGATGATCATGGTGTTGATCGCGGTGCTGGCGCGCTTCGGGGTCGAGACCACATCCCTGGTGGCGACACTGGGTGCCGCGACGCTGGCGATCGGGCTGGCGCTGCAGGGAACCTTGTCCAATCTCGCCGCCGGCGTGATGATCGTCCTGTTCCGCCCCTACGGGCTGGGCGACTGGGTCGAGGTGGCCGGGCAATCGGGCACGGTGAAGGACATCAATCTCTTCACCACGGTTCTGGCGACCGGTGACAACAGACGAGTGATCGTGCCCAATGGCGAAGGCTGGGGCAGTGTCATCGTCAACTATTCCGCCAATGATACACGCCGCGTCGATCTGGGTTTCTCGATCGATTATGGCGATGATATCGACAAGGCGATGGCCGTGATCACGAAAGCGCTCGAGGCCGACAAGCGCGTGCTGAAGGACCCGGCTGTCTTCACCGCGGTCAAGGCGCATGGCGCCTCCTCGGTCGATATTGTCTGCCGCGCCTGGTGCGCGACGGGTGATTACTGGGGTGTGTTCTTTGACGCGATGAAGAACGTCAAGGAAGCCTTCGACAAGGAAGGCATCTCGATTCCCTATCCACATCAGGTCAATATCGCCCGCAAATCCTGAGCCCTGGCTGGCATCGGGCGTGTGGCCCCGTTTGCGCCGCATTTTGAGGTAAAGTGACGTCATGACCGAACGCCAAGAAACCCGGCCCGAAGCGGCCCCGGCAGCACCGCGCAGCTTTATGCAGCGTCTGCTGAAATTTGCCCCCTCGGACCTGATCCGGCTGATCTTCCTGTGCGTGCTGGCGGGGTTCTTCCTGGCCGCCTTCCACGTCAATCCGCGACGGCTCTGGGTCGACTTCTTCGGAACGCTGGCGGAATCCTGGAGCCGCTTTATCGGCTTCATCAGCGACAGCGCGCTCTGGGCCGTGGATTATCTCCTGCTCGGTGCCGTGCTGGTGGTACCGATCTGGATCGTGATCCGGGTCTTGCGGGCGCTGCGCCGCGACTAAACGCCTGCCGCGCTGTGACAGGTTTCGGGCAAAACGCCAGATTTCCAGCCTGTTAACCATTTCTCTTGGCAGGTTCGAAACTTCCATGCGCTAGCGTGCAGGGATGAATGTTGAGCCCGTCAGGTTTCCCGTTGCGGAAAACGCTTTGCCGCCTCCTCTCGCTCGCGACTGGAGTCGCCAGCCGACGCTTGTGCTCAATTCCAACAGCTTCATGCGCAATATCCTGATCAATGTGCTGCGCGATGCCGGCGTGCGCGATGTCATTGTCGAAACGCATGCCAGCCGGGCCATGCATACCCTGCGTGAAATATCCCCGGCACTGATTGTCGCCGACTGGGACCAGCAGAACGAGCCCGGTGAGGATCGCGTGCGCCTGCTGCAGCGTATTCGCGGCTCCCAGGACTCACATTATCGCGAAACCCCTGTCATCCTGCTGTCCGCGCCGCGGCCGCGTGCCGATGTCGAGCGCGCACGTGACGCCGGTGCCAGCGAATATCTGGTGACGCCCCTGGCACCGATTACGTTGATCAACCGGCTCAAATCCCTGCAAACAGACGAGCGAGCCTTCGTCGATTCCTCGCGCTTTGCCGGGCCTGATCGCCGCCGCCGGCCGCGCCGCGAACGCGGACCGGGCCTCAAGCGCATTGCCGATGTTGCAGCCGGCCTGACCACGCCAATAGACGCTGCCCGCCGCGCCGCCCTGGCGCTTTCGCATGAAACACGGCTGAGCGGCGATCCGCTCGCCATTCGCGTCGGCCGCTCCCTGCAACGCTTTATCGCCAGGCAGAAGAGCTATACCGACGTCGAAGCGGAAGTGGTTGAAATGCACCGGGCCGCGCTGGCACAGCTGGTCCGCATGACCGATAATGGCGATCCGCTGCGCGATCCGGTCGTCGCCGGCCTTGAGCTGATCGTCGAGAAACGCCTCGGCCAGCGCTGAATTGCATCTGGCGAGGACGCCCGCGCTGGAATAGACATGCCGCATGTCCGACACTGATCCTCCCGGCGATCTGCAAGCCCTGCTCGACGAGCTGGCGCCCTTGCTGGTCGATGGCTCGCCGCATGCTGTCGCACTCGGCCTCACCCTCGTTTCACTGAAGCCCGGGCTCGCCGTGATGCGCGCGCCCTATGCGGCCGATCTGGTCGGAGATCCCGAGTCCGGCATTCTGCACGGCGGTGTGATCACGGCCCTGCTCGACCATGTCTGCGGCCTTGCGGCGTTCAGCGGGTTTGGCGGCCAGGACACCCCGGCAACGCTCGATCTGCGTCTCGATTACATGCGCCCGGCCAAGCCCGGGCTTGATGTTACTGCCGAAGCGGTCTGCCTGAAATCCCATGGCCTGGTCGCCTTTGTCCGGGCCACCGCCCATGATGGCGATATCAATGACCCCGTCGCCACCGCCCAGGCCGCCTTCATGGTAACCGGCGCTTCAAGGGCGGCACAGGAACGCGCTGTCAAAGCCCTGCGCGCAGGACAGCCGCTATGAGCAAGGCCCTGATCGAAACCCTGCTGGCCGCGCCCTATGTCGCGCGCTTCGGCGTCCGCCTGGAACAGAAGGGCGATGAGCTGACCGGCATATTGCCCTATTCGGAAATTCTGGTCGGCAATCCCCTCATCCCGGCGCTGCATGGCGGGGCTATCGGTGCCTTTCTCGAGATTGTTGCCTCCGCTTCCCTGCTGGCCGGTCAATCACTCGAGCGTCTGCCGCGGCCGATCGATGTGGCGATTGACTATCTGCGCCCGGGCCGCGCCGCCGACGTCTATGCCCGCGCCATCGTCAATCGCAGCGGCCGCCGCGTCGCCAATGTCCGCGCCGAGGCCTGGCAGGGCCGAAGCGGCGCGCCCGTCGCCACCCTGCACGGCCATTTCCTGATCACGCCGAGCCGCAGCGAGCCGGCGGACTGAAGCCAGCGATCCGGCCGGCATTCTGTCTGCTTGATGACAGGCTCGACATTTACTGGACAACGGGTTTCCGATTGTTACGCCAAGGCCCAGCTCGCGGTCATGGAGGACGTGCAAGCCTCATGAAGTCAGTGGCCGGCTGGCGCCCAGACTGCCGGCGGCCTCGCTTCGATGAGGGACTTTTGATGTTTAGACACACCATTCTCGCCGCCATGCTCGCCCTGAGCGCCGGCTCGATCGCCGCCGCCCAGGACCGCGAGTCCCGGACGGTTCGCTTCAACACCGCCGCGCTCGGCAATGCCGATGACCGCCGCGAGCTTGAAGCCGAGATCCGCCTTGCCGCGCGGGATATCTGCCACACGCCGGGCCTGCGCGGCGCCCGCGCCATGCGTCAGCAGCGCGAATGCGAAACCGAAGCGGTCAATGCGGCGATGCGCCGGGTTGATATCCGCCTGGCGCGATTGCGCGATGAACGGCCCAATCCCGCCGCGGGTGTGGGCTAGGCCCGCGCCCGCCAGATGCCGGCCGGGCGACAGCCGCCCGGCGGCATTGCGACGAACTGTCCGGTGGTGGCGCACGGCCACAGGGCTAGAATGGAAGGCATGGACGCCACCGGCCCGCTGATCGCTTATTATGATGCCCTCTGCCCACTCTGCCGCGGGGAGATGGCGCGATATGCCCGTCATGGCGATCACATCATCCGCCTGCACGATGCGAATGGTGAGCTGCCCGATGATGTCGACCGGGAGGCGGCGCTGGCATCCCTCCATGTCCGCCTCCCCGACGGGCAGCTGGTCGATGGCTGGCCGGCCTTCATCGCGATCTGGGAACGCACACCCGGATGGGGCCTGCTCGCCTGGCTGACACGCCCCGCCCCGATCCGCATCCCCCTGGATGCCCTCTATCGCTGGCTTGCGCCGATGCGCCCGCGCGATGCCTGCCGCGACGGGGTGTGCGGGGTCTGACGGCTGATGGAATTCTGATCCGGCGTGCCGAACCCCGCTATCCGCGCGCTTGCCACCCGTACCGGGGCGCGCTAGTGGCGACGCATGTCGAGCCATCCCGAACTTACCCGTGTCGAGGTTATCCGACGCGCCCTGCCGCTGGTTGTCGCCAATGCCACCGTGCCACTGGCCGGCGTGGTCGACACCTTTGTGCTCGGCCTGTCCGGCGACAAGAGTGATCTGGGCGGGGTGGCGCTGGGCGGCGCGATCTTCTCGGTCTTCTACTGGAGCTTCTATTTCCTGCGCATGGGCACGACCGGGCTGACCGCCCAGGCCGACGGGGCCCATGATCGCGCGGAGACCCAGCGCATCCTGTTGCGCGCTGCCGCGATTGCGGTTTCGCTGGGCCTTGCCGTCTGGCTGTTGCGCGATGCGATCGCCTGGGCCGGCTTTGCGGTCTTGCAGGGCGCGGCCGGCGTCGAGGCCAAGGGCGCGGACTATCTGCTGGCGCGCGCCTGGGGCGCGCCGGCGGCACTGGCGACCTTCGCCCTGACCGGCTGGCTGATCGGACTGGGCCGCAATAGCGCCACCATGGCCATCTATGCCGCATTCAGCGCCATCAATATCGGGCTCGACCTCTGGTTCGTGCTCGGCCTTGGCTATGGTCCGGGCGGGGTTGGCGCTGCCACCGCGATTGCCGAATGGGCCGGACTTCTTGTCGGACTGGGTTTCGTCGCCCACACGCTGATACGACAGGGAGGCTGGGCCGGCGCCGTGCTCAATCGCGCCAGCCTGCTCGATCCGGGCGCCATCGCACAAATGTTCAACGTCAATCTCAATCTGATGATCCGCACCTGGAGCCTGGTGCTCGGCTTCACCTGGTTCGCCAATGCCGGCGCACGCCAGGGCACGGCCATCCTGGCCGGCAATCACGTTCTGCTACAAGTGATCACGTTGTGGGCCTTCGTGCTCGACGCCTTTGCCTTCGTCGCCGAGACCGAGGCTGGCCGTGCCTATGGCCGCCGCTCGCTCGACGGTCTGCGCCGCGCCGTGCGTCTAACGGGAGAGCCCATGTTCGCGGCCGGCGCCATCTTCGCCGTGCTGACCTGGTTGTTCGGCCCCCAGGCGCTGAGTCTTCTAATCGACGATGCCGAGGCACGCGACGCTGCGATCCGCTATCTGCCCTGGTGTGCCATCATCCCCTTCCTCGGGGCCGGCGCCTGGTTGATGGACGGGGTTTTCATCGGCACAACCAGCGGCAAGATCCTGCGCAATGCCGGCCTGGCGACCGTCGTGATCTATCTCGCCGCCGATTCCATTCTCACACCGGCCTTCGGCAATGACGGCGTCTGGATGGCATTCATGATCTACTACGCCGCGCGCGGCGGCACATTGGTGCTTGCCTACCCGTCGCTTGAGCGCCGGTTGCAATCCACCCCGACCGCTTCGGCGACCGAAACGAAACCATCGGCCTGAAGCCGCTTTGCCAGACCGGACTTGATGCGCTGCACCAGTCCGGGACCGTGATAGACCAGGCCGGTATAGAGCTGGATCGCATTGGCCCCGGCGCGAATTTTGGCATAGGCCGTATCGGCACTATCTATCCCGCCCACGCCGATGATCGCCAGATCGGGCCCGGCAGCGCGGCGGAACTGGCGCACCAGCTCGGTGGAAGGTTCAAAGATCGGCGCGCCTGACAGGCCACCGCCCTCGCCCATATGTTCGCTGCTCAGACTGTCAGGCCGCTGGATGGTGGTATTCGACACGATGATGCCGTCGAGCCCGTGGCGGGCGATCGCATCAATAATCGGGGAGACATCCTCATCGGCGATATCCGGCGCGATCTTGAGGAAGACCGGCGCCTGGCCGCGCACCTGCGCCACCGCCGCCAGCAATTCATCGAGCGCGCCATGAGACTGCAGATTACGCAGACCCGGCGTATTGGGTGAGGAGATATTGACGGTAAAGAATTGCGCCAGATCCTTCAGCCGCTGCAGGCAGGTGACGTAGTCGGCGACGCGGTCCTCGCTGTCGAGATTGGCGCCGAGATTGACCCCGACAATCCCGCCGCGACCCTGACGCCGGCGCAACCGCGTCTCGAATTGATCCAGCCCCTGATTGGGAAAGCCCATGCGATTGATGACGGCACGGTCGGGCGCGAGCCGGAAGATACGCGGACGTGGCTTGCCCGCCTGCGCCCGCGGCGTCACGGCGCCCAGTTCAACAAAACCGAATCCGGCCGCCAGCAAGGCGTCGGCTGCCTCGGCATTCTTGTCGAACCCGGCCGCCAGTCCGAGCGGATTGGGCAGGTCGAGGCCTGCGACACGGGTCGCGAGAATAGCCGGATCGCGCGAGAGCTGGCGCGGACCGAGACCCGCCTTCAGCCCCAGAATCCCGAAGCGGTGCGCCGTCTCCGGCTCGAACACATGCAGCGCCCGTGCGATCAGATCATGTATCACCACTGGCCTCCCAGATCGGACGGCAAGACCCAGTCACCCTCATCATTGCGGCGGACATGACGCACACCGCGCACGGCGCTGGCCGGAATGTCGCCAAAGACATGCGGGAAAAGCGCTCCACCGCGCGACGGCTCCCATTTGACGCTGTCACCCAGCGCCTCAAGATCGATCTCGGCCAGGATGAGGCGCGGATGCTCATCATAATGTTTGAGCAGCGTGCCCTCGACCTGGTCGGCGGCCGAAAGATGGATGAAGCCATCGGCGATATCGTGAGGCTCGCCGTGAAACACGCCAGCCATCATCACCGCAGCCCAGCTCTCGGGCGTCGCCAGTCGGTATGCAATCTTGTCGCTCATGCTCTGGGGTTAGCCCGCGCCGCCAACCGGCGCAAGCCTGTCTGGCGACTGGGGATATTTTCCTATAGCTTTCACCCTTCCAAGGACACCTCACCATGTTCACGCACGAAGAAATCTGGCGCGGGATTGACCGTCTCGCTGCCCATGCCCAGACCAGCCCGTCGGGACTGGCGCGGCGGGCCGGACTGGATTCGACCACATTCAACCCGTCCAAGCGCGTCTCGGCCGATGGCAGCAAGCTGCGCTGGCCCTCGACGGAAAGCCTGACCAAGGCGCTCAGCGCGGCCAATCTCGGTTTCGCCGACTTCGCAGCCCTGGTCACCGGCGAAGGCCGGACACAATCCCTGCCGGCACTCGATCTGGCCGATGGTGACCGCGCCGCCGCCTTTGATGCGATCGGCCTGCCGACCGGTGCGAGCTGGAGCCGCGTGCCCTTCCCCGATCTAGGGACGAGCGAAGCCTATGCGCTGACGGTCGAGGGCGCGGCCATGCTACCGCTCTACCGGCCCGGTGACCGCTTGATCATAGCCCCCGATGACAAGCCGCGCCCGGGCGACCGTGTCATGGTGAAAACGCGCGATGGCGAGATTTGCGGCTGGGAGCTGGGGCGCAGCACGGTGCAGGATGTGGTGCTCAAACCGCTCAACCCGGCCGGACCGGCGCGGATCGTCAAACTGGTCGAGATCGCCTGGATCGCCCGTATCGTCTGGGCCAGCCAATAGACCGGCCGGCCGGCGCTATTGCGTCATGCGCTCAACCGCCCAGGCCGTTGCCGCCTCGCGATCATCCCGGAGCGCGTGCAATTGTGCGGCATTGCCCAGCAGACCGGCCTCGAAGGCGTCGCGCGGTTCCAGTTCCAGCGCGAGCCCGACCTGTTCCCAGGCCATTGCGGTGCGGTCACGATCATCCAGCGCGATCAGGCCGAGGGCGAGAAAATAGCGCAGCGCCGGATTATAGGGGTCCAGGGCAATCGCCTGGCTGTAATAGCCGGTGCCGGCTTCAACCGAAGCGCCGAGCATGTCCATGCCGCGCGAACCGCCGCGCCGCGCTACTTCGAGATTCCACGCCCCCAGCGTGCCCAGAGCCCAGACATTGGCCGGATCCTCCATGATCACGGATTCCAGCAAGGCCCGCCCGCGCTGCGGGACGCGCAGGAAAAGGGCGCGCATGCTTCCGGTATAGCGCCCCTGATAGCCCAGCGAGATCGCCAGCCTCAGGCGCGCTTCGGCGCTCTCAATGTCTGCGCGATAGGCAGCCTCGGCGAGACTGACGGCCTGGCGTGTCACCGCCTGGCGGTTGGCGGCGTCGGGCTCGATCATCAACTGCGCCACCAGGGCGCGGGCGGCATAGGCATAGCCCTCGGCTCCACCGGCCAGTTCTGCCTGGTCGGCCGCCTCCTGCCAGCGGCCACTTGCGAAGGCCTGGCGTGCCCGGTCCATATCGGCCCGGGCCAGCGGGGTGATCAGAAGAAGGAGGATCAGCGCGGTGAAAAATCTCATCGGCACAGGGTAGATCAGTTGCGCTACCGATTGAAGCGGGAGTTTTGCGCGGGTCCGGGCGCTGGCCAGAGCACCATGCCGCGACCATTTGCGCCTTGGCCATCAGCGCGCGGACAGGCAGTGTCCGCCGCGTGTGGCAGCGGCGTGGGACATTGCCGGACGGAGCGAAGATATGAGCAGTAGCGAAGCCTTTCAGCCGCCCAAACCGCCCTATGCCAATTACAGCCAGACCGGCCGCCTCACCGCGTCCGACTACTGGACCTATTTCCGGGCGATGAGCCGCAATCCGCTCGAGATCTGGGGCGAGCATCATTTCGAGTTTCTCGTCGCGCCCTTCCGCTTTCTTGGCCGCAACAGCCTGTTGATCAATGATCCGGGCGCGATCCATCACTGTTTCGTCACCAATGCCGCCAATTACCGCATGAACCCGGTGCGCCAGGCGGTGCTGAAACCCTTCCTGCGCGACGGGCTGCTGACGGCCGAGGGTGAGGTCTGGAAGACGGCCCGCCATGCGGTCGCGCCCGTTTTCACACCCCGCCGGGTCAACGCTTTCGCGCCCAAAATCCGTACCGTCTGCGACGAGGCCACCGAGGCTTTCCTTGCCGTCGACGGGCGCACGATTTCGCTGTCCGATGCGATGGTCGATCTGACGCTGGACATCTTGATCGAGACGCTCTTCTCCGGCGATGAAGCGCTCGACAAGACCCGCTTCAGCGCAGCGATCTGCCGTCTGATCGAGATCACCGGCATTCCCCACCCCTTCGATCTGATGGGCGTGCCGGGCTGGATACCGCGGATCGGGCATGGCGGGGCGCGACGTGTGATCGCGGATCTGCGCCGCCAGGTCGCCCATGTCGCTGCGACACGCCGAGCCCAGCCTGAAGCGGAGGCCGCCGGCCGCAGTCCGGACTTTCTCGACCTCCTGCTCGGCGCCGGCCTCAACGAGACTGCGATTGTCGACAATCTCCTCACCTTCCTTGCCGCCGGTCACGAGACCACGGCCCGATCATTGAGCTGGACTCTCTATCTCCTCTCCCAGGCGCCCGATGTGCTGAAACGGCTGGAGGCCGAGATCGACGCCGCACCGCTTGACGATACTGACCCGGCAAACTGGATGGACGCCCTGCCGTGGACGACGGCGATCATCAAGGAGAGCCTGCGGCTCTATCCCTCGGCCCCGATCCTGTCGCGCACCTCGATCGCCGCTGACACGGTGGCCGGTCTGGCCGTCGCGCCCGATACCGATGTGCTGGTCTCGACCTGGCTCTTGCACCGCCAGCGCGATTTCTGGCCGCAGCCGGATGCCTTTCTGCCGGAACGGTTTTACGGCGAGACCGCCAATTCCATCCCGCGCCATGCCTGGCTGCCTTTCGGGCTGGGCCCGCGGGTTTGTATCGGCGCCCGTTTCGCGATGATGGAAATGGTGATCGTGCTCGCCAGCCTGCTGCGCAAGCTTCGCTTCGAGTTTGCCGGGACGCGCCACCCCGTCCCGGTGATGCGCATCACGCTGCAGCCCGATATCGAGGTGCCGATGCGCGTCAGCCGCCGGGATACTGGAACACCTGCTCCAGCGGCAGTTTGAACACCGCGGCAATCTTGAAGGCGACCTCGAGCGAGGGCGAATACTTGCCCTGCTCGATGGCCAATATGGTCTGCCGCGTCACGCCGACAGCCTTGGCCAGATCGGCCTGGGTCATCTCATTGGCGTGAAAGCGCAGGGTGCGGATCGTATTGGTGATGGCGGTGGATTTGGTCATCGCCTAGCCCTGCCGATAGGCGATGAGCACCGAAACGCCCTTGGCAATCTCGCCGGCCACCAGCCCGGCCAGCACCGCATTGGCGACCCAGACCATGGGATAACCCAGGACGGCCAGCGTCAGGGCGGCGACGGCGAAAAGGGCCAGGACCCGGCCGCCAAAGGCGCTGCCGCGCGTCTCGATACTGCGGTCGCGTTCATCGCTGCCCTCACCGGCTTCAGCCGGCGCGAAGGCCGCCATGGCGACATGTCCGGCAATCGCGATAAACACCAGCGCGAAGGAAGCCGCACCCAGCATGCCGATATTCAGCTCAACCGGGCCCGCCTGCGCCTGCATCGCCAGATCACCGAAATAGCCGCCGAAAATCAAAACCATGGCGCCCAGCATCAGCGCATTGCTTTTTTCACGGAATGACATGTCTGGTCTCCATAACCTTGAGTCGATAATTTTTGACAATGCAAGATGTATGAAAGAGCGTACTTGATGTCAAATTTAATTTACATCAACGCTGCAAGTTG
>TARA_R110000744_G_scaffold380525_1_pt1 | contig 47903 bp, 45 predicted proteins | sample TARA_R110000744 | Tara Oceans TARA_R110000744 (sample SAMEA4398083) | marine metagenome | biome: Polar Biome; feature: [DCM] deep chlorophyll maximum layer (ENVO:01000326); material: water (ENVO:00002006), including particulate matter (ENVO:01000060) such as... | depth 36 m | reverse complement strand
CCAATCCGGCGCCCCACCATAACACCACTTCAAACAGACAATCCCGGCCGGATGCCCGGACGCGGCAGCGGTCCGGGCGTAGAGCCGGGATGACAAGCTATTGTCTGTTATTGCATTTTCGAGAAGCACAGCAGCACAAGGATCGGCTGGCCGCCAGCCCCTAACCCGCGTCCACCTTCACCGACGCCGATGGCAGGAATGCCCGCACCGTCTGGATCAGCACCACAAGGCCAAACCCGCCGAAAATGATCGGCGGCAGGTCGTGCGCGGCGAGGCCGAGATCATTGCGGCAGAACATCAGCGCGAAAACGACGACGCCCCGGGGCGGCGATGCCATTGCGCAGCATGGAGCCGAGGCGGGCAAGGCGGGTGGGTATGGGAATACCTTTGCAGCGCTGCCGGTCGATCAAGCCCCAGCGCAGCGCCAGGGCCAATGGGGACACACAACAGTGTGCCCCCGTCGCTCATCACATAAACAGCGTCGCCGGGTTCTCCAGCAGGCCCTTGACCCGCTGGATCAGCATCGCGGCGTCATAGCCGTCGACGATGCGGTGATCGAAGCAGGAGGAGAGATTCATCAGCTTGCGCGGGACGACCGAGCCTTCCGCATTATAGCGCGGCAGGGTCTGCATCTTGTTGACGCCGATGATCGCGACTTCCGGTGCATTGAGGATCGGCGTGGTGACGAGGCCGCCAATCGCACCGAGCGAGGTGATGGTGATGGTCGAACCCGAGAGCTCGTCCTTCGCCGCCTTGCCGGCCTTGGCGGCCGCGCCGAGGCGGGCCAGTTCGGCGGCGATCTGCCAGATATCGAGCGCTTCGGCGTGCTTGATCACCGGCACCATCAATCCGTTGGGCGTTGCCGCGGCGATGCCGCAATGCACACCCTGGTATTTGGTCAGCAGCATCGCCTCGCCATCGAAATGGGCATTGGCCTGCGGCGTGTCCGGCAGGGCCTTGGTCAGGGCCATGACGAGGAAGGGGATGAAGGTCAGCTTGGTCTGGTCGTCGCCCTTCTTGGAATTGAGATGCGCGCGCAGTTCTTCCAGCGCCGTGACGTCGATTTCCTCGACATAGGCGATCGAAGGGATGGTGCGCTGGGCATGCGACATGTTCTCGGAAATGCGCCGGCGCAGGCCGATCAGCTTTTCCTCGGTAATGCCGGTGCGCGGAGACCGCAGGGCCGAGCCACCACCGGAATGGGCAACAAGACGGCCACCCGAGGCGATGAAATCATCGAGATCGTCATGGGTGATACGGCCAGCCGGGCCAGTGCCGGGCACGGCCGCCAGTTCGATTTCTGCTTCCAGGGCGCGCTTGCGCACGGCCGGGCTGGCCAGGGCGCGTTCACCGACCGGGCGCGAGGCGATGGAAGGCGCCGGCGTCGGCTTGGCGGTCTCGACCACAGGGGCAACGGCCGGTTCGGCTTCGTCCACCTTCGGCGCAGCCTCTTCGGCCGGCACGGCGCCATCGACGGCAATGAACATGATCTCGGTGCCGACCGCGACGATATCGCCCGGCGCGCCAACCAGCTTGGTCACCGTGCCATTGACGGCGCAGGGGATTTCGACGGTCGCCTTGTCGGTCATCACGTCGAGCACGTGCTGGTCTTCAGTGACGGTATCGCCGACCTTCACATGCCATTCAACGATTTCGGCCTCGACAATGCCTTCGCCGACATCGGGCATCTTGTAGCGGTATTCGCTCATCATCAGGCCTCCAGAACTTCACGCATCGCGTCAATGAAACGCTGCGGACCGGGGAAATAGGACCATTCATGCGCATGCGGATAGGGTGTGTCCCAGCCGGTGACGCGCTTGATCGGGGTCTCGAGGGCAAAGAAACAGTCTTCCTGGATCTGGGCCGCCAGCTCGGCACCGAAGCCCGATGTACGCGGGGCTTCCTGGGCGACGATGCAGCGGCCGGTCTTGTTGACCGAGGCCGCGATGGTTTCGATATCATAGGGAATCAGGGTGCGCAGATCGATGATTTCGGCATCAATGCCCGATTGCTCCGCCGCCGCCAGGGCGACATGGACCAGCGTGCCATAGGTGACAATCGTCATCGCCGAGCCTTCACGCACGACATCGGCCTTGCCGATCGGCAGGCTGTAATGGTTTTCAGGAACCTCGCCCTTGGGATGCTTGCCCCAGGCTTCCAGCGCCTTGCCGGCACCACCATCGAAGGGGCCATTATACAGGCGCTTCGGCTCGAAGAAGACGACCGGGTCCGGGCTTTCGATCGCGGCGATCAGCAGGCCCTTGGCGTCATAGGGGTTGGATGGCATCACGACCTGGATGCCCGGGATATGGGTGAAGAAGGCTTCCGGACTCATCGAGTGGGTCTGGCCGCCACGAATGCCGCCGCCTGACGGCGTGCGAATCACGACCGGCGCGGTGAAGGTACCGGCCGTGCGATATCGCAGGCGCGACAATTCGGAAACGATCTGGTCGAAGCCGGGAAAGATATAGTCAGAGAACTGGATCTCGGCGACAGGCTTGAGACCATTGGCCGCCATACCGATCGCCATGGCAACGATCGCCGCCTCATTGATCGGTGCGTCGAAACAACGGTCGAGACCGTATTTTTCCTGCAGGCCGGCGGTGACGCGGAACACGCCGCCGAAATAACCGGCATCTTCACCGAAGGCGAGCACATTGGCGTCGCGCTCCATCATATTGTCCATGGCCGAATTGAGGGCCTGGATCATGTTCATCTTGCTCATGACCTATACCCCCAGATCGCGGCGTTGACGGCGCAGGCGCCAATCGGGTTCGGCATAGACATCCTCGAACATGGTCTGCACCGGCGATAGCGGACCGTCATGCAGGGTGCCATAGGTCTCGGCTTCCTTGTAGGAGGCGATCACGAGCTGATCGAGTTCCTTCTCGAGCGCCGCGTGACGTTCCTCATCCCATTCACCCAGACCGATGAGATGGTTTTTCAACCGCTCGACCGGATCGCCCAACGGCCAGGCATCGCCCTCACCCTTGGGCCGGTAACCGGAGGGATCATCAGAGGTGGAGTGCGCGTCGGCGCGATAGGTATAGCTCTCGATCACCGTGGCGCCATGACCGGCGCGGGCGCGCTCGGCGGCCCATTTGGTGGCGGCATAGACGGCGAGGAAATCATTGCCATCAATCCGCAGCGAGGCGAGGCCATAGCCAATGCCCTTGAGCGCGAAAGTCTGACTCTCACCGGCGGCCATGCCCTGGAAGGTCGAGATCGCCCACTGATTATTGACGATATTGAGGATGACCGGTGCGCGATAGGTCGAGGCCAGCACGAGCGCGCCGTGGAAATCACCCTCGGCAGTGGAGCCGTCGCCGATCCAGCTCGCCGTGATGCGGCTTTCGCCCTTGAACTGGCACGCCATCGCATAGCCGACGGCCTGCGGGAATTGTGTCGTCAGATTGCCCGAGATCGAGAAGAAATTGCCCTCGGCCCAGGTGTAATGCACCGGCAATTGCCGGCCCTTGAGATTGTCGCGGCTATTGGAGATGCAATGGCACATCATGTCGACAATATCGCGGCCACGCGCGAACAGAATGCCCTGCTGGCGATAGGAGGGGAAAACCATATCGGTCTTCTCGAGCGCCATCGCGGCAGCGACGGCAACGGCCTCCTCGCCCATGGATTTCATGTAGAAGCTCATCTTGCCCTGGCGCTGCAGCTTCTGCATCCGCTCGTCATAGACGCGGGTCAGCACCATATGGCGCAGGCCCTGGCGCAGCAGTTCCGGCTCGAGCTTGGGATCCCATTCGCCGACCGCCTGGTGGTTATGGTCGAGCACCCGAACCAGGCCGAGGGCCAGATCGAGGGTTTCACTTCCGGCGATCGAGACCTCGGGACGCCGGGCCGTACCGGCCGGCGGGATTTCGATATGTGAGAAATCCGGCGTATCGCCAGGGCGCGCATGTGGCGCCGGGACGTGAAATCGGGGATCAGTGTGTGCCATGAGCTCTCGCTGAAAACATCGGCAAAACCTGCCAGGGAATAGGTGTGCACGACCAAGCGTGTGCGAGGGCGTCTAACGCGGAAACGTCCACCTTGTCTACTACTGGAACAAGGTGCCATTTCCGGGTTTGTTTTCGCAGAAATGTAGACTAATTTCCTCCAAATACTGATTTTGGGGGAAAAATGCTCGCGAACCTAGACCTGATTGACGTCCGCATCCTTGAAGCCCTGCAGGAAGACGCAGGCCGCTCGGTTGCCGATATCGCCGAAATCGTGGGGCTGACCCCCTCCCCCTGCTGGCGCCGGATCCGGCGTCTGGAAACCGATGGCATCATCAAGCGGCGCTCGGTCGAGCTCGACCGCCGCGCCCTCGGCCTGATGTTTACCGCCTATCTCGAGGTAAAGATATCGCCAGCGCGCAAGGCCAATTACGTCAAGTTCGAGAAGGCCGTCCAGAGCTTCCCTGAAGTGACCGAGGCCTGCATGATGACCGGCCCCTATGACTATCTGGTCAAGGTCGTGATGGCCGATATCGACGCCTATAACGAGTTCATCTCCGAACGCATGATCCCGCTCGACATCGTCGGCGATTTCCGCACTTCGGTGCAGGTGCGCAATATCAAGGACGGCAAGGGCCTGCCGCTGGGACATATCCAGGGCTGAGGCCTGCTTGGGGCGGCTCTAGCGCAATCGCTGCATGCCCGGCCCGAAATTCTCGCTCGGGCGGGCTTCGAAACCGAGCCGGGCATAGAAGCCTTCGCGTCCCTTGGCACACATCAACATCACATGGGCATTCGGGAAATCGGCGTCGATGCGCGCAAGCAGACGCTGCATCATGGCGTTCCCGAGACCGCTGCCGCGTCGCTCAGGGGCGATGATCGCATCCTGGATATAGAGATAAAGCGGATCGCCGATCGCGCGAACGAAGCCTGCAATACGGCCATCAGGATCCAGAGCCGTGATGGCGAGCAAGGAGGATTCGAGCGCCGGCCCGGCCAGCCCGGGCGAGAGCTCGCCCCAGCCGCATTCGGCCCTCATCGCAATGAAATCAGCGACCGGCGGTGGACGGTCCTCGAACCGGATCCCGTCCACCGCCTGATCGCTGTCGTCCTGCAAGGCTAGAGCCGTTCGATCGCCACAGCGGTGGCTTCGCCGCCGCCGATGCAGAGCGAGGCGACGCCCTTGGTCTTGCCATGCTTTTCGAGCGCGGCGATCAGGGTGACGATGACGCGGGCACCGGAGGCCCCGATCGGGTGACCCAGGGCACAGGCGCCGCCATTGACGTTGACCTTGTCATGGCTGAGGCCGAGCTCTTTCATCGCGATCATCGGCACGACGGCGAACGCCTCGTTGATTTCCCACAGATCGACATCCTCGATCGTCCAGCCGGCGCGCTCGACGGCCTTGCGCATGGCAGGCACGGGAGCGGTGGTGAAATAGGCCGGCTCATGCGCATGGGCTGCCGTGGCGACGATGCGGGCGAGTGGTTTGAGACCGCGGCGTTCGGCTTCTGATTTGCGCATCAGCACCAGGGCTGCAGCGCCGTCGGAAATGCCCGAGGCATTGGCGGCGGTGACGGTGCCGTCCTTGCCGAAGGCGGGGCGCAGGGAGGGGATCTTGTCCGGCATGGCGCGGCGCGGCAATTCATCGGTATCGACCACGACATCGCCCTTGCGGGTCGTCATCGTCACCGGTGTGATCTCGCGCTTGAAATCACCATTCTTGGTCGCGCGCTGGGCGCGGGCCAGGGTTTCCAGCGCATAGGCATCCTGCTGTTCGCGCGTGAACTGGTGTTCCTGGGCGATCATGTCGGCATAGACGCCCATCGGCTTTTTCTCATAGGCGTCCTCGAGCCCGTCCTGGGCCATGTGGTCCTTGAGCACGTCATGGCCGTATTTCATGCCGGAACGATGGGTCGGCAGAAGATGCGGCGCATTGCTCATCGATTCCATACCGCCTGCGACGATGATGTCGGCATCGCCGGCCAGCAGGGCTGAACGCCCCATGATCGCGGCCTGCATGCCCGAACCGCACATCTTGTTGAGCGTGGTCGCTTCGACGGATTTCGGCAGGCCGGCCTTGATGCCCGCCTGGCGCGCCGGGGCCTGGCCCTGGCCGGCACCGAGGACATTGCCCATGAAAATCTGGTCGACATCTTCACCGGCAACGCCGGCCTCTTCCATGGCGGCCTTGACCGCGATGGCACCGAGTTCATTGGCCGACAGCGTCGTCAGCTCGCCAAGCAGGCCACCCATCGGGGTGCGCGCCATACCGACAATGACGACTGGATCATCAACTGCACTCATCTGAAGTCTCCTCAGGGAAGGGATGGTGTGTATTCTGGCGCGCATGATGAAAACATGCGGCACCGCGTCAAGTCTTTTCGCAGATGCAATATAATCGCTGTGACTGCGGCCAGCCTGGCACGACAGGCGCCAAACCCTGTACTTGCTCGCTGTTTTGACGATTTTCACCACTGTGCTTGGCACGCCTGCCGGGCTCTTCACATTTGCACCCGGCAGGGAATATGGCGTCGGGCCGATGTGGTCGGCGCCACGTCAGACCGGCTCCCGGGCCGGTGATCGCTGCACGAGAAGCCGCAGGCAGAAGGCGGTCTCGGCCAGGATCGTCAAACCGTAGGCCGGGGCGAAGTCCGCCGACCATTCAGGCGCGAAAAAGCGCAGCCCGCTGCCGGCAAGATAGACCAGACCGGCCGTCGCCAGCCCCAGGCCAAACAGCTTGCCGAACACACCCGAGCGCCAGACCAGCACGCCCATCATCACGCTGTTCACGCCGAAGAAGACCAGCCCGAGATCATAGCCATGGCCGTGCAGGTCAAGGAAAACCAGCGCCAGCGCGGGCGCATCGGCGAGGCCATTGCTTGCCGACAGGATCAGCCAGGCCGCCTGCAGCGCCATGAGATTGGCGGCGATCAGCACGGTCTGGATCAGACGGAACACCATCGCCGAGAGCGCCAGCCCCGGTGCAACGGCGCGGAAGACCAGATAGAGCAGGATCGCCAGCGCCGCATCGCTGAGCGCCATGACAATGTCGGCCGCAATCGCCAGCCGGAACTGGCCCGGTGCCGCGAGGATGGCGGCCGCAGTGCCGCCGGCATCGGCAAGATCGATCAAGGGGCCGCGAAGCCCGAGCTCGGCGCCGAGGCCGGCGATGATGATAACGAGGTAAAGCAGGCCGGCCAGACGGGCCCGGCGCGCGAGATCAGGGGTCAGCGTGAGTTTGGCCATCCGGTTTTCCTTTCTTGATCCCGTATCAGGCCGCCCGTACCGGCGGCGCGGCAGGGCGAGCTGTAACCGGGCGGTTCGAGCGCTGGCCCGCCCAGACCGAGCCCAGCACGATGACAGCGCCGATTAACTGCAACCAGGACAGGGATTGTCCCAGCACAACCCAGCCCAGGATCACCGCCATCACCGGGCTCATCATTCCGAGCATGGAGACCGCGGCAGGGTCAAGCCGGGCGATGCCGCGAAACCAGATCGCATAGGTCGCAGCCGCACCGATCAGGCCAAGCCAGGCAAGGCCGGCGATATTGGGGAGTGTGAGCGTCGGCAATGGCGGCTCGAGGATCAGGGCCAGCGGCAGCAGGACCAGGCCCCCGGCTGTCAATTGCCAGGCGGTGAATCTGAGCGCCGAGACTTGCGGCTGCCATTTGCGGCTGAGCACAGTGCCGGCCGCCATCGAGGCGGCGCCGCCCAGGCCCGCTGCGACACCGACGGGATCGAGCGCCGCATCGGGGCCGATGAGCAGCAAGGCCACGCCAAGTATGCCGCCTGCCGCCGCGAGGACCGCCCCAGCCCTCACCGGCGTGCCCAGCCAGCCGCGTGCCATGACGATGACCATCATCGCCTGCAGCGTGCCCAATGTTGCGGCGACCCCGCCGGGCAGCCGGTAGGCGGCCACAAACAGCAGCACCCAGAACAGCGCGAAATTGAAACTGCCGAGCAGAAAGACACGGCCGAGCCAGGCGCGCGGCGGCAGGCTGCGCGTCAGGGCGAGCAGCAACAGCCCCGCCGGCAAGGCGCGCAGCGCTGCCACGGTCACCGGATAGCCTGCGGGCAAAAGCTCGGTCGTCACGAGATAACTGCTGCCCCAGATCGCAGGGGCGAGGGCTGTCAAGAGAATGTCGGTGGTGCGGGACATGGGCAAATCTCCGGGTCAGGGGTTCAGCCGAGTGCCTGAAGCAGCTGCGCGGCCAGGTCCTCGCGTGGTCCGTTGGCCAGGCGTGCGCCTGTATCGCGGACGATGAGTGTCGGAACGGAGCGGACCTGCAGTGAGCGGGCAAGCGCCCGGTCGGCCTCAACCGCGCGGGCGGTCGCCGGATCACCGAAGCTCCGGGCGAAGGTAGCGGCGTCGTGACCGCTATCGCGGGCAAGCTGGAGCACGGTTTCGGGGTCCGCGATATTGCGGGCCTCGGCGAGGTGGGCCAGCTGGAGCCGGTCGAACATGTCCCAATGCGCGCTCTGCCCGCCGAGCTGTTCGGCCGCCTTGCACGCCAGCGCGGCGGTCATCCCGTGGGGATAGTCGAAAGGTGCGGCCCGCATCGCTTCGATATCGACAAGCTCTGGCCGGTCGCTGGCCTGGCGGCAGGCCGACCAGTGACCGAGAATGGTCTCTCGCGCCTTAGCCGGCCTGCCCCAGCGCACCGCTATCTCGGCCCGGCTCGCCTGCAGGACGAAGGTGCGGTGCCGGATGTCGAGCTCGAACTCGAACTCGACCGCAAGGCTGCGCATCCGCGACGAGATGTTGAAGCACCAGCAGCAGACCACATCGTGGAAGAAATCGAGCGTGAGGGACGCCGTCACGCCGCATCCTCCTTCAGATTGGCACCGGCGAGCCGTGCAGCGATCCGGGCCACATGCGCGCCCTGGAAGCGCGCGCCGGCGAGATCGGTCCGCGATGGCGCGCGTGATCCGTCGGCACCGGCGATGGTGCCGGCACCATAGGGCGCGCCTCCGATAATCGCCTCCTCCGAGGTCTGGCCGGCGAAAGTGTAGGGCATGCCCGCGATCAGCATGCCGAAATGCTGCAGCGGGATCTGTGTCGACAGCAAGGTCGCCTCGTGACCGCCGTGCTGCGAGCCGGTCGAGGCGAAGACCGCCGCGACCTTGCCGACCAGGGCGTTGCGCGCCCAGAGGCCGCCGGTCTGGTCGAGGAAGGACTTCATCTGGCCCGCCATCATGCCGAACATGGTCGGGGTGCCGAAAATGATACCGTCATAGGTTTCGAGATCGGCAGGCGTAGCGAGCAGCGTGTCGTCGGCGATGAAGCCGGCCTTGCGCCGGATCTCCTCGGGCACCGTTTCGGGCACACGGCGCAAGTCGACATGGGTGCCCGGCACACTGCGGGCGCCATCAACCTCGGCCTGCGCAAGGGTACGCACATGGCCATAGCTGGAATAATAGAGAACAAGAATCCGGGTCATCGGAGTGAACCTTTTTGTTTCGGGGATCAGTCGATCGGAAGTGCGATGGGCCGCAGCGGCGCGGCATCGGCGCCGCGCAGCTTGAGCGAGCCTGCGATAAAGGCGAATTCGTAGAGACCCGCCTGGGCGAGGCCTTCGAGGTTGACGAGTTCGATGATCGGAACGCCCATCTGCGCCAGCAGATAGGTGTGAACGGGCACGTAATTGCCCTCAATCTCGGACGGGAATGCCTCGAAGCTCAGATTGTCGGCCCCGACGACCATGGCGCGCGACTCTTCAGCGAGAAACCGGGCGGCCTCGAGCCCGAGGCCCGGCGGGTTGTCCATGTACTGGCGGGCGTCTTCATAGAGCGCCATGCGCCCGGTACGGATCAGCACGACATCACCGGCCTGCAGCTCGACACCCTGGCGCGCCAGGGCACCCTCGAGATCTGCGCGGGTCACGCGGTAGCCGGCGGGCAACATGTCGGCACCTTTGAAGGCGGCGACATCAATCATCACGCCCCGCGCCACCATTGGCGGGATGGTTTCAGCACCGGTCACGTGCCAGCCCGCATCGCCGAGATACGCGTCGGCGCTGAAATGATTGTAGATCTCGCCATCGAGACCGAAATGGTTCAGCGCGTCGATATGGGTTCCGGTGTGGGTGTACATCGAGACGGCCGAGCCGGTGTAGCTGACATGGCCATTGGCCGCCGCGCCCACCTGCAACGGGTCGTCATTCACCGTTCCGCGCGGCGTGTGGGTCATCCAGATCTGGTATCGGGGATCGCCGGCAGCATGCCATCCGGGCATGCCGATGAAATACTCCACCGACAGGTCGAAGACTGCGCCCCCGCTGATGCGGGACAGGATGGTGGCGCGCGATGTGTCCGTCATCAGATTGAGGGCGCCGAGCTCATCGTCCGGCCCCCAGGGGCTGGTGCCGACAGTGGCCGGAGTTTCCGCGATGGCGGCGGGAAGCGACAGGGCAAGGCCCAGAACAAGGGGCAAGAGGGATGGGGTCTGCATCGGGATCTCCCTGGCAGGTTTGACATGCCCGGGAGGATGCAGCGGCAGCGGATCGGCAATAACCGGCCCGCTCTGACTTCATTCTTTACGCTGGTTGAATAATCTCAGGGATGCAGGGCCGCGCGCAGATGCTCGAGAAACGCCGTGACCCTGGCATCCATTCCAAGCCGCGAGGACGTCACCGCGAAGATCTCCGGCGCGGGCAGCTCCCAGTCCGGGAGTACGCGGACAAGCTCGCCGCGCGCCTCGGGCTCTTTCGACAGGAAGTCCGGCAGGGTGCCGATGCCCTGCCCCGCGATCAGAAGATCGCGCAGCACCAGGCTGTTGCCGACCCGGACCCGCGGATCAAGTTCGATGGCGCTGGTGCCCGACGGGCCATTCAGCGTCCAGGCGGTGAGATGGTCAGCGAACAGGAAACCGATCACCGCGTGCTGCGGAATGTCCTGCGGTGTCTCGGGAATTCCGGACCGTTCCAGATAGGCCGGCGCCGCGAAAATCCTTTGCCGCACCGTGCCGATCCTGCGCGCCACCAGCGCCGAGTCTGGCATGACGGCCCGGATCCGGATCGAGACATCAAATCCGCCCTCGACCATATCAACCACCCGGTCATCGAGTGAGAGCGTGAGCCGAAGATCAGGACAGGCGTCGAGGAATGCCGGCAGGATGGGCGCGATCACCGTCTGTCCGAATGAATTGGAGGCGTTGACCTTGAGATGCCCCCGCACCGCGCCGGCGCCATCGCGAATACGGGTCTCGACCTTGGTCACAGCGTCGAGAATGCCGATCGTCTCGTCATAATAGAGCCGGCCGGCATCGGTCAGCGACATGGAACGGGTCGTGCGCGTCAGCAAGACACTGCCGAGGCTTTCCTCAAGCAGCTTGACCTCCCGGCTCAGCAGCGCCGGCGAAACGCCGAGATCCTCCGCCGCGCGGGCGAAACTGCCGCGCTCAACGATGCGGCGGAAGGCGTGCATGACGGAAAGCTTGTCCATCGCGGGGAAAACTCGGTCAGATTGACAGGCTGCCCCGCCAGGGCGGAACTCGGAGCCGATAGCACAAATTGCAGAGCTCCGCGAATGGCTTGGCCAAAAGCTGAGCCGGAATTTCGCACAGCAGCACTGGAAATGACTCAGGTTGCGCAATCACCAGCGTCACCCGATCAGCCGATACCCGCCGCTCCGCTCCGCGCTCGCGCTCGTCTTCGCGATCCAGCCGCCGCCCAGCACACGGCCATCATCTTCGGCCGAGTAGAAGACGCAGGCCTGGCCGGGCGCGACGCCTTCTTCGCCGCCGGGCAGGACGACGCCGATTTCGTCGCCATCGACCGAAAAGGCGGCATCGACGGGCGGGCGGGTCGAGCGGACCTTGACGCGCACGGGGACGCCGTCTGCCAGGGCGTCATCGCCGAGCCAGTTGATATCCTTCAGCGTGATGCGGTCAACGGCGAGCGCCTCGCGCGGGCCGACCACAACCTGCGCCGTGGCGGCGTCGAGCTTGACGACATAGAGCGGATCGCCGATCGCGATCTTGAGGCCGCGGCGCTGGCCGACGGTGTAGTTGATCACGCCTTCATGTGTGCCCAGCACCGTGCCATCGACATGGACGATCACGCCGGGACGCGAGACGCCGGGGCGCACCTTCTCGACGATATCGACATAGCGGCCCTGGGGTACGAAGCAGATGTCCTGGCTGTCGGGCTTGTCGGCGACGATCAGGCCGAAAGCCTCGGCGAGCCGGCGTGTCTGGTCCTTGTCGAGATGGCCGAGCGGGAAGCGCAGGAAGTCGAGCTGTTCCGGCGTCGTCGCGAACAGGAAATAGGACTGGTCCTTGCCGGCGTCGGCCGCGCGGCGCAATTGCGCGCCATTGGGCCCGGCGACGCGCTGGATATAATGCCCCGTCGCCATGCAGACGGCACCGAGCTCGCGCGCCGTCGTCAGGAGGTCGGCGAATTTGACGGTCTGGTTGCAGCGCACGCAGGGGATCGGGGTGAAGCCGGCGAGATAGGTATCGGCAAATTCCTCGATCACCGCTTCGCGGAAGCGGCTCTCATAATCGAGCACGTAATGGGGAAAGCCGCATTCCTCGGCGACGCGCTTGGCGTCATAGATATCCTGGCCGGCGCAACAGGCGCCCTTCTTCTGGATCGCGGCGCCATGATCATACAGCTGCAGCGTCACGCCGACGACATCATAGCCGGCGCGGTGCAGCACGGCGGCGGTGACGGAGCTGTCGACCCCGCCCGACATCGCGACAACAACACGATGATCGGCGGGATTGCCGCCAAGGCCGAGCGGATCGCCGGCGAGGCCAAAATCTGAAAGGAGTGCATCGGCACGCGCCATGGCGCGGCCGGTATCTGGTGCAGACATATTCGCCTCCAGCGGGGTCAAGGCCCGCAGCAAACGGTTGAAGTTGGGGAAGGCTTACCGCAAATAATTGAGCAGCGAAACCTGTGTCAGCGAGGCGAAGGTTTTCGCCGAGACTTCCAGCACATTCTGCGCGGTCTGAAACCGCGTCGCGGCCTCGGCCGGATCGACATCCTCGATATCCTTGATCATGCCGATCAGGAAATTCTGCCGGTCCTTCTGGCTCTGCTGCGAACTTTCGACCTGTGCCTGCATCACGCCATTCATGCCAACCACCGAAATGATCGCGTCCTGGGCAGCGACGATATTTTGCAGCTCGCCGATCACAAATGCCTGCTGAACATCGGTCATCGGATCGACGAAGGGACCATTGGGCCCGGCCTCGAATTCGGCGATGCGCTTGAAGGAGGCCATGATGTCGGTCGCGATATCGCTGGCCAGACGTCCAACCGTGACATTGGTGTTCTGGTCGATTTGTACGGTCGGTTCCAGATCGCTGTTCTGAAACGCATCACCCACGACAGGCAAGGCCGCCAGTTCGGTCAGCGTACTCACCGTCATCGGCTTGGTATCATCGCGTGTTCCGCTGAACATGTAGGAGCCGAGATGCTGGCTGTTCAGGGCATTGATCGCTCCATAAAAGGAGTCCGTGATCTCCTGCATGATGAAAGTGCCATCTTTAGAGGTCATGGCCGAGCGCAGTTCGCCGACCGAATCGGACAGGCGTTCCAGCGCAACATTCTGCGCATCAAGCCGCGATCCCGAACGGATCGCCGCCTCTTCAAAAGAGAGTGCCCGCGACAACGCCGTCCGGCTGGCGGCAATGGTTTCAGCCTGATAGCCGACTCCCTTGAGGTCATTTCCCTTCTTGCCCGTGCTGAGCTCCTGCTGCGCCTGGAACAGGGATTGCTGGGCGCGCATCAGATCGAGCAGGGCCGATTGGGTCGCACCGGATGTCGAGATTCGTGTCATGGCTCAATCGTTTCCTAGACAATACTCATGAGGGCATCGGTCATTTCCTTGGCCGCCTGCAGCATTCTCGCCGAAGCGTTATAGGATTGCTGGTATAGCGTCATTGAGGCCAGTTCCTCATCAAGGCTGACGCCTTCCACATTCGAGCGCTTGGTCTGCGCCGTCGTGCGCAACACATCGGCCGAGGCCGCCTCGCTCTCGGCCCGCGCGGCGCGCGACCCGATGCTGCCGGCCAGACGAGCCGCATAGTCCTGCAGACTGGAATTGGCCGCATTGATCGAGCCCGCGGCATCGAACGAGCGCACATTGGTCATGGCCGCCTGCAGCAATTGCCCGCCACGCGCATCGCCGGAGGTCAGAACCAGATCGCCAGCCACGGTCGCTGCGCCGATATTCAATTGTCCGAGCGCGAGCTTCGAGGAGTCCGAGCGGATCGTGGGATTGACCGAGAAGGCCTGCGCCCGGCCGGCCGTCGCGGCCAGGCCGAGGCCGAACAGTTTGGAGAAGGACAGGCCGGACCCGGCCCGGCTGGTATCATCAGTGGTCAGCTTGAGGTCGAAATCGCCATAACCCGATTTCGGCACTGAGGTGAGCTGACCATTGGCGTCGAGCGTGAATGTGGCGTAGCGGCCCAGCCCGGTCGCTGAGTTATTGAGCGCTGTCACGGCATCGGCGATGGTTTCGCCGGTCACCATCGGGATATTGACCGTTCCGGCAGACCGTCCGTCCGGCGTGGTGATCTGGAAGCTCAGCGATGTGCCGGTGGCAAACTGGTGAGCATCGGCACCGGAGAGTCCGGTCTCGTAGAAGCCGGGGCTGGTTGAGGCGACCAGATCATTGAGGCCGAAGAAATGGGCGAAGCCACGGCCGGCGCGATCACTCGGCGCAGCGGCATCCTGCAGCGTTGCCAGGCCGTTATTGGCATTCGTCGCGGTCAGGGTCAGGGCACCATTGGCGAACACCGCCGTGCCATCGCCACCCAATGCAGCATTGATCGCCGTTGACAGTGTGCCGACCGTTGTCCCGATTGCGGCGGCGGCACCGCCATCGACGCTGAGCGTGCCAGCGTCAAAATCAATATCAATGCGCTTGACCAGGCTGCCACCAGCATCCGTGACCGCCAGCGTCGTGGCGCCGGTGAAGTTGTGCAAGTCGGCTGCGACCAGGCCAGTATTGCGTCCGGTCAGGGTTTGCGGCGCCGGATAGGCCGCCGAATTATTGTGCGCCAGGTTGAGCGCATCGGCAGCGCCCGCCGTCAGCTCGGCCAATTCATCGGCGATCTCCGGGAGGATGCGGTCGCGCAGATCAATCAGTCCGAACAGCTTGCCGCTATCGATGTGCCCGCTGAGTTCCTGCCTCTGGGCACCATAGGCGGGCTGCACATAAATCTTGCCGTAATTGACACCAAGCGCGCCGCTGCCCGTCGCCGTGTATTCGAGTTGGGAAACCCCTGTCTCGACGAGCGCAACACCGTCACCGGTGCGTACGATAATTCGCCCGTCCGACTTGGTTTCGGTCTTGATATCGATATAGCCCGCCAATTCGTCGAGGAGTTCCGATTGCCGGTTGGCCACGCCGGACGTATCGCCACCGGCGACGCTAATGCTCTGGGCGCTACTATTCAAACTGCTGAGTTCACTGAGAATTTCATTCGTGCGCTGGACCGCTGCCTGGATCTGGGAATCGGCGTCGCGGCGCTGATCGGTGATCATCAGTGACAAGCGGCTCGTCTCATCGAAAAACGCTTGCAAATCGGCAGCCGCCGACAGGCGCGCGACGGATTGCGACGGGTCAACACTGGCCTGGGACAGGCTGGAGAACGCCTGGCTCAGGCGCGCAAACATGGAGCCCTCATCATCGAGCTTGCCAAACTGCGACTGCACCTTGTCCAGCCCATTGGCCTGGATCTGCGCCGCCTCGCCATCACTGATTGCCCGGATCGAGGCCGCCTGGAGGTAGACATCGGCTATCCGGGAAATACCGACAACCTGCACACCCATGGCGACGCCGCCAATATTGAGTGCCTGCTGCACAGCCTGGGTGCGCGCATAGCCGGGCGTATTGACGTTGGCAACGTTGTTGGCGGCCGAATTGAGGCCGGCCTGGCTCGCAGACAGACCCGACAGGGCGCTACCGATAATACTGTTCAGCGACATGATGCCATCCTAGAAACATCGCAAGACAGGAAGCCCGGATGGTCAAAACTGCCGACACTCCGGCAAGGCTTGCCGAGCCCGCAACGGCTCAGCACACTCCGGGCAGCGTCCGCATTTGACGTACAAGAACCTGTTTTTGCTTTCATATTCATGCAAATTTGCGTCTTTCCGACATCCCGACCTGGTGGACGTCCTGCAAGGTTAATCGCAAGGGTCGGGCCAAGTCCGCGCACACCGCGAAAATCACGTGGCGGGCACGGCAAAACCGGCGTCCCGAACGGGCCCCAAATGCCCGCGGCCGCGCCCGGCAGCTTCAGCCCACCACCGGGCACAATCCGCCGGGTCGAATGCGCCATTTACCTGTCTTACCCAGAGATTAATTAATTATTTCAGTAAGTTAACACCAATCACCTCTGGCATGATGCTTGCGAGACCCTCCACCGACACGGCACGCATTGTGTGCCAAACGAGTGGATTTGCTTGACCATGCCAACGATTGTTCCAGGCGCAGATTTCACCTCCCCGAATGCGGCCATGACTGCATCCAGGGGCGCGTCTGCCCGTTCAGGCTCCGACCGGGCCAGCGCCGACACCTCGAGCGGCACTGCAAACCAATCGGCCTTTGACACGATGGTTGGGCTTGCAACGCCGACCACGCCGCCGGCCGCCAATACTGGGCCTGCCAGCAAGCCGGGTATGAAGACGGAAGCGGGCACTCCCGGTGATCTGCAACAGGAGACCGCTCCGGCGGGCACACCGGCAGGAGAAACGGCAGGCAACGCCAAGCCCGCCACGGGCGCCTCGCCAGGCGCGGATACTGCTCCCGGCAGCCCAACGGCCCCAGCAGGCACTGCATCAACAGACGGCGGCTCGGATAACCCCGGCGATGCGGCGCCGGATGGCGCCCGGCTGGCCTCTGCAGGCGGATGGACGGGCCAGGGCCAACCGGAATATGCCGGCGATATCACGGCGCATAGCGACGCCGCAGCACCAGCCAGCACGGCAGCACCAACTGACATGGCCGCCCCGCGGACCGCGCGAACCGACGCCGTGGCCGGAACGCCGGCCAATACCACCCAGGCTGGGGCACCGACGACCGGACCGGACGGAGGGGCCGACCGCGGCCAACCGGAAATCATCGCCAAGGCCGGGCCGCGCCAAAATTCCGCCGCATCAGCCGCCCCGGTCGCGGGCCCGATGCGCGCCAACCAGTCCGTCCATAGCGAGCCTCAACCGGCAGGCTTGCCTGGCGGCGCAAATCCCCCGGGCCAGACCATGGCTGGCAGGACGGTGGCTGCTGCCGTAGCGAATCCAGCGACAGCCAGCTCTCCCATACCCGTCGGGGACGCCAGCGCAGCTGCTCAGACATCGACCCCCGTGCCAAACGGAGGCACTGCGCGTGACCTCAATGCCAATCCTGCAGCAGAACCAGCCGTCGCGCCGGGAGCAGCAGGGCAGGCGGAAAAAGGATCGGTCAGTACAAAAGGCCTCGATGGCATTACTGGCGCAAAACTCACGCTGGACCAGAGCCCCACGCCACCTGATGGCGATGCGACAAAAGCCGGCCCAGCTTCGAGTGTAGCCGGCACTATCAGCACACAGGGCTCGGCGACAATCCCGGCAATGAACAAGGCCGAGAAGCCGCCCGTCATGGCCGTGCTTTCACAGAGCAGCCCCGCGCCAACACAGCGTGAGCCCGCCCTGCCCGCCAGCCCGGCCGTGACCGCTACACCGGCGGCTACCCCCGGAAGCCAAGCCCCGACACAGTCACTTGCGACGGGGACAGTTAGCCCTGGCATTGCCGAGGCCGCTCCGGCCGGACGTTTCGCCCAGGCCCGCCAGGGCGTGGATGAGCGCGACGGCAATATCGCTGCCGGGCGCAACAAGGGTAGACCCGTCGCGAATGCGGCAGGCCAGGCGGGCGCCAAAGCCCAAAACGCAAGCGCATCAGCGCCACCGCAAGCTGCCCCTGCCACACCATCCGCCTCGCCAGCAGAGACGCCGAGCACGAGTCGCGAGCTGCCGGTCTCAACGCCGCAGCCGCCAGCCGCAGCAGCCGCGCCGCTCACCACTGAGGCCGCACGCGTCTCGAGCGTCAGCCTTGACCCCGCGCTGAGCACGACGACCAGCACCGGGGCTGCGGCCACACAGAGCGCATCACGCGGCGCCACCGAGGCGGGCCAGACCGCGCGTTTCACCCCGCACGCGGCCCAGCATCTGGCGGGCCAGATTTCCCAGCGCTTTGCCAATGGTTCGCGCGTGTTCGGCATCCGGCTCGACCCTGCTGAACTCGGGCGCGTCGATATCCGGCTGGAGCTCAGCCAGAATAATCGCGTCCAGGCCACATTGACGGTCGAACGCGGCGATACACTTGCCGAGATGCAGCGCTCCGCGCGCGAGCTGGAACGCGCCCTCAATGATGCCGGGCTGGAGCTCGAGGAAGACGGGCTGACCTTCGAGCTCAACGAGGGCAATGGCGAGCAACAGTCCGCCGAGGCCGAGCAGGGCAATCATTTCAATGTCTATGGACAGGACGAGGACGGCGCGCAGGAAGTCGGTGCCGAAATCGAGACCGGCCCGGCCGACGCTTACGGATTCCGGCTGTCGCGGCGCGACGGCGTCGACCTCAGGGTTTAGGAGATAATATATGGCAAGCGCGATCAATTCCGTAACGGATACAAGCCCGTCACTGGCCAATAGTCAGACGGGCCTGGCCGATAATTACGAGATGTTCCTCAACCTGCTCACTGCGCAGATGAAAAACCAGGATCCGCTCGATCCGCTGGATGCGACACAATTCGTCGATCAGCTCGTCTCATTCTCCGGTGTCGAGCAGCAGATCGCACAGAACCAGAATCTGGAAAGCCTGCTGATCATTCAGTCAGCTGCCGCCCAGACTTCATCGGTAGGCTATATCGGTCGTGTCGCAACCGCACTGACCCCGGATAGCCGCCTGCAGGACGGGGCCGCCTCGTGGCAGTATGAATTGCCGGAAAACGCCAAGAACACATCGCTGGTCGTCCGGGATTCCAGCGACCGGATCGTCTATCGCACCGCGGGTGACACCACGACCGGCCGGCACGATTTCACCTGGGACGGGACAACGACGAGCGGTAGCGCGGCGCCGGACGGGATTTATTCGCTCGAGATCGATGCCGCCGCCGAAAATGGTGCCAATATCACGGCCGAGATCCGGGCCTCCGCCCGCGTCACCGGCATTGACCTTTCAGGATCCGAAGTCGTCGTGGAAATGGGAGGGGTGGAAGTTCCGCTCTCCTCGGTCCTCGCGCTTCAGGAATAGGAATCGCAGACATCAGCAGGCCGCTGGCCTGATCCGGACCGCCAGAAGAGCAGACCGGCCTCACACAATGGCAGAACGCTCCAAAACCAATCACAAATAAGGAGCTTATCGTGAGCATCAATTCCGCAATGATCGCCGGCGCGTCCGGCCTGATCGCCAATTCCAGTGCACTCGCAGCCATTTCCGACAATATCGCGAATGTGAACACGGTCGGCTATAAGCGCGCCAGCGCCGTTTTCACCCCTCTCTATCGCTCAGAGGGTTCGTCGCAGCAATTTGCCGCCGGTGGGATCATGAGCTCCACCAAGCTCCAGATCAGCGAGAGCGGCCTGCTGACCCCAGGCAGTTCGCCAACTGACCTCGCCGTGTCGGGCGATGGCTTCTTCGTGGTCAGCGAGAACACCCGGGGCTTCACCGCCACTGACCCGGTCGCCTTCACCCGCGCCGGCAGTTTTACGCCGGACGCGAACGGCTATCTCAAGAATTCCGCCGGTCTCTATCTCGCCGGCTGGCCGGTCCAGGCTGATGGCACGATTGACGCGGACCCATCCGACCTGAATTCGTTGGAAATCATCAATCCCGTCTCGGTCGGTGGTGCTGCCGAGGCCACGACCGAAGTCGGTCTCAGCGCGAACATGCAGGCCAGCCAGGCCGTCTCGGCCTCCGAAGCGACTTATGATGCCACCGGATCCGCGACCAATATGGCATCCGGCGGCGTAACAGCCGATGTCCAGTATGGCATCCCGATCTATGACTCCCAGGGCGGCGTGCGCACGATCAACCTGTCGATGCTCAAATCCGCGACGCCAAATCAGTGGCATGCCGAGCTGCACGTCAGCCCGGCGAGCGAAGTAACGACGGGCGCCGGCCTGGTTGATGGCCAGATCGCCACCGGCATTATCGCCTTCGATGCGAACGGCAATTTCGACGCCGCCAACAGCACGATCCCGTCTTCGCTCAATTTCCTGGCATCAGCCAATGTCGCCGCACTCGGCGCGACCGAGGTGCAATGGGCCGCATCGGAGGGCATCAATTCCCAGACCATCTCACTCGAGCTTGGCGGTCCGTCCAGCGCCGGCGGCCTGACCCAGTTCGACAGCCAGAGCGCGCTCGCCGCGACCTCGGTCAACGGCACGCCCTATGGCGACTTCTCCGGCGTTGACATCGACAATAGCGGAATGGTCTTTGCCAAATTCACCAATGGTATCGTCAAGCGGATCTACCAGATCCCGGTGGCAACCTTCGCCAATGCCGATGGTCTTGAGGCGCTTGGCGGTGGCGCCTATGGCGTCACGCGCGATAGTGGTTCCTACACACTTAATACCGCCGGCATCGGTTCTGCAGGCAATATCGCCGCAGCAACCCTGGAAAGCTCGAATGTCGACCTGGCAAACGAGTTCACGAAACTCATTACGACCCAGCGCGCCTATTCGGCTTCATCGAAGATCATCACGACCGCCGATGAAATGCTGGATGAAGCGATCAGAATGAAGCGATAAACCGCTAGCCAGTGCTAAATGAATGACGGGCCCCGCCACGCCGGCGGGGCCCGTTTTTTCATGCCCAGACAGGTCAAATTATATGAGCGTATTTTACTGGCGAGGTTAAACCTAAATTTACCCAGTAGCTTAGGCTGATGTTAAAGCCCGTCCCCTATGTTGATCCTACAAACAAACAACGGGGACCGGACATGCAACCGCGCCTTCAAAAAAAAGAAAATTATGTAATTGGGCCGGATGGTAGCCCGCTTACCCTTGCGGATCTCCCGAATCCCGGCGCCCAGCGCTGGGTGGTTCGACGCAAGGCGGAGGTGGTCGCGGCAGTTCGCGGTGGCTTGCTTTCGCTCGACGAGGCCTGTGAGCGATATACGCTCACCGTCGAGGAATTCCTCGGCTGGCAAAGATCAATCGACAAGCATGGCTTGGCCGGTCTGCGCACGACTCGATTACAGCATTACCGCTAGCGCAAAATCGCACCAATCTGTGCAAGAACGGCGACCCTCTCCCCCCGGGGTCGCCGTTTTCCTGTGCGCGGCATAAAAAAACACACCTGTCTCACCTGCCCTGCCGGACCGGAAACATGTCCTGTGTCCCCGCATTAAGGCCTCGTTTACGAGGTAGGTAGGAAAATTCTGCCCAGTGGTTCGCGCAAGATGCGTGTAATCGAACAGGCAGGATAACCAGTGAACGCGCTTCTCGATCAGTTCAGGGCTTTTGGCATTGGCCGTCTGGCCGCCATCTTCGGTCTCGCGGCCGGCGTCGCCGCTGCGCTCGTCTATTTTTCCGGCAATGTCGGTGCCGGCTCGCAATCACTTCTCTATTCCGGACTTGACCCCGCAGCAGCCGCTTCGGCCGCGCAATTGCTCGACCAGGCCAATGTCGAATATGAAATCCGGGAAGGCGGCACGGCGATTTATGTGCCGCGCGACCAGGTCGACGAGGCCCGGGTCCGGGTCGCGTCGGGCGGCCCGCTGACCGGTGCCTCGGTCGGCTATGAAATCTTCGACCGCGAAGATTCCTTCGGCCAGACCAGTTTCGTCCAGAATCTCAACGCCAAGCGCGCCCTCGAAGGCGAACTGGCGCGCACGATCCAGTCCATGGCCTTCGTCTCCGCGGCCCGCGTCCACCTCAATCTGCCGGAACGCCGCCTGTTCGCCCGCGATCAGCAGGCACCGACCGCAGCAGTAACAATCAGCACCAATGCGCAGCTCAATAGCGAACAGGTTCGCGTGATCCGCAATATCGTCGCAAGCGGCGCGGGGATTGAGTCCAATCATGTTTCCCTCGCCGATGATCGCGGTCGCCAGCTGGCCGGTGCCGGCGGCGAAGGTTCGGCCGTCAGCATCATGATGGATGAGCGCCAGAGCGGCATTGAAGGCCAGATGCGCCAGAATATTCTCGACCTTGTCGAGGGCGTGGTCGGCGCCGGCGCTGCCCGCGTGCAGGTGACCGCTGAACTCAACCGGCAGAGCGTCACCGAAAGCTCGGAGATTTACGATCCAGACGGCGCTGTCGTTCAATCGCGCGACCGCCGCAGCGAAACCAGCATCGATCAGGATGGTGCCAACAGCAATCGCGTGTCGGCCTCGGAAAACCTGCCCGACGGCGAGACCGGTGAAGGCTCGGCAATGGCCGGTGCCACATCCAATCGCGAAATCTCCAATGATGTCGTCAGTTATGCGATGTCGAGCACCACCCGCACCCAGATCACTGAGGCCGGCGCCATTGAGCGTCTCTCGGTCGCCGTCGCCGTCGACGGCATCATCGAAACCCAGCCCGATGGCACGGTAGAGTGGCGCGAACGCTCCCAGGACGAGATCGACCGCATCGAGGCCCTGGTTCGCTCCGCGATGGGTTATGTCAATGAGGATGGCGGCCGCCAGGACTCCGTGACCGTCACGCAAATGGAATTTGCCCGGGCGGACCCATTGCTCGGCACGCCGGCAACGTCCGGCATGAGCCTCACCAAGAGCGACTTCATGCGGATTGCGGAAATCGCCGTCATGTTCATCACCGCCCTGCTGGTGATTTTCCTGGTGGCACGCCCGCTTCTCAAGGGTGCCAGCGGTACGGCCATCCCGACCGGGCTGGCCCTGGCCGGCGCCACAGGCGGTGGCGCCGCGCCGCGCATCGACGGTGCTGCGCCCCCGATGGCTCTCCCCGGTGCATCCGCATCCGACGGCGCGGGGCCGGTGGCCGATAGCGGCATCGACATCTCCAAAATCGACGGTCAGGTAAAAGCCTCGTCGGTGAAAAAGGTGGCGAGCATCGTTGAGTCCCATCCAGAAGAATCGATCTCGATCCTTCGCACCTGGCTACATGAGGGTTGATGATGGCAATTGACCGTAGCAAGGCGATCGAAGACCCCAGCAGAATGTCCGGCCCTGAAAAGGCCGCCGTCATCTTGCTCGCCCTGGGCGAGGATGATCACGGCCTGTGGAGCCATCTCGACGAGGAGGAAATCCGCGAGGTTTCCTCGGCCATGTCCAATCTCGGCACCGTCACGGCGGCCGCCGTTGAGAAGCTGATCGTCGATTTCGTCGGCCAGATGTCATCGACCGGCTCGCTGATGGGCTCGTTTGAGGCGACCCAGCGCCTGCTGGGCTCTTTCCTGCCCGGCGACAAGGTCGACACCATCATGGAAGAGCTGCGCGGTCCCGCCGGCCGGACCATGTGGGACAAGCTGGGCAATGTGAACGAGGTCGTGCTCGCCAATTATCTCAAGAATGAATATCCCCAGACGGTCTCGGTCGTGCTCTCGAAGGTGAAAGCCGAACATGCAGCGCGCGTTCTCGGTTCGCTGCCGGAAGATTTCGCCCTGGAAGTTGTCACGCGCATGCTGCGCATGGAGCCGGTCCAGCGCGAAATTCTCGACAAGATCGAGGAGACGCTGCGCAATGAATTCATGTCCAATCTGGCGCGCACCTCCAAGCATGACAGCCATGAGATGATGGCCAGCATTTTCAATAATTTCGACCGCCAGACCGAGAACCGCTTCCTGGCGGCGCTGGAAGAACGCAATCGTGACAGCGCCGAGAAGATCCGCTCGCTGATGTTCGTGTTCGAAGACCTGTCCAAGCTCGATCCGGGCGGGATCCAGACCCTGATGCGCGCCATCGACAAGGACCAGATGGGCCTTGCCATGAAAGGCGCTTCCGACAGTCTGCGCGACCTCTTCTTCTCCAACATGTCTGAACGTGCCGCCAAGATCATGCGCGAAGACATGGCCTCGCTCGGCCCGGTCCGGCTGAAGGATGTCGACACCGCCCAGCAGGGCATTGTCGCGCTCGCCAAGGACCTGGCTGCCAAGGGCGAGATCCTGCTCGCCGACGGCGGCGCCGACGACGAACTGATTTATTGAGGATGGCCCAGCCATGAGCCCGACCAAGTTTGATTTCGACACCGAGTTCGACCATGACGGCCAGATCCTGCGTGATGGCGAGAGCTATAAGCGTTTTTTCACCCAGGATGACATCGACTCCGCGCGCATGTGGGGCGTCGAGGAAGGCCGTGAGATGGAAGAAGGCCGCTGCGCCGAGTCCCTGCAGACTATCGGCGCGCAAATGCAGATCATCCTGTCGCGCCTGGCCGATGAATCGGCCGCCCTTCGGGCCGGCGCCACGCAGCTGGCACTCGCCGCAGCTCGCAAGATCGCCGGCGAGGCGCTGAACGCCTATCCGATCGACACGATCGAGCAGCTCGCTGCCGAAGCCGTTCAGGATTTGCGCGACGAGCCCAGACTGTCCGTGCGCTGCGCGCCGGAACTGGTCGAGGATCTGGCCGAACGGCTGGAGCGTACAGCACGCGATCTCGGCTTTGAAGGTGCGATCCGGGTGCGCGGCAATGCCGAAATGAGCGGCGCCGATGTTCGCCTGGAATGGGCGACCGGCGCGATCGAACGCTCGGCCGAGGATATCGACGCCCGGCTGGGCGAAGTCGTGGCGCGTTGGCTCGCTGCCGCATCCCAGGAAGAAACCGCGACAGATGCGGCGGCCGGCCCGGCTGCCAAGGCATCTGCGGCTTAAGGAGGCTGACCATGCCTGATAATACGAATTTCGACCTGCCAGAGCTCGAGAAGGACGCAACACCCGTCCCGGTCGAGGATCAGCAGCCACGGGAAGGCATGATCGACGAAGCCGCCAAGAGCGCCGCCGATCTCGCCCCGGTTTTCGATGTCCCGGTCAATATTTCAGCGGTGCTGGGCAAGGCGCAGATCGACGTCAATTCCCTGCTCAAGCTGACCGCCGGATCCGTCGTCGAACTCGACCGGAAAATCGGCGAGGCCATCGATATCTACGTCAATAATCGCCTGGTGGCGCGCGGCGAGGTCGTCGTCGTCGACGACCGGCTTGGCGTCACCATGACTGAAATCATCAAGGACGGGGATGCTGCGTAAGCGGCAGCTTGAGACAATGAACACAATGGAGCGGACATTATGCGAGTCCTGATCGTCGGAAGCCTCGGTGGGCAATTGCACACCGCCACCAAAATCGCGATAGACCGCGGCGCCTCCGTGGCGCAGGTCGACACGATCCAGCAAGCGACGTCGCATCTGCGCGCTGGCCGCGGCGCCGATCTGATCATGGTCGATCTTTCGCTCGATGTTCAGGCGCTGATTGCCGCGAATGAGGCCGAGCGCATCATCGTCCCGGTTGTCGTCTGCGGCGTCAATGTCCGTCCCGAAGCGGCCGCCGCCGCGATCCGTGCCGGTGCCAAGGAATTCATTCCTCTGCCGCCCGATGCCGACCTGATCGCCGCCATCCTCGAAGCCATTTCCGATGACGAACGCCCGATGATCGCCCGCGATCCGTCGATGCAGACCGTCATTACCCTGGCCGACCGGATTGCCGGTTCGGACGCTTCAGTCCTGATCACCGGCGAAAGCGGCTCGGGTAAGGAGGTCATGGCCCGCCATGTCCATGCCAAGTCCAAACGTGCCGGTGCGCCTTTCATCTCCGTCAACTGCGCAGCGATTCCTGAAAATCTGCTCGAATCCGAGCTGTTCGGTCATGAAAAAGGTGCCTTCACCGGCGCCATCGCGAGGCGGATCGGTAAATTCGAGGAGGCCGATGGCGGCACGCTTCTGCTCGACGAAATCTCCGAAATGGATACGCGGCTGCAGGCCAAACTCCTGCGCGCCATCCAGGAACGGGAAATCGACCGGGTTGGCGGCACCAAGCCGGTCAAGGTCAATATCCGGATCCTGGCGACTTCAAACCGCGATCTGCGCAAGGCCGTCGCCGAAGGCACATTCCGCGAGGACCTGCTCTTCCGTCTGAACGTCGTCAATCTGGCGCTGCCGCCCCTGCGCGAGCGCCCGGCCGATATTCTTGCCTTGTCGGAACATTTCATCCGCAAGTATGCCGCTGCAAACCAGGTTGAGCCGCTGCCTCTCTCCGAAGCATCCAAGGCTCATCTCGTCGCCCGCGAATGGACGGGCAATGTGCGTGAACTGGAAAATGCCATGCACCGCGCCGTGCTGCTCGCGACCGGCCGGGAAATCAGCCCCGATGCCATCCGCATGCCCGATGGGTCGGTCTTCTCCGGCTCCGGCAATACGGCCGTGCGCCAGGCGTCCGATGCCGCCAATGCCGCCCAGCGGGTCATGGTCGGAATGACCGTGGCCGAGGTCGAGCAGGACCTGATCCTCGACACGCTCGATCATTGCCTGGGCAACCGCACCCATGCGGCCAATATTCTGGGCATCTCGATCCGCACCCTGCGCAACAAGCTCAAACTCTATTCCGAGCAGGGCGTTACGGTTCCCCAGCCCAACCAGCCCGCCATGGGCGTCTCAGTCGCGTGATTGGATAAGTCTTGGCCGATACTTCAGCCTCCGGCTCGATAGGTCCCAATAGCGGCGCCTTCGATCCACAGGCCTTCCTGAACCGGATTCTCAAGGGCGATGTCGCCCTGGCCGTCGGCATTCTCGGCATCCTCGTGATGTTGATCCTGCCGATGCCGAGCATGCTGCTCGATCTGGCGCTCGCGATCTCGATTTCGATCGCGGTCCTGGTGCTGATGACCGCGCTTTTCATCAAGCGACCGCTTGAGTTTTCGGCTTTCCCGGCCGTGCTGTTGATCACCACCCTCCTGCGCCTGGGCCTCAATATCGCCTCGACCCGGCTTATCCTCTCGAAGGGGGCCGAGGGCACAGACGCCGCCGGCGAGGTCATCCAGGCCTTTGGCGCCTTTGTCATGCAGGGCAATGTCGTGATCGGCGTGATCGTGTTCGCCATCCTGGTGATCGTGAATTTCGTCGTGATCACCAAGGGTTCGGGCCGGATCGCGGAAGTCGCAGCCCGATTCACCCTCGATTCCATGCCGGGCAAGCAGATGGCGATCGACGCCGATCTCTCTTCCGGACTGATCACCGAAAACGAGGCGCGCCAGCGCCGCAAGGATCTTGAAGGCGAGAGCAATTTCTTCGGCGCCATGGACGGTGCCTCGAAATTCGTCCGCGGCGATGCCATGGCCGGCCTGATGATTACCGGCATCAATCTGGTCGGCGGTATCATTATCGGCGTCGCCCAGTCGGGCATGCCCTTTGCCGAGGCCGCCGGCACCTATTCCAGCCTGACAATCGGCGACGGCCTGGTCTCCCAGATCCCGGCCCTGATCATCTCGGTCGCAGCGGGCCTGCTCGTTTCCAAGGCCGGCGTTGACGGCCAGGCCGACAAGGCCCTGTTTGGCCAGATGGTCGCCAATCCAGCCGGACTTGGCCTGGTCTCGGCTGCCACCTTCATCATCGGCGTCCTGCCGGGCATGCCCTTCATTCCCTTCGCCATGATGGCGGCGGGCACCGGCGCGCTGGCCTGGTTCAATCGCGACATCGTCGAACGCAAGGCGGCAGAAAGAGAAGCTGAGAACGCGGCCGAAATCGAATCGCATGCGCCTCCGGCAGGCGAAGCGCCGATCGAGGACAGCCTGGCGATGGACGAGCTCAAGATCGAGCTCGGCTATGGTCTGCTGCCGCTGATCAATGATGTTGATGGCCGCAAGCTGACTGACCAGATCAAGGCGCTGCGCCGTTCGCTCGCCGAGGAAATGGGCTTCGTCACCCCCGCGGTGCGCATTGTCGACAATATGCAATTGGGCAATCTGGAATATGCGATCCGGATCAAGGAACTCGAAGCAGGGCGCGGCATGCTGCAGCTCCACAAGCTTCTGGTCATGGATCCGGCCGGCATGCAAATCGAACTGCCGGGCGAACACGTCAAGGAGCCGGCCTTTGGTCTGCCCGCGACGTGGATCGACGAGAATCTGCGTGAGGAAGCCTCTTTCCGCGGCTATACGATTGTCGAGCCAGCCGCCGTCCTGGTCACCCATCTGACCGAATTGCTGCGCGACAACATGTCGGACCTCCTCTCTTACGCCGAAGTCGAGAAGCTGATCGAAAAGCTCTCCAAGGAGCACCGCAAGCTGGTTGACGATATCGCGCCGTCGCAAATCAGCCGCGCCGGTATCCAGCGCGTTCTGCAATCCCTGATTCGCGAACGCGTTTCGATTCGCGATCTGGCGACGATTGTCGAAGGCATCGCCGAATCAAGTGCATCGACCAATCGGATCGAACCAATCGTCGAACATGTGCGCAGCCGGTTGGCCCGCCAGATTTGTCACAGCAACAAGGCGCCAAACGGCACCCTGCCGGTGCTCGCCCTTACCCCGCAATGGGAACAGGCCTTCCTGGAAGCCCTGATCGGCGAAGGCGACCGCAAACAACTCGCCCTGGCACCATCGAAACTTCATGAGTTTGTTGCTGCAGTTAGAAACTCTTTTGAAACCGCATCGGCACAGGGTCATGTACCTGTACTGCTGACGAGCCCCGTGATTCGTCCGTATGTGCGTTCGCTGGTGGAGCGTTTCCGCCCGCAAACGGTGGTGATGTCGCAGAACGAGATCCACCCGAGCGCACGTCTCAAGACGCTGGGGCATGTCGGCTGACCGACCAACAATTGACCTGGTAGTGATCCTCGATGCGTTTGAAAACCTTTGCAGCCCAGACTCTGACTCAAGCCATGGCGGATGTGCGCCGGGAAATGGGCGCGGAGGCTGTCATCATCGCCACCTCGGACGGGCCCAATGGCGGGGTCCAGGTGCGGGCCGCGAGCGAGATGGCCTACCATCCCGACCCGGTGGAGCCAGTGCGCGAACGCACGCAGCGTCTCGCGGATGCTGCCGAGATTGCGCGCGGGGATCGCGAAGATGAACATCTCGACCAGGTTATCCGCGCGCTGGGCTTCCACCGCACACCCGGCGCAGCAGCCCAATCGCTGATCAAGGCGGCCCAGGACTTCGCAGACGGCCATGCGGTCGGCCGGCTGGCCCACGCCATCGAGGCCCGCTATGCATTCCAGCCCCTGCCCGCCATCCCGGAACACGCTGTCCTGTTTGCCGGGACACCCGGCGTCGGCAAGACATCTGCGCTGGCCAAGACTGCGGCGCGATCCATCGCCGCCGGCTCTGTCCCGACCCTGATTTCCTGCGATGGCGAACGCGCCGGTGCCGATGCGCGCCTGCAAGCGCTGGCGCAAAAAATGGGGGCGAGCTTCATCGCCGTCGACGACCCGCGCGAACTGGCCGATGCGATGCGTGAATTCGACGGGCCGGCGCTGATCGACAGTCCGGCCGTCAATCCGTTCGAACTCGATGATCTCGATATGACGCTCGCCTTCGCCGATTCCAGCGAAGCGGAAATCGTCTACGTCTTTGATGCCGGCCTGACGCCTGAAGATGCCGAGGACGCCGCGTCCCTCTTTGCCTCGATCGGGGCGAGCCGCTGTATCCCGGTCAAACTGGATTGCGCGCGACGCCTTGGTGCCCTGCTCGGCGTTGGCGAAACCGGCCTGGCCTTCGCGCAAATGTCATCAACCCCTTTTATCGGCGGCGGCCTCGCTCCGGCAACGCCTCTGCGGCTGGCCCGCGCCCTGATTGAAACCCGCGCTCACCCCTATGAGGAATCCGATTGATCATGAAACTTGCCTCGGCTCCCCATCATCGCGCCGCCGGGCGTGTCCTCGCCATCGCTTCCGGCAAGGGCGGCGTCGGCAAGACGACGCTCGCCGTCGGCATGGCCCGCGCCCTGTCCCTGATGGATGAGCGCGTCCTGTTGATGGATGGCGATCTCGGCATGGCCAATATCGACGTTCAGCTCGGTCTGCAGCCACGCGCGGATATCGTCAATGTTCTCAGCGGCAAGACCTCGCTCGAAGACGCGGTCTGTCCGGCCATCGGCGGCGCCGCCGAGCGCGGCGGATTTGATGTCATTTCCGGGCGCTCCGGTTCCGGTGCCCTGGCCAATCTGTCCGGGCCCGGCCTGACCAAGCTGGCCACGGGTGTCGCGGCACTGGCCCTGTCCTATGACCGCGCCATTCTCGATCTCGCCGCCGGTGCCGACCGCGCCACTGTCCGCCTGGCCCTGACCGCCGATGATGTGATCATCGTCATCAATGACGAACCAACCTCGCTGACCGATGCCTATGCCTTCGTGAAGACATTGCGCCTGCATGATGAGGGTGCCTCGCCGCTGGTCGTGGTCAATAATGCCCCCAATGCCAATGCGGCCCGCGATGCCTTCGGTGCGTTCCGCAAGACCTGCGAATCCTTCCTCAGCTTCACACCGACCCTGGCGGGCATCGTTCGGCGCGACGCCACTGTACCGGCCGCGATACGAACCCAGACTTGCGTTTCCGTGCGGGCGCCCGATTGCGACGCCGCCAAGGATTATCAAGCCCTTGCAGGAATACTCGCGCGCGGCCGCGAAGCCGCGTAGTCTGGGCGACAGGCCATCGGGGGGAGCTGAAACGCCATGTATGATTCATTCTATGACCGGCTGAGCAATGGCTTCACGGGCTATGACTGGTGGCTGATCATCGTATTGTCACTGGTCGCAGCCCTGATCATGCGGAAATGGCCGCAATGGCCCGCTGCGGCCGCAATCATGTTCATGATCGATGCGGTCGCGCCCTTTTTCTATCGCTGGGCGATCGGTGTTCCGCCGAATTTTGCCTTCGACTTTGCCTTCTCCCGGCTCGATGAACGCGGCGGAGTGGTCGTTTTATTGCGGCTGGCAATCTATTTCGTTCTGATCGGTGCGATCTTCTTTTCCAAACGGCGGATCGGCGAGCGCTGACCTGCCAAAAGGCAGGCCCGCGCTGGCCGATGCGTCAGCGGCCGGGCAATTCCAGCTCGGTGATCTGCCGGTCGAGATAGGTCTGCGCATCGGCCCAGGCGGCATCGACATCCTCCATCCCGAACAGGACGCGCTGGCCGGCATCGAGCACCGGCCCATAGAGGAGTGTGCCCTCGGCATCATCCTCGATGTGAAAGCGGCGGGTGGTCGTCTCCAGCTGGAGGAAACGGTCACGGACATGCACCCAATAGTCTTCAGTCGCATCCCAATAGGCGTGCGCAGCGGCGGCGCCTTCGAGTTCGGCACGGCGATAAATATTCACGCCGACTTCACGGACGAGTTCCTCGGTCGCGCCATCACGGACAATCAGTTTTGAATTGTCCTGCTCATGGATCCAGCCCCAGTCCGTGACGGTGTGGCGGTTGACGGCGGCGATGACGTCATAGTCTTCACGCGTGGTGTCATCCCGGCGCGGCAGTGGGCGCCAGGAGACTGGTGGTTCCCAGGTCGAGGCCTCAGCTGCGTGGATCCAGCTTCCAATTGCAGCATAACGCGGGCTGTCATCAACCTGATAGACGGTCTGGGACCAGGCGCCGGCACGGTCGCCCGCGCTGACATCTTCGACCGTCCAGTCATCATGGCCCTGGAAGGCCAGCAGCCGGGCGGGTTGAGCTGGATGGATCTGGACCTGACCGTCTATCGCAATACGACAGGCGTCGATGAGGCGGAGCTGGTCTCGGGACGCCAATTGCGCCGGGATCTGGAAACCACCGGCATCCGCGCCGATCAGCGCTTCGCCTTTCAGCTCGGCCAGTTCGATGCCGGCCTGACTGTGGGCGGGGAGTATTATGAAGACACGCAGGACGGCTATGACAGCGCCGAGACCGGCGGCATACGCGGCGGCGCGCCCGATGCGACCAGTCAGTTCACGGCCGGCTATACCCAGCTGGAACTGGAAGGCCCGGCACCGCTCGGCCTGCCCGGCCGCATCATCCTGCTGCCCGGCATCCGCTATGATTCCTTCGAGACCGCGTCGGAGCTCGCGGCCGACACCTCCAGCAATGCGACATCGAACCGTTTTGCCGCGACCTATGCACCGACCGAAAGCTTCAATCTGTTTGCCAGCTGGGGCGAAGGCTTCCGGGCGCCTTCGATCAATGAGCTCTATCTGGATGGCACACACTTCTCGCTGCCGCATATCATCTTGGGCGCGCCGGTCTTCATCTCCAACCGCTTCATCGCCAATCCCGATCTCCTGCCCGAGCAGACCGAGACCATTGAGGCGGGTTTCAGCCTTGATCTGGCGGATCAGTTCAGCGGCGTCGACCGGCTGGAACTGCGCGCGGCCTGGTTTGAGACCGAAGCCACCGACCTGATCGATCTGAGTGTGGATTTTGCCTTTGACCCCACGTGTTTCGCGCCGCCATTTTTCCTGCCCTGCTCGGCCGGCACGACGCAGAGCAGCAATGTCCGCTCGGCGGAATTGTCGGGCTATGAGGCGGAGCTGAAATTCGAGACCGGCGCCTTCGCCCTCGATGCCAGCCTGTCCGATATCGACGGCAAGGACACGGCGACGGGTGATCCGCTTGGCCGGTCAACGCCGGCACGCCTTTATCTGGACGGACGCTGGAATCTGGAGCCGCAGCGTCTGATCCTGGGTGCCCGGGCCGAGATCGCGGGTGATTTCGACGAGGCGACCGATCCGGCCAGTTTCCGGGACGGTTACAGCGTGCTGGATCTCTACACGCGCTGGCGGCCCTGGGCCGGGCGCGGCCTTTCACTCAATGCCGGTGTCGAGAACGTATTGGACGCCGATTATGAGCGCGTTTTCGCAGGCGTCAGCGAGCCGGGCCGTTCGCTCCGGCTCGATGTCACCTGGTCACAGAATTTCTGAGCCGATCAATTCGGCCGGCGGTGACGGATCTGTGCGATCTCGTCCAGTTCGTCCTGCTCGGCCGCCCGCAGGGCACGCTCGATATGAGCCAGGCGGCGCTCTTCCAGGACTTCGAACTTCTTGAGTTCCTGGAATGCTTCGCCGAGCCGCGCACGCAAGGCGTCGGCCTGGACCTCGACCTCATCAAGCGAAGAGCGGATATTCTCTTTGCGCTTGATGACCGCCTGGGCGTAGGACCCATAGGCCAGATATCCATCACGTGATTGCGTGGCGACCGCCTGCTCCTCAGGTACCGAAACCTCGAGCCGCTCGATCTGGTTGATCAGCGCGCCCTTGGACCGGTCCAGTTCGGCCATCTGTTTCTGCAACTCTTCGACTTTGAACCGGGCCAGCCGGATCAGGGGTTCGTGTGAGCGTGTCATGAGGGTATTCCTTCACCATCCAAAATCCCGGCCAGGGTCGCGAATGTCGACGGAATGTCCGCCGCTTCGTCTTTTCCCTGTCCAAGAAATGCTTCCAACGGATCGTTGAGAGCAATTGCCCGATCTAGCGCCGGGTTCGATCCGTGGGTGTAGGCTCCCAAACGGATCAATTCTTCCATATCGGCATAGGCCGACAACATTTTGCGCGCCTCGGCGACCAGCGGCCGCTCGGCAGGCGCGAAGACTTCCGGCGCCGTCCGGCTGACTGATTTGAGGACATCGATCGCCGGGAAACGGCCGCGCTCGGCGATCGCCCGGCTCATCACCACATGACCATCGAGAATCCCGCGCACGGCATCGGCGATCGGCTCATTGTGATCATCGCCATCGACCAGCACGGTGAACAGGCCAGAAATCGTGCCGGTCTTGCGGCCGTCGCGGCGCTCGGGGCCGGGGCCGGCGCGCTCAAGCAGGCGCGGCAATTCGGCGAAAACGGAAGGTGTATAGCCGCGCGTCGTCGGCGGCTCGCCGGCGGCGAGGCCGATCTCGCGCTGGGCGAGGGCAAAGCGGGTGACACTGTCCATCAGGCAGAGCACGTCCTTGCCCTGGTCGCGGAAATATTCCGCAACGGTCAGGGTCAAGTGCGCGGCCTGGCGGCGGGCCAGCGCCGGTGCGTCCGAAGTTTCGGTGACCACGACCGAGCGTGCCCGGCCTTCCGGCCCGAGCACATCGTCCACGAATTCGCGCGCTTCGCGGCCCCGTTCTCCGATCAGGCCAATGACGATGACATCGGCATCGCAGGCCCGTGCCAGCATCGACATCAGGACCGATTTACCAACGCCGGAGCCGGCGAAAATCCCGAGCCGCTGACCGCGGCGCATCGGCGCGAAAGCATTGAGGACGCGCACGCCCATATCCATCCGCTCGCCGAGGCGGGCGCGGCCGTGCGCCATGGGAGGGTCGCCCTTGAGGGGGTAGGCATGAGCGCCTTCGCTCAGCGCCGGTCCGCCGTCGAGCGGGCGGGCGAAGCCGTCCACGACCCGGCCCAGCCAGCTCAGGCAAGGGCGAACCCGCGCCGAATCCGGTTGCAGGACGACCTTGGCGCCGGGGCGAATACCCTCCAGCGGCCCGAAGGGCATCATCAGGGCGGTCTGGCCACGAAAGCCGACAATCTCGCATTCCGCTGTGCCCCGGCCGGTGACGATCGTCGCATGTGCACCGAGGCTCAAACCGGAGACCGGTCCTTCAGCTTCAACCAACAGACCATTGAGCGCCGTGACACGTCCTTCCAGGACACGTGCATCAAGCCCGTCAATTCGATCTGTCAGGGTCTGCATCATACGGACATCGGGCCTTTCAGGCGGGGCAGATTTGCCGATTCGAACTCACTCTACGCGATTGCGGTTGCTTCGACGTAAACGCGGCGGAGGAAATCCGGCGGATGCTGCACGACGCGCAAAGGTGTGGTGGCGCTAGTGTGGCCTTGTTGATGCCGGATTACCCTCTGGTGATACGTCCGTGTGGCCTTGCTCATACCCTGGTGTGCGCTTCAGCTGCCGTTGATTTTGGCTCCCAATTCGGAAGACTAGCGTTGAATCCGTGACTTGCGGGACCACCGCCCCCCTCCGCCCCTGTTCTTTATAATTTTGGCACCTCCTGCATCGAGTCCGATGCCAACAGTATATGGGTGCCCGCGAGGGGGCGGACAGGCAGGTGGGCCATCGAAGGCGGTGTGCCTCTGGATGAAAGGCGCGGCATCGGCCCGAGGGACCAGACCCCGCCCTGAAAACCATGCCTGGACCCGACCAGACTAGCACCCTGCTTGGCAAGGGTTTCAGGGATGGTTTTGCCGGGCTGAAGCTGGAACAAGATTGGTCAGTCGGACCCCGGAATTCGTGAGCGCCGCCGATTGATCGCCGGCCCGCTAATCTTTCGAATTTTTGAGAATAAGCTTCGCTCAATAACGGGCTAATCGAAAAGCTGAATCCCGCCTATCTGATGCGCTTCAGACAGGAGGCGCCCATGCCTGCTGACACCGCCAGCCCCGTCCCGGCGTTTGCCGGGGCGCAACAATCGGAGAACAGCATGAATCGCAGGGTCTTTCTCACAACCGCACTCGGCGCCTCACTGGCGCTGATCGTCGGACAACACGCAGGAGCACAGCAAATGGACGCGACCACACAATCGAGCTTTGACACCGTAATGGCATTTATGGGTGCCATGGGGTCGGGCGACAGCGCCGCGGTCGCCAGCCTGATGGCCGAGGATATGGTCTGGCACAATGAAGGAGACCCGTCGCTGCCCTGGATCGGCGTCTGGGACGGCAAGGCGAGAATTTTCGAATTCATGGGCATTTTTGGCGGGAATTTCCAGACCACCGCCTGGACAAACACCGATGCGTTCGCCGCCGGTGATACCGTTGCCGTGTTCGGCACGATGAATGCGATCACCACTCAATCCGGCCGGGACACCGGTGAGTTCACCTTCGCCCTCCGCGCGAAGGTGCGCGATGGAAAAGTGATCCTGTGGCACTGGTTCGAAGACAGTTTTGCTGTCAGCCGGGCCTATCACGGCTGATTCCGCTTACATCCGGACAGTCATTGAGCGACGCTTATCCTGGGCACGCGTCCCGCCGACCCCCCTCACCCCACACCCCCTCCCGCACGGACTCGAAACAGGATTTTTCGCCAGAGGCTCAAAAAAATCGTCTGTGGATAAGAAGGCGGACCGGCTTTCGGGCCGTCCACGGTCAGATTTTCAATGCTGACAGGCCAATCCGCCGCCTATCGCCGCATACTTTATGCGTGAACCCAATCGCAGGTGATCAAATTTTTCAGAGTCATGGCGGCGGCATGTGCCGGCTAACCCCCCATTCGTTAACGCTAATTGCGAATCAAGCTGAAGTGGAAAAGAATCGCCGGGCGGACGATTCTTGTACCCGGTCAAGCCGCAGTTAACTTTCGTTAAGGGTTTCCTCGTAGCGTCAGAATAAGGTTAATCAGACTACACACCGGGCGGGATTGATTCGTTCGGGTACCAGACCGGAGGCGAACCATGCGGGTTCTTCTAATTGAGGACGACCGGGCGACCGCGCAGTCCATCGAATTGATGCTGAAGTCAGACGGCTTCAACATCTACACGACGGATCTTGGCGAGGAAGGGGTCGATCTCGGCAAGCTGTATGATTACGACATCATCCTGCTCGATCTGAATCTGCCGGACATGACGGGTTTTGATGTCCTCAAAACCCTTCGCGTCTCCAAGATCGATACGCCGATCCTGATCCTCACCGGCAATGCCGATATCGACAACAAGGTCCGCGGCCTTGGATGCGGGGCCGATGACTATATGACGAAGCCCTTCCACAAGGATGAGATGATTGCGCGCATCCACGCCATCGTCCGCCGGTCCAAGGGTCATTCGCAGTCAATCATCAAAACCGGTTCGATCGCCGTCAATCTCGACGCCAAGACGGTCGAAGTGGACAGCCAGCGCGTCCATCTGACCGGCAAGGAATACCAGATGCTCGAACTGCTCTCGCTGCGCAAGGGCACGACATTGACCAAGGAGATGTTCCTCAATCATCTCTATGGCGGCATGGACGAGCCTGAACTGAAAATCATCGACGTCTTCATCTGCAAGCTTCGCAAGAAACTGGCAGCCGCCACGCAAGGCGAACATCATATCGAAACCGTCTGGGGCCGTGGCTATGTGCTGCGCGATCCGATGGAAGAAAAAGTCGCCGTCTGATCTGACGGTCGATGCAAGATTGAAGAGCCCGGTCCCTGCGACCGGGCTTTTTCTTGTCGGCCTCCCCTGTTCAGGGGCTTTTCGGCGTTTGGCGCCCCGCTAGTCTGGCTTGCAAACAACGAGGCGCCCCATGAAACACCACCGATTGAGCCTGACCGCACTCGCGGCCGCGATTCTGACCGCCGGAAGCGCCCTGGCGCTCCAGGACCCGCCCGGCGAACCGGCAACACCGCGCCCGGGCGTGGTGGAAATGGACACGTTTTCAGCGTCCGAGCTGATGGCAGAGCTCACCGCGCTCGAGGCTGCAGCCGGCGGGCGCGTCGCGTTTCGCGACCCCGGCGGGTTGCTCGAGCGGCTTGACGCGAAACATGCCCGGCTGACGGCCCTCGCAGATGCCGAGGGCGGCCGGTGGGGAATGGGCTTCGACATCCTGTTCTCGACCTCTGACCCGGCCCCCCGTCCGTGCGACGACCACACCCCGGTCATGGTCGTTTCCCGCCAGGGCACCGAGATAGCAGGGACAGCTTGCCGCCTCTATACGATACAGGACGGGGTCCCGATGTTGACCCTTGATCAGTTGCTGGACGCTCCTTTCGAGGGCGGGACCATCCATATTCACCTCGTCACGAGCATCACCGCCGAACAGGACAGCCTGCTCGATTCCGGCAATGAAATCCTGTCGGCAATGACCACCGATATTTTGCAGGCCCTCCTCCTGGCGAACCCGCCCAGTAGCGGGGAGGACTGGATGCTGTGGCGGGACGCCCTGCAGAACATGACGGATCGTGCCGACGGCTTCATCGCCTTCGATGCACCCGACCCGCTGGCCTTGGCGCTTGCGGCGGCGGTGACCGGGGTTCTGGAGGAAGCCGACGTGCAGGGCGTCGATTGGGGCTTCACCTTCGGGGTCGATGGCGCGCAATCCTATGCGGACGGCGGCCTGTTTGATCCCGACCGGCTTGCAGCAGCGAGCCGGCCGCAAACCGCTGCGTGGTGCCGACCCGATGTGACGTTCACAACGTCAGGCCCGACCGGCATTGCCCATACCTGGCAGCAATGCGCCGGCACACCGCCGGAGGAAATTTCCGACACCCTCATCGTCCGCAAGATCTGGACCGAGGAGCGCTCGAGCCGGGTCTATCGCTGGCTTGAACTCACCGCCTTCGGCTCATCGGAAACGCCGGCCGAACTCGCGGCGGTGGACAGCTTCACCCGCGCGGCCCTGGCCCTGATGGCGGACGACATCATCATCGCGCCTCGCCCGGCGGACGCCAGGAGCGACTAGGTTTGCGGCGCCGCGCTGTGCTGGGCAGGAGGCAGGCCGGGTCTCCGCGATCGGGCTTTCTTGCCCCTCCCCTGTTCAGGGGCTTTCCGGTACCAGGCGGCAATCTATACTCGTTGCCGAAACAGGGAGAATCCGCATGAAACACGACCGAATAGTGCCTGCTGCACTGGCGATCTCGATCCTGGCGGCCGGGCAGGCCCTGGCGTTCCAGGACATGCCCGCCCCATCGGCGGCCCCTGACGGCTCGCTGGACTGGCATGGCCTGGTGCAGAGCCTGACCGATCCCGCGGCTGGCCTGATCCGCATTGAAGCACCAGACGCGCTGGCCCGGGAACTCGAAACCCTCTCTACAGAGATGCGCGCTGGCGCGGAGCTGCATGATGCACACTGGGGGGTCAGTGTGGGAATTGAGGGCGCGGAAGCCCTCTCCCGCAATGGCGGGTATGATTTCGACCGGATCGATGAGATCGCCCGGCCCGCAACACCCGCATGGTGCGACCGCGACGCCCCCTATGTCGCGATCGATGCGGCCGGAGTCCGGCGGATCTGGCAGCAGTGTACCGGCACGCCCACCGGAGAGGATGCTGATGGCATATCGGTGCGCCGCTTCTGGATCGAGGACACTGTGGCCGGCGATTATCGCTGGCTGGAACTCATTGCCGTCAGCGCGACCGACACAGGCAGCGAACTGGCGGCCCTTGACAGCTTCTCCCGTGAAGCCCTCGGTGCCATCGCCCGCAGTATCGTCATTTTTCCGGCGACCGCCGAGTAGGCAGGCCCTGGCCCGGCCGCAATGAAAAACCCCGGACCAGTCTGGTGCCGGGGTTATTCATTTCGCCGTGCCGGCATTGAGGCCGATATCAGGCTGCGGCGGTCTTAAGCGCCGCATTGCCGACCTGGGTGTAAAGGCCACGACGGCCGTCCACCGGTACATAATCGCTCGACAGGCCGACCACCGTCTCGGCTGCTCCCATCACAAGATAGCCATCTGAGGCGGTCTGCTGCGACAGGCGCGAGAGGACTTTCTTCTTCGATTCCGCATCGAAATAGATCAACACATTGCGGCAGAAAATCACGTCGAACTTGCCCATGGAGGCGAAATTCTCGAGCAGGTTCTGCTTCTGGAAATTCACCATCTGCCGGATATTCGGCTTGATGCGCCACTGGTCGCCGGTCTGGTCGAAATGCGTTACCAGACGCTGGATCGCCAGGCCACGCTGAACCTCGAATTGACTGTAGAGGCCGGCCTTGGCCTTTTCCAGCACGCGCGGTGCCATATCCGTCGCCACGATCTCGACGCGAAGGCCGCCGAGGCGTGCGCGCTCTTCTTCCAGCAGCATGGCCAGCGAATAGGGTTCCTGACCCGACGAACAGGCCGCACACCAGATCCGCAGCACGCCGGTATTGCCCCGGGCGCGCGAGAGAACCGGGAGAATGTCCTGCTTGAACAGGTCGAAAGGGGTATTGTCGCGAAAGAAGAATGTTTCGTGGGTCGCCAGCGCCTCGGTGATGGCCCAGAGGAGGCGATCGCTGGACTCGCGCCGCGCTGCTGAAATCAGGGCTTCAATCGAGGCATAACCTTCGGCCCGGGCCAGCGGTGCCAGCCGACTTTCGAGCAGATAGCCCTTGTCAGCCGACAAGACGAGGCCCGAGCGCTTATACGCCTCGGCCGCCACGTAGAGAATTTCCTGTTTTTCCAGCATAGGCCTACATTCCACCCTTGGCGCGCCGGACGATGTCCGACCCTATTTCCGCTAGCGGCAGTATCTGATCTGCCAGTCCGGCCTCGGCGACTGCGCCAGGCATGCCCCAGACGATGCTGCTCGCTTCGTCCTGGGCGATAATCGTTCCACCGGCACCGCGCAGCGCACGCACGCCCTCGCGCCCGTCATGCCCCATCCCGGTGAGGATGACGCCGAGCGCGTTGCCACCGGTCGCCTCGGCCACTGACAGAAACAGCGGGTCGACGGCGGGGCGGCAGAAATTGATCGGCGGGGTCTGGTCGAGCGCCGCAAAGAAGCCAGCCGCATCGCGCCGGACTGTGAAGTGAAAATCGCCGGGCGCGACATAGACATGGCCCGCCTGCAGACGCTCACCATGCTCGACTTCCTTGCAGGGCAGATTGCTGGCCTTGGCCAGGTGCTCGGCGAGGATTTTGGTGAACAGGGCCGGCATGTGCTGGGCGATAACAACCGGCGCCGGGAGGCCCGCTGAAAACTTGCTGATCACATTGCGCAGAGCTTCGGGACCGCCCGTGCTGGAGCCGATCGCAATGATCGAGGGGCGTCCGGTCGAGCGCCGTGTGTTGCCGCGCGAGATCGGGGCGGCGGCCACGGGGCGAAAGGCGCGCGGCGCGGCGGCCGGTGGCGGAGTACCGGGCGCGTGGCGGACTTGCGGCGCAGCCGGACTGGCGGCAGGCGCTGACGGGCTCGAAACGCGCGACCGCGGCGCCAATACCTTGAGCTTGGCGAGCAGGTCGCGGCGGAATTCCTCGGCACCGGCGAGACGGCCTGCCTGCGGCTTGGGCGCGTAATCCGCGGCGCCCATGGACAGGGCGCGGATCGTCACCTCGCCACCCCGGCGAGTCAGGGTCGAGGCCATCACGATACGGCATTTCGGTACGGTCTTGAGCAGAATGGGCAGGGCTGCGAGCCCGTCCATCTTGGGCATTTCCACGTCAAGCACGATCAGATCAGGGCGCAGTTCTTCGGCCTTGCGAATGCCCTGCTCGCCATCGGTGGCGGAGCCGACCAGTACAAGGTCGGGATCTTCCTCGATCCAACGCGTCATGAGACCGCGGGCGACCGCAGAATCATCGATCACGAGGACGCGGGCGATCCCGGGCAAGGCAGCCGTTTTGAGTGCGGGCTCTGTCATCAGCCTCCCCTACGACGCTCGCAACAAACCGGTTTGCTGAAATTTGGAGGCGATAATGTCGCCATCGAAGGGCTTCATCACATATTCGTCGGCGCCGGCGCGCAGCGCTTCGGTGATGTGGGCCATATCATTCTCGGTCGTGCAGAACACGACGATCGGCCGGTCCCCGGTATCCTCACGGCGCAGGGCCTTGACGAAATCCAGGCCGTTCATAATCGGCATATTCCAGTCCAGCAGGATGGCGTCGGGCATGTTCTCCCGGCACTTCTCAAGCGCTTCCGCGCCGTCGCCGGCTTCAACACACGCGAATTCCAGCTCTTCCAGAATGCGCCGGGCGACTTTCCGGATAACGCGCGAATCGTCAACGACGAGACAGGTCTTCATACGCTTGCCCTTCCCTAGGCGGCTTCGTTCTTGACGGTTGTGCCAATGACTGCCGACACATCCAGAACTGCGAGCAATTCTTTCTCGAGACGGTGAACCCCCTTCACCATCGAACGCCAACGGGCGTCGACATGCGCGGGAACGGGCTCCAGCTCGGCGCGTGGCCGCCGTAGAACTTCACCAACAGAATCAACGATAAGTCCGAAGATTTCGCTACCGCGCTCGACGCCGAGCGCCATACCTGCATCATTCGCCTCGCGGGGCGGCAGACCAAGGCGCCGCCGGGCATCAATCGCCGTAACGATCCGTCCGCGCAGATTGAGCAGGCCAGCGACTTCAAGCGGCGCCAGCGGCACAGCGGTGACCGATTGAGGCGCAAACACCTCACGGATGGAATTGACCGGCGCGCCAAAGAGCTGGTCGCCGATCCGTACCGAAACATATTCGATCATGGCGTCGGCACTCAGTTCCGATGAATCATCATAATGATCGGTCATGCCACCTTCTCCTCATGGGAAACTTCATCCAGGGCGGCGATCAGTGCGCCCCGGTCCGAACGCGGCAGCACCACGGTGAGGCCTTCGGCTTGTGTGTCTTCAGGCCAGTCGGTGACGGCGAGCGCCGGCAGATTGGCCCACATGCCCTGGGCCCGGATTTTCTCGAGCGCGGCGGGATCCCCGACCAGGGCGTCAAATTGTTCACCTGCTTCGGCGATCGCGAGGACTTCATGCATGCCGCCCGTCGGGGTGACATCATAGCCGGCAGCCGCGAGCAGCGGTGCGATCATGCGGCGGGCAAAGGCGTCGGCATCGACGAGCAGAACCCGGCGACGGCGTTTGGTGGTGCGGCGTTGAATATTGCCGGCCTGAGCCTGTTCAAGATGCCAGGCGATATCGACGACATCGGTCGCCTTGCCCTTGATAATGGCGGAACCAATAACGCCCGGCTTGTCGGAACGCATCTGCAGATCGACGCGTTCCTCGACCACATCGACAATCTGGTCGACGGCGAGACCAATCGCGCCATGGCCTTCGGAGAAGACCAGAACCGGCTGTCGTTGCCCTTGCAAGGCACCGATCTGACCGCCCAGCGGCACGATCGGCATCAGGCGGCCGCGGTATTGCACCACAAGCCGGCCATTGGTGGTCTCGATCGCGTCCGGCTGGAATTCCTCGAGCCGGGTGACCAGAGCCAGCGGCACGGCCTTCGGCTCGGCACCGCCAGCACGGACCAGCAGAAGGCGCTGGGTATTTTGCGTATCGGCCGCCGCAGCTGCGCTGGCATCGTAATGCGCATCGTCTTCCATGCTCGAAACGATCTCCCCGGCCAGGCCGTTGGGATCGAGAATCATGATGACCGTGCCATCGCCCAGAATGGTGGCGCCGGAATAGGCGCCGACACCGCGCAGCGAGTCCGACAGCGGCTTGACGACGATTTCTTCGGTATCGAGAACATTGTCGACGATCAGGCCGACATTGCGTCCGCCCGCGTCGAGCACAACGACGAAGCCGGTATCGATTTTGGCCTCACCGGTATTGTCGGCGACGCCGAGCACTTCCTGCAGATCGACCAGCGGCATCAGGCGGTCACGCAGGCGCATGACGCGGGCACCGCTAAGCGATTCAATGGCATGCTCGGAACCGGCACCAACGCGGACCAGTTCGCGCACGGCCAGTTGCGGGATGGCGAAACGTTGTTTGTGGCTGCCGATGATCAGGGCCGAAACGATTGCCAGGGTCAGCGGGATCTTGATCTTGAAATGGCTGCCCTTGCCGCTCGTCGAGGTGACATCGACGACGCCGCCAATCTGTTCGATATTATTGCGCACCACATCCATGCCGACACCGCGGCCGGACAAATTGGTGACTTTCGCGGCCGTGGAAAATCCTGGCGCGAAGATAAAGCGATGGATCTGCTGCTCGGTCATCGCGGCGAGCTCTTCATGGGTGGTGAGACCCTTTTCGAGCGCCTTTTCACCGATGCGGGCGGTGTTCAGCCCCATGCCGTCATCGGCGATGGAGATGATGATATGGCCACCTTCATGAAAGGCCTTCAGCGTGATGACGCCTTTTTCCGGCTTGCCGGCCTTGATCCGGTCGGCCGGCATTTCCAGGCCGTGATCGGCGGAATTGCGCACCATATGGGTGAGCGGATCCTTGATCAGTTCCAGCACCTGGCGGTCGAGTTCGGTATCGCTGCCATCCATTACCAGTTCGATCTTCTTGCCGAGATCGGTGGAGACGTCACGGATAATGCGCGGCAGCTTGCGCCAGGCATCGCCGATGGGCTGCATCCGGGTCTTCATGACCCCGTCCTGCAATTCACCGGTGACGGCGGAAAGACGTTGCAGCGGAACCTTGAGGTCTTCGTCCTCGAGGCCGCGAATGGTCTGCATCAACTGGTTCCGCGTCAGAACGAGTTCTGAAACCGTGGTCATCAAGGCATCGAGCACATCGACACCGACCCGCACGGTCTGTTGCATGCGCGGCGCACCATCGCCACCCATGACCTGATCATCGCCCCCCTTGAGTGCGGCGACAGCGGTCTGCAGCGCCTCGGTCGTACTCATGTCCGGGGTAATCTCGGCCGGTGCCATGCCCGCTTCCGGCTCGGCAGAATTGAACGCGGCCTCCAGTTCGGCAACAGACACCTCGCCCGGGCGCAATTCGCGGCCAAGCTCAGGGTCAAAATCACCAACCCCGAGATGCTCAATGGCCGGCTCTTCGGCAAGGGTTGGAACCTCAACTTCCGCCTCGGTGGTCAGAAAAGCGGCTTCCAGATCGGCCAGAGACACCTCTCCCGGACGCAATTCGCGGCCCAGATCAGCATCCCAGCCTTCAGGCATGGTTTCGACCGGTTCGGCGGTTTTGGCGGTTTCGGCAGTTTCGACGACCCGGCCCTGGGATGCATCCTCAAGCCGGCCGATCAGCTCATTATCTTCGCCGGCGGGTTCATTGCCGGTCTCTTCGATATTGCGGAGAATGACCTTGATCTGATCGATCGATTGCAGAACCAGGGTAACCATGGGCGGCGATACGGCGAGGTCACCATCGCGGAATTTGCCAAGCAAAGTTTCGCCGGCATGGGCCACCGCTTCAAGCCGCGGCAGGCCGAGGAAACCACAAGTCCCCTTCACCGTGTGCAAGAGCCGGAAGATATTGTCGAGAATTGCCCGATCTTCCGGATTGTTTTCGAAACGGACGAGCTCCGCATCGATGACGTCAAGGCTTTCGCCAGTCTCCGTCAGGAATTCACTGATCAGATCGTCCATTGCCAACCTCTTGCCGTCGATATGCCTGTCAGGGCCTGATTTGACGGTAAGTTGACATGTGCTTGGTTAACGGACTGTTGGTGAAAGCCCGTCGAAATCCAGCATCGAATTCATAGCTTATGATTGAGACTGACGGCCAGTCAGCCGGCCGTCGACGGGTGCGGCTGGAGCAGGGCAACGAACTCGACCCGTTCATCGCTGACATGGGCACTGACCCGTCCGCCGGCATTGCGTGCCATCAGCCCTGCAAAATAGGGCTGAATCGAGCGGCCATCATAGCCGGTTTCAGGCGCTTGCCCCTCCAGAGCGAGGACAGCATCGGCATTGAGCCGTGCCCGTGGTCCTTCCGCGACGATGCGGATACGGGCGCCGCCACCGGTCTCGGTGGCCTCGATCGTCACCTTGCCGCCCCGCGGCACGGATTCGACCGCGAGTATGCACAAATTCATCAACAGCCGGGACGGGGTTTTCTCAAGCCCGGGCGCCTCGACTTTCCAGTCAATTTCCGGCTTTGACGGCGCAAACATGGCCTCGGTCAGACGGCGCAGCTCGCGCGTGTCGAGTGTGGCTGGCGCCGAACCACCGGCGCCATAGGCGAGGCGGGCAAATTCCAGCTTGGCCTGGGCCTGACGCGAACTGTCGCGGACCAGGTCCATCGCATCCTCATGCATGTCGGCGGAGTTTTCGTCATCGAGCACACTGAGTGCCGCCCCCAGTGCGGACACCGGGCTGACGAGATCATGACAAAGCCGCGCGCAGAGCAGTGCGGCTAATTGGTCGGCGGCCATTTCGGCGGGGCGTTCTTCTTGCATGAGGCAATCGATACACGATTCTCTCACGCGCCGACCGGGTTTCGCAGCACAAATTCGATCAAAACGCGGAAAGGACTTGGCAACCGAATGCGTCCAAGACATGATTCGGCCGGGTTATGGGGTCATCGGGCAAGGGGCGCAGGCGCGCTTCGCTCCGGTGCGAAACTTGCTTGAGATGACGCGTCATGGAACGAAGCTTCGGAGTATCGACATAACCATGTCTGGATTTGATGTAACCCAAGCCGATGAGCGGCGCGCCCGCGGTCTCGTTGTCTGCGCCAGCTTGGCGCTGTCGGCCGCACTTCTGACCGCTCTGGTCACTTCGAAAGATACGCGCAGCGATGCCGCCGGCCTCACCGCGCCCGCCGCAGCCGTGGCAGTGATGGACATCAATGCTGCCGCGCTGGACATGGACAGTACGGCCGGCGTCCCGGCGCTACGCGCCGATGCGACCACGCCCGCCATGCCGCTCAATCCCGCCCTGCTCGACACCAATGCCTTCACCGCTTGCGCCCGCTGCCCGGTCCATATCCAGGTCGAGCGCGTTGTGCCCCGCGGTGGCACACTGGCCGGCCTGCTCGACGATGCCGGGGTCGATTCCACCGATGCTGCGAAAGCCATCCGGGCACTGAACCAGGTTTATGATCTGCGCTATCTGCGCGCTGGACAGAGCCTCAATCTCTATCTTGAGACCGAGCCCGATGCGGCCATCGAAGCCGATGAAGAAACCCAGAGCCGCCTGCGACTGACCGGGATTTCCTTCCGCCCCGATGTTGAACGTTCCATCACGGTCGCGCGTGTCAGCGGCGATGAGTACCGCACCCGCGAAACCATTGCCGAGTTCGAGCGCCAGGTCGTGCGCTCCTCCGGTTCCATCACCTCATCGCTCTATGTCGATGCTCTCAATGCCGGTGCCACCGACCGCATCGTGGTCGAGCTCGCCGGCGTTCTGGCCTATGCGATCGACTTCCAGCGCTCGATCCAGCCGGGCGACGGCTTCGACATCCTGTTCGAGCGCTTTGTGAATGAAGAAGGCAATACAGCGCGTACCGGCGATATTCTCTATGCCCGCTATGAAGGCCGCGGCGATCCGAAGGAATTCTTCCGCTTCGAGACCTCTGATGGCGGTATCGGCTATTACAGCGCCGAGGGTGCCAGCGCCCAGCGCCTGCTGATGCTGACCCCGATCAATGGCGCCCGCCTCTCCTCCTCCTTCGGCCGCCGGCGCCACCCGATCCTGGGCTATACCCGCGCCCATAACGGCACGGATTTCGCCGCTCCGACCGGCACCCCCATCTTCGCCGCCGGCAATGGTGTCGTCGAACGCGCTAACCGCTTCGGGAGCTTCGGCAATTACGTCAAGATCCGTCACGCCAACGGTTTCGAGACCGCCTATGCCCACCTCAATGGCTTCGCCCGCGGCCTTCGCGCCGGCAGTCGGGTCACCCAGGGCCAGGTCATCGCCTATGTCGGCACGACAGGCCGCTCCACCGGCCCGCATTTGCACTACGAGGTTCATCAGAACGGTCGCCCGGTCAATCCGATGACCCTCGATCTGCCGACCGGCCGCCAGCTGACAGACAGCGATATGCCGGCCTTCATCGCCGAGCGCGATCGCATCATCGCCATCCGCGACGGCGCCCGGCCAGCCAATGCCACGGAAACGCCGCTGATGGCGGATTCCAGCAGCGGCGCGCGCTAGGCCGTCTCTTGACTTGGGCCCGGCGGGACGGCATATGCCGCGCCACGGGTCTGGAGATACCCGCCGCTCGCAGGCGCAAGCCCTGGTGAAATCTCCAGTATGACCTCATCCGTCGACCCAGTGTCATGCGATGTGATGGCAAGGCGAGCCCCGTCCGAAATACGCATGCAGTCACTGAGACAGGCGACGACATGTCCATTATCCAGACTCTCCCCGCGCTTGAGGACCTCAAGGCCCAGGCCAAACGTTTGCGCCAGAGCCTGACGGCCGAGGGCAATTTCATCTCCCACAGCGAAGCGCTCGAATTGCTGGCCCACCAGCATGGCTATCGCGACTGGAACACGCTGCACGCCGCAGCCGGCAACCGCCCGGCCAGCCCGCTGGCGCTCGGTGCCCAGATTTCCGGCCGCTATCTCGGCCAGGCCTTCACCGGCGAAATCATCGCCTTGGCCCAGCTCAATCATGGCAGCCATTACCGGCTGACGGTCGAGTTCGACGAGCCCGTCGATGTCGTGACATTCGACAGTTTCTCGGCGTTTCGCAAACGGGTGAATTGCACGGTGGGCGCCGATGGCAAATCACCGGCGCTGACTGGCGATGGCGCGCCGCAGATGGTGATTGCGGTCTAGGGCGTGGACTCAATAGCGCGCATCCAAATGCGGGCTGAGGC
>TARA_R110000744_G_scaffold125730_9_pt1 | contig 49877 bp, 37 predicted proteins | sample TARA_R110000744 | Tara Oceans TARA_R110000744 (sample SAMEA4398083) | marine metagenome | biome: Polar Biome; feature: [DCM] deep chlorophyll maximum layer (ENVO:01000326); material: water (ENVO:00002006), including particulate matter (ENVO:01000060) such as... | depth 36 m | reverse complement strand
TGCGGGCCCCGTTTTTTGTCGGCAATCAGCGTTCAGTTTGCCGAAATTCAGGCGCCGTTTTGCTCCATCGCCGCATCATACTCACCCAGCGCGGCGAGGCTGTTCATCCTGGCGCGGTGATTGAAGGCCGCCTGGGCCGCCTGAACATTGGCGGGCTTGCCGCCCCAGGCCATCAGCGGTGCGTGCTGCAGCGCCCGGCCATAGGAGAAGCTGACCGGCCAGGGCAAGTCATAGCTCGCCGTCATGGCGTTGAGATGGGCCGTCGCATCCTCATCGGACTGACCGCCGGAGAGGAAGGCGATGCCCGGCACGGCCGCCGGCACGCAATTGGCCAGGCATTGCATCGTCATGTCGGCGACTTCCTCGATGCCGGCGCGATCGTCATTCTTCGTGCCCGAAATCACCATGTTCGGTTTCAGGATCGTGCCTTCCAGGATCACACCCTGGTCGAACAATTCGCGATACAAAGTCTTGAGCGCGAATTCGGTCACTTCATAGCAGCGCTCGATCGAGTGATCGCCATCCATGATGACTTCCGGCTCGACGATCGGAACGATATTGGCTTCCTGGCACAATGCCGCATAGCGGGCGAGGGCGTGCATATTGGTGTTGATGCAATACTGGCTCGGCATGGATTCATCGCCATTGCGGCCGATATTGATCACGGCACGCCATTTGGCGAAGCGGGCACCGAGCCCGTAATAATCGGCCAGACGATCGCGCAGGCCATCGAGGCCTTCGGTGATCATTTCGCCATCGCTGCCCGCCAGGCCCTTGGCGCCGGCATCGACCTTGATGCCCGGAATCGCGCCGGCATCCTGGATCAGCTTGGTCAACGGCGTGCCGTCCTTGGCCGTCTGGCGGATGGTCTCGTCGTAGAGGATGACGCCGGAGATATGCTCGCTCATCGCCGGCTCGGTGCGGAACAGCATTTCACGCCAGTCGCGGCGATTATCGGCGGTATTCTCAAGGTCGATCAGGGCAAAGCGCTTGCCGATCGTGCCGGTGGATTCGTCAGCGGCCAGCAAGCCCTTGCCGGACGCCACCATGGCACAGGCGGTTTCGTTGAGTTGGTCGAGATCCATCATGTCATCCCCAGCTTGGTTTGATTGTCGTCATCATCATTGCGCTCCTTTTATACAGAGCGCGGGCGAATCCCAAGACGGGAAACAACCTGATTTCCGCTTTGTGCCACCGCCGCTTCAGGCGCTGACCGCATCGCGCTGCATCAGCACGTCAACGCCCGGCAGGACCTTGCCTTCCATCCATTCCAGGAAGGCACCGCCCGCCGTCGAAATGAAGGTGAAATCATCGGCCACACCGGCCTGGTTGAGCGCGGCAACCGTGTCGCCGCCACCGCCAACGGCAACAAGGCCATTTTCGCGCACGGCACGGGCGACATGTTCGGCCACGGCCATGGTTGCGGCGTCGAAGGGTGGCGTCTCGAAAGCACCGAGCGGTCCGTTCCAGATCAGCGTCTTGCAGGTATCAATCGCCTGGTTGAGCGCAACCACAGTGCCGGGGCCGCAATCGAGGATCATCTCGTCAGCGCCGACATTCTGTACCGCGGTCAGGCGCGTTTCCGGATTCGGCTTGAATTCGGTGGCCAGCACGACATCGCTCGGCAGGATCAGCTTGCAGCCGGCCTCTTCAGCAGCGACCAGGATCACGCGCGCCGTATCGGCCAGATCGGCCTCGCACAGGCTGGCGCCGACCTTGATGCCCTGGGCGTGCAGCAGCGTATTGGCCATGCCGCCGCCGACGAAGAGGATGTCGACCTTCTTCACCAGATTCTTCAGCAAATCGATCTTGGAGGAGACCTTGGCGCCGCCGACCAGCGCGATCAGCGGGCGCTGCGGCTTGTCGAGCGCCGCAACGAGATGGTCGATCTCGCGCTGCATCGCCAGACCGGCATAGGCGGGCAGCAAATGCGCCACGCCCTCGGTCGAGCCATGGGCGCGGTGAGCGGCGGAGAAGGCATCATTGACATAGAAATCGCCGAGCCGGGCGAGCGCCGCGGCGAAGGCGGGATCATTGGCTTCCTCGCCGGGCTCGAAACGCGTGTTCTGCAGCAGCAGGACATCGCCATTCGCCATATCGGCGACCGCAGCGGCGGCTTCCTCTCCGGCGACATCATCGACGAAGTCAACCGCATCGCCGAGCAGATCGGCCAGCGGCTGCGCGACCGGCTCCAGCGACAGGCCGGTCACACGGCTGCCCTTGGGGCGGCCGAAATGCGCCAGCAGGATCACCTTCGCGCCGGCTTCACGCAGCAGCTCGATCGTCGGCAGGGCCGATTGCAGACGGGTATCGTCGGTGACGACGCCATCCTTCATCGGCACATTGAAATCGACACGCACGAGCGCGCGTTTGCCCGCAAGCTCGGCGTCCTGGATACGGCGGATCGTCGTCATGACCAGTCCTCGCTCGAGCGTGATTAGATGAAACGGCCCATCGCCACGGCCGTATCGACCATGCGGCAGGCGAAACCCCACTCGTTATCATACCAGGTCATGACGCGGACAAGCCGCTCGTCGATGACATTGATCTTGTCGATGGCGACAATCGAGGAGCGGGGATCGTGATTATAATCGATCGAGACCAGCGGGATGCTGTCATAGCCGAGCACCCCCTTCATCGGGCCGTCGGCGGCGGCGATGATGGCCGCCGAGAGTTCTTCCGCCGTGGTGGCACGCGAGGGCACGAAGACCATGTCGATCAGCGACACATTCGGCGTCGGCACGCGCACGGCGGCACCGTCGAGCTTGCCGATCAGTTCGGGGATCACCAGGCCGACGGCCTTGGCGGCACCCGTGGAGGTCGGGATCATCGACATCGCGGCAGCACGGGCGCGATGGAGATCCTTGTGATTGCGGTCGAGCGTCGGCTGGTCGCCGGTATAGGCGTGGATGGTGGTGACATGGCCACGCTCGATGCCGACCGCGTCATTGAGCACCTTGGCGACCGGGGCCAGGCCATTTGTGGTGCAGGAGGCGTTGGAGACGATGATGTCTTGCGCGGTCAGCTGGTCATGATTGACGCCAAAAACAATGGTCTTGTCGGCATTCTTGGCCGGGGCCGAACAGAGCACGCGCTTGGCGCCGCTCTCGATATGCGCCATCGCCGACGCCTTGTCGTTGAACTTGCCGGTGCATTCCATAACCAGATCAACGCCCATCGCCTTCCAGGGCAATTGCGCGGGGTCGCGATTGGAGACTTTCCGGATGCGGCCGAAACCGGCATCGAGCCAGTCCTCGCCCACTTCGATCGTGCCGGGATAACGGCCGTGAACGCTGTCATAGGTCAGAAGGTGGGCATTGGTTTCCGGCGTCGAGCTGTCATTGATTGCCACGACCTCGACTTCGCCCCAGCGCTTCTCTTCGAGAATCGCCCGCAGTGCGAGACGTCCGATGCGGCCAAATCCGTTGATCGCTATCCGAAGGGCCATGGCCAATCTCCTCAATACGGTGGTCGCGGCCCGGGCATGAGGCCGGTCGCGCAGGAATTGGCGCGGATTTACCCGCCTTTCAGGCCGCAGTCCACCGGACGAATGCGGCAAAACAGCGACACCGGGCATTTATGGGCACTGGCCGGGCGCGCTGGATGTGTGCCAGTGCAGTGCTCCACCTGCCAGACCGCAGAGCGGGGACTTGAAATGAAACTGTACGCCTGCGAGAAACAGAGTAGACAGTAATATAAACCTTATGGGCGGGTGCCGGAATTATGAAAGTTATCGTTCTTGGTGGGGACGGCTTCTGCGGATGGCCGACAGCGCTCCACCTCTCCAATCTTGGCCATGACATTGTCATCGTCGACAATCTCTCGCGCCGCATGATCGACGTCGAACTGGAAGTGGAATCGCTGACGCCGATCCGGCCGATGAGCGAACGCCTCGCCGCCTGGAAAGAAGTCTCCGGCCGGGACATCCGCTTCGTCAGCATGAATATCGGCAAGGATTTCCAGGAATTCATCGATCTGATTGATCAGGAACAACCCGATACGATCGTGCATTTCGCCGAACAGCGCGCCGCGCCCTATTCGATGAAATCGGCGCGCCACAAGCGCTATACGGTCGACAATAATCTCAACGCCACCAATGACGTTCTCGCCGCCATCGTCGAAAGCGGCCGCGACATCCATCTCGTCCACCTCGGCACAATGGGCGTTTATGGCTATGGCACGGCGGGCATGAAAATCCCCGAGGGCTATCTCAAGGTGAAGGTGCAGACCGATAACGGGCTGCAGGACCAGGAGATCCTCTATCCGGCCAATCCGGGTTCGATCTACCACATGACCAAGACCCAGGATCAGCTCTTCTTCCATTTCTACAACAAGAACGACAAGGTGAAGATCACCGATCTCCACCAGGGCATTGTCTGGGGGACCCAGACCAATGAGACCAAGCGCGATGAGCGCCTGATCAACCGTTTCGATTATGACGGCGATTACGGCACCGTTCTCAACCGCTTCCTGATGCAGGCCGCCGTCGGCTATCCGCTCACCGTGCACGGCACGGGCGGCCAGACGCGCGCCTTCATCCATATCCAGGACACGGTGCATTGCGTCCAGATCGCGGTCGAGAACCCGCCCAAGGATGGCGACAAGGTGCGCATCTTCAACCAGATGACCGAGACCCACCGGGTCCGCGACCTGGCCACGATGATCGCCGATCTGGCCCATGCCGAAGTGCAACTGGTCCCCAATCCGCGCAATGAAGCGGACGAGAATGATCTGCATGTCGAGAACGACACCTTCCTGCAGATGGGCCTGAAGCCGATCACCCTGGCCGCCGGCCTGATGGAAGAAGTCACCGACATCGCCCGCAAATATGCCGGCCGCTGCGACAAGGCGAAAATCCCCTGCATCTCCTATTGGGGCAAGACCCGCGAAGACGCAGCCCAACCCGACCCGCTGAAAGTGGTGGGGTAGGGCTTTCGGTCTGCTGAATTAAAAAGGGCGCCTCTCCGGGCGCCCTTTTTTCTCTTTCCTTCCCACTTCAGTGGGGAGGGGGACCGCGAAGCGGTGGTGGGGCCGCCGCGCCAAGCGCGGCGGGAGGCATTCGCATCGATGTGTCACGCCGGGTTCCCCGGCGCCCCTTCGACCCGGCGCAACGCGCCGGCCCACTTCCCCGTCAATGCGGGGAAGAAACGCGATCGAGCATCACCCCTCCAGCGCCCGCACCAGCCGCTCCAGAAACCGGCAACACTGATCGAGCTGGTCGATCGCCACGAATTCGTCCGGCTGGTGCGCCTGGGTGATCGAGCCGGGGCCGCAGACGACGACGGAAAGGCCCGCGGCCTGGAATTGGCCCGCCTCGGTGCCATAGCTGACGACGCGGGTGGAGTTATCGCCGGTGAGCTGGCGCGCCAGGCGTTCGGCGGCGCCGTCGGCCTCGCGGGCGAAGGCGGGCACGTTCGAGCGCACGGTCACCGTCACGCTGGCTTCGGGGACTGATTCGCGCATCTTCGCTTCGACGGCGGCGGCGCGCTCGCGCAGGCCGGCCTCGATCGCGTGCGGGTCATCCCAGGGGGCCGGGCGGATCAGGCTGGCGAACTGGGCATCGAGGGCGAGGATGTTGAGCGCTGTGCCGCCCTTCATCTCGCCAATCGTCAGCGTGCCGAAGGGCGGGGTATAGGGGCTGTCATCGGGGGCGGCGGCTTCCATTTCGGCAGCGCAATCGACCAGGTATTGCATCAGCGGCACGGCATGGGTGACGGCGCAGGCACCGTCTCTCACGAGGGAGGAGTGTGCCTCGCGGCCGCGCAGTTTCACCACCATCGAGAACAGGCCCTTATGGGCGGTGACGACTTTCATATCGGTCGGTTCGCCGACGATGACGCTTGAAGGCTTGACCGGGCCGGCCATGATTTTCTCGATCATCGCCGGCGCGCCGATACAGCCAATCTCCTCGTCGAAGGAGAGCGCGATATGAACCGGGCGCTTGAGCTGGGCAGCCGCAAACATCGGCGCCAGCGCCAGGATGCAGGCGGAAAACCCCTTCATGTCGCACGTGCCGCGGCCATAGAGCCTGCCATCGCCCTTGTCGGTCAGCGTCCAGGGATCCGAGGTCCAGGGCTGGCCATCGACCGGCACGACATCGGTATGGCCCGACAAGACCACGCCGCCATCGACCATCGGCCCGATAATCGCGTGCAGATTGGCCTTGGTCCCGTCGCTATTGGGGATGCGCTCGCAATGCGCCCCCAGCGCGGTCAGGCGCTGCTCGACATGGTCGATCAGGGGCAGGTTGGAGTTGCGCGAGGTGGTGTCGAAGGCGATCAGATCGCGCAATTCTTCGATCGCGGTCGCAAGGAAGGGCGATGGCTGGGACATGGATGACCTCGAACAGTTGTAGCATCGGTGTTAGCCGGTTTTTCACTTCAATTCCAAAACTCAGTGCCCAAGCGGCCAGCGCACACGCAGTATCACCGGGTTTTGCTGATTGTGGACCTGATGCCTTCGAGATGGACCTCCTTTTTAAGGGCCTGGGTGGCCGACCGGCGCGGCAATGTCGCGCTGATGTTCTCGATATTGCTGATGCCGCTCATGGTGTTGACCGGCGGTGCTGTCGATCTCAATCAGGCCCTCAATGCCCGGACCCGGCTGGCGCAGGCGCTCGACGCAGCCGCCCTCGCCGTCGGGGTCCAGACATCGCTCACGGAGGATGAGGCCGCTGAATTCGCACTCGGCTTCGTGACAGCCAATTATCCGCCCAGCGAGATCGGTGAGATTGGCGGGCTGACCGTGGCACTCGATACGCAAAATGACATCGTCACGGTCGGCGCCGAGGCGCGCATTGCCACGCTCGTACTGTCGCTGATCGGGATTGATGCCATCACCGTGCACTGGGAGAGCGAAGTGCAACGCGCGCGCCGCCGGCTCGAACTGGCCATGGTGCTCGACAATACCGGCTCCATGGGTGGCTCGAAAATAGCCAGCCTGCGCGATGCAGCGCATTTGCTGACCGATATCCTGTTCGAGGGTGCCGATCCGGACCGGCTCAAGATCGGCCTTGTGCCCTTTGCCGCGACGGTGAATGTCGGCACCCAATATGAGCGCGCCTGGTGGCTCGACCCGGATGGCCTGTCACCGCTGCACTCGGAGAATTTCATCCCGGCCGCCAATCGCTGGGAGCTGTTCGACACGATCACCAATCGCGACTGGACCGGCTGTGTCGAGGCGCGGGCCATTCCGCATGATATCGAGGATACGCCGCCGTCTGCCGCATCACCGGACACGCTCTTCCTGCCCTATTTTGCACCGGACGAGTCGAGCTATGGCTCTTATCCCAACAGCTATATGAGCGATCAGATGTCGGGCTATGACCAGACCGCCCGGATGCGCAATGCGCCTAAATATACCGGCGCGTCGGTTTCATCCGGCGACGGGCCCGGCTGGGGCTGCACGGCGCGGCCGATCACGCCGTTGACCGGCAATCAGAATACGATCAATTCCGGCATCTCCGCCATGATCGCCAGCGGCACGACGAATATCCCGATCGGCGTCAGCTGGGGCGTGCGCGTCCTGTCACCGGGCGAGCCTTTCACCCAGGGCGTGGACTGGGACGAGGACGACACGATCAAGGCGATGGTCGTGCTGACCGATGGCGAGAATTACCTCAATGGTCGCGGCAACAGCAATTATTCGGACTATTCCGGCTATGGCTATATGCGCGATGGCCGTCTTGGCATTATCTCCTCGAATGACACCACGATCCGCAATGCCCTCAATGCCCGCACCGCGGCGGCCTGTGAATATGCCCGGGAGCGGGGCATCCGCGTCTACACCATCACCTTCCAGGTCAATTCCAGCTCGACGCGCGATATGATGCAGGCCTGTGCGACCCATCCAGGCCTGTATTTTGACTCGCCCTCATCGGACGCCCTGCGCGATGCATTCGAGATGATCGCGGGCGATCTGAGCAATCTGCGCCTTTCGCGATAACGCACTCAAAATAAACTCACAATTCTAACTCGGTTTTAACTCGGGACCGGTAGAAGCCTGGAGATTAGATGAGGGTGCCCTTGCATGTGCCTGAGCCGTTTTCCCGGAATTCTGTCCCGTTTTGCGAAGGATCGCCGCGGCAATATTGCGGTCATTTTCGCGCTGGCGCTGATGCCCGTCACCCTGCTGGCCGGTGGATCTGTCGATCTCAGTACCGCGATGAATGCCCGAAGCCGCCTCGCCCAGGCGCTCGATGCGGCCGCCCTGGCGGTCGGCGTCAACGCCTCGGTCTCCAATGCCGATGCGCTGACCATCGCCAATGGCTTCATCAATGCCAATTATCCCGAACGCGAAATGGGCAATATCACCAACGTGACAGTGACCCTCGACCCGGTCACCGACAGCGTCACCGTGCGCGGCGCCGCCGAAGTGCGCACCACCATGCTCGCCCTGGCCGGGATACCGACCATCACCGTGCATTGGGAAAGCGTGGCCCAGCGCGCCCGCCAGCGTATCGAGCTGGCCATGGTGCTCGACAATACCGGCTCGATGAGCGGTTCCAAGATCACGGCCCTGCGGGGTGCGGCGCATCTGCTCTCGGAAATCCTGTTTGAAGGCGTCGGCGATACCGGGGACGTGAAAATCGGTGTCATTCCCTTTGCCGCAACGGTCAATGTCGGCACCGGATTCGCACGCGACTGGTGGCTGGACCCGAATGCCGCCTCACCGATCCACGCCCAATGGGCCGGCGGCGATCAGACAAGCGAGGTCTGCACCGGCAATGGCAATCGGCGCAGATGCACGACCACGATTATCCACCCCAATCACTGGGATTTGTTTGATGACCTGCGCAATACGTCCTGGGGTGGCTGCGTCGAGGCGCGCGCCGTGCCAATGGATATTGACGACACCACGCCCAATGCCAGCCGGCCGGAAACCCTCTTCATCCCCTATTTTGCCCCCGACGAGCCGGACCTGTCGGGCTATTCCAACAATTATCTGAGCGATGGACTCGCCAGCGGAGTGGTCGGGAGCGTTCTCAACCGGCTGCGCAATCTGCTGAAATATGACGATGGTCGGCCCAGCTCGAACGGGCCGAATGCGGCCTGCACAGTGACGCCGATCACCCCGCTCACCACCTCGCGCTCGCGCGTTGACGCGGCCATTTCGGCCATGGCGGCGAACGGCAATACCAATATCGCCAATGGTATTGGCTGGGGCGTGCGCGTCCTGTCACCGCAAATGCCCTTCGCGGAAGGCGTTGCCTATGATGACCGCACCGTGCTCAAGGCGATGGTGATCCTGACAGACGGGGAGAATGTGCTCTCGGGACAGGGCAATGACTTCATGTCCCGCTATGAGGCCTATGGCTATATCAGCGACAACCGGCTTGGTGTGCGCACCTCGAACGGCAATCTGCTCAGCACGGCGCTCAATGCGCGCACCGCAGCGGCCTGCGCCTATGCCAAGGCGCAGGGGATCCGGGTCTACACGATCACCTTCCAGGTCAGTTCAAGCTCGACGCGAAATATGATGCAGGCCTGTGCCACCAGTGCGAGCCTGTATTTTGACTCGCCCTCATCCTCGGCCCTGCGCGATGCCTTCGAGATGATTGCCGGCGATCTCGCCAATCTGCGGCTGTCGCGATAGGTCACCATTGGTTAACCACCTCATCTAACGGCCCTTTAACCCCGAACCTGTAGAGTTTTACCGAATTGATGATGGTAAACGCACATGTTCCTGGCCCGCTTCTTGAGAAAAATCGCAGAATTCGCGACCAATCGGCGGGGCAATGTCGCGGTGATTTTTTCGCTGGCGCTGATGCCGGTGACCCTGCTGGCCGGCGGTTCCGTCGATCTCAGCACGGCGATGAATGCCCGCAGCCGCCTCGCCCAGGCGCTCGACGCCGCGGCGCTCGCCGTCGGCGTCAATTCCACCATCTCCGATGAAGATGCACTGACGATTGCCCGCGGCTTCATCGCAGCGAATTACCCGGAACGCGAGCTGGGTGACATCACCAGCGTCTCGGTCTCGCTCGACCCGGAAACCGACAGCGTCACCGTACGCGGCGCCGCCGAAGTTCGCACGACCATGCTCGGCCTGGCCGGCATCCAGACCATTACCGTACACTGGGAGAGCGTCGCCCAGCGCGCCCGCCAGCGTATCGAGCTGGCCATGGTACTCGACAATACCGGCTCGATGGGCGGCTCCAAGATCCGCGGCCTGCGCGATGCCGCTCATCTCCTGTCGGAAATCCTGTTTGAAGGCGGCGATGATCCGGACGACGTCAAGATCGGCTTGGTGCCCTTCGCCGCGACGGTTAATGTCGGCACCGGCTTCGAGCGCGACTGGTGGCTGGACCCCGACGCCCTCTCGCCTATCCATGCCCAATGGGCCGGCGGCGATTTCAGCGTCGAGGAATGCACCGGCCGCGGCCGCCGGCGCCGCTGTACAACCACGACCATTCATCCCAATCACTGGGATTTGTTCGACAGCCTGCGTAACACCAGCTGGGAAGGCTGCGTTGAATCGCGCTCGCTGCCCATGGATATCGACGACACGGCGCCCAACCCGGCCCGGCCCGAAACCCTGTTCGTCCCCTATTTTGCCCCGGACGAGCCAGACACCTGGCGCTTCCCCAATGACTATATCGACGATGGCAGCTTTCTCAGCCTCGGCATTCTCGACGAGATTTTCGAGCGCCTGCGCAATCTGGCGAAATATGATGATGCGCGGCCAAGCGGTGGCAGTCCGAACGCGGCCTGCACGACAACGCCGATCACGGCGCTGACGACTTCACGTTCGCGGATCGATAATGCGATTTCCGATATGGAAGCAAATGGAACCACCAATATCGCCAACGGCATCAGCTGGGGTGTGCGGGTTCTGTCACCACAAATGCCGTTCAGCGAGGGCACCAGCTATGATGATCGCGACGTGCTCAAGGCGATGGTGATCCTGACCGACGGCGAAAACGTCCTGCGCGGGCAAAGCACCGATTTCATGTCGGAATACGAGGCCTATGGATATATCACTGACGACCGCCTCGGCATTCGTACCACCAGCAGCAGCAGGCTCGGTGACGCCCTCGACGAGCGTACAGTCGCGGCCTGCAATTATGCCAAGTCCCAGGGAATCCGCGTCTACACCATCACTTTCCAGGTCAATTCCAGCTCGACCCGGGACATGATGCGGGCCTGCGCGTCCAGCGACAGCCTGTATTTCGACTCGCCGTCGACCTCGGCGCTGCGCGATACATTCGAGATGATCGCCGGCGATCTCGCCAATCTGCGCCTGGCACGCTAGCGCCGCACCGGTGAGCGCAAACTCACCGGCACGGCCCTGACTTTGGCGAATTGATTTTCGAACCGGATGACCGGGCCTAATTGGCGCCCGGGATATCGATCAGTTCAAGCTGGAAAACGAGGGCTTCATTCGGGCCGATCGGACCGCCCGGCGTGCCACGTGGGCCATAGGCCAGCTCTGGCGCGATGAAGAGATCCCAGGCTTCGCCGACACGCATCAGCGGCAGGGCTTCGACCCAGCCGGCGATCAGACGGTTGGAGGGGAAGGTCGCTGGCTCGCCGCGAGCATAGGAAGAATCGAACTCGCCGCCATAGGCGAACATGCCGCGATAATGCACCGTGACCATATCGCCGGAGACCGGTGAAATGCCATCCTGGGCAGGCTGGCGGATACGGAAGAGCAGGCCGGACGGCAGTTCGAACACGCAGGGTTCGGCGCGCACAGCATCGAGATAGTCACGGGCCGCGGCAGCGTTCACGTCGGCGTCCTGATTGCCGGCCTCTGGCGCGTCAATGACGAGCATGGTGGTATCGGCGGCGCCCTGACAGGCGCGGGCTTCGGCAACCGTCGCCGCCTCGACCGTCATCACCGGTGCCTCGGGCTGGGCTGCGGCCGGCGCTGCTTCAGTCACAGCATCCGTTTCACTCGGCGGTGCATCACTCACGGGCACGTCTCCACTCGAACAGGCCGAGAGCGCCAGGGCGGAGGCGGCTGTCATCAACACGGCAAATCTCATTTTCAATCTCCATTTCGGGCAGACCTGCCCGGTTCAGTTGTGCCGATGCGAGAATTCTATTCGGCGTCACGCGGCAATATCGTCACCCGCCAGCTGGCTTCCGGCTGCAGGTAGTCCGCCGCCATCCCGATCAGCTCGTCACGGGAAATTTCGGCATAGTCACTGGCCAGGGCGCGAATCCGGTCGAGCCGCTCGGGCTTGTCCCAGGATCGCGACAGCCAGTTGAGCCAGGCGCCATTATTCTCGAACGCATCCTCGATCTGCTCCAGCAAGGGCCGGCGGGCGCGCAGGACTTCATCCTCGGTGATCTCGCCGGCGGCCAGTGCGGCGGCCAGCTCGTCAATCGCGGCATAGGTCGCATCGACATTTTCCAGCCGGACATCGACACCAACCCAGAGATAGCCATAATCGGGATAGACATCCGAAGTGGTCGAGCTGTTGAAGGCAGAATAGGTGAAGCCTTCAGCCTCGCGCAGACGCTCGGTCAGCTTGAGGTCGAACACGGCGCGCAGCAGGGCCAGGGTCCGGCTGCGGCGCGGCTCGCTATCATCGAAAGTCGGCCAGTAGACATTGGCCATGGCCTGATAATCCGGACCGTTATGGCGCAGGATAACCGGCTCGCTGGTGGCTTCAGGGAAGCGGATATCACGCGCCTCGGCATAGTCCGGCCAGCTTGTGGCCCGCTCTGGCAGGGCACCGAATGTGGCACCGACCGCGGCGATGACCGCCGCTTCGCTGATATCGCCAACAATCGTGATCTCGATCGGCGCATTTTCCAACGCCGGGTTGAGAAAAGCCTGGATCGCCGCCAGATCGACGCCGGCGACTTCTTCCTCATCGGGATAGCCATAGCGTTGATCGCCGCTGCGCAGCATGCGCGCGACATCGGCCTGCAGGATACCGGTCGGCGAGGAATAGAGATTGCGCCGGATTTCCGGAGCCTGGCCGCGATACTGCGCCAGTCCCTCTTCGCGCCAGCCCGGATCGGTCATGAAGGCCGCGATCACGTCCATCTGAACCTCGAAATCGGCCGGTGTCGTAGTGGCGCTGAAGGTGAAGCTGTCATCGCCGACGCCGAAACGAATCCCGACCGAACGGCCAGCCAGGACGCGCGACAGATCATCGGCGCTATGGGCGCCCAGGCCTGAGGCGGTAAAAACCGAACTCGCCAGAATATCGACCGCCGGCACGGCGCGCGGCTCCAGTTCGCCGCGGCCGAACTGAACCCGGAGCTGCACGATCTGGTCTGCGAAATCAGTCTGTTTCAGCGTCACGGCGACGCCGTTTTCAAACTGCAGACGGACCAGGCCGAGATCCTCGACGACTGTGCGTTCGGCGACGGTGCCGGCCGGACCGAAATCGGTATAGGCAAAGCTCTGCTCGCCGCTGTCTTCGGGAGCATCGACAGGCTCGGCCGCGCTGGCCTCCCAGACAGCCCGGATACTGGCTTCAGGATCAGCGATCACTTCCGACGTCGCGAGGAAAAGCAGGGGCGCACCGTTCCATTGCGCATTCCAGGCGTCGTTGACGGCTTCGAGCGTGATGCGATCGGCGCTGGCATCGAAACGGGCCAGACCGGAAGCCGGGGTGGTGAATACCTGGCCACCGCGCCAGCTCGACCAGATCGCATCCGACAATTCACCACTATCGCGGGTGCCGGCCTGGTCGGCCGAGTTCTGCAGACTGGTACGGAAATTGGCCAATTGCTCGTCGAGCTCGGCCTGGGTGAAACCGTATTGCGTGGCGCGGCGCAATTCCTGCTCGATCACCTCAACCGCCTCGGCCCAGCGTTCCGGGGTTGCGACCGCGAGCACGCTGGCCTCATCGGCCAATTCATAGCTCGATGAGTGACTGGCTCCGGCCTGCAGCAGGGGCGAGACACCGGAATTGACGATAGTGCGCAGACGGCGCGACAGGATGGCATCGCCGAAACTGGCGAGATTATCGTTGAAACGGCTCTGCGCGGTATCAATTTCAGGCTGATAGGGCCGGATCGCATTGACGGTGAAGATCGTGAAGACCTCCGGGTCATTGAAATAACCGACCGAGAAGGGACGCGCCTCGAGCACGCTGCCCAGATCCGGATCGGGACGGGCGTCCTCGCGTGCCTGCCAGTCACCAAAAATCTCGCGGATTTTCGCCTCGATCTCATCAGGATCGATCGAACCGACGACGACGACCATGCCGCGCTGCGGCACGTAGAAATTCTCGTAATAATCAACGAAGCGGTCGCGCGGGACCGTCTCGAGAATCTCGACCGTGCCGATCGGATCGCGCTCCGGGATCAAGGTGCCGGGCAGCTGGAAATACTGTAGCGCCGTGCTCCAGCGCCGGATCGCCGTATTACGGAAGCGTTCCTCGGACAGGATGACACCGCGTTCGCGATCAATCGCTTCGGGATCGAAGACCAGCTCGCTGGCGGTCTCGCGCATGATGAAGAGCGCCGTGTCGATCGACTCGGCATCAGCCTCGGGCAGATCGAGCTGATAGCCGACAGTGTCAAAACCAGTGAAGGCGTTGGTATCGGGACCGAATTGCAGGCCATGACGCTCGAGCAGCGGGATCATCTCGCCTTCGGCGACATTGGTCGAGCCATTGAAAGCCATGTGCTCGATGAAATGCGCCACGCCACGCTGGTCATCAGCTTCGCCCAGCGAGCCCATATTGAACACCATCCGCACCGACGCGACATTGGGTGGAGTCTCATTGGCCAGGATCGCATAGCGCAGGCCATTCTCGAGCCGGCCATAGCGCACGGCGGGATCGGCAGCGAGATCGCTGGCATCCTGGGGCCAGACCACATCGCTCGCGCGGTCAGCCGGCTGGCAACTCGCGAGTATCAGCCCGGCAAGCACGGGCAGGAGGGCGAGCCTGAGAAGGACCTTGAGCGACATGATGTTCACCGTTTCAGCTTTGAGTGCGGGCGCACCATAGCGTGCAGCGCGTCCCGGTCGAATAAAATGACGGTAAGGCCGCGCGCAATCAGACCGCGATCTGCTCGACCGGGTCATGCTCGGCGACCCAATGGCCCGGCTCGACCTCGATCAATTGCGGCTGGTATTGCTCGGCATCGGGATCGTCGATCAGTTTCGACTGCATGAAGCGCAATTGCGCCCGCGTATCCATTGGCGAGGGCAATTCACCGTCGAGCTTCAGGCGCTTGCGGGTCTTCTCGATCAGCGGGTCCGGGACAGGCACAGCGGAAATCAGCGCCTGGGTATAGGGATGGCGCGCATCCTCATAGATCTGGTCGCGATCCGCCATCTCCACGATGCGGCCGAGATAGAGCACCATCACCCGATGCGAAATCTCGCGCACCACAGACAGATCGTGCGAGATGAAGATCATCGACAGGTCGAGATCCTGTTGCAGCTTGATCAGCAGTTCGACGATCTGGGCCTGGATCGATACGTCGAGCGCGGAGACGGCCTCATCGCAGATCACCAGTTTGGGATTGAGGATCATGGCGCGGGCAATACCGACGCGCTGGTTCTGGCCGCCGGACAATTCGTGCGGATAGCGATTGATCATATTCCGGTCGAGACCGACCCGGTCCATGATTTCGCGCACGGCATCCTGGCGCTGTTCGCGATTCATATCCTTGCGGAAGGTCTGCATCGGTTCGGCGATCGAGGCGCCGATCGTCATGCGCGGATCGAGCGAGGCCATCGGATCCTGGAACACGATCTGCAGGTCTTCGCGCGAATTGCGCATTTCCTTGCGGCTCAGTCCGAGCAGATCGCGGCCAATCCAGGTGACCGCCCCTTCCTGGGCCGGCACCAGGCGCAGGACCGCGCGCGCCAGGGTCGACTTGCCACAGCCGGATTCGCCGACCACACCCAGTGTTTCGCCGGCCTTGAGGTCAAAGCTGACGCCATCAACTGCGCGCAAAGTCTTGTAGGTCGGGCGCAATCCGCCACTGACCCGAATCGGAAACTGGACCTTGATGTCATCAACGCTCATCAGCGGCTCGGCGCCTTCCTGCTCGACCACGGGCTTGAGCTGGACATGGCCCGGCCGGTCCGGCGCGTCGATACGCGGCATCGCGTCGAGCAGCATGCGTGTGTACTCATGCTTGGGATTGGCAAAAATGTCTTCGCAGACGCCGCCTTCGACATATTCGCCATAGCGCATCACTTCGACCCGGTCGGCCATCCGCGCGACAACACCCATATCATGGGTGACGAAGGCCAGGGCCGCGCCGGTGTCGCGCTTGAGCTCGTCCATGATGTCGAGCACTTCGGCCTGGACCGTCACGTCGAGCGCCGTGGTTGGCTCGTCGCAGATCAGCAGGTCGGGTTCACACAGCATCGACATCGCGATCATCACGCGCTGACGCATGCCGCCGGACAATTCGTGCGGATACTGGCTCAAACGGCGGTGGGCTTCAGGAATGCGGACCCGGTCCAGCCATTCGAGTGATCGCTGCTCGGCTTTCTTGCCGTGCAGTTTGAGGTGAATGCCCAGCACTTCGCCCATCTGGTCGCCGATCCGCATATGCGGCGTCAGCGAGGTCAATGGGTCCTGAAAGATCATGGTCATCTTGCGGCCACGCACGCGATTGAGCTTGTGCGGTGGAAGGCCGAGAATTTCCTGTCCACGGTAACGGATCGATCCGGTCGCGCGGCCATTCGAAGCGAGCAGGCCCATCGCGGCCAGGAAGGTCTGGCTCTTGCCCGATCCGGACTCGCCCACCACTGCCAGGCATTCGCCGGCGGCAATCTCCAACGAGATCCCCCTCACCGCATTGACTGCGCCATCGGGCGTATCGAACCGAACATCCAGGTTTTCCACCTGCAGGATCGGTGGCGCACCGGCCGGCTTCTCTCCGCTATGCAACACAATCAAACTCCTCACACACGGAATTGGGGCCGCAAAGCATATCGCCGATATCGCGTAAGACCAGCACGCGCATCATCAAACGCTGCGGTCATATCAAATGAGACCGCTTGCCTATCACGCCGATCACCGTAAACCGCTTATCCGGTGTTGTCCGCAGCCAGATCTGCCAGGCCTTCGCACAACACCCGGCTTCGCGCGCCCGGGACAGCAAACCGCAAGGCGCAGGGCCGGACGATTTTGGTGCGGCTGGCTTGTCCGTACTTGGAGCTGTCCGCGAACGGGGGCAAGCTCTGCGCCGGACAGAACCGCCCTGCGGACAGGGGCCGGGATAGAAGCGGGATGTATGACTAATTCGAAAGACATGCTCCGAACGCTCTATCGCAGTTCACCGGCGGCGATCATCGTGATCGACAATGCACGCCAGCTGACGGCCCTCAACCCCGCTGCGGAACAATTGTTCGGCCATCAGGAAGCCGAGCTGATCGGCACCTCGGCCCAGACGCTCCATGCCGACCCGCGCGAATTCGATCAACTCGGACAGACGCATTTCAGTCGCGCTGCTGCCGAGACCACTTGCTCCTATACGGCGCGTTACCGGTCGAAGTCGGGCCGCGTATTCGATGGCGAGACCGTGGCCAGCGCAGTCATTTCAGCCAGCGGCGAACGCGATGGCCATGTCTGCATCATTCGCGATGTGACCGCCGAACTGTCCCTGCAGGCCAAGCTCGAGGCCAGCGATATCCAGCTGCGCGTCGCCCTGTCCTCGGCCAATGAGGGCACATTCTCGCTCAATCTCGTCTCGGGCCTGGGGTCGACGCGTGGCTTCATCAATGAATTTCTCGGCATCAAATCGGCTGATGCGACGATCAGCCTGACCCGCTGGACCGAGGCCCTGCACGAAGCCGACCGGGCTGAATTTCTCGACGCCATCGACCGGCTGCGAACACAGCCGACGGCGGGGCTGGAGTCGGTGTACCGGGCGCGCCGCACCGACGGCGTCTGGCGCTGGCTCGAGACCCGTGGACGGGTCAGCGAATTCGCCCGTGACGGCACGCCTCTGCGCATTTCGGGCATCATCGCCGATGTGACCGAGCGCCGGGCGCTGGAAGTCAAACTCGCCGAACGCGAACAACAATTGGAGAATGCGATCGCGGCGGGTTCCGCCGGTATCTGGGAGATCGACCCGGCAAACCCCGACGTCGTCGTCATCGGCCCGATCCGGGAGATGCTCGGCGTGCCGGATGAGCTGGAGAAGATTGATCGGGAAACCTGGCTCAGCCAGATTCATCCCGACCACCGCGAGGCCTTCACGACGGCGACGAACCGGCTACTGAGCGGTGAGACCAATTCCCTCGATATCGAATACCGGCTGCGCGACGCCCGCTCCGGACAATGGATCTGGCTGCGGGCCAGCGGTCAGCGGATCCAGCAGGACAAACACCGCCCTATTGTCGCCGGCGTCCTGACCGACATCACCGAACAGAAAGCATTGGCCGAACGCCTCACCCGCAATGAGCATATGGTTCGAGAGGCGATGGCATCGGTGAGGGATGGGGTGTGGAGCGCCGATCTGAAGCGCGAAACCGTCCGCATTTCGGGCTTCCTTGTCGACCTGCTGAAAATCGGCACGCCCAATGAGGAAATGCCGATCAAAGACTGGCTGGCATCACGCCTGTTCGCGGACAGCCACCGCGGTGCCGAACGCCTGGTGAATCTGAAGCAGACACCCATGACCGGCGACAAGCCTGGTGAAATCAACACGGTTGAGTACCGGATGGTCAATGATGACGGCGAAGTCACCTGGGTCCGCAGCCGCGGCCGCGTGATCGAATGGGATGAGAATGGCAAACCGCTCCGGGCAGCGGGCACGCATTCCGACATCACCGAGGAAAAACGTCTTCAGACCGAACTGGAACGTCGTGATATCCAGTTTCGCGACGCTTTGGCGGCGACGAATGAGGGCGCCTGGCGGATCAATCTGAAAACCCGGATATCCGACGTCACGGCAGTCATCAGTGAAATGGTCGGCCTGCCGCCGCGCGATGCCCGCATTGCCCGCGACGAGCTGATATCGCGCATCCATCCCGAGGACCGCCCCATCGCCGAGGCAGCCTTTGCGAGCCTTATTTCGGGCGGGGCGGAGACGGTGGATTACACGGTCCGATTCCACTCCCAGAAAGCAGGCTGGATCCATATCCACAGCCGCGGCCGCGTCAGCGGGCGCGATCCGCAGGGCAACCCCCTGGTCGTGTCCGGCTTTCTCTCCGATGTCACGGAAAGGCTGGAAACCAGCCAACGCCTGCAGGAACGCGAAGATCAATTGACGGACGCTATCCGGGCGACGGCGCTGGGCATATTCCGTATCGATATCGACCGCTCGGAGCTCTGGGTCCGCGGCAATGTGGCCGAGGAGTTGTTCGGAAGCGGCGCCGAAGCCCGCATCCCGACCCAAGCCTGGCTCGACAAGGTTCATCCGGACGATCTGGAAACGGTCACCAATGTCACGACCGCGATGTTCCGCGGCACCGACCCTGTCGCCGTGATTGATTATCGGATGCGAAGCCGCGAGGGCCAATGGATCTGGTATCAGGTAAGCGGCCGGGTCGTGGAGGCAGACGATAAGGGCCGGGTTCGCAATATCAGCGGCGTGATCTGGAATATCGACCCGCAGAAACGGCTCAATGATGCCCTGCTCGAGGAACGCCAGCGCTATGAGGCGATCTATCGGGCGACGCCGGCGATGATGCACACCATCAATGCCGACGGGACCATCCGCGAGGTGAGTGATTTCTGGCTGTCCTCCCTGGGCTATAGCCGGGAGGAGGTTGTCGGGCACAAGTCGACCGAATTCCTCGACCCGGAATCCTGTCAGCGCGCAGTCGAATCCTCCTTGCCGGAACTCTTCCAGAGCGGTCGCAATACGGACATTCCCTACCGCTTTGTTCGCAAGGACGGCACCAGGCTGGATGTGCTGCTCTCATCCTTCCTCGAGCGCAACCCGGCTGGCGAGCCGCTGCAAAGCTATGCCGTCATCACCGACGTCACGCCACTGCGCGCCGCCTATGCCCAGCTCGAGCGCACCAATGCCGAACTCGACCGGTTTGCAACCGTAGCCAGCCATGACTTGCAGGAACCGCTGCGCAAAGTCGCGGCCTTCGCCGGTCTGCTCCGGCGACGCTATACCGGCCAGCTCGACGAGGAAGGCCGTCGCAGCCTCGATTATCTCGTTGATGCCGCACAACGCATGCAGCGCCTGATCGACGATTTGCTGGCCTATTCACGCATGTCGAGCCAGGCGCTCAGACTTCAGCCGGTCGATCTGGCCGCCCTCATGGCCGACGTTGTCGATCAGCTCGGCGCCGCAATTTCGGAATCCGGCGCGCAACTCGATATCGCCGCCCTGCCCACCGTCCGGGCCGACCCGCTGCTGATGCGGCAGGTGCTGCAGAACCTGGTCAGCAATGCGATCAAATATCGCGGCACCGAGACGCCACGCATCGAGATCCGGGCGCATTGCGACCCCGAGGCGTGGACCGTTTCGGTCACGGATAATGGTATCGGCATCGACCCGAAATTCTTCGAAAAGATTTTTGCGCCTTTCCAGCGCCTGCACTCCCGCGAAGCCTATAGCGGCACCGGCATCGGCCTCGCCATCGTGCGGCAGGCCGTCGAGCGGCATAATGGCCGGATCTGGGTGGAATCGGCAGAAAGGCAAGGTTCGAGATTCTGCTTCTCGATTCCGACCCATTACCGACCCGACGACAACAGGGCCGCCTGAGCCCTACTCGAAGCGCAGCGCCTCGATCGGGTTGAGCCGCGCGGCGCGATGAGCCGGGTAGAGGCCGAAGAAGACACCGACAAAGGCCGAAGCCCCGATCGCGATCGCGACAATGCCCGGATTGACCGAGATTTCGAGCTCACCAACATTGGCATAGGCAATCGTGCCGCCAATGCCGACGACAAGCCCGACGACGCCGCCCGTGACGCATAGCACGATGCTCTCGATGAGGAATTGATTACGGATATCGCTGGCGCGGGCGCCAACCGCAAGCCGCAGGCCGATCTCGCGCGTGCGCTCGGTGACCGAGACCAGCATGATATTCATGATCCCGATACCGCCGACCAGCAGCACGATCGCCGCCCCGACCGCAAGCAGAAGGCCGAGCTGGCTTTCGGTCTCATTGCGGGCGCGGATGAATTCGGCGAGGCTGGAGACATTGAAATCATCGTCAGCACCGGGCTGGACATCGCGCCGGACGCGCATCAGATCCTGGATGTCGGCGATGACGCGACCGGTGGATTCGCCGGCACCGACCTCGACATAAATCGTCTGAACCGGGTCGCGCACTGTGGGTGATGTTCCGGCCCCGAAGCGCTGCCGCACCGTGGAGAGCGGCAGGAAGATGATGTCGTCCTGGTCAGACCCATAGGAGGTCTGCCCCTTGGCAGCGACCGTGCCGACGATCGAGAATTGCTGCCCGCCAATTCGCACGGACTGGCCCACCGGACTGGCACCGTCGAAGAGTTCATTGACGATGGTCTGGCCGACCACGGCCAGACGGCGCGCCGATTGTTCTTCCTCAACGGAGAAGGCGCGACCTTCCTCGATGACCCATTCGCGAACTTCGAAATAGGCCGGATTGACGCCGGAGATCCGCGTCGACCAGTTGACGCCGCCGAATACCGCACTCAATCCAAATGCGCTGACTTCGCCGGACACGCCGCCAATACCGGCGACCTGGTCGCGGATCGCTTCGGCGTCGGCATCTGTCACCGGCGTTCCGCTGCCCTCGGCACCGCGGCGGCCACCGAACATCGAGGCCCCGGGGCGGACGATCAGAAGATTGGCCCCGAAACTGGCTATCTGGGCCTCAACGGCCTGTTTGGTTCCTTCGCTGATCGAGACCAGCACAATCACCGAGGCGACACCGATAATCACGCCGAGCATGGCGAGCGAGGAGCGCAGGGCATTGATCCGCAGGGCGGTCAGTGCGACCCGGATCGAGGCGAGCAAATTCATGTGCGGTCCTCCAGCACCTGGCCATCGCGGAATACAATCTGGCGGCGGGCGTGATCAGCGACTTCCTGCTCATGGGTCACCAGTATGATGGTGATGCCTTCGCGATTGAGTTGGTCAAAGATCGCCATGATGTCTTCGGACGTCTTGCTGTCGAGCGCGCCCGTGGGCTCATCGGCCAGCAGGATTTCAGGGTCATTGACCAGCGCGCGGGCGATGGCGACGCGTTGTTGCTGGCCGCCGGACAATTGAGACGGATGGTGATCGGTGCGTTCGCCGAGACCAAGTTGCTCGAGGCGCCGCAGCGCGCGCTGGCGCCGCTCGGCATGCGGCACACCGCCATAGACCAGCGGCAGGGCGACATTTTCCACGGCTGACGTGCGTGGCAGAAGATTGAATTGCTGGAAAACGAAGCCGATCGTGCGATTGCGAAAACGGGCCACCGCTTCTGGCCCCAGCGTGCCGAGATCCTCGCCGGCGACGCGCAACAGGCCGGAGGTTGGCCGGTCGAGGGCGCCGAGCAGATTCATGAAGGTCGATTTGCCCGATCCGGAACTGCCCATGATGGCGACATATTCACCCGACTCGATCGTCAGCGAGACGCCATCGAGAGCCCGGATCGTCATATCGCCCATGGAATAGGTCTTCACCAGATCCCGGCATTCAATCAGCGCCGTCATTCGCGCACCTCGCGGGCACGTGTGACCGCCAGATCGCCCTCGGCAAGGTCACCGGACACGACTTCGGTATGCTGACTGTCGGAAATACCCAGGCGCACGCGGCGCTCGACCAGCATGCCATCCGCTTCCTGGACCCAGACGGTGGCGGCACGGGTATTGGCCGCTTCGCGGGCCAGCGCCCGGTAGCGCTGCATCTGCTCGGGGGTCAGCACGGCCTGCAGCCCGCGATCAATCTCGGCCTGCAAGGCTTCGCGATCAAAGCCACCGCCGGCCTGGGCGGCAGCCTGGGCACGCCCGAAGGCGCTGCGGAAGACGGTGCCGGCGCTTTCAGCCTGCTCCGGGGTGAGGTCGAGCTGTTGCGTCAGACGGTCGGCAGGATTGCCGCGGCCGCCACCCTCGCCGCCCCGGCGCGGAGCACCCTCTGGCGCTGCTTCGACGGGCCGTGTCAGGCCCTCAAGGGCGGGCGATGGCCGGAAGCGCAGCGCTGCATTGGAGACGCGCAACACGCCATCACGCTCGCCGGTGACGATATCCATATTGGCGGTCATGCCAGGCAGAAGACGCTGGCCGGGATTGGCCGCCGTGATCACCACCGTATAGGTGACGACATTGTTCAGCGCGGTCGGCGACAGGCGTATCTGATCGACCAGACCGGTCAATTGCATGTCGGGATAGGCATCAACGGTAAAATTCACCGGCTGCCCTTCGGCAATCTGGCCGATATCCGCCTCATCGACCTGGGCATCGATCTGCACCTGGCCGAGATCCTGGGCGATGGTGAACAGGACCGGCGCCGACAGGCTGGCAGCCACGGTCTGGCCTTCATCGACGGCGCGATCGACAACGATACCATTGATCGGCGAACGGATCGTGGTGCGCTCCAGATCAATGCGCGCGCCTTCCAGCGTCGCGTCGCGCTGGCGCAGGACGGCTTCCGCATTGGCAATCTGGGCCTGGGCGACGGCGACATCGGCCAGCGCCGCATCCAGCGCAGCACGGGCATTGTCGAGCGCCGCCGCGGAGGCATTGCCGCGCTCGCTCAGGGTCTCGGTGCGATCAAAAGTCAGCTGGGCATTATAGGTATTGGCGCGCACGCGCGTCAGCGTCGCACGCTGCAGCGCCAGGCTGGCAAGCGCCGTGGCGCGCGAGGCTTCCGCTTCGCGGACCCGCGTCTCATAGGTTTGCGGATCCAGCCGGGCGATGACCTGGCCTTCCTCGACGCTATCATTGAAATCAACCAGGACTTCGGCAAGCTGGCCGGAGAGTTGGGAACCCACCTCGACGGTCACCAGAGCGCGCACGGCACCGGACGCCGCGACGATACTGCGGACCTCGCCCGTCGTCGTGGCCGCGGTCTCGATCTGGACCGGACCGGCACTGCCTTCAGCGCGCCCCAGAAACCACCAGCCGGCCACGGCCAGTACAAGCACGGCCATCATGGCCATAATCCAATTCTTATTTTTCAACATGCCTGCCTCTTGGCCTGTGCGCGAGAACGCGCCGCGCTGACTGACTTCTACTGCCTCAACGTGGCAGCGCCCGGATTCCGTCCCATGAACAACATCTCGTTGCGGTGTAGCGTGATGTTCGCGCAAAGGCTATCAGGTTGCAGCGAGGCAAGGGGCCGGATTGTGGATATTCAACAACTGCTTGAGATGCCGGGGATCGCAGGCCTGTTGGAGCTCGCTCCGGTGGTCGGTGGGGCCATCTGGGCGCTGCTGACGGCGCTGCTCTGGCGCAATGGATTCGGTGACCTGTTCGAGCGCTTCACACGATCGCGCTGGAGCACGGCGCAGCGCGCGGCCACCGTGTTGATGATCCCGGGCCGGGCCCTGCTTCTGACTCTCGCGGCCGGCCTCGGCGCCGGGCTGACGACGCTGGGCCTGCTGATCAATCTTGCCGTCCTCCTCAATCTCTGGCGGGCGGGCAAGCTCCTTATCGCCGGCTGAGCCGGTGGAGGGCAGCCGGTGCAGGCATGGTCAGTTTGTCACGCCAGCTGCAGGGTGACATGGCCCGAACTGGGCCTTATGTGTAAGCTTCCCAGCTGATAACGACTTGCAAACGCAAGCAGCCGCGACAGGACCGGATGTGACGCTCGACCAACTCGAAAAGGGCCAGATTTGCCACGTGACCGGCTTTATTCCGGGCTGCGAGGATCTGGTCATCAAATTGCGTGAGATTGGCTTTGCTGAATCCGACGAGGTCGAATTAATGCATCGCGGCCCGCTCGGCGCCCAGCCTCTCTGCTTTCGCCTCAACCGCACCCTGATTGCCCTGCGCAGTGATGAAGCCCGCGTCATCGAAGTGGACGCCCTGGCATGAGCCGCTTGCGTATCGCGCTGGTCGGCGCGCCCAATTCGGGCAAATCCACCCTGTTCAACGGGCTGACCGGCGGCCGCGCCAAGGTCGCCAATTATTCCGGCGTCACGGTGGAAACCCGCACCGGCTGGCTCGAGACGCCGGGCGGCACGGAGATTGACCTGATCGACCTGCCGGGCATTTACGGTCTCAAGGCGCGCTCGACCGATGAGCGCATTGCCATCGACCTGCTCTGCAATGGCCGCGATGGCGAAGCCCCGCCTGACGGCATCCTGGTTCTGATCGACGCAGCGCATCTTCGCACCCATCTGCACACCGTGCTGCAGATGCGTGCCATTGGCCGGCCGATGATCGTCGTGCTCAACATGATCGACCTGGCCGAGCGCGACGGGCTCAAGATCGATGTCGAACGCCTGCAGACCGAGCTCGGCGTCCCCGTTGTCACCTCGCGCGCCACCCGCGCTGCCGGCCGTGCCGACCTTCTGGCCTGCCTTGACGCCGAGACCGCCGGCTGGCAGGCGCGCAATGCCGCGGCCGAAAACACCGTCTGCACCACCGATATCGACCTGACCGCCCTGCAACGCGAAGCCCGCGGTATCGCCAACAAGGCGATCCTGTTCGAACCGGCAATGAATCGACTCACCCGCCAGGTCGATAATTTCGTCCTGCACCCGGTTGCCGGACCGCTGATCCTCTCGGCCCTGCTCTTCTTCATGTTCCAGGCCGTCTATTCCTGGTCGGGGCCCTTCATGGACGGTCTCGAGGCCGGCGCGGCGGCGCTGGGCGATCTGGCCGGACGCGTCCTGCCCGCCGGCTGGTTCCATGACCTGATCGTGGACGGCATCATCGCCGGCGTCGGCAGCGTCGTCGTCTTCCTGCCGCAGATCGTGATTCTCTTCCTCTTCATCCTGGCGCTGGAGGCCTCGGGCTATATGGCCCGCGCCGCCGTGCTGATGGACGAGCTGATGCTGCGCGTCGGGCTCAATGGCCGCGCCTTCATCCCGCTGCTCTCCAGCTTCGCCTGCGCCATCCCCGGCATCATGTCGGCGCGCACCATCGATAATGAGCGCGACCGGCTGACCACGATCATGGTGGCGCCACTGATGACCTGTTCGGCGCGCCTGCCGGTCTACACCCTGATCATCGCCGCCTTCATCCCGCCCGATGCCGTCGGCCCGTTCAACCTGCAGGGCATTGTGATGTTTGGTCTCTACCTCACCGGCGTCGTCAGTGCCGTGACGGTGGCCTTCGTGCTCAAGCGCACCGTGACCAAGGGGTCCAACCAGGTCCTGATCATGGAATTGCCGACCTATAAACTGCCCAATCCGCGCGACTTCTTCCTCTCCCTCTGGGGCCATGTCTCGGCCTTCCTGCGGCGCGCCGGCACCATCATCCTGACGACCTCGATCATCCTGTGGTTCCTCGCCAGCTATCCCTCATCGGCGACGACCCTGCGCGACAGCTATGCCGGCATGATCGGCTCGGTGCTGGAAAAGATCCTCGCCCCGATCGGCTTCAATCTCGAGATTGCCATTGCGCTGGTGCCCGGCATGGCGGCGCGCGAAGTCGCTGTCGGGGCGCTGGGCACGGTCTACGCCATCCAGGGCGGCGAGGAGAATGTCGAAGGCCTCGCCGCGGCGCTGCAGGGCGCCTGGTCGCTACCAACCGCGCTCGCCTTCCTCGCCTGGTATGTCTTCGCCCCGCAATGCTTCGCCACCCTGGCGACGGCGCGGCGCGAGACCAATTCCTGGGCCTGGACCGGCTTCATGTTCACCTATCTGATGACGCTGGCCTATATCGCTGCCGGCGCCACTTTCCACATCGCGAGCTGGGCCGGGCTTTAGGGCACCAGATGACCCTGCAGCGTGTCGATGAAGGCGGGCAGCAAAGCCCGCTCGACATCGGGATTGCTCCAGAACGGGTTCATGAAGACACAGCGCAGCAGCACCAGCTGATCGCTGTCATACGCCCCGCCCCAGGACGCGACATGCGCCTGCATCAGCGCGTCATAGCTTTCCGCCGCCATCACCGTGCGTGACACCGAAAACGCCGGATCAGCCTGCAGGCGGGTGAAGACCGCGCCGGTGCGCTGGTTGGATTGCGACAGGGCCTCGCCGGGGCGGGCCAGCGAGAAACAGAGAATATTGCTGTCGGCCGGCAGGAAGCGGGCGTGAGGGATCGCGGCAGCGATGGCAGACTGAAACGCCATCCGCGTCTCGATCGTGCTGCGCAGCATGTCGCCAAAGCGCTCCGGCCCGAATCCGATCGAGCGCCCGGTCAGCCAGGTCGCGGCGGCGCCGGACGCGGTACGCGAGCCTTCCAGCGTGCAGGCCCATTTATCATTGGTCGCGGCGCGGTCGATATAGGGCGCCTGGAAGGATGAGGCGACATAGCCGCGGACATCGCGGGTCAGGAAGGCGCCGCAGGCATAGGGGACATAGCCCAGCTTGTGCGGATCAAGCGTCACCGAGTCGGCGCGCGCGATCGCCCCCAGCGCCCGCACCCGGCCCGGCTCGAGGCATTGCTCCGCCGCACCGCCCAGCATCGAGCAGAAGAAGCCGCCATAGGCCGCATCGACATGGTGCCAGATATCAATCCCCTCGGCGCGCAGGCCATCGAGCCGGTCACACACCCCGTCAACCGGGTCGATCTCGCCCGCCTCCGTCGTGCCGGCCACCGAGACGATGGCCAGGACCGGGCGCCCCTGATCGCGCGCCCGGGCGATCAGCGCATCCAGCCCATCGAGATCAAAGCGGCCCTGGGCATCGAGCGGCGCGTTCCAGAACGCCTCCTCACCGAGGCCGAATACATTCGCGGCCTTGCGCCAGGAGAAATGCTTGTTGCCCGGCGTGATCAGGACCGGGCCGCGCCAGGGCCGGCCGGTGGCGCGCGTCAGGCGTTCGCCATAGTCGAACGGATTGCCGAGCACGCCGCTGCAGCCGCGCAATTCGGCCTCGATGGCTCCGCTTGCAGCGCGCCGGGCCTCGAAGGCGTCCCAGCCGATATGCGCGGCCTCGAAAGCGTTGAAGCGCTCGCCGCGGCTCTCATAGCCGTGCAGGGCGAGCGAGAGACAATGATCCATCCGGTAGCGCGCCCGCCAGACCGCCTCGAAATTGGCCACCGTGCCGCCACCGGTGAAATGCCCCTGCGCCTGCGCCGGATCATAACCGACCATGCCGGCGAGCATGGCGATCGCTTCATCCTCGATCACGCCGCCGACCCGGGCGACATCGCGCGAGGTATTATTGGGATTGTGCAAGAGGGTGGCGAAATGCCCGAGCAGGGCCGGGAGCGAGACCTCCGAGACCATGTGACCGACATAGCGCGGTGTGAAGGTCGGCACTTCGGCGCACAGTTTCTCGCGCAGCACCCGCACCGCCTGGCCGAGGCGCTCGCGTTCACGCAGGAATTCACTCGACAGGCGGCGTTCCGGCGAGATCGCCTCGGGATCGTCGGCGAAGAGCGAGCGGCGCCAGTCAAACCAGTGATCGAGAATCGCCTGGAATTCGCCGCGCACCCAGGCCGAGTTCTCGGATTTGGGGCCGAGAAAATAGGCGTCGCTGGCAAAGCGGGATTCGATTGGGCTGGACATCGCGGCCTCCTGCAGGAATGCCTATCAAGTCCGGCGCTTGATAAATATCAATGATTAATTCTGCGGCAAACGCGCGCAGGTTTTCCGCCCGTTCACGCCAGCGCCCCGGCCATCTCCACCAGCTTGGCGACGGTATTCATATTGCGCGCCGTGCCGGCTTTCGCGGCCGGAATGACCAGTTTCGACTGACCCATCCCCCCCGGATAATGGACATAAATCTCGCGCACGCCGGGACGGATCTCCTCATCGGCCCGGTGCCTGAGCCCGTCCAGCTCGCCGGGCGCGCCATCCAGGAAGATCGCGACGGTGCGATTGCCCGGCTGGTCAGGGAAGGGATTGGCCGCAAGCACGGCGCGCATCTCGTCGGCCGTGCGCACCATCACCGCAACCGGCTTGCCGGCCCAGGCGAGCAGCGCCGCCTCGAGACCGGCCTTCACCGCCGCCGCATCCTGATCACTGGTGAAGACGACATTGCCCGACGCAATCCAGGTCTTCACCTGGCCATAGCCGAGCGCCTCACACATGGCGACGAGCTCCCCCATCGGCAATTTTCCGGTGCCGCCAACATTGACGGCCCGCAGCAGGGCGATGAAGGCGGTCATGGCGGGGTTCCTGGAACAGGGAAGTGAAACGCCACTGTCGCGCAGAAACCATTCATCCGGTGACATCACGGCAGCGCACCCGCGCACGCAGCTCCGCAAAATAGGTCGCATCGACCACGCCCATCGGCGCTGAACGAGCCCCCTCCAGCAGGAGGCCCCTCAATCGCTGAACTGCCAGATCCTTCTCGATCAGCTCGCTGACATACTCGCTCACGCCGGAATAGCCACGCTCAGCGACCTGTTGGTCGACAAACGTCTTGAGCGGGTCGGTAAGGGAGATGTTGATCGTGCGCATCGCGCCAGATTGGCGCCGGGGGCAAAATTTGGCAAGAATGAGCGAGCCGAGTGGGGACACGCTCCGGCTTCAAGAATGCCGGACCATGCCCCCCGTCAATCAGCCCGCGATGGGTCCGCCGCGAGTTGAAGCAATCCCGCCATCGCAGACCACTGTGGTGCCGACGACATAATCACCGGCGCGCGAGGCGAGGAAGATCGCCGTGCCGGCCATGTCCTCGATCGTGCCGACGCGGCCCGAGGGCACCGCCTGCGAGACCAGGTCGGCATGGTCGCGGGCCACCTTGTTCATCTCCGAGGCGAAGGCGCCGGGCGCAATCGCCGTCATGATGATATTGTCGCGCACTAGTTCCAGCGCCATGCGCTTGGTGAGGTGGATGATGCCGGCCTTCGAAGCGGCGTAGGAATAGGTCTCGAGCATATTGACGGAGAGGCCGTCGACCGAGCCGATATTGATCACCTTCGAGGGTTGTTCCTTGCTGCCGCCCGCCTTCAGGGCGCCGAACAGGGCCTGGGTCAGGAAGAAAGGCCCCTTCACATTGACGTCCATCACCTTGTCCCAGCCGTTTTCCGGGAATTCGGCAAAGGGTGCGCCCCAGGCGGCACCGGCATTATTGACCAGGATGTCGAGCTTGCTCTCCTGCTTGAGCAATTGCGCCGCCAGCTCGCGGCAGCCTTCCACGCTGGATACATCGCCGGGAATGGCGATGCATTCTCCATATTGTGACAATTCCTTCGCCGCCTCGAGGCAGGGCCCCGCCTTGCGCGCCGAAATATAGACCTTGGCCCCGGCCCGCAGATACCCCTCGGCAATCATCGCACCAATGCCGCGCGAACCACCGGTGATGAGAGCCACACGGCCTTTGAGGGAGAAGAGGTTTTCCATGCTCATGATCGGTCTCGCTGATTAGGCGCGGCGCAGGGTCTGGCGGCGCGTATTGGAAGAACGGGTTTGTCGGGAATGGATTAACGTGAAGGGCGCAGGGCGTCCAGTCGGGATATGGGTATGGGGCCGTTATCGCTGGAGAACACCGCACTCACCATCCGACAGCCCCTCTACAGCCGTGCGCGCAAGGCCTGAACATGTTTTCGGCCAACCGGGATTTGTCGACCAACGGTCAGGCTCAGTTCGTAACGGCTGCCCTCATGGCTGTGGAGCGCTTCCACGGCATCCAGATTTACCGCCCAGGATCGATGCACACGCTGGAAAGTCTCGGGCAATAGACTCAAAACCTGGCTGAGGCCGCGCCCGTCCAGCGTCACCGCGTCATGGAGCGAGTGGATCTCGGTATAATTGCCCGCAGCTTTCAAGAACAGGATCGCATTGATCGGCAAAAAGCGCGTGCGGCCTGTTTCCGTCACGGCGAGCGTTTTGGGCCGTGTGACCTCCACAGGCAAAGGGACAAGTACAAAATCATGTCGCAGCAGGGCGTGACCAAACAGGATCGTCGCCAGCAAATACGCACCCCGGTCGAGAAAATCCCCGGGTGCTATCTGGCTGTAAATCCCGATTGCCACCAGCGGGAGTGCGAGCAACACGGCTGTGCGGTCCGTGCGAATGCTTGCCCAGACCGACCAGAGCCCGGCTGTGCCTGCCAAAATGCCAGTCACTATGGATGAGCGGGCATCGTATCCGCTAGACGCCAAGACCCATAAGGCGGCCAACGGGACGGCTCCCCAGAATACAAGGCGCAGCCATTGGGTCGAAGCCGACCACCGCAGAAGGCCATAGCGCAACAGACCTGCGCCAAAGGCAAAAAAACCTGTGAGCTGGATGGCCTGCCGGGGCTGATGCCAGTCATAGGAGTAATTGATGAGGGCGCGGGATATCTCTGCGCCACCCGCGATCAACAGCCCCGTCAATGCAATGATCAACCACTGGCCCGCCGCGTATTTTCGGGCCCGCGACAGATGTGCGGCCAGCAGGATCAGGCCCGCCAATGCTCCAGCGACAAGGATGATGGGCGCATAATATCGCAAGGGGCGCCGCGAATCGTCGCGATAAGGCAAGATGGACAGGGTCTGAAGCAGGATCGCGGGCTGGTACCCGGCATGATGGCTTGAGTAGTGGAGCGTGACCCGATTGCCCTCATCACCAATCAGGCCGGACGGTATGGCGAAGAGGCCGTCAATTTGCCCGGCCCGCTCGTCGTCCGGCGTCGATCCCGGGACACCTTTCGAGCCGATCAGCACGCCGTTGAAATAGACATCGGCGGAGAATGGTCCACCCATCTGGATCGCCAATGGACGATCGCGCGGGAGGTCGCGAACCGGCGACCACCGCAGCCAGGCGTCCGTTTGCGGATGTGGCAGATCCACAAGACCGAGTGTTTCGACCTCGACCCAGGCTGACTGCAGGTCGAGCGGGGCCGTCGTGCGGTACTCAACGGCCACGGCGGAATCAATGACGCGCGGTGTGACGGACTGCCCGGTGAAGGCCAGAAATGCGATGGCGACAAGCAGGACGACGCAAGCTTCAACGAATCTCACAAAGAGGTTTTTCGCAATGAGCAATTCGTCAGCCATGCGAGCAGTTCGTCATTTTTTGCTATCGCTGGCAAGGCGGCAGGGGCATTCGCGGCGCACAACAAAGCCTGAATAAGGAGTGAAACACATGCCGCTTGAAACAATAGGTGCCGCCGACGATCATGTCGGAGGAAGCCCGGGGCTCTACAGGGGCCGTGCCCATGCGTAGCTATATTCTGCTTGGTGTCTCGGCCCTGGTCGCAATTGCGGCCTGGGCTGGGCTGATTTTCACCGGAACCATGAATGGCTGGACCCGCACCGCCATCGCCGAGCCGGGTGATGTGAGCGGGTTTCTGCAGGCCGCCACCGAGATGGTCGATACCGAGCATCAGGGCAATCTTGGACTTGCCTTGCTGGAAAATGGCGAGATCGCCGGGGAGTATTATGTCTCGATCGGCGCCCCGATTGACCGCGACACCAGCTTTCAGGTCGCATCCTTGAGCAAATGGGTTTCGGCGGCCGGCGTTATGGCGCTGGTCGAGGATGGCCGGATCGATCTGGACGCACCGGTCTCGACCTATCTGAACAGCTGGCAATTGCCGCAGGGCGAGTTCGACACTGACGGCGTCACAGTGCGCCGCCTGCTCAGCCATACGGCCGGTTTGACTGACGGTCTGGGTTATGGCGGGTTTGCGCCGGGTGAGGATATTCAGCCGCTGACCGAATCGCTCACCCAGGCTTCTGACGCCTCGCCTGGCGCCGATGGCCGGGTCCGCGTTGGTCTCGAGCCCGGCGCGCAATTCGAATATTCCGGCGGTGGCTATACCCTACTGCAATTGCTGGTCGAGGACGTCACCGGCGAGGCGTTCGAAACCTATATGCAGCGCGCAGTTTTTCAGCCGCTGGGCATGGAGAACTCGACCTATCTGGACGAGGTCAGCGATAACGGCAATCGCGCCGCCCTCTATGATATCGATGGCACTGAGGCGATCCGCTATCGCTTCGCCGGGCTGGCCCCGACCGCACTCAACAGCTCGACCGCCGACATGGTGCGTTTTCTCCAGTCCAATCTGGTCGCCGGGGCCGGCGGCTCAGCCCGCCCCCACATTCTTGAACCCCGGACCCTTGCACGGATGCGGCAACCGGAGGCCTCGCAATTCGGTCTGGAAATCTGGGGCCTGGGCACGATTCTCTACGCACCAAACGGCCGGGGGGATTTCATCGCCGGACATGATGGCAGCAATGACCCGGCGATCAATGCCGCCGTTCGCTACGATCCGGCCACGGGCGACGGGATTGTCGTCCTGGAAAGCGGAGACCGTTTTCTCGCTACCCGGATCGCCGGGGAATGGGTGTTCTGGCAAAGCCACCAGCTCGATGTGTTGAGCTTCACCGCTATCGCCGAGAACATGATCCTGACGATCCTGACCGGTGCCCTGGTCATTGTCCTCATCACGATCATCTTTGCCGCAAGCCTGGCCTGGCGCCGCTGGCGGCGACGCCGCCGCACCCCGGCGGCGTGAGACCGGACTGGCGCGAAATTGGGCGCGCGCGCCCTCTGCAGCAAGAAGAAACGGGGACAGAGCCGCAATCACGGCCAAGTCCCTGTTTTTCCCCGCCATTGCCAAGTCCGCCTTCGGGCAACACAATAAGCGGCGCATTTTGGGGGAAAATCGACATGCCATTGCCTGAGATTTCAATCGACAATCCGGCGGGCGCGCAATGAGTGCCGCGCCGGCAACCGAGCGTCTGCTCGGCATTGATGCGCTGCGCGGCCTCGCTGTGCTGGGCATTTTGATGATGAATGTCCAGGCCTTTGCCATGTTGCCCGGCGCCTATGACTACCCGGTGGCGCATATGGACATGTCCGGTCTGAACGCGCAGGTCTGGGCGATCGGACACACATTCTTCTCGATGAAATTCATCACGATCTTCTCGGCCCTGTTCGGCGCCGGCATCATGCTGATGGTCGGCGAGAGCCAGGACACCCGCCTGCACTACCGTCGCATGTGGTGGCTGCTCGCCTTCGGCATGCTGCATGCCTACCTGCTCTGGTATGGCGATATTCTCGTGCCCTATGCCCTGTTCGGCATGCTCGCGGTGAAGATGCGCTTCTGGTCGACCGGCAAGCTCATCCTGTGGGGCCTCGCCCTCATCACCCTGACCGGTGTCCTGGTCATCGGCCTGTTTCACGCCGTGCTGGCGATGAAAGGCTTCGACCCGATGATTTTGGGCGTGTCGGAAGAGGTCGTCGCCGCATCGGTGGCGGCCAACCAGGCCGGTTATCTGGCGCAATTGCCCGATAATGCGCTGACGGCAGCGGGCGCCCAGTTCGCCAGCCTGACCATGTTTGGCGGCCGTATTTTCGGCGTGATGCTGATCGGCATGGCGCTGTTCAAGAACGGGTTTCTGTCGGCCACGCTGAAATCGCCGACCTATCTCCTGATCGGCGTGCCTAGCCTGTTCTTCGGGCTCGCCCTGTCGGCCTGGAGTTCCGAACATGCGCTGGCGACGAATTTCGCCCTGGAGACCGCCTGGCAGACGGGGTTGAGCAATTATGCCGGCAGTCTTCTGGCGGCGCTCGGCTATGCCGCCGCCATCATGCTGATCTGCAAGTCCGGCTGGGTCGGCTGGCTGGTACAGGTCCTGGCCGCCACCGGCCGCATGGCCTTCACGAATTACCTGACCCAGACCCTGATCATGACCTTCATCTTCGTCGGCGCGCCCGGCCTGGGCCTGTTCGGCACGGTGGAGCGGATCGACCAGGCCAAGCTGGTGCTGCTGGTCTGGGCGCTGCAATTGATCTGGTCACCGCTCTGGCTCAGCCGCTTCCGCTTCGGCCCCTTCGAATGGGCCTGGCGCTCGCTGAGCTATGGCCGGTTTCAGCCGTTGCTTAGAAAGGCCGAAGCACCGGCCACTCCGGACGCCTGAGCCGGACGGCGCAGAGCAAGGCGATCGAGCCGCCGCCTTCCCCCGCCCATCCGAACAGAGAAACGGCATGGCAGCTGTTCGCGCCATGCCGTTTCCTGTCGTGATTGTCCGATGGGGAAGCGAAACTCGCCCCGGTCAGAAATGATCTAGCCGCCGGCGGCGGTGCGGGCCCGTTTGCGCTCGAATTCCTTGAGGAAGATCTTGCGGATGCGGATGGATTGCGGCGTCACTTCGACCAGCTCGTCATCATCGATGAATTCCAGGGCAAATTCGAGCGTGACGCGGATTGGCGGCGTCAGCACAATGTTTTCGTCGGTGCCCGAAGCGCGCATATTGGTCAGCTTCTTGCCCTTGGTCGGATTGACGACCATGTCGTCATCGCGGGCATTGACGCCAATGATCTGGCCTTCATAGATATCGGCCGCGTGACCGAGGAAAAGCTTGCCGCGATCCTGCAGGTTGAACAGCGAGAAGCCGGCCACCTTGCCATCCACCATCGAGACCATGGCGCCGTTGTGACGCTGACCGAAGCGGCCTTCAGTGCGCGGGGCGTAGTGGTCAAATGTGTGGAACAAGAGACCTGTACCCGATGTCGCCGTCAGGAATTCGGACCGGAAACCGATCAGGCCACGGGTCGGGATGACATAATCCAGGCGCACCCGGCCATGCCCGTCCGGCACCATGTTTTTCAGATCGGCGCGGCGCTGGCCGAGCTTTTCCATCACCCCGCCCTGGTGGGCTTCTTCCATGTCGATGGTCAGAGCCTCGTAAGGCTCGCAGGTGACGCCGTCGATTTCCTTGAGCACGACGCGCGGCCGGCCCACGGCGAGCTCGAAGCCCTCGCGGCGCATGGTCTCGATCAGGATGGAGAGGTGAAGCTCACCCCGGCCCATGACGTTGAACTTGTCGGCATCGGCCATCTGCTCAACACGCAGGGCGACATTGTGGATCAGCTCGCGATCAAGGCGTTCCTTGATATTACGGCTGGTGACGAATTTGCCTTCACGGCCGGCAAACGGGCTGTCATTGACCTGGAAGGTCATCGACAGGGTCGGTTCGTCGACGGAGAGCAGAGGCAGGCCCTCGACAGTGTCCGGATCGCAAACCGTGTCGGAGATTTTCAGCTTGTCGATACCGGTGAAGGTAATGATGTCGCCAGCCTGGGCTGCATCAATCTCGACACGCTCGAGGCCATGGAAACCGTAGAGCTGAAGGATCTTACCCTTCTGGGTCGTGCCATCAGCCTTGGCGACCGTCACCGCCTGGTTCTTGCGGATCGTGCCGCGGGCGATGCGGCCAATACCGATAACGCCGGTGAAGCTGGAATAATCCAGCGCCGACACCTGCAGCTGCAGCGGACCATCACGGTCGACCGGTGGCTCGGGCGTATATTCGGTGATCATCTTGAAGAGCGGCTCCATATCGGTGCCGATCTCGCCGGGATTGCTCGCCGCCCAGCCCTGCAGGGCGGAGGCGTAAACAACCGGGAAATCGAGTTGCTCTTCGGTGGCGCCGAGGCGGTCGAACAGGTCGAAGGTCTGGTCCAGCACCCAGTCAGGGCGCGCTGACGGACGGTCGGCCTTGTTGATCACGACGATCGGCTTGAGGCCGCGCGCCAGGGCTTTCTTGGTCACGAAGCTGGTCTGCGGCATCGGGCCGTCAACGGCGTCGACGAGCAGAAGCACGCAATCGACCATGGAGAGGACACGTTCGACCTCACCGCCGAAATCGGCGTGTCCGGGCGTGTCGACGATATTGATCGACCAGTCGCCCCAGGTAACAGCCGTATTCTTGGCCAGAATGGTAATGCCGCGTTCTTTCTCCAGATCGTTGGAGTCCATCATGCGTTCGGATGTATTGGCGCGTTCGCCCAGCGTGCCCGACTGCTTGAGCAGCTGGTCAACGAGGGTGGTCTTGCCGTGATCGACGTGCGCGACGATGGCAATATTGCGCAGCTTGTCGAGGGACGCGCTCATGAGTGTAATCCTGCTTGGTGAAAAGGCGCGCCCTAATACGCCGCCATGCCCGGCCTGACCAGTGCTTATTCCGCATTATTAATACGGCTGCCGCTCTGACCGCAGCCGCATGCGGCGCCTCAGGCCTCCTGGGCAGGTAGTGCGCGGTCGAGAAGCGGGCGAATTGCGAGGACGCCAAGCATGGCAGCGAGGACCAGCAAAAACACGATCTGGCCCCGGTAGCGCGAGGTATGCTGGACCGACGCCAGGTCCACAACCGAGACGAAATACCAGGCCGGCCCGTCGATGCGGCTGAACGCGACCATCCAGCTGCCGTCCGGGGACCGCACCGCGCCGACAGAACGTGAGTCGCGCCGCACCATGTCCATGATCGCGTCCGGATCGAGCGCGGAACGGGCATGTTGCTGGGCTGGATCGATTGCGGGCTGGGGCCCGCGTGACAGGATATTACCGTCGCGATCGAACAGCATGTTCATGCCATTCAATGGCGGCCTCTCAAGGGCCGCGGCGAGCGTTTCGGTCATCGAGATCGAGGTTCCGAAGGCGCCGAGCAATTCACCGCCGCTCCGGACCGGCAGACGGCAGGCGCTCGCGGCACGTTCACCGCCATTGGCATAGACGAGGCGCGACAGCCGGGTGCACTGCATCGCATTATCGGGATTGCTCGCGAGATCGAACAGCACCGCATCCTCATCGCCGCGCAACTCGAAATCGGCTGGCGCTTCACTGCGATAGAAGAGGAGCCTGTCCTCACGATGCGGTGCAAACATCACCAGGCGGCGATCAGGCGTGAAATAATACAGATTGGCGAACTGGCCGAGAAACGCCTCTCCGACGCTGCGCACGGTATGAAAGCCGGCCAGATAGCGGCGCTTTTCGGCATCCGTCATCGCGGCACCATCGGCCAGGAACGCGCCGACACCGAACACATAATCGCCATCGGCCGGGATCATGCCGTCGAATAATTCCGGGGCACTACGGCGCGTTCCATCCGCCATGACGGGGAAAAGCCGGTCGAATTCCGCATCGACAGCTTGATTCTGCAGCACATCCAGACGACGCCGGAAGGTCTCTTCCGCGGCATGGGTCAGACGGCGCGCATCCTCAAAAATCTGCTGCTCGCGCTCGGCCCTCACACGGATATAGGCATTGAGATGCTCGACCTGGGCGGCTTCCAGGCGCCGATCGAGAATTCGATCGCAGGTAAAGCCCGCCAAGCCTGCCAGCAGGAAAGACACGCAAATCTGCCCGATCAAGATTGCCGATTTCCTGGACACCAAATTGCTTTCTCCGACCGCAAGCCGGCCACCCGTGAAGCCGGTTCGAGCGCCGAGGTCAACGCATCAATTATGAAACCGCGTCTGGGCGGGCGCAACAACGTCGCCATGCTGCGGGTGTCAGCCCCCGGAAGGGTCCGACATGGTCGAGACCAGTCGTCCCAGCAGGGCTGAGAACCGCCGTTGTTCATCATCGCTCAGCGCCGTGTGGATCTCCCGCGACACCGCCTCCACCCGCGGCATCAACGCCTGGTACAGGCGCTCACCGGGACCGGTGAGAAACAGGTGACTGACACGGCCATCGCCCGTCGAGGCTTCACGCCTGACCAGACCCGCGACGAGCAGGGCCTTGGTGGCGCGGCTGACAATGCCCTTGTCCATCGGGGTGATGGTGACAACTTCGGCCGCGGTACGGCCCGGTTGTTCGGCAATGGCCGCCATGACCCGCCATTGCGACAGGTTGAGCTGGCCATACTGCTTCACGATTCCCGCTGTGTGGCGTGAAATCCGGTCGGCCAGCACGGTCAGCTGATAGGGCCAATAACTGTCCAGCTCGATAACGCGCCGGGTGGCAATGGGGGTGTTGGAAGGCTTCATGCCGATAAATTAGTTGTTTTCACAACTTGACGCAAGCGCAACCGGAATGATACTCCAGCGGCAAGATGGGCATGGCCTCCATGCCAAACCACCACTATTCCGGGAGATGATTCATGGCCGATCTGTTCGAAAATCCTATGGGGCTTTGCGGCTTCGAATTCGTTGAATTCACGGCACCCGAAAAAGGGATACTGGAACCGGTCTTCCTCTCGATGGGCTTCACCCACATCGCCAACCACCGCACCAAGGATGTCACGCTCTGGCGCCAGGGCGGCATCAATATGATCATCAATTACGAGCCCAATTCCCCGGCCGCCTATTACGCCGCCGAGCATGGCCCCTCGGCCTGTGGCATGGGCTTCCGCGTCCGCGATGCCGGCAAGGCCTACAAACTGGCCGTCTCCAAGGGCGCCGAGCCGATCGATATGAAGACCGGTTTCAGCGAGCTGAAACTGGCCGCGATCAAGGGGATTGGTGGCGCCTCGGTCTATCTGATCGACCGTTTCGAGGACGGCAAATCCATCTACGATGTCGACTTCGAATATCTCGAAGGCGTCGACCGTCACCCGGTCGGTTGCGGCTTCAATGTCATCGATCACCTGACCCATAATGTTTACAAGGGCCGGATGGATTACTGGGCGAATTATTACGAGACGCTCTTCAATTTCCGCGAGATCCGCTATTTCGACATCAAGGGCGAATATACCGGCCTCGTCTCGCGCGCCCTCACCGCGCCAGACGGTCTGATCCGCATCCCGCTGAATGAGGAAAAGGGCGAGAAAGTCGGCCAGATCGAGGAATATCTGCGTGAATACAAGGGTGAAGGCATCCAGCACATCGCCTTTTCCTGCGATAGTCTGATCGAATGCTGGGACCGCCTGAAAAAAGCCGGCGTCAAATTCATGCCCGCCCCGCCATCGACCTATTACGACATGCTCGACGAGCGCCTGCCCGGCCATGGCGAGCCCGCCGACGAGCTGCGCCAGCGCGGCATCCTGCTCGACGGCACCACCGAGGGCGGCGAGCCGCGCCTGCTGCTGCAGATCTTCTCGGAAAAGGCGATCGGTCCGGTCTTCTTCGAATTCATCCAGCGCAAGCAGGATGAAGGCTTCGGCGAAGGCAATTTCGAAGCCCTGTTCAAATCCATCGAGGCCGACCAGCTGGCCCGCGGCGCCATCTCTGCCTAGGAGGCACCATGACCGTCAATCTCAAGCGCATCCACCACGTCGCCTATCGCTGCAAGGACGCGAAGGAAACGATGGAATTCTACAAGCGCGTCCTGAACATGGATTTCGTGCTGGCGATCGCCGAGGACCAGGTGCCATCCACCAAGGCGCCGGACCCTTACATGCACATCTTCATGGATGCCGGCATGGGCAATGTCCTGGCCTTCTTCGAACTGCCCAATTCGCCGGAAATGGGCCGCGACGAGCGGACCCCGCAATGGGTGCAGCACATCGCGTTTGAAGTCGAGAACATGGACGCGCTGGAAGCGGCCAAGGCCCATATCGAAGCCGAAGGCCTCGACGTGCTCGGCCCGGTCAATCACGGCATTTTCAAATCGATCTATTTCTTCGACCCCAATGGCCACCGTCTCGAACTGGTCGCCAACACGGCGACGCCCGAGCAGATGCAGCAACTGCACGAGGTGGCCCCGGCGATGATCGAGGAATGGAGCCGCACCAAGCGCGCGCCGAAACACGCCGCCTGGCTACACGAGCACGACTGAGCCAGTCCACATTTCTCCTCCCCCGCCCCGGCCGAAAAGCCGGGGCATTTTTTTTGCGTCGCCCTTGAAATCCTAGGCTTTTCATTTCCCAAACTCCTGGGGCGTGCTATTTCCCGCCTAACGGGGGACTGCACGCATGAATCGCTTGATAGGCGAATTACTCAGACGCCACGTGTTGCGGGTTGCGGCGGCATATCTGATTACCGGCTGGCTGATCATGCAGATCGTCAGCGTCATGACCCCGGCGCTCAATCTGCCCGACTGGGTCGACGGCTTCTTCGCCGTCCTGCTGATCGCCGGATTTCCGCTCGCGCTCCTGCTAGCCTGGGCGTTTGAACTGACACCGGAAGGCGTGCGCCTGACTGCGGCGGCCGATGAGAGTGAAGCACCGCGAGCGCTGGTCAAAGCCGACATCGCGATCATTGGTCTGCTGGTCCTGGTTCTCGGCGTCGTCGGCTTTCAGATCCTGACACGCGGCATGGCAGCAACGGCCGAACCGGCCCCGGCGGCCGAATTCGCCTCCACCACACCCGCCGCGCCGGTCATTTCTGACGCTTCCATCGCCGTCCTGCCCTTCGCCGACCTGTCCCAGGCCGGCGACCAGCAATATTTCTCTGACGGGATTTCCGAGGAAATCCTCAACGTGCTGGTGCGCGTCCAGGGCCTCGATGTCGCCTCGCGCACTTCGGCCTTCCAGTTTCGCGGTGATGCGCTGGGCATCCCGCAGATCGCCCAGCGTCTCGGGGTGCGCCATGTACTTGAGGGCTCGGTTCGCAAGGATGGCGAGACGATCCGCATCACAGCCCAGCTGATCGATGCCCGCGACGACCGGCATTTATGGTCGCAGACCTATGACCGGCCCTTCACCACCGGCGCCCTGTTCGCGGTCCAGGACGAGATTGCCAATGCCATCGTAACCGCCTTGCGCGATGTGCTGGACTTGGCCGAGGCACCGGCCATTGCGGTTGAGGCGGTCACCGATAATGTCGATGCCTATTCGCTCTATCTCGAAGCGCGCACCCTGTTTCAGGCCCGGACGCGTCTGGACTATGTCGAGCAATTGCTCAAGCGCGCGGTCGAAATCGACCCGGAATTCTCGCAGGCCTGGGAAATGCGCGCCGCCGTGGTTTCCCTGGCCGTTGAATATGGCTTTTCCGCCCTCTCGCCAGACGAGGTTGCCCGCCAGACGGAAGACTTCGCGCAGCGCGCGCTCGACCTCAATCCAGACAGCTCCATGGCCCTGGCCGTGCTGGCAAAACTTGCGATGACCCGGTCGTCCGACATGCCGATGCGTGCCGACTGGTCAGACATCCTCGAGCAGTCCGCCCGTGCGGTCGAGCTCGACCCGAGAAATGCCTCGGCCCTGAACTGGCATGGCCTGGCACTGACAAGCGTCGGGCAGCTCGACGCGGCCCTGGCCAGTTTCGAGGCTTGCCTGCGAGCTGAACCCACCTACCGGCCATGCCGCGAAAACCAGGTCGAGACCCTCACCGCCCTCGGACGCGATACCGACGCCATTCAGGCGCTCAGGGAAGCGCTCGAAGTTGGCGCCATGAGTCCGGAATATACCAATCTGACGCTGCTCGCCCGTAACGGCGAACGCGATCAGTTTCTCTGGTCGGCCAACGCCTCCAACCGTCTGCTGGGCTGGAGCGGGCATGCCGAACTCTACGAGGCGCTCGGCCACGCCGACCGCAGGGACGAAGCGCTGGCGGAACGCATCCGTCAGTTTTACGCCCGCAATCCGGATCGGCACCCTGCCGCGATCGCGGCGGTACTGGGGCCCCTTTCCGGCGATGGCGAGGAGATATACCGGACCAGAATGAGCTGGCTGTTTTACGACCTCCACTACCCGCGATACCGCGCCTCGGCCTGGTTCCGCACCTGGATACGCGACACCGGCATTCTCGCCTATTGGCAGAGTGAAGGTTTCCCCGATATCTGCCGCCCGGTTGGCGATGACGATTTCGAGTGTGATTGAGGCATGATCCGATGATGCAATTCCTCGCCGAACTTCGCCGCCGCAATGTCTTCCGCGTTGCCGCCGCCTATCTGGTGGCGGGCTGGCTGTTGATCCAGATCGCGGCGCTGCTGGAATCCAGCCTCGGCCTGCCGGACTGGTTCGATGCCGTCGCCATCGGCTTCCTCGCCTTGTGTTTCCCCGTTGCGCTGCTGCTCGCCTGGGCGTTCGAAATGACGCCCGAGGGCATGAAACCGACCGAGGCCCTGCCCGAAGGGGCGAGTGTGGCGCCCCAGAGCGCACGTGCCCTCGATTACGCCATCGTCGCCGGACTGGTCGCGCTCTTCGCCCTGATCGCCTGGCAGCAGCTGGCGCCGCGCGCCGCCGCTCCGGCCAGCGCAGTCACTGCGACCGGAACCAACGCCTCCGTTGCCGTACTGCCCTTTGTCGATCTGAGCCAGGCCGGCGATCAGGAGTATTTCTCCGACGGCATTTCCGAGGAAATCCTCAACGTGCTGGTCCGCATCCCGGGATTGGGCGTGGCCGGACGCACCTCGAGCTTTGCCTTCAAGGGCCGCAATGAAGACCTGCGCGAGATCGGCGAGGCCTTGGGCGTCAATCACGTGCTCGAAGGTAGTGTGCGCCGCTCAGGCACGAGACTGCGCATCACGGCCCAGCTGATCCGGTCCTCAGACGGTTTCCACATCTGGTCGGAAACCTATGACCGGGAAATCGCCGATATTTTCGACATCCAGGACGAGATCGCCGGTGCCGTCGCGGGCGAGCTCGCGATCTCGCTCGGGATTGACTGGCAGCCGCAGGCGCATGACCGCACCAGCGATATCGAGGCCTATGAGCTCTTCCTTCAGGCCCGCCAGCTCTATTTCCGGCGCGGTCAGCGCAATCTCGAGGAGGCGGCGCTCTTGCTGCAGGAAGTCGTCGCCCGGGACCCCGAGTTTGCGCCCGCCTGGATTTCCCTGGCCGGGGTGTATTCAGTGTATGAGTGGTATCAGCCCAATGACAGAATTGGTGACTATCCCTATTGGCGCCGCATCGGCCTGGCGGCTGCGCGGCGGGCAGCAGAACTCGATCCGCAGTCGGGCGAAGCGCAGAGTTATATCGGCATCTTTCTGACCCTCCAACATGAATGGATAGCGGCCTATCAGGCCTTCGACCGGGCCGTGGAACTCGAACCGCAAAACACCGCCGTCCTCGACAATGTTGCCCAGAATCTCGTCGATACCGGCTATTTCGTCGAAGCGCGGGTATTGGCGGCGCGCGCCGTCGCAATCGACCCGCTGGTGCCGATCTACCACAACACGCTGGGCTGGGCCTCGATGGGGCATCCCGACTATGGCGGAGACGCCGCGCTCGAGCAATTCCGGCTGGCGCGTGCGCTCGGACCGGACCTTCCCTTCGGCTATAACAACGCCTTGCGAACCCTGTTCAGCCGTGGACGGCGCGAGGAGGCCGGGCAGATTTTTGACGAGATATTGCGTCAAGGCATCTATGCCGAACGGGCTCGTGAGCCCATAGACCGCCTCATGGAAGCTTGGGCGGCCGGTGACACGGCGCTGCGCGCCCTGCCGCCGGACCACACATTCTGGCGTTCAGGGATTGCTATCCTGCTGGATGATGTGGAGATGGCCCTGGATACCGCCGAAATAAATTGGGCCAGAGAGCCGCAATCCAGTCTCAATCTCTTCCTCGGCCTGACGAGCAATTACCGCAATCATCCGCGCTGGCGGCAGCACATCCGCGATGTCGGCCTGATCGAGCTGTGGCAGGCGCGCGGCTTCCCCGAGGGGTGTCAGGCGCTTGGGGCGGATGATTTCCAGTGTGAGGCCTTGCCGATCCGATGATCCTTTCCCGCATCATCCACCATCTGAAAACCCAGAACTGGACTGCGGTCGGGCTCGAATTCCTGATCGTCATTCTTGGCGTTGTGATCGGTTTCCAGGTCACCGAGTGGAACGCACAGCGTCAGGCCCTCGCACGCGCCGAACTGCTCACCACACGCCTGATCGAGGATATGCGCGATGAACAATGGCGGGTGGAAGGCAATGCGATTTACTATGGCCAGGTGTCCGACAACGCCCAGCGCGCGATCGACGCGCTGGAGGGGCGACGGTCGGTTGACGATGAAACCCTGGTGATCGAGGCCTTCCGCGCGACCCAGATCTTCAGCTTCCCGGTGATCCGCACGACCTATGAAGAACTGGTCGCGACGGGAACCATCAATCTGATCGCCGATCAGGCCTTGATGGCCGCGGCGGTGGAATATTATGAAACCGGGCCGGAAAATCTGAGCCTTCAGGATCGGGAGCGGGCCTACAGACGAGCTTTCGCCCGGCTTGCCGACCGCGCGCTTTATGAGGCCCTAGCCGAGAATTGCGCCGAGCCGCGCACGCTCGGAATTGGCGATTTCACGGTCTTGCCGGAGATCCTCGACTTTCCCTGCGACATTGACGGTCAGGACGAGGCGATCGCGGCCATGGCGGCGCGGTTGCGCAACTCCGATGCCCTCCTGCCACTCTTGCGCCAACGCGCAATCGAAACCTCGATCGAGAGCGCCTCGCAAATCTACTGGCAAAATCTGTTCGCGGAGATTCTGCCACCGGTGGAGGCCACGCAATGATCCTCTCCCGCATCATCCACCATCTGAAAACCCAGAACTGGACCGCTGTCGGCCTCGAGTTCGTGATCGTCATCGCCGGTGTGGTGATCGGTTTTCAGGTCACGGCGTGGAACCAGGCCCGCGAAGGCGAAGCCCGCGGGCAGGCCTATCTCGAGCGCATCCAGTCTGATCTGGCCGTCGACATTGCGAGCTATGATGACCGGATCGCCTTCTGGTCCGCGGTCTCCGATCACGGGGTCCAGGCGCTCGAAGCCAGCAATGACCCCGATCGGATTTCCGGCACCCAGGCTGACTGGGCGCTGATCGTCGCTTTCTTCCAGGCCAGCCAGGTCAGCGAGTTCAACGCCGTCCAGACCACCTATACCGAGATTACCAGCGCCGGCGAGCTCGGCCTGATCGCCAATCTCAATGTCCGCGAGCGCCTGTCGGTCTATTATACCCTGACAGAGAATTTCACGATGACCGAACGGCCTGCCTATCGTGTCACGGTGCGCGGCATCATCCCGGTTCGATTGCAACTCTATATCTGGGAAAATTGCTGGGATTCAGATTTTTATGGCCGCCAATTCCTGATCGCCTGTGACCCGCCGGCCGATAGCGGCGAGATCATGCGCACTGCGAACGTGCTGGCCGGCAACACCGAGCTTCACAATCAGCTTCGCTACTGGATCTCGACCCTCCAGGTCCTGCAGACAATGGGGCGAGACCGGCGCGGCGAGGCGGGCGATATTCGCGAAGCCATTGCGGCAGACCGCGGGGCTGAGCTTTGATCGCTGCAGCATCATGGTTCATCTGAGCCCCCGCAGCGCCTGCGCCGGGCCGGCATTGAGTTGCCAGTCGAGATCACTCACGACATCGGGGGTCGGACCGTAGGCCGCAAGGAAAGCGGCGTGTGCGGCCTGATTCTGCGCAAAGGCCGTCTGCGTCTTCGCGGCGGCAGGATCGAGCCCTTCGGCAATGGCCCAGCGCCCCATCTCCCCGCCCGCATTACCCAGCTCGCGAAACTGCATGTTGAGAAGGGCGAGGCATAGCGCCGGATTGTCCGGCCGGGCATCGCCATATTCGTCAAACACGGTGATGCGCAAAGCCGGGTTTTGCGGCGCCGAAACGACCAGCACGACGCCCTCATGTCCGCCCAGGCCCGGTTCGGGCGGAGCGGTCGTGATCTCAAGCTGGTGCTCGACGATGAAGGCCTGAAGCCTGCGGACGGCATCTCCCCCAGGCACAGCCATCAGACCAGCCCGGTCAATTGCGGCCCATCGCCGGGCTCGGTCAGCCATTCGCCATCAGTGCGCACATTGCCGACCGCCTTGTTGGCGGCATGGATCCAGAGCGTCTCCGACGGCGCGCCCTTGAGGATGAGCTCGATATCGGCGGTCTGCGGTTCCAGCCAGGGCTGGCACTCCTCCGGCCGCAACATCACCGGCATGCGGTTATGGACGCGCTTCATGGCGTCATTGGCCGGAATGGTGAGGATGGTGAAGCTGTCGATCACCGCACCCTCGATCTCGGCCCGGTCCCACAGCCCGGCCATGCCGAACCAGTCGGTGTCCTTCAGCCCGATGAACCAGGGCTGTTTCGCCCCCTTCTCGCCGGTCCATTCATAGAAGCCGACCGCCGGCACGATGCAGTGGCGGCGGCGGAATGAATGCCGGAAACTGGGCAGATCGGCAGCGGTCTCGGCCTTGGCGTTGAAGGTGGAGTATTTCATCTCGCTCAGCGGCTTGTGCCAGAAATGCGGCACCAGCCCCCAGCGCGCCATCGCCAGCTCATTGCCAAGCTCTTCATCCGTACGCTGCCGGATGATCGGGGCGAGCTGGGTCGGGGCGATATTCCAGCGCGGCTCAAGATTGGCCGCCGCCTGCTGGAGCTTGAACGTCTCCTGCAGGATCCACCATTGCAGCTTGCCGATCGCATAACGTCCACACATGGCGGAAGGTTAGCGCGAACTGGGGGCAATTGCAGCCCGGGACATGGGCCTTTCACTCACCCCAAACAACCAACCCGTTGTCATCCCTGACGGATGCCCCGCGAAGGCGGGGCGCAGATCAGGGACCCAGGACCTCCATCGCGACTCCAGCTTGATGAGTCCGGCCAATCACCCAAGCGGCTCACCCGCCGAGCGTCTGGGTCCCTGATCTGCGCCCGGATCGCTGACGCGTCCGGGCATCCGTCAGGGATGACAAATTGTGTTGGCTTGAGGGGGTTTGGGTAGACGGCAGGAACGCGCCCCACACCCCACCGATTCCCCGCTTGACTCTCCGCACTCCGGAACGGAACATAAGCGGAACATTCAACAGGGGCCATGACATGCCAACTGCGACGCGCGTCCGAACAGGACGGCCGCAGCTCGAGGAGCTGCGACGCCAGATCCAGGCGATTGAAACGTCCGCCTCCCTGCCCGCGCCTGCGGGCCGGGACGCGCTGGCGCTCGGGGCGGGCCTGCATGAGGTCTGTCCGGCGAGCTATCTCGATACGCCCGCGGCGCTGGCCTTCCAGATCGGCATGCTGGGCGGCGGATTGTCTGCGCAGGACAGAGGCCGCCCGGTGATCTGGGTGCGATCGGAGGGCCATCGCGCCCATGATTTCGGCCGGCTCTATCCGCTCGCCCTGGCCCGTTGGGGGCTGGAGCCGGAACGGGTTCTGCTGGTCGAGGCGCGCGATGCCGGCGATGTGTTGTGGGCGATGGAGGAAGGGCTGAATGCCGGCGCGCTGGTGATCGGCGAGATCGGCGGCTCGGCCCGTTACGACCTCACCGCCTCGCGCCGCCTGCACCGTTCGGCCCAGGCCCGCAGCGCGCAGGTGCTGGTCTTGCGCGGACATCACGACATCCAGCCCAGCGCGGCGCTGACCCGCTGGCGATTATCCGCCCTGCCGTCACCGGACCGGCCATGGCGCGGGGCGACAGGCCTGCCGGGATTGGGAGCACCGCGTTTTCGCGCCGTGCTCGAACGGGTCCGGGGCGGCCCGCCGAAAAGCTTTGAGATCGAGTGGAAAAATGCGGCGTTTCATGTCCTTGAGCCTGCCGAGATGGCCCGTCGAACGGCGCAGCCTGCGCCCGAATTCGCCCGGATCAGCGGCCTTGCCGGCTGATGATCCCGCTTCCCCCTTCGCCCTGGTTCACACCTCAACCGGTGGCGAGCGGCTCTATGCGCTCAATCATGAGGCGGCCCGGCTCGGCCTGCGGCGGGGCCAGGCGCTGGCCGATGCCAAGGCGCAGGAGCCGGGCCTGCGCATTGCCCCCTTCGCGCCTGATGCCGACCGGCGCCTGCTCGGCGCCTTTGCCCGCTGGTGTGGCCGCTGGTCGCCCTGGACCGCGCCCGATCCGGGCCAGCCGGGGGAGGATGGCGTGATGATCGATATCACCGGCTGCGCGCATCTGTTCGGCGGCGAGGACGCCCTCGTCACCGCCGCCCTCGCTGCCGTGCGCGGCCAGGGCCTGACCGCCCACGGGGCCATCGCCCCGACGATCGGTCTCGCCTGGGGTCTGGCGCGCTTTCCGGCGCGGCGGCAGACGAGCGGCTGGCTGATCGCCGATGATGTCTCCACCAGCCTGCACGCCCTGCCGGTCGAGGGTCTGCGCATTGGCGATACCGCCGCGCGGCTGCGCCGTTTCGGCCTCAAGCGCATCGGCGATATTGCCCATCTGCCGCGCGCCAATCTGGCGCGGCGTTTCGGCCCCGATCTGGTGCGCCGCCTCGACCAGGCGCGCGGGCTCGAGGACGAGACCCTCAATCCACTACAGCCAAAGACCCCGTTTCGCGCCCGGATGCGTTTTGCCGATGCCCTGCTGCTGCTGGAGGGCATCAAGCAGGCCGTGCGCGAAACCGCCGATGCGCTGTGCGCCCATCTCGAGGCCGAGGGCCGCGGCCTGCGCCGGGTCGAGCTCAACCTGTTTCGCGTCGATGGCAAGACGCATCTCCTGATCATCGGCACCGCCGCGCCAGCCCGCGACCCGGCCCATATCGCGCGCCTGTTCAACGAAAAACTCGACCGCGCCGAGATCGATATCGGTTTCGGCATCGATGTCATCGAGCTCAATGCCACCGCCACCGGGCCCCTGTCCGGGCGGCAATCCGGCCTGATCGGCGAGGACCGCATCAACACCGAGGATTTCGCCCGCCTGACCGACCGGCTCAACGTCCGTCTGGGCGAGACCCGCGTCAAACGCGCCGCCCGCCGCGACAGCCATATCCCCGAACGCGCCGCCGGCTGGAGTGCTGACACCGCGCAATCCGGTTCTGCCCTGATGGTGCGCGAAGCGAGCGGGCAACAAGCCTTCCTCATGACGCCGGAGAGGCCTTTGCTCATCCTCGCCCGTCCGGAACCGGCCGAGGCGGTGGCGGAGATTCCCGACGGCCCGCCGCGCAGCTTCGTCTGGCGCCGCACCCGCCACCAGGTGAGCCAGGCCGAAGGCCCCGAACGCCTCGCCCCGGAATGGTGGCGCCCTGAAAGCCGCGCCAGTCCGAAGACCCGCGATTATTTCAGGATCGAAACGATCGAGGGCCGCCGCTTCTGGCTCTATCGCGACGGGCTCTACGGCCCGGAAACCCTTAACCCCCAATGGTTTGTCCACGGAGCATCATGATGGAAATGACCCAATTGACCACGCCCCGGCGCGCCCGTCCCCGCCACGAAGCGATACCACAGGCTGGAATAATTCTCTGGGATCGTCTGCGCGAGCGCCGGATTTCCGGCCACCGCTTCGAGCGCCAATACCCGATCGCCGGCTATATCGTCGATTTCGCCTGCGTGCGGCACAAACTTGTGATCGAGCTTGATGGCCGCACGCACCGGCGCCCGGAGGAGGTCGAGCGCAGCCGGCTGCGGACAATGGAGCTGATGCAGCAGGGGTGGACCGTGCTCCGGCTCGCCAAGACCGATATCGATGAACGCCTCGAACAAGTAATCACAACCATTACCCGGCATCTCCCCATCCTCCCCCGCAGGGCGGGGGAGGTGGACCGGACG